>Ga0164242_10000329_pt1 | contig 59081 bp, 52 predicted proteins | sample OricomgcompostMG_FD_108783 | JGI IMG/M metagenome (GOLD analysis project Ga0164242, IMG submission 108783) | Miracle-Growth compost microbial communities from Emeryville, California, USA - Original compost - Miracle growth compost (MG) ...
CAAGCGCGTCGATCTGAACACGCTCACGCCGGAAGAAGTCGCTTCGTGGAAGCCGGGCCAGACGCTCCTGCTCTCGGGCAAGATGCTCACGGGCCGCGACGCCGCGCACAAGCGCATCGCCGACATGCTCGCCAAGGGCGAAAAGCTGCCGGTGGACTTCAAGAACCGCGTGATCTACTACGTCGGCCCGGTCGATCCGGTGCGCGACGAAGTGGTCGGCCCGGCAGGCCCCACCACCGCCACTCGCATGGACAAGTTCACCGAGCTGATGCTCGCGCAAACGGGCCTCATCTCGATGGTGGGCAAGGCCGAGCGCGGCCCGGTCGCCATCGAGGCGATCAAGAAGCACAAGGCCGCTTACCTGATGGCGGTGGGCGGCGCGGCGTACCTCGTCTCGAAGGCGATCCGCGGCTCGAAGGTTCTCGCCTTCGAAGACCTCGGCATGGAAGCTATCTACGAGTTCGACGTGCAGGACATGCCGGTGACGGTCGCGGTCGATTCGTCGGGCACTTCGGTCCACAAGACCGGCCCCGCCGAGTGGCAGGCGAAGATTGGCAAGATTCCGGTCGCAACGGTTTGACGCACGCTCGATGAGTCCATTTCGGCTTCTGCCGATGTAAAAACCGGGGCCTGGCGCCCCGGTTTTTTTTGAATGGCGCCCGAATAACGCGAACGGGACTGAGAGTAATTCGCAGGACGGCGCTCATGCCTGATTCAGGCCGGATTTCCATGCGGATTGGGCCTTGGCTTTTGCCAATCGAGCGTTTATTGTTTGAAACCAGTCTTTAAACAACATCTACACGCCCCACCAAGGAAGGAACAAAATCATGCAAGGCGATAAAAAGGTCATCGAATACCTGAACGCGCAGCTCAAGAACGAGCTGACCGCCATCAATCAGTATTTCCTGCATGCCCGGATGTACAAGCATTGGGGCCTCGAAAAGCTCGGCAAACACGAATACGACGAATCGATCGGCGAAATGAAGCACGCCGACTGGCTCATCGAACGCATCTTCATGCTCGACGGCCTGCCCAATCTGCAAGATCTGCACAAGCTGCTGATCGGCGAAGAGACCAAGGAAATCCTCGAGTGCGATCTGAAGCTCGAGCAGATTTCGCAGTCCACCTGCAAGGAAGCCATCGTCTATTGCGAATCCGTGCGCGACTTCATCTCGCGCGAGATTTTCGTGAAGATCCTCGACGACACCGAAGAGCACATCGACTGGCTCGAAACGCAGCTCGATCTCGTCGACAAGGTCGGCATCCAGAACTACCAGCAATCGGCAATGGGTTCGGTCGAATCCTGATGAACCCCTGATGACCCCTTCGGCTTCCTCCTGCGCCGCGCCCATCGGCATTTTCGATTCCGGGCTGGGCGGCCTCTCGGTACTGCGCGCCGTGCGCGCGCGATTGCCCGCCGAGCGCATCGTCTATGTGGCCGACTCGCGCTATGCGCCCTACGGCCAGCGCGACGACGACTTCATCGCCGACCGCACGCTCGCCATCTGCGAATGGCTCGTCGCGCAGGGAGCCAAGGCGCTTGTCGTGGCCTGCAATACCGCCACCGCGCAGTCCATCGCGCTCGTGCGCGAGCGGCTCTCCGTCCCGCTCGTGGGCGTGGAACCCGGCATCAAGCCCGCCGCGGCGCTCTCGACGTCGCGCGTGGCGGGCGTGCTCGCCACCCAGGTGACGCTGCGCAGCGCGCGCTTTCAGGCGCTGGTCGAGCGCCATGCCGCCGATCTGCGCGTGCTGTGCCAGCCTGGCCACGGCCTCGTGGAGGCGGTCGAGCGCTGCGACGTGAGTTCGCCGGCGCTGGTCGAGCGGCTGCGCGGCTACCTGCAGCCCATGCTCGACGCCGGCGCGGACACCCTCGTGCTCGGCTGCACGCACTACCCTTTTCTCGATGCGGCCATCCGCTCGATCGTGGGCGAGCGCATGACGCTGGTGGATACGAGCGTGGCCATCGCGCGCCAGCTCGAACGCGTACTCGATCAGCAGGGCTTGCGCGCACAACCTGCCAGCGACGATGGCGGCGCCACAACCGAAAGCGCGCCGGCGCGCTTCTGCTCGACGAGCGACGGCGCCCACCTGCGCCTGCTCGCGGCTGCGCTGCTCGGCATCGATGCGCCGGTCGAATGCGTAGGCATCCCTTCGCGGCGCACCCGCGAACTCGAAGCCAACGCCGCCTGAGGCGCTCGCGCGCACCGGCTTCCGCCCCGGCCGCACGCTCCATGCGGCCCCTAAAATTTCGCCGCGCTTTCCGCCCGCTGCCCCCGCCGCCAGTTTCCGGCCCCGTTTTCAGCCCCCACGCCTGATGCCCGCCCGCTCTGATCCAGAGCAAAATCCCTGCTAAGGGTCCGGTTTTGTTACAAAAAATCCGTCTGCACGCTTGCCAAAGCGCGCAAACATAATGATAATAATTCGCATTAACCCTATCTATTGCGGTCCATCATGATTGTCTGCGTGTGCAAATCCGTCTCCGACCGGACGATCCGTGCCTCTGTTGCGGAAGGCATGGACTCTTTCGACGAGCTGCAATTCGAGCTCGGCGTCGCGACCTGCTGCGGCAAGTGCGAAGAATCCGTTCGCGAAGTGATGGCGCAAAGCGGCGCCTGCGCGACCCGTTGCGGCGTGAGCCATGCGCACCCGGCTGTGGTGCCGCACGTGCCGCAGGCCGTGCCCCTCACGTTCTACGAACGCAAGGCCGCCTGAAAGGACCACGAGGCGCGTCTCGCCGCTGGCGGCACGCGCCTTTGCTTCACCGCTCGCACGCTTTACGTCGGGCGCTTTACTGCCGACAGCAAGCCAGTTTCACGACCAGCCAGCTACCCCCGTTTCCTTTCCAAGAGGAGTTTGCCGGGATGGAATTGCTGATCGGATTCGTGACCACCGTGTGCATCTCGCTGTTGATATTTCGCAAATAAAGCCGCCTGTCGCGACGCGTTGCCCTGCCAGCGCGCCGTCGTCTTTCTGGCGGCCACGCTAACATGCAGGCTTCCCAAATCACCGCCAACGCGCAAGTGCTCCCCGTTTTTCGTCCGTCAGGCACGCAGCGCCGCGTCGTGACCGCCGGCGCGATCGTCGTTGCGCTGCACGCCACGCTCATCGCCGTCGTCCTGACCCAACGCAACGCGGTCACGCCCGTCGCGCTCGAATCCCGCACGATCACGGCCGAGCTCCTCCAGCCGGAGCCGGTTGCCGCGCCGGCCGCGATCCAGTCGACGCCCACGCCGCCACCGCCCAAGCCGGTGCCGCACGTGAGCCGCGAGAAACCCAGGATTCAGCCGAAGCCCAAGCCCAAGCACACGCCGCTGCCCGTCACCGACGCGCCCTCGCAACACGTGGCCGAAGCGCCCGCCGAACCGGCGCCGCCCGCGCCCGCGCCCACGCCGCCCGCCCCGACGCCGGCCCCGCAGGCCGCCGCTCCCGCGCAAGGCAAGCCGACCATGGCGCTTTCCGCGCCGAAGAACGTCTCGCATCTCGACTGCAACATCGTTCAGCCCGACTACCCGATGCTCTCGAAGCGCCGTGGCGAGACCGGCGTCGCCTATGTGCATTTCGTGGTGGGACTCACCGGCAAGCTCGAGAACATCGAGCTCAAGAAGAGCAGCGGCTACAGCCGCCTCGACGATGCCGCGCTCAGCGCCATGCGCAACAGCTCGTGCAAGCCGTACATGGAAGACGGCCAGCCCGTGCGCGCGGCCTACACCCAGCCGTTCGATTTCAGCCTGCAAGATTGAGTCTTGCCGGCGCGGGCCGCCACGCAAACGCGACGCGGCCTTGTCAGGAATTGCACCGTTTAGACGAATTGAAATAGAGGAAAAACCATGCAGAACTACGGTATCGCCCACGTCTGGGCGCAAGGGGATTTCGTGACGCGCGGCATCGCGCTCGCGCTGCTGATCATGTCGGTGCTGTCGTGGTGCGTGATCGTCGTGAAGGGCTGGAACGTCGCGCGCCTGAAGCGTCTCACGAAGAATGCCGAAACCTCGTTCTGGCATTCGGACGACTTCAGCGACGGCGTGAAAAAGCTCGGCAGCGGCACGCGCGAAGACAACCCGTTCCTCGCCCTCGCCCTCTCGGGCCAGGAAGCCGCCGACCACCATCATCAAACGCAGCCGCATCTGCACGACCGCATGGACGTATCGGACTGGGTCACGCGCTGCCTGAAGGACACCATGGACGACTCGGTCGCGAAGATGCAGTCGGGCCTCGCGATTCTCGCCTCGATCGGCAGCACGGCGCCGTTCGTCGGCCTGTTCGGCACGGTCTGGGGCATCTACCACGCACTGCTTACCATCGGCGCGACGGGCCAGACCTCGATCGACGCGGTGGCGGGCCCGGTGGGCGAGGCGCTGATCATGACGGCGTTCGGCCTGTTTGTCGCGATTCCCGCAGTGCTCGGCCACAACGCGCTCACGCGCGCCAACAAGGCAGTCGTCACGAAGCTCAATCGCTTCGCGCACGGGCTGCACGCGTTCTTCGTGACGGGCGCGCGTTTGTCGTCGACGGGCAAAGGCGGCAATCTGCGCGTCGCCGCACGCAACCACTAACGAGCGGAGGCAAGCGACATGGCGATGAGCCCCTTTGCCAGCGACGACGACGACGGCCTCATGAACGAGATCAACATGACGCCGCTCGTCGACGTCATGTTGGTTCTCCTGATCGTTTTCATGGTGACGATTCCCGTGATCCGTCACGCCGTCAAGATCGATCTGCCGCACGCGAGCAGCCAGAAGGAAGACACCAAGCCCGCTTCGGTCAACGTATCGATCGAAGCGGACGGCACGGTGCTGTGGGACGGCACGGCCGTCGGCGACGACGCGCTCAAGACGAAGATCGCCGCAGCGGCGCAACAGCAACCGCAGCCCGAGCTGCATCTGAACGCGGACCGCAAGGTCGCCTACGAAAAGGTGGCGCAGGTGATGTCGGCCGCGCAGAGCGGCGGCCTCACGAAGCTCGGCTTCGTGACCGATCCCGCCCATCATTGAGCGCGCCGCCGCGCATCGCGTTTTTCGAAGCATCAAGTAAAAGGCCCTCATCGTCAGATGAGGGCCTTTTTTCGTGCGCACGCGGCGCATTCGGGCGGTGGCGACACTCCCCGACAATCGCTCGGTTCACGTCGGCACATGCGACTTGCCGTGGTCGACACGGACTGCGCTTTCAGCCCTGAAGGCTCGCTATGATAGCGGCCATCAATTCCCGCTCAAGACCGGTGCTTGGCGAGAGGGATTTCAATATATTCCTCTCGCCGCACACGTTCAATACTTCGGCCATTGAAAGTAACGATTGCCGGCGACGCTTAAATGCCAAAATGCAAATGGCCCGCGACGCAGCCGGTGAATCGGCTCAAGCTTCATACAAGCGCACGCGCGTACACGTTCGCAAAGCTCGATTTCGACATCGCTCGAAACCGTCGCTCGACCCGCTTCGACGTGCGATGCGCCACGCGCTTCTCAAGCCGTTTCGATATTGCGCACCGACTTCGTTTGCGGCAGCCCACCCGCGGCGCCTTGCGCGCCGCGCGCCCCATGTTGGCTTTCCATCATCGCAACGACATCGCTCCTGAGCGGACATTCCTGCTGCAGGCTCTTGTCCGCGTCGAGCACTTCGACCAGATAGTCGACGAACGCGCGCACCGCGGGCACCATGCCCTGGCGCGAGAGAAAGACCGCATAGAGCTGCGGCACCGGCAGCGTCCAGCCCGGCATCACGGGCGAGAGCTTGCCCGAGCGCAGCGCGGCGCCATACATCATCTCCGGCAGCGCGGCGATGCCAAGACCCGCCAGCACGGCTTCGCGAACCGTGGTGAGGTCGGCGCTGATGAGCCGCGGCTCGTGCTCGTGCGCGTGGTGGGTGCCGTCCGGCGCGATCAGATGGAACACGTGGCGGCCGTCGCTGGTGGGCGTATCGAGCGTCTCGAAGCGGGAAAGGTCGTCGGGCGTGAGCGGCGGCGCGTTCTGCGCGAGCAGGCTGGGCGCGCCCACCAGCATCTGCTCGGTGCGCCAGAGCGGCCGCACGACGATATTGGCGTTCTGCGGCGGCTCCGAGCGCACGCGCAAGGCGATATCGACCGAGTCCTCGAAGAGGTCGATGACGCGGTTCGTCACGCGCATCACCACCCGCACTTCCGGGTAGCGATGCATGAATTCGGGGATGATCTGCGAGAAGATGGTTTGCGAAAGCGTGACCGGCACGCTCACGCGCACCGTGCCGCGCGGCGACGAGCGCAATGACTGAACGACGTTCACCGCGGCCTGCGCCTCCGAAAGCATGGCGCGGCAATGTTGGTAGAAGAGCTCGCCGGCCTCGGTGAGCGCGAGCTTGCGCGTGGAGCGCTGCAAGAGGCGCACGCCGAGCGAGGCCTCCAGTTCGCTCACCCGCCGCGAGAGGCGCGACTTCGAAATGCCGAGCACACGTTCGGCCGCCGAGAATCCGCCATGCTCCACCACCTGCGAGAAGTACATCAGGTCGTTCAGGTTGTGCGAATCGATTTTCATGTCGTCGTTCCAGCGATGGGACAATCCATTGCGATCAGGCGGTCAAACAGGCCAAATCGGCTACCTATAATAGCGGTTTGTTTCGCATATCGCGTAATTCCCACTTTTTCGAGGTGATATCCATGTCGGCCGTCCGCTCGATCGCTCACGTTTTTCCCGCGGTTCGCACCACCGAAGGCGGCGGATTCGTCGTCCATCGCCCCTTCCCCACCCGTCAATTGATGGATTTCGACCCGTTCCTGCTGCTCGACGAGATGGGGCCCATCGACTACGAGCCCGGCGCGGCCAAGGGCGCGCCCGATCACCCGCACCGCGGCTTCGAGACCGTCACCTATATGCTCGATGGCCGCTTCGGCCACAAGGATTCGGCGGGCCACTCGGGCACGCTCGAACCCGGCGACGTGCAATGGATGACGGCCGGCGCCGGCGTGATCCACAGCGAAATGCCCGACCCCGAATTCACGCGCACGGGCGGCCGCATGCATGGTCTGCAACTGTGGGTGAACCTGCCCGCCCGCGACAAGATGATCGCGCCGCGCTATCAGGAGATGCCGCACGCGCGGATTCCGCAGGGCCGCTCGGCGGATGGTCGCGCCACCGTCAAGGTGATCGCGGGCGAATCGCTGGGTGCGCAGGCCGCCATCGAGACACATACGCCCATCCTCTATCTGCACTTCACGCTCGCGCCCGGCGCGCGGGTGGAGCAAGCGGTGCCCGCCGGCTGGAATGTGTTCGCCTACGGCCTTTCCGGCACGGCGCAATACGGCCCGAACGACGAGGCCATCGGCGCGCAGCAGATGGTGGCGTTCGCCGGCGACGGCGACACCGTCACCCTCGCCACGCCCGCCGAGGCCTCCGGGCCCGCCGAGGTGCTGCTGATCGGCGGCCTGCCGCTCAACGAGCCGGTCGTGCGCTACGGCCCGTTCGTGATGAGCACCGAGCAGGAGATCCGCGACGCCGTGCTCGACTATCAGGCCGGGCGCATGGGGCGCATCGCGCACTGAGCGCCGTCGGCACCCCCGCAGCTTCATCCGCTTTCCGTCACAATAGGGCTTTCCACGCCGCGCGCCCGACGGGCCGGCCCAGCGGGCCGCGGCGGGTTCCCTTTCAACCGTTCCGCCCGCGAGGAGCGCATGGCCGAAACCACCGTCACCGCACACATTGGCTCGACCCACTACCAGGTCCAGCTCGACGACGGCGCCCACACCTGGCTCGCCGACGAGCCGGCCTCCGCCGGCGGCGGCGACCGCGGCCCTTCGCCCTTTGCGCTGCTGCTCTCGAGCCTTGGCGCGTGCACGTCGATCACGCTGAAGATGTATGCGCAGAGGAAGGCGTGGCCGCTCGAAGGCGTGCACGTGAAGCTCTCGATGGCGACCGGCAGCGAAGGCACGACGATCGACCGCCAGATCGCGCTCGCAGGCGCGCTCACCGAAGAGCAGCGCGAGCGTCTGCTGCAGATCGCCAATGCCTGCCCGGTCCACAAGATCTTGACCCACACGATCACGATTCGCTCGGGCCTCGTCGCCGCGTAAGCGATGGCGGACGGAAATAGCTACAGGAAGGCGCCGCCTTGAACTTCGAACATCTCATCCAGATCAACGACCCGCTGAACCCGCTCGTCCTGCCCATGACGCGCGAGCAGCTCTGGGAAGGCCTCGTGCTGCGCGCGGAGCAGCCGCAGCTTTTCGTGATCGGTCTCGACGACTGCACGATCCTTTCGCGCGACGGCAACACGCTCGAGCGCGAGCTGCACTACGGCCATGCCACGGTGCGCGACCGCGTCACGCTCACGCCGAACGAGAACGTGCGCTACGACATCCTCCCGACCGCCGAGCACGTGGGCGGCTCGCTCACGATGACGATCGAACAGCCCGACGCGCTTCAGCTATTCCTGCGCTTCGAGTACCGCACGACGCTGCCGACGGCCGATACCGAAGACGACCGCCAGACGTCGGAGATCGTGAAGTCGGCGTATCGCGAATCGGATATCGACACGGTGCGGCTCATTCGCCAGTACGTGCAAGGTCCGGGCGAGCCTGAGGCGCCGCTGCACTGACCCGCTGCATCGGGCGCGAGCACGCTCTCGTCTCGCGCCCGGCTCGAGGTCGGGCGTCGTCGTTTACGCACCAGACTATCGCAATTTAATTCCGATGAATTTCGAGAAGTTGCAAATGGGAACGATTATCATTTAATATCAATCCATCGAATCGACATCCAACCCCGTCACGTTCATGACTGAATTCAACCGCTCATCGACACTCAGCTTGCGCCGCACCGGTTCCGCGTTGACCGGCTCGCAGCCGTCGAAACCTGCGGCGCCCGTCGTCCCGCGTAAAGCCGCCAACGCGGCCGACGCAAGTGGCGGCGCACAATCGGGCAGCGAACGCGCGCTCGACAGCACGGCGCTGCTGCAAGGCCGCAGCCACGTGAGCATCGCGCATAACGGGGAGACTTATCAGCTGCGTGCAACGCGGCTCGGCAAGCTGATTCTGACCAAGTGAGGTCAAGTACCGGGTATTGTGGGGACCGCCTCCATGAGGGGCGTTAGGCATTAGCCAGCAACGACGGCTTGCACGCGAGACTAGACCCCTTCGTTCGTGCACACCTCTCCTTCAAGCAGCCGTCGCAGCCAGCCAGGCCATTTTTTTGTTCTCACTCGTGACAATCGTCGCGGCGCATGATGAAACAGCAGCGCTTGCCGCACGAAGCAAAAAAGCAAAGAGCCGCTTCCATGAAGCGGCTCTTTGCTTTTACCGAAACGGCGCGCACCGGGCTCAAACCAGGCTCAAAACCGGGCTCAATCGAGATTCAGCGCCTTGATGCCCGCCTGCGCGATAGCCGCATCCTGATCGGATTTCACCCCCGAGACGCCCACCGCGCCAATCACGTCGCCGTTCACGACGATCGGCACGCCGCCTTCCAGCATGGCCGTGAGCGGCACGCTCAGGAACGCCGTGCGGCCCTCGCGGATCATCTCTTCGAAGACACGGCTCTCGCGGCGCCCGAGCGCCGCGGTGCGCGCCTTGCCCGGCGCGACCTCGCTGCTGATGGCCGGCGCCCCGTCGAGGCGACGCAAATACAGCAGATGCCCGCCATCGTCGACGATCGAGATCGTCACCTTCCACTCGTTCGCGCGGGCGTGCGCGACGGCCGCATCGGCCACTTTCGTCACGTCTTCGTCGGTCAGTACTGCTCGCGTTCGCATACGTCTCTCCGAAAAGTCAAAAACCGGGTGGCGCATCTGCCAATCCGGTTTTTGAGAGTACACGCACACTCGCGCCGTGGCGCTGTCCCGCTGCGTATACCCGCCATTCGCGATCGACGACGCCGATACCGCCCGAGCCACCCCGCGCTCAACGCGCCCAGCCCCAGAACATGAGCCACCAGGCGCTGTCGACCACGGCGAGCGCCGCGCAAAAGCCCGCCAGCGCCAGCGCGCGCCGCCACGCGCGCGCGCTGTAGCGGCCCGTGACGCGCCACGCGAGCCACGCGCTCCAGACGTTGGTGATGACGAGGATCGCGATGCGCACGCTCGCGGCCCAGTCGAGCGGCACGTGCTCGGCGCGCAGGAGCGAGAGCGTCGTGGCCGAAAGGCCCAGGAACACGCCCGCGCCCGCGAGCGGAATGAGCGACTGCGCGAAGTGATGGACGCGGCGCATCTCGAAACGTCCGACGAATGTGCTCGAAAGCGCGAGGATCGCGAACAGCGCCGTGCCGTAGACGAGCCCCGTCGCGACGATGTAGCCGACGATCATGGCGCCGTCGAGCCAGGAGAACACGTCGTTGTGGGCCGGATAATGCGTGAGCAGGAACCAGGGCGCGTTAGTGTCGAGCGGCCAGATGATGTTCTGGTCGATGAGCCAGCCCGCGATGGACTGCTTGAGATCGATGAACCAGGGCGAGCCGGTCCAGTGGAACGCGCCGATCGCGATGCCCAGCAGCCCGTAGAGGATGAGCGCGGTGTCCCAGCCGCTCGCCGCTTTGTCGCCGAGTTCGACCACTTCTTCCGAGGGCGAGCGCCACGCGAGCGCGATGGCGTCGCGATGACCGCTGCAGCGCCCGCACATATGGCACGACGCGGCGCCCTTCATGTTGCGCAGCGGCACGAGCGGCGCGCAATTCACGGGAATCACGCGATGCCCGCCATGCTCGCCTTGCGTGTACGAGTTGCGCCAGGCGTCCTCGTTCACCTTGAAATGGAACGGCGCGAGACGCGCCAAAAGCGAAAAAACCCCGTTCACGGGGCAGAGATATTTGCACCAGACGCGCTTTTCGCGTCCGTATAAAACCCCGATCACCATCGCGCCGAGCGTCGATCCGCCCAGCACGAGCAACACCGCCTTGGGGTACTGGTAGACGCTCACCATCTGCCCGTAGATGGTGGTGAGGCCGAACGCCACGAACGGCCAGCCGCCCCAGCGCATCCAGCGCGGAATGGCCTTGCCGCGCCCGAACTTGCTCGCGAATTCGCTGAGCGCGCCTTCGGGGCAGAGCACGCCGCACCATACCCGGCCGAGCAGCACCATCGAGAGCAGCACGAACGGCCACCAGATGCCCCAGAACACGAACTGCGCCGCGAGCGTAAGGTTGTTCCACAGGTGCGCCGTGTCGCCGGGCAGCGGCATCACCGCGGGCACGAGGATCAGGAACGCATAGACCGCCACGACGACCCACTGCACGGCGCGAATGGCCGCGCCGTGCCGCTGCATCCACTGGCCCGCCTGGGCGAGCCAGCCTTGCCGCAGCGGTCGCTGGATCTGCGCGTGGCCCGAACCACAACTCATGCTGCCTTCCTCTTGGTCACGGCGGCGGCGCGCCCGCTCACGCGGCGCGCGAGGAACCACACCACGAGCCAGTACACCGCATAGGCGATCAGGTTCATGAGCGCCGGATGGGCGCGATAGCCCGTGAGGGTGGCGACGAGCGAGCCGACGGTGCTCGAATCGTCGAGGAGCGCCGACGAGTTCCACACCTGGTCGATGAGGGTCGGCAGGACTTCTTTATCGATGAGCTTGTCGACGCCGGTCTGAAACAGGCCTGCGCCGAGGAACAGCAGCATGATCTCGGTGACGCGGAAGAAATGACGCCACGAGAACACCTTGCCGCCCAGTTGCAGGAGGTAGAACGTGAAGAACGCAAGGCCGAGGCCCAGCAGCACGGCCAGATACTGGCTCGCATCCACGTGGCCCGACTGGCCGAAGCCGAGACCGTACAGGAAGATCACCGTCTCGCTGCCCTCGCGCGCGATGGCGAGCGCGACGAGCACCGTGACGCCCCACCAGTTCGCATCGCGCGTCGTCTGCTCGAGCGACTGCTCCATCTCGCGCTTGAGCGTGCGCCCGTGCTGCTTCATCCACAGCACCATTTGCACGATCAGCACGCACGCGACCAGCACCATGCCGGTCTGGAAGTAGTCCTGCGCGTCGCCGGAGAGCACTTCCGTGAAGCCCACGAGGGCCGCGCCCAGCGCAACCGCCGCCAGCACGCCGAGACCCACGCCGGCCCACAGATACGGCAAACCGCGCCGCGCATCGGCGTCGCCGTTCTTCAGCCACGCGTACAGAATGCCGACGACGAGCAGCGCTTCCACGCTCTCCCGCCAGACGATGAACAATACCTGACCCATTCAAACACCTCCTGCCGCCGGTTGCGCGCGGATCACGCGCCGGCCACGTTCCCTGCCTTGCGACTTGTCGGCGCGCGCGACGCGCATTCGGCGCCGGTCATCTGGCGCCGATCACGTGTCACCCGCATCCGGCGACATTCACTTGGCGACAATCACGCCCTGCGCCTGCTGATGGAAGTCGTCGAAGAACTTGTACTCGCCCGGATCCAGCGGCGCGATCACGACGAACGAGTCCGCGCCCGGCGCCAGCACCTTCTCCTTGCGCAACTGCACGCTCTCGAACTCGGCCGCGCCCTTGCCGGTATTGCGCACCTCGATCTTGACGCGCTTGCCCGCCGGCACCTCGATGCGGGCGGGATTGAGCTTGCCATCGGCCATTTCGAGCTTGAACGTCGGCAAATCCTCGGCGTGCGCCACCCTGGCCACGCCCGCGAGCGACGCTGCAAACGACGCGCATAGCGCGAGCGCCGCAAACTTCCGGATTCCAGTCATCGGTCTTACCTGCTCCCTCTCGTCCGGCGATTAGTAACCGCCCTTCTTGCCGATGCCCGCGAACGGGAAATCGTATTCGAGCGTGATGGGCTTGAACCACGGGCCCACGCCCGTTTCCTTGTCGACGTGACGGCCGAACGCCATATGGCCCGTCTGCATCGGCGCCTCGACGACCAGCTTCAGGTGATACTTGCCCGGGCCCGCGAGCTTGACGTTGTCGCCATAGTGCGGGCCGTCGTTCGCGACCATCGGCATCAGGTCGCCCTTTTGCACGTAGCTCGAACCCGGCTTGGTCAGCTCGTAGTGAACCTGCAGATACGGCATCCAGTCGCCTTCGGCGAAGCCCGTCGGGTTGTTCTTGACCGCGTGGATGTCCGATTCCAGGTGGATATCGGAATCCGACGCCTTGCGCATCATGCCCTCGGGCTCCATCGTGATCGGCTGCAGATAGACCGCGCCGATTTCCATGCCGCCCTGGATCTGCTGCTTGCCGATCGGGTATTCAGCCGCCTGGGCTGCAAATGCTGCGCTCGCGGCCGCCGCGATGATGGTGCCGCGCAAGAGAGAGTGGATCCGCATCGAAACTCCTGATTTTTTTATGAGTGGTACGACGGTCGAATCGTCCAGCATTGAATGCAATAACGTTAATGCGAACAATTCTCAATACTTGCGGAGTGTAACACCGATGCGGTTGGGGAACAAATTGGGGTGTAAGGAAAACCCCACTGCCAGACAGGGCGTTGCCCTGTTTTTCTAACAGTGGCTGACAGCCGGCTTCGAATTCGTCTTCAGCGAGTGCCGAACCGAAAGGTGCCGATGAGCGGCGTCGCTTCGCGAACCAGGCGACGCGCCCGCGCTCAAGCCGGATGGTCGCCCACGTTCGCCCCGAACACGCGCTGACGCAGCACCGCGAGCTGATCGCGCGCCTGCGCGGCCTTCTCGAATTCGAGGTTCTTCGCGTAGTCCATCATCTGCTTCTCGAGCTTCTTGATTTCCTTCGCGATCTGCTTTTCCGACATGTCCTCGAACTTCGCGCGTTCCTGCTCCTCGCGCAGCTCGGCGCGCGCGTCGTCCACGTTGTAGACGCCGTCGATGATGTCCTTGATGCGCTTGACCACGCCGCGCGGCACGATGCCGTGCTCTTCGTTGAAGGCGATCTGCCTGGCGCGGCGGCGCTCGGTCTCGTCGATGGCGCGGCGCATCGAGTCGGTGATGCGGTCCGCGTAGAGAATCGCCTTGCCGTTCACGTTGCGCGCCGCGCGGCCGATCGTCTGGATGAGCGAGCGTTCGGCGCGCAGGAAGCCTTCCTTGTCGGCATCGAGAATCGCCACGAGCGAGACCTCGGGAATGTCGAGTCCCTCGCGCAGCAGGTTGATGCCCACGAGCACGTCGAAGGTGCCCAGCCGCAGGTCGCGGATGATCTCCACACGCTCGACCGTGTCGATATCGCTATGCAGATAGCGCACCTTCACGCCGTGGTCGGCCAGGAATTCGGTGAGCTGCTCGGCCATGCGCTTGGTGAGCGTGGTCACCAGCACGCGCTCGCCCACGGCCACGCGCTCGTTGATCTCGCCGAGCACGTCGTCGACCTGGGAGACGGCCGGACGCACCTCGATCACCGGATCGACGAGGCCCGTCGGACGCACCACCTGCTCGGCGATCTGGCCCGTGACCTTTTTCTCGTAGTCGGCGGGCGTAGCCGAGACGAACACGACCTGGCGCATCTTGCGCTCGAACTCGTTGAACTTGAGCGGCCGGTTATCGAGCGCCGAAGGCAGCCGGAAACCGTAATCGACGAGATTTTCCTTACGCGCGCGGTCGCCGTTGTACATGCCGTTCAACTGGCCGATCAGCACGTGCGATTCGTCGAGGAACATCATGGCGTCGCCCGGCAGGTAATCGACGAGCGTGGGCGGCGGCTCGCCGGGCAGCGCGCCCGAGAAGTGCCGCGAATAGTTCTCGATGCCCTTGCAGAAGCCCAGTTCCTGGAGCATTTCCAGGTCGAAGCGGGTGCGCTGCTCCAGACGCTGCGCCTCCACGAGCTTGCCCTCGGTCTGGAAGAACTCGAGCCGCTCGCGCAATTCGGCCTTGATGGTTTCGACGGCGCGCAGCACCGTTTCGCGCGGCGTCACGTAGTGCGACGACGGATAGACCGTGAAGCGCGGAATCTTCTGGCGCACGCGGCCCGTGAGCGGGTCGAAAAGCTGCAGCGTCTCCACTTCGTCGTCGAACAGCTCGAGACGCACGGCCATTTCGGCATGCTCGGCCGGGAAGATGTCGATGGTGTCGCCGCGCACGCGGAAGGTGCCGCGCTGGAAGTCCTGCTCGTTGCGCGTGTACTGCATCGCGATCAGGCGCGCGATGACGTCGCGCTGGCCGATGCGGTCGCCTTGACGCAGCGTGAGAATCATCTGGTGATACTCGGACGGATTGCCGATACCGTAGATCGCCGAAACCGTCGCGACGATCACCACGTCGCGCCGCTCCATCAGGCTCTTGGTGGCCGAAAGCCGCATCTGCTCGATGTGCTCGTTGATCGACGAATCCTTCTCGATGAAGAGGTCGCGCTGCGGCACGTAGGCTTCGGGCTGGTAATAGTCGTAGTACGAGACAAAGTACTCGACCGCGTTGCGCGGAAAGAACTCGCGGAATTCCGCGTAGAGCTGCGCGGCCAGCGTCTTGTTCGGCGCGAACACGATGGCCGGGCGGCCAAGGCGCGCGATGGTGTTCGCCATCGTGTAGGTCTTGCCCGAGCCCGTCACGCCAAGCAGGGTCTGGAACGAGAGACCGTCCTCCACGCCTTCGATGAGCGTTTCGATGGCCGTCGGCTGGTCGCCGGCCGGCGGGTACGGCTGGTAGAGCTGGAATGGCGAGCCGTCGTACTGGACGAACTTCGACTCGTCGAGCGCGGGCGCGTCGGCGACGGTGTGGTCGGACATGGGTGACATCCTGTGCGTGTGCGCGGAGCAAACAACTATTCTAGCGTTTTGCCGATTGGCAAGCCGGGGTGCCCCGCGGGCCTTGCGAGCGAAGGCAGGCGCAAAAAATGGCCCCGTTGGCGTCGCAGTCGGCGAAAAACCGGGCTGAGGATTCGTTACAATAGCGAGCTGCATGGCCGGCTGCCCGGCGCCCTCCCCCTTCCGCGTAAGGTCGGCGCACGCCAGCAGCGACAGAAACACCCGCAGCGCACGGCCCACCGAGCTTCTCACTCACTTTTGCCGAATCATCATGTCCCTCTTTTCCGCTGTCGAACTCGCCCCTCGCGACCCGATCCTGGGTCTGAACGAAGCCTATAACGCCGATACGCGCGCGACCAAGGTGAACCTCGGGGTGGGCGTGTACACCAACGAGGAAGGCAAGATTCCGCTGCTGCGCGCGGTGCGCGAGGCGGAAAAGGCCCGCGTCGAAGCCGGTCTGCCGCGCGGCTATCTGCCCATCGAAGGCCTCGCCGCTTATGACGCCGCCGTGCAGAAACTCCTGCTCGGCAACGATTCGCCGCTGATCGCAGCGGGCCGCGTCGTCACGGCGCAGGCGCTGGGCGGCACGGGCGCGCTCAAGATCGGCGCGGACTTCCTGAAGCGCGTGAACCCCAACGCCAAGGTCGCGATCAGCGACCCGAGCTGGGAAAACCACCGTGCCCTCTTCGAAAGCGCAGGCTTCGAAGTGGTCGCCTACCCGTACTACGACGCGCAGACCAACGGCGTGAACTTCGAAGGCATGCTGAACGCGCTCAACGGCTACGCCGCGGGCACGGTCGTCGTGCTGCACGCGTGCTGCCACAACCCGACCGGCGTCGACCTCACCATCGACCAGTGGAAGCAGGTGATCGAGGCCGTGAAGGCGCGCGGTCTCGTGCCGTTCCTCGACATCGCGTACCAGGGCTTCGGCGACGGCATCGCGGAAGACGGCGAAGTCGTGCGCCTCTTCGCCGCTTCGGAACTCAACGTGTTTGTTTCGTCGTCGTTCTCGAAGTCGTTCTCGCTCTACGGCGAGCGCGTGGGCGCGCTGTCGATCCTCACCAGCAGCAAGGAAGAGTCGGCGCGCGTGCTCTCGCAGCTCAAGCGCGTGATCCGCACGAACTACTCGAACCCGCCGACGCACGGCGGCTCGGTAGTGGCCGCGGTGCTCGGCTCGGCCGAACTGCGCGCGATGTGGGAAGCCGAGCTCGGCGAAATGCGCAACCGCATCCGCGCCATGCGTACGGGCCTCGTCGAGCGCCTCGCGGCTGCGGGCGTGGACCGCGACTTCAACTTCATCAACGTGCAGCGCGGCATGTTCTCGTACTCGGGCCTGACCGCGGCGCAAGTCGATCGCCTGCGCGAAGAGTTCGGCATCTACGCCGTGAGTACGGGCCGCATCTGCGTGGCCGCGCTCAACACGCGCAACCTCGACGCCGTGGCCAGCGCCGTCGCGCAAGTGCTGAAGTAATTCGCTTTCGTTTGCGAAGCGCGCTGCCGCAAGACGGCGCGCCCTTCGACAACGCAAAGCCGTACAAAAAAGCGTCCGTTCTTTCGAGCGGACGCTTTTTTCTTTTCGGGCACGGCGTATTAACCGCGCAACGATCTCGAGGACGCGTTCCGCTACGCGCCGCGCTCCCCGTTGTCGTGCCCACGGCTGTCACGATGGATATCGTGCGTGACGAAACCGGAGTCGTTCTCGGGCTTGTCGAGCCAGCCCGGCTGGGCGAGCGACGCGCGAATGTCCTGCAGGCCGCTCGCCCAATGCTCGCGCATGGTCGAAATGCCGAACTGGAAGTCCTTAAAGTGACCCTCGTACTCCTTCTGCCGGTAGATCAGATGGATCACGTTGTACTTTTTCGAGCATGAAAGCTCGTCCGCCAACTTGATCCACTTGTCTTCGCGGTGCTCGGGCGCCACGCGATCCAGCACCTCGCGCAGCACGTGCCTGTAACGCTGCGAGCGCTGCAACATGTCGGTGACGAGACGCGTGCGGCTTGAATACTGAATGTCCTTCACGCGGCCCTGGACGTCGGTGATGTTGTCGGGCACCGGCCCGCGCGCGCTCCAGAGGTCCACCTGGAACGCGAGCGTATCGCGGCGCGGCGTGGTCTGGATCACCTCGTAAAGCGGCGTATTCGACATCAGGCCGCCGTCCCAGTAGTACTCGCCGTCGATTTCCACCGCCGCGAAACCCGGCGGCAACGCCCCCGAGGCGATGAAGTGCTCGGGCCTCAGCTTCGTGGTGGTGGTGTCGAAGTAGGCGAAGTTGCCGGTGGCCACGTTCACGGCGCCGAGCGACACGCGGATCTCGCCCGAATTGATGCGGTCGAAGTCGCACAGACGCTCGAGCGTGGCCTTGAGCGGCTTCGTATCGTAGTAGCTCGCCTTCTCCGGATGACCGGACGCCTGCGGCAGCGGCGGCGGGACGCGCGGCACGAAGAAGCCCTTCTGCCCTTCGACCAGCGCGCTCGCTGCCTGCATCGTCGTGAAAGTCTTGCGGATGGCCTCGCCGGAATTGAAGAGCGCGTGCTCGATGAAGGCCGGCAACGGCGGCGTGTAAGCCGGCTGGCAGATCGTCTCCCAGAACTCGCGCAAGCGCGCCACGCGATGCTCGGGCGCATTGCCCGCGATCAGCGCCGTGTTGAGCGCGCCGATCGAAATACCCGCGATCCAGTTGGGCGCGATGCCGGCCTCGAAGAGGCCCTCGTACACGCCCGCCTGGTAGGCGCCCAGCGCGCCGCCGCCCTGCAGCGTGAGTGCGACGGTCTCCCACTGCGCGGACTCGCTCGCGCAACCCGACACGAACGGCTGCGCACGAGCGGCTGCCTGCGGGGCTGACGGTGAAGCTGCCTGCGCGGCTGATCGCGAGGCCGGATTCGCACCGCCCCCTGCCCCGACCGCGCTCGACTCGACCGGTCTCTTCTTGCGTTGCGCCATGGCCGGCCCTCCGCGTTATTGCATGAACCAACCGTGGCTCACCACGAACGACTGGCCGGTGAAGGCCGCGCTCGGGAACGCCGAGAGGAACAGCACCGTCTGCGCGACGTCTTCGACCGTCGTGAAGATGCCGTCCACGGTGCCGCCCAGCATCACGCGCTTGATCACTTCCTCCTCGGAGATGCCCAGCTCCTTGGCCTGCTCGGGAATCTGCTTTTCCACGAGCGGCGTACGCACGAAGCCCGGACAAACCACGTGCGAGCGCACGTTGTGCTTGCCGCCTTCCTTGGCGAGCACGCGCGCGAGGCCCAGCAACGCATGCTTGGCCGCAACGTAAGCCGACTTGAGCGGCGAAGCCTCGTGCGAGTGCACCGAGCCCATGTAGATCACGACACCGCCGCGATCATCCTTGTACATGTGCTTGAGGACGGCCTTGGTGGTGAGGAACGCGCCGTCCACGTGGATGGCCTGCATCTTCTTCCAGTCGGAGAACGCGTAGTTCTCGATGGGATTGACGATCTGGATGCCGGCGTTCGAGACGAGGATGTCGACCGGGCCAAGTTCGGCCGCCACGCGGTCGATGCCCTGGTTCACGGCGTCTTCGCTGGTGACGTCCATGGCCACGCCGATGGCCTTGCCGCCCGCGCCCTTGATCTCCTCGGCCACGGCGTTGGCGCCGTTCTGGTTGAGGTCGGCAATGGCGACCGCCGCACCCGCCTGCGCGAGCGTGAGCGCGATCTGCTTGCCGATGCCGCTGGCCGCGCCGGTAACGACTGCGACCTTGCCATCGAGCTTCGTGTTCAGAGTGAGAGACGACATCGAGCACCTCCAGGTAGTAGACGAGATGAGACCTCGGCACGCACGCGCCGTCAAACCTGTCGAATGGCTTAGGACTTCGCCTACGCCATTCGGCCGGATGTTGCGCTGCGGCCAACCGCGCTATTGTGCATGAAGCCGCGCGTGAGGCACATCGAGCCGGACAGCGTCCGCGCGCAGTTTCCACACCGTTTCTCTATTCATGCCGCAGCGCACAGGCGCAGGTTGTCCAACCGCACGCACAGCGCCGCATGCGCCCAGCGCACGCGTGCGGATCATGCTAAGTTTGGCCGCTCTACAAGGAGGCATTCATGAACTATCGGCGACTGGGCCGCTCGGGCCTGCAAGTCAGCGAACTGTCCATCGGCTCGTGGGTCACCTATGGCAATCAGGTCGATCGCAATCTCGCGCGCGAATCGCTTGCCGCGGCGCGCGACGCGGGCGTCAACTTCTTCGACAACGCGGAAGTCTATGCGGGCGGCAAGTCGGAGGAGATCATGGGTCAGGCGCTCAAGGAGCTCGCCTGGCCGCGCGTGAGCTACGTGGTGTCCACCAAGTTCTTCTGGGGCTTGAGCGAGGCGCCCAACCAGTACCACACGCTCAACCGCAAGTACCTCATGAACGCCATCGACGGCTCGCTCAAGCGGCTGCAGCTCGATTACGTCGACCTGGTGTTCTGCCATCGCCCCGACCCGAATACGCCCGTCGAGGAAACCGTCTGGGCCATGAGCGACATGATCGCGCGCGGCAAGGCGCTCTATTGGGGCACCTCGGAGTGGAGCGCCGACGAAATTCGCGCCGCGTGGGAAATCGCGGAACGGCACCATCTTCACAAGCCCGTCATGGAGCAGCCGCAGTACAACCTGTTCCATCGCCGCCGCGTGGAAGACGAATATCGGCGGCTCTATGAGGACATCGGTCTCGGCCTGACGACCTGGAGCCCGCTCGCCTCGGGGCTGCTCACGGGCAAGTATCGCGGCGGCGTGCCCGCGGGCAGCCGCGCCCAGCTGCAGGGCTATGACTGGCTGCGCAAGGCTGTCACGGACGCGGACAAGAACGAGATCGTCGGCCGGCTCGCGGACTTCGCAAAGGAGCTCGGTTGCACGGTCGGCCAGCTCGCGCTCGCGTGGATTCTCAAGAATCCGCACGTGAGCACGGTGATTACCGGCGCATCGCGCGTCGAGCAGATCGGCGAAAACATGGCCGCGCGCGAGGTGGCGGAAAAGATCACGCCGGAGGTGAAGGAGAAGATAGAGGCGATCATCGGCGAGAGCTACGACTGAGACGGCTCGGGGCAACTGAAAGACAACGGAAGCGCCCGACGCGAGCCGGACGGCGCAGCGGGCGATCGCAGCGAAGCGCCAGGCCCCGTGCCGGGACGTCATGCCGCTGTCCCGCTGTACAATACGCGGCCTCGCCGGCGTGCCACATGCATTCCACGGCCGTCAGCGCGGTTTCGCCCGCGGCGCGTGCAGACTGTATCGGCGCGCCGCCGGTTTCGTCGCATCGGCCAAACGCGCGGCGCTCGCGCACGTTCGTACGCGCCTGCCCGCATTGTCCGCATTTTCGATCGCCACCGACCTCGCGTCCGCCCCATCATGCTGAGCTACCGTCACGCCTTTCACGCCGGCAATCACGCCGATGTCCTCAAGCACGCCGTCGTCGTGCAGTTGCTGCACTACCTGGGCAAGAAGGACAAGGCGTACTGGTACATCGACACGCATGCGGGCGCGGGCGCCTACGCCCTGCGTGAAGGGTATGCCACGAAAAACGCCGAATTCGACACCGGCATCGGCAAACTCTGGGGCCGCACCGATCTGCCGGCGATGCTTGCCGAGTACGTCGACGAAGTCGCGGCGCTCAATCCCGACGGCGAACTGCGCTTTTACCCCGGCTCCCCCTATCTCGCCTGGCGGCTGATGCGCGAGCAGGATCGCATGCGGCTCTTCGAACTGCACAGCACCGAGATCGACGTGCTGCGCCACCGCTTTCACGATGCGGGCCGCCGCGTGATGATCTATGCGGGCGACGGCTTCGACGGCGTCAAGGCGCTCCTGCCGCCACCGCCGCGCCGGGCACTCATGCTGATCGACCCGTCATTCGAGGACAAGCGCGACTACGCACGCACCATCGCGTGTCTGGAAGAGAGTCTCAAGCGCTTTGCCACCGGCACTTATGCGGTCTGGTATCCGCAGGTCACGCGGCCCGAATCGCAGCGCTTCCCCGAGCAGCTAAAACGCATCCAGGAGAAGAACTGGCTGCACGTCACGTTCTCGGTCAGCCATCCTCCGGAAGACGGCTTTGGCCTGTATGGCAGCGGCATGTTCATCCTGAATCCGCCCTACACGCTCACGGCAGCCCTCAAGGAAGTCATGCCGTGGCTCGTCAAGACGCTCGGTCAGGACGAGGGGGCGCAGTTCAAGATCGAGTCGCGCGGCGACTGAAACGCGCGCGGGCCGCGCAGTACCGCCTTTGCAGTACCGCCTTTGCATTGCCGCCTTTGCATTGCCGCCTTAATAACGCGCCAGTTCAGGCGCGGCTGCACAGCGGCAATTACTGCGGCGGCGCGTATTGTTGCGGCGACGGCCTCGGCATTGGTCGCGGCGGCCGTCCGCCGCCACCCGGCACTTCCACATATGGCGCAACGACGATCGGCGCCTGCGAGCCGTCCGTGCCCGTTCCGTTCAGCGTCGGCAACGACTGCATTTGCACCATGGGCCGGGACGAAAGCGGTGCGTTTTGCAGCACGATGCCCGATTGGCCGTCGCTGATGCCTCGCTGCGTATCCAGGATCAACGGCTGCCCGGTCGCGTGCGCAGCGGCGCTCGCCAGCGCCAGGACGGCGTTCGCCATCAGCGCGATGGTCGTTCGTCCAGCGAAAAAGCGGTGGAAAAGACGATCTGATGTCATGGACTGCCCCCGATCGATGCGACCCCATTGCGTTTGTCGACCGGAGTCAGCGCTTGAGTGCTTACTCCGATCCCATGCAGAGTTATCGGCTTGTCGCAAAAAAGACTTTACCTTACCGCAGTGGCAAGGTTCAGACTGCATGGCATGGACACAGCGGACCCGCCAAAGCGAGCCCAGAAATGACAAAGCCCCGCCAGATGCGGGGCTTGGGGCAGAGCAGGGATCTGCTGACTGCTTATCGCGAGTAGCCGTTCGACTCGATCGAGCGGATGCGCTGTTCGAGTTGCACGATGTCTGCCGACGTCGCGAGATACGCTTCGCGGCGGCGACGCTCTGCAGTTTCGAACCAGTTGCTCAGCTTTTCAAGAAGGTATGCAAACATGATGTTGTTCTCCAAGGATCAGATGTATCCCCGGTGGATTTGCATCAGGGATTACCCTCGTAAGGGATAACCCGCATTATAACGGTTGCACCCGGCTTTGCCAGTGAATTGATCGAATAGTGCGTATTCCGCTCTGGAATGGCGCATCGGAGAGGCTTTGGGTAACATCATGATTTATCGGCATATTTTTCTGCGGATTCGGTCGATCCACGCGCATCATGCCGTGCGCCGCACCAGATTTGTGCAGCGCTTCGCAAAAGTTGCGACAATTTGCCAGCGCGGGTTGCGCCTCTCCGTCTTGCTTCGTGCAGGCTTCGCGCCGTCAGCCGGCTCAAGCCTGGGCGTCGTGCGCGACCGGCTCCGGGTCGGCGAGCCGTTCGATGATCGGGCAGTCGGGCCGTTCGTCGCCGTGGCAATGGGCCGCCAGATGGCTGAGCGTGTCGCGCATCTGCGTGAGCTCGGCAATACGCTGGTCGAGTTCGGCCACGTGCTCGAGCGCAATGGCCTTGACCTCGGCGCTGGCGCGCGAGCGGTCGTGCCAGAGCGCGAGCAGGCGGCGGATATCGTCGACGAGAAAGCCCAGCCGCCGCGCCTGGCGGATGAAGCGCAGCGCGTGCACCTCCTGAATGCCGTAGACCCGGTAGCCGGACTCGGTGCGCCCCTTCGGCGCGAGCAGGCCGACACTCTCGTAGTAGCGGATCATTTTCGCCGTGACGCCCGATTCGCGCGCCGCTTCGCCGATATTCATGCTGCTCCCCTGCGTGACATTCGATGCTTCAATCCTACACCTTCCCACAGTGGGAAGGTCCAGCGCCTTCGCCGCATGCCCGCTGGCATAATCCGGCGACGGCCCCATCTCCCCCTCACCCGTTCTCTTCGTTCTCTCTAGAAAGGAAAACATCATGATCCAGTTCAACGTCGAAGGCATGAGCTGCCAACATTGCGTCGGCGCCGTCACACGCGCGATTCACGAACACGACGCCGCCGCGAAGGTCGAGATCGACCTGGCCGCGGGCCGCGTGAGCGTCGAGTCGAAACAGAGCGCCGAGGTGCTCAAGGCCGCCATCGACGAGGCGGGCTATATCGTCACGGGCACGGCCGGCGCCTGACGCGGGGCACGCCATGTTCAAGGTTGCCGTAGCAGGCGCTTCCGGGTTGCTCGGCCGCGCGCTCGTGCGCGAGCTTGCGGCCGGGACGGACTGGCAGGTCGTGTCCACCGCCTTCAGCCGTGTGGCCGCCGGGCAAGTCGCGCTCGACGTGCGCGACGCCCGCGCAGTCGACGCATTCGTCGCGCGCGAGGCGCCCGACGCCATCGTGATCGCCGCCGCCGAGCGCCGCCCCGACGTGTGCGAGCACGACCCGGCCGCGGCACGCGCACTCAACGTCGACGCCGTGCGCAGCATTGCTGCGGCGGCCAAACGGCGCGGCGCGTGGGTGCTGTCGATCTCCACCGACTACGTGTTCGACGGCACGCATCCGCCCTATCTGCCCGATGCCACGCCGAACCCGCTCAACGCCTATGGCCGCAGCAAGCTCGAGGGCGAGCGTGCGCTGCTCGACGCCAGCGACGACGCGCTCGTGCTGCGCCTGCCGCTGCTGTATGGCCCGATCGTCGACTGGCAGGAGTCGGCGGTGACGAGCCTCGTGCCGGCGATCCGCGCTTCGGCTCAGCCTGGCGCCGCGCCTGCGGTCATGGACGCCTGGGCCACGCGCTACCCCACCTTCACGCCCGACGTCGCGTTCGCGATTCGCGAGCTGCTCACGCGCTGCGCGGACGGCAGCGCCGTGCGCGGCATCGCGCAGTGGTCCGGCGACGAGCCGATGACCAAGTACGACATCGCCCAGCACATTGCGCGCGCGCTCGGCATTCAGGCTCAGCTCGTCGCGCAGACGGCGCCCGCGGATGCGACGCCGCGTCCGCGCGATTGCCATCTCGACTCCGGGCGGCTCGAAGCGCTGGGGATCGGGCGGCGCACGCCCTTCGACGCGGGCATCCGCGCGGTGCTCGACGCGTTCGCGCGCGACGGCGCGGCGTCGTAAGCGCTCGCGCTCCGCATGGCCCGGAGTCAGCGCAAAAGCACCGGCTCCGGGTCGATGAAGTCCAGAAAGCGCTCGCTGCAGCCGGCCACGCCAGACGCGCGAGGCGCCCAGCCCGCTGCCGATGGCAAGCGCCCTCTCCCTCAATGAAAATCGCGGCTCTCGGTCGCGAGCCGCCCGAGCAGTCGGCTGTGATCCTCCAGCCGCTGCGCGACCAGATGCACGACCTCGCCCTCGCGCTGCACGACGCCCGCCACCGCCAGCAACGACGCCCCGAGCAGTGCCTTGCGCTGCGACTCCACGAGCGCCGCATGCACGATCACGTTGATCGCCCCGGTTTCGTCCTCGAGCGAAACGAAGATCGTGCCCTTCGCCGTGCCGGGCCGCTGCCGCCCCGTGACGATTCCGCACACGCGCGCGAGCATGCCATGACGGCATTGCGCCAGTTGCGCCGCGCTGCGAAAGCGCTGCTTCGCCAGCCCCGGCCGGAGCAATTCGAGCGGATGGCGGTTGAGCGTGAGGCGCAAGCTTGCATAATCGGCGACGATCTCCGCGCCCTCCGAGGCGCGCGGCAACTCGAGCCGCGCCTCGGCCACGGGCGCGTCGCGCAATAGCGCGGGCACCGCGTGCTGCGCGGTCACGGCCCACCACGCCTCGCGCCGATGCCCCGCGATGCTCGCGAGCGCATTGGCCGCCGCGAGCGCCTCGAGTTCCCGGCGCGTGAGCGCGGCACGGCGCGCGAGATCGTCGACGTCGACGAACGGCGCCTGTGCGCGCGCGGCCATCACACGCTGCGCCGCGTCCTCCGAAAATCCCTTGATGAGGCTGAAACCCAGCCGCACCGCCGGACCTCTGCGCCCGTAATGCCGCGACGCTAGCGTACGAGGCGCACGCACGATGCGCTCGAGGCCCAGCATGAATGGACGAGGCCGTTTGCGCCCGCCATCGCGAGCGCGCCCATCGTTTTGCCCAGCGCCACCGCCCACCGCGCCGCTGCGCGCCTGCGCGAGCGCCAACACGGCGGCCCTCAACCGCGCGCGATAATGCGCCACCTCGGCGCAGCGAGCGGTCACGCCATCGGCATCGAGCCGCACGCCCGGCTGGCCGCGCGACTCCAGCACGCACGCCCAGTCGCTCAGCGCGATATCGGGCGCGCGCACCTTCACGCCGTGGCGCTTCGCATCCTGCACGAGCTGCGACGGCGAATAGAACCCGAGCGGCTGACTGTTCAGCAGTCCTGCGAGAAACGCGGCCGGCTCATAGCGCTTGAGCCACGCGCTCGTGTAGACGAGCAACGCAAAGCTCGCCGCATGGCTCTCAGGAAAACCGTAGTCGCCGAAGCCCTCGATCTGCTTGCAGATACGATCGGCGAACGCCTGCTCGTAGCCCTTGGCAAGCATGCGCTGCGTGAGATCGTCCTGATACGGCCGCAGATCGCCGTCGCGCCGCCACGCGGCCATCGCGCGGCGCAGCTTGTCGGCTTCCTCGCCGGTGTAGTCGGCGGCCACCATCGCGAGGTGCATCACCTGCTCCTGGAAGATCGGCACACCGCGCGTGCGCTCGAGCACGGGGCGCAGTTCCTCCTTCGCGTACTCGACCTTTTCCTCGCCGTGCCGGCGCTTCAGATACGGATGCACCATGTCGCCCTGAATCGGCCCGGGCCGCACGATCGCCACCTGGATCACGAGGTCGTAATACTCGCGCGGACGCAAACGCGGCAGCATGCTCTGCTGCGCGCGCGACTCGATCTGGAACACGCCGACGGTGTCCGCGTGACAGCACATCTCGTAGACCGCCGGATCCTCGGACGGAATGTCCTGCACGCGATACGCCGGCAGCCCGCGCCTTAACGCGACGAATTCGAGCGAACGCCGGATCGCCGACAGCATGCCGAGCGCGAGCACGTCCACTTTCAGAAGACGCAGCGCGTCGATATCGTCCTTGTCCCACTCGATCACGTAGCGGTCTTTCATTGCCGCGTTCTCGATGGGCACGAGGCGCGAGAGCTTGTCCTTCGCGATCACGAAGCCACCCACGTGCTGCGAGAGATGACGCGGAAAGCCGCGCAGCTCGCGCGTGAGGCGGATCAGTTGCTGCGTGACGGGCGAGTCGGGCGAGAAGCCCGCTTCCTGCAGATGATGCGCGATCGAATCGGCGCCGTCCCACCACTGATGCGCGCCCGAAAGCTTTTCGACGAGCGCATGGTCGAGACCCAGCGCCTTGCCCACGTCGCGCAGCGCGCTGCGCGAGCGGTACGTGATGAGCGTCGCGGCCAGCGCGGCGCGGCGCGTGCCGTACTTGCCGTAGATGTACTGAATGACCTCCTCGCGTCGCTGGTGCTCGAAGTCGACGTCGATGTCGGGCGGCTCGTTGCGCGCGCGCGAAAGAAAGCGCGCGACGAGCATGTTCATGCGTACCGGATCGATCTCCGTGATCCCCAGGCAGTAGCAGACCACCGAATTGGCCGCCGAGCCGCGCCCCTGACACAGGATGTTCTGCGAGCGCGCAAAGCGGACGATGTCGTGCACCGTGAGGAAGTATTTCTCGTACTTCAGCTCGGTAATCAGCTCGAGTTCTTTTTCGATCTGCTTGCGGCGCTTCTCGTTCAGGCCATCGGGCCAGCGCCCGGCGGCGCCTTCCATCACGAGCGTGTGCAGCCACGAAGCAGGCGTCTCGCCCGTGGGCACGAGCTCCTCGGGATACTCGTAGGCCAGCTCGCTCAGGCTAAATGTGCAGCGGCGCGCGACCTCGAGCGTCGCATCGAGCGCATCGCGCGGGTACAGCGCCCCCAGGCGCACGCGCGAGCGCAGATGACGCTCCGCATTCGGCTCCAGCGCGCGGCCGCACGATGCGAGCGGCTTGCCGATACGCACCGCGCTCAGCGTATCTTGCAGCGGCTTGCGCGAGCGCGCGTGCATCAGCACGCCGCCCGCCGCGACGAGCGGCAGACCGCTTTCCTGCGAGACGTGGCGCAGCGCTTCGATCTGGGTATCGTCGCCGCCCGTTTGCCAGAGCTCGAGTGCGAGCCATGCGCGCCCGGCCGCGAAACCCGCGAGCCAATGCGCGGCGCGCAGCGTCTGCGCGAGCGTGGCTGCGCGCTGCGGCACGAGCAGCAGCACGCAATCGCGCAAGTGCGTCAGATGCGTGAGCGCCGGCTCGGGATCGGTGAAGTCGGACGGATGCACGCGGTAATCGCCCTTGTCCGCGCGCGAGCGCGCGAGCGTGATCAACTCGCACAGGTTGCCGTAGCCCTCGCGATTCATCGCGATCGCCACGAGCGTGCAGAACGGTGCGCCGTTTTCATCGACGAGATTCAGCTCGCTACCGATCAGCAGATGCAACGAAGACACGAACGGAGCGAGCGCCGCCACGGCGGCTTCGGCCTGCGTTGTGCTTAAGCCCAGCGCGCGGGCCGCGCATACGGCTGCGTCATGTGCCGCTTTGCGCGTCTCCCGGTGCGCCTTTTTACGTGGCTCGTCGTATTCGTTGAGCGCGCTATATGCGCGCACGACGCCGGCGAACGAGCATTCGTCGGTGATGGCGAGCGCGCGGTAGCCGTGACGGATCGCCTGCTCGACCAGCTCGCCCGGGCGCGACGCGCCGCGCAGAAACGTGAAGTTGGTCAGGCAGTGCAGTTCCGCGTAATCCGGTAGATGCGCAGGCAAACGCCCGGACACCGAACCCGACGAAAAAGGTTGCGCTGGCAACGATGCACCTGTTCCGCTATTCGACATGATGCTGAAGATGAACCGGCGCTAGCCGAAAAGCCCTTGCAGGTACCACTGCCCGCCAATGCGCTCGCGGTACAGCCAGAACATGCGCCCCTGATCGTCGGCGGCGACGTAGTAGTCGCGCCCGACGCCCTCGCCGTCCCACCAACCCGCCTCGATGCGCTCGGTGCGCGTGAGCGTCTTGAGCGGCCGCCGATAAACCGGCCGGTCGCCGCGCATCGCCAGCTTAAGCGGCTTTTCGAGCAGCCATGCCGGACGGGGCTGCGACGGCAGCGGCACCTCGGGCAAATCGAAGGCCGTCTGCACGGGCGCGACTTCCTGCTGCGCATCGGCTTGAGCGCTCGCCTTGCGCGCATCGTGCGATGTGCGCGGCTTGCGCGCGGCCGACCGGCGCGCCGGCGCACGATAGGTTCGCGCCGACATCGCGTGCTCGGGCCGGTGATCGTCCTCGACGAAAAGCTGCAGCACGTTCTGCTCGCCGATACGCGCGCCAATGCGCTCGAAAAGCTGCGCGAGCGAAGCGTCCGATGCCTCGGGCGTGGGAAAGAGCGTGTCGGTGGGCGGCGCCCAGGCGCTCACCTGATCGGCGACGAGCGCGAGGCCGATCACGGGCGCGGCCAGCTCGATCTGATTGAGCTTCTCGCGCAACAGCCACAGCAGATGCTCGGCATCGCGCGAAGGCGCGGCCCACGAAAGCGTGAGGCTCGACGTGCGCGGCGCGTGGCTCGACGCCAGCTCGTGCTCGAGACGCAGCTCGAAGCCGCTCAGCGCACCATGCTGCGCGGCGAGCCAGCCGGCCAGTCGCATCACGAGACGGCGCGCAGCGAACAGCAGCGCCTCGGCGCTCTCCACGCGCGCCTGCAATTCGAGCGACGCGTGAAACGACGGCGGCGCGGCAAACCAGGCGCGTGGATCGGGCGTCTCGCCGCGCGCCTGCGCGAGCCAGACGAGCACGCCATCGCCGAAACGACGCACGATGCCGTCGCGCGGCAACCGCCGCAAATCGCCGAGCGTCGCACAGCCGATTTGCGTGAGCGCCTGCTCGTGCTGCGCGGCGAACGGCGCGAGTGCGACCGGCAACGCGTCGAGCGCGCGCGCAAGCGTAGCGTCCTTGAGCACGCGAAAGCGGCGCGTCGCATGCGCCCCGGCACTCGCGCGCGCCTGCGCGAGCGTCCAGGCCCCCCACGCAGTGGGCGCGCAGGCGATGCGCGCGGCGTGGCCACAGCCGGCCACCGTGGCCGCCACCCTGGCGAGCAACGCGCGCACGCCGCCGAAAAGACGCAGCCCGGAGCCGACCTCTAGCAAGAGCGTATGCGGCTGCGGCGACTGCGCGAGCGATACCTTCGGCGTGTAGGCGAGCAGCGCGAGCGCGAGCGCCTCGAACGCGCGCGTCTCGCACGCCGGATCGGGCTCCAGCAGCACGAGCCCCGGAGCGAGCGCAAGCGCATGGGCGCGCGTGCTGCCCGGCTGCACGCCAAGACGGAACGCATCGAGATCGGCGATCAGGATGCGCGCGTGATCGGCGAGCGCGTAGCAGCGCGCCTCCTGCGCGTCCTGTTGCGCGGCCTCGTCAGATCGACTGGCCGGCAGGGACTCCAGTGCCGGCGACATGAGTGACGTGAGCGGCACGGGCGGCCTCACGGCCTCCAGCGGCAACAACGGCAAGGTGACGGCGATCCACAGCATGATTGATCCCGGGCCACGGCGCGGCCGACGATGCGCCCGGCTGGGGCAGCACCGACTCCTGCAGCGGCAAAGTAATGACGAGTGGCTGGGCGGGCGGCGGCCCGCGGCGCTTGAAAATATCGATGGAGACAGCGGTGAGTCGCATCCATTCGCGACGGTTCAGGCGCGCGTCTTCGGGCGGCGGCACCGGCGTGCAGACCATGCGCAACGGCGCCGGCGACGACTGGCTGCGCGCGGCAGGCGGCCGCATGAGAAACGCCAGCGACTGCGAATCCTGCGCAGCGACCTGCAGACGCCGCAGGGCGTCGGCGCGCGCCTTCGGCTGCCAGAGCAGCACGGCGCCGATGCCGTCCTGCTTGAGCGCCTGCTCGGCGGCCCACGGCGCCTCGCCCTCGCTTGCGCGCACCCAGATCAGACGTTCGAGCGCGATCCCCCACGCCTCGAGCGCGCACGCGTACGGCTGCCACGGCGGCGCGACGAGCAGCACGTGCCGCCCCGCCTGCGCGGTGAGCGCGCGCAGCACAGGCGCGACGAGACGCATCTCACCGATGCCGCCCTGCTCGACGAGCAACTCGGTCAGACTGCCCGCGGGCCAGCCCGCGCCGGGCAACTGGGCGTCGAGCGCGGCGTGGCCGCTCGCCACCGTGCGCTCGCCCGCGTATGCGAGCTGGTTGCCCTGCCAGACCCGGCTTTGCAGCCGGGGCGGCAGGTGCGTCGCCGCAAGCTGGAGTGCTGCCATGATTGCGCTCTGGAAAAAGGGAATAGATCGCCCTGCCCAACACAAAACGGGGCATGGCGGGACCGTTGGCGCGGCATGAGGCTTCGCGCTGCTACCTGTATATTTATACAGTATCGAAGGGGATTTTGGGAAGCGCTGTGTCGGTGGCTGGGGTGTCTGGTGAGCGGACGTCCCTGCCCGACAGAAAAGTAGTTCAGGTTGTGATTTGACGACTCATGTCCCGGGACGCTACAATCCGCGATTCGTCGGAGCGTAGCGCAGCCTGGTAGCGCATCTGATTTGGGATCAGAGGGTCGTAGGTTCGAATCCTATCGCTCCGACCAGTAGATTCAAGCATTTAGCCCATCCTTAACCGGATGGGCTTTTTGTTTTGTGGGGCTGCGCGCAGGCAAAATCGAGCCTGTCCGTACATAGCCGACTAGCGGTAATCCGATGTGTCATCGACCTTCGTTATTTCCCACACTCCGTTGGCTTTTCGCATGAACACGAGAACGCTTACCCGGTCCGTGGAACCAAACGTAAGCGGGACAACCGCAACGTCTCCAAGCATCACAACCTGATGCGCGACAATGTGCTTCAACCAGTCCTGTTCGTTTTCGTCCTGCACCTTCAGAAAATAATCGCTATCTCCGGGTAATTTGTTGTGTCGATAGTCGTTCCGCAATCGATTGATCGTATCCTTCGCGACATAATCGAAGATGCCGTTGTCCAGCAAAGGGAAGGTCAGCTTTGAACCTGACTTGATGTACCACGTATAGAATGCGCTCGCCCTTGCTTCCGGTGCGTCTTGCGTGCTGGATGAAAACGCGAACTGACTAAAGGCCAGCGTGCAAAGAACGAATATCGAAAATAGACGCTTCATATGAGTGTCAATTGTGACGATAAATCTTGTAAGACGGCTGTGCCGCTCGATATGCCGAACCGGGATAGAAACCTTGCGGTCCCGGCCGTTGCTTGAAGTCAGACATCCAGATGTGCCCATCGAAAATAGCCATGTGCCCATGGGGATGGCCTGTAATAGCTTGTATTACCACAAAATCACCTTTCATCGGCGCACCAGTGACTTCAAAAAAACCGCTGCCTGAAGTTGTGGACCATAATTTTTCGCACTAGCAGTAGGTGCAACGTATACGCCGCCCCACTCGATCGCATGTCTCACGTACTTTGCGCAATTTCCTGTGCTATTTGAATGCGCGTGACTAAAAGCAAAATTTGCAATATCTATACCATCGTATGCCATACACACTCCATAGAGGTGGAAAATACCGTCTTAAAAGGCGAGTCCCTTTCTAGCACTCTCTCAAAAAAGTGGTATTGTGAAAATTCGATATCGTTTGTTCTTCATCGCACTAACGAACATAAACCCGTCGAACCCGCATGGCTGATATGCTCACGCTTATCGTCTCGCCAAGAGCCCCCCCGCCAAATGAACCTCATCCTCTGGCACCACGCCGAAGCCGAAGACATCGCCGCGAGCGATCTCGCCCGTCAGCTCACCACGCGCGGACGCAAGCAGACACAGAACGTCGCGAGGTGACCGCGCGCCTGCTATCGAACGAAGAAGATCGCCGTAGCTGGGCCCTGAGAAGAAGGCGGGCGTCTTCTGGATCAAGAGCCGAGAACGCAACGGCGACAGCGAGGCCGTCCTGTCGCGAAAGAACACATATCGAACATATAATGACCGCCTGTCTGAATCTCTCGATATCGATGATATGGCGCGCTCTTCTCTCAATCGCCGTTCCTTTACTACGGTATTTTGTGTCGCGAGCTTGACCTTCTGCCTGCCCGCCTGCAGCCAGCAGAGTGGCCAGTCAGCAGAAGTCAAGGCACTCGTGAAGAAGTCCCTGAGTGACATGGTGTTCGTGAACGGCGGCACGTTCATGATGGGAGATTTCGGGCCCTCGGTCACGCCTGAAAAGTTGCCCTATACCGCGCAGCCCGACAACAAACCAGCGCATAAAGTGACGTTGGATAGCTTTTCTATCGGCCGGTATAAGGTGACTTATGCCGATTTTGACGTCTATACAAAAGCGACCGGAAAGCAGTCGTGGCCCCAGGACAGCGTAGACATCACATACAAGCGCCCGGACTATCCGGTTGGTGTACCGTGGCAAATGGCCAAAGATTATTGTCAATGGCTGGGTCGGCAAAGCGGTTTGTCCATTGACTTGCCGACGGAAGCGCAATGGGAGTATGCGGCGCGCGCAGGCGGCAAACCGCTCATCTTCGCGACCGACAATGGTAAATGGGAACCGGATCGCAACTTCCCGTCCATCGCTACGATCGAGGAAAAGTTGGCGCCGGACGTCGGCAATGGTGTTTCAATGTACACGTATTCGATTGGAAAATATCCACCGAACCCGCTCGGCCTCTACGACATGGGCTTCGATGGACGCGACTGGGTCAACGACTGGTTCGATCCCGACTACTACGAGCATTCGCCAGAGAAAAATCCTCAGGGCCCTGCAACCGGAACAGAGAAGGTCATTCGCGGGATAGAAGGCGACGCCAATGAAACTGCGATGACCGTTTACCGATACAAGAGAAAGCCCGCTCCATACGCATTGAAGGCGATGGTAGCCGGCAAACCGGTTATGGCCACATTCGTTACCGATACATTTCGCTGCGTCGTGCAGAGTCCATCGAAGGTGTCACAGCGAAACTAGGCGAGCCTTGTCTCAGGAAGGTTCTCGTACATCGGGTGCGCTCCCGCTGCTGCCTGAAAACTGTATGCGTGTGTATCGACCTCGACAACTGCATAGCCAGGTGTCGGGGCAATCTTCAACATAGCTTGAAGGTTCTCATAGTAGTCGTCCATCTCCTGCGCATCGCTCGCCGGACTGCCGGTGAGCGACATGCCAAGGAAATTCTTCAACGCGATACGATTCTGCGCGAGGTCGCCCTTGGTACCTTTCCGGGTCATATGCTGCACGACATTATCCAGATCGTGACGCGTGTGTGACCATTGCAGGACCTGCTTGACCGCGTCCTTGCGACGACCGTAATAGCGTCCGAACGTGTGATTCTCGACATCCGCACCATCCGTGAAAACCCAATGACGCGTCAACTGGTAGAGCATGAGGCCCTTTGCCTCCGGTGTCGCATACTGCAGCATCCACGGATTTGCCAGAATGTTGTCCATCAGTTGAACACGCTGCCTTTCTTGCTCGTAGGATTGGATTACCAGTGAAAAGACACGCACCAGTTCAGCCATGTCCTGACCAACCGTGTCGGCAAGCTGTTGAGCACCCTGAATCACCGTAACCTGAATATATGTCATGGCCTCAAACGCTTCAGACTGCACAAACTTTAAGTGCTGAAAATTCGCGTGATACAGCTGATAAAAGAACCACGCAACAAAATCTGCAATGCATAACGCATCAACCGACAACTCGATATCCCCTTTCGCACCGACCCCGAGACACAACCCCGCCTTCATCTTCAGCCTGAACCGCCCCGCGGCATAGCTGATGTCGAGCAGGCAAGCCAATGCGCCCCCCGCCATCGCCGTAATCGTATCTCCCACCTTCGCAAACGCGTTGTACTTCCCGCTCGGTCCCTTCGGCGTCGGCTTCATCCACTCCAGCGCGCCTTCCAGCGACAAATCCGCGCGCGCGCCGGCAAACACATCGAGATCCGCATTCGCGCTGGGATCGACGGGTTTCCCTCCGACGTTGATTTGTCGCTGCCTGGCCACGGGGTTGTCGACCGCGGCACCATATAGGCCCAAGTCCTTGCGCTTCTCGTCCTTGTAGTCGATCACCACGCCAAGCTGCGCGACTACACTGGCCCCGACCATACCCGCGAGTCCCAACTCGCACTTGAAACGGATCGCTCCGAGCGGATATGGCTTGCCGTCGTCGCCGTCGAGCTTCCAGATCCATCCCGCAATATCGGGGTAATAGAACGCGCCGGAAACCTTGCCCTCCGCGATCGCAAATTCTGCCTGTGCCGAGGCCTTGACCGCGACCCGCCCCTTTTGCGGCGACCATTCGGTGTCGAGCCCCGCACCTGCCAGATATCGCATCAACTGCGCTTTAGCTTCGACACTGACGTTATTGCTGAACGCAGTCTGCGGCTCCTTCTTCTCACCCGAGCCGTTCTGCGCGGTTTTTTCCAGGCCGCCATCCGACTCTTCGGACGGATCTTTGGCACCGGCGCTATAGGCCAGATGCTTGTTCCATTCTTCCGCCCACGCGAACAGCGTCCCAGTTACATGCTTCTCGACAATCTCCGAAGACATCTTGGTCTTCTCGTACAGCTGCGAGCGGATTTTGTCGTCACGACTGATCAGAACACCTTCCTTCAGCTTGTCCATATCGATCTTGTAACGACCTGACGCATCCTTCTTGATGAAACTCTTGTCGCCCGTTTCCTTCTCCGACTTGCGCCCCTTCATATCCTCGAACGCTGCCGGGCCGAACCTGTGCCAACTCGCCTTGATCTTGTTCGAACGCACGTAATGCAGCTTGTATTTCGCGAATTTGACCTTGCTCTTGCCTTGACTGTCCGTATAGATCGGAATCAACTCCACCATCGTGAGATCTTTGCTATCGAGCTTGCCAAGCGGCTCGAGTTCTTTTTTCAATGCCTTATGCGCAGCATCGCGCTCATCGAGTGCTCTATCGACCGCAGCCTTGTGTGCATCCGTCTCACGGCTGTCAGGCAAATTCTTCCGCACATCTTCGGACAGCGCATTCAACGCTTCGTCGACCTTCTGGTTCGCCTGATGATATTTGTAGACGCGGTCGTGCAGCAGATTGCATTCGCCCTGCAACGCGCTCACGTCCTCGGCGGGCACCAGGATGAACTCTCCGGTCTCGGGTCTGAAATACAGCATGGGCGCCGGGTCGTGCGGAATATGCACAAGACTATCCGGTGTTGTGTTGGTCGTTCCGGTGCCATCCGGTGTGTGATTGGCGCTAGGGTGGGGCATGAGCGTCAGGTCGAAGAACGGGTTTGGATCGTGGGCTGGTTGCGTGAAGCGCGCAGCGGCCTCAGCTATCGAGGAACACTTTCAGGCTCTGCGAGCTCGCGGTCATGATGCGCGACGTGAGGCCCTGCTCGTCGGTCATGCCCTCGAAGATTTTGCCCTCCGCCGTCTCGATGCGATAACGCACGTACGGTGCCGCCTCGCCGGTGTGGCGATCGTGAATGCGGAACTGCTCGTTGCATGGGCCTTCGCCCGACGGCATTTGCGGTGGGGGTTCGGACAGACTCGTCGGCCCGCTAAACGCGTGCGATGCCCCCTTGATATCGATCTTGCCCGGAGCGTGAATTTCGATGTTGCCGTTCTTGACGCGGATATAAGCGCCGCCGGCGGTGAGCAGCAATTCCTGCTTTGCCACTGCTTCGACGTTTTCCGTCGCCGACAAGATCTTGACCGTCTTCTGGGCCGTCACCTCGATATTGCCGGAGTGCGCCTGCACTTCGACCTTGCCCTTCGCTGCGAACAACTTCATCCCTGCATTCTGCGCGAACAGGCTGATCTTTTCCGCCACGCTCGCCACCAGCGACTTCCCGCTCGCAATGAACGTGCTCTGCCCACTCACGAGATTCGTCTGCCGCTCGCTCGCCACGTGCACCGATTGCTGCGTCGACAATGCGATGCCAGACGAACCCGCGAACAACATCACGGGCTCCTTGAATCCATTCGCACTGCCTGTGCCGCCACCTGCCGTCCGGCCTCCCGACTGCGAGCCCTGAACGCTGTTTTGTGTCGCATCGGTAAAGCGCTTTAGCGCGTCGTGTCCGTTCGCCAGGCTTTCCGCCTGGTGCGTCTGGCTTGCCTCCGACATCGCCTCAATGACACTCTCCGCACTGACGAGTTGCTGCTGCGCTTCACGCACGTCGAGTTGCTGGCCGTTCGCCTGGTTCGAATGCGTCGCAACGTACAGTCCTTGAGAAGCACGCACGGCACCGTACGAATCCGTCTTCAGGTCGAAGCCAGAGCCAAGATACGCACCGCGTGTGTTGCCGCTCTGATCAATCAGGTATCCCAGGTGAAGCAGGCTGCTTCCTGTGCTGCTGAACAATCTGGCACGATTCTGCCCCGTCGCATCGTCGAGAACCATTTCGTTATAACCGGAACCCGAATACTCCTTCGAGCGATAGCCCGACAAGATGCCGTTGCTGTGCCACTGCGGCTGAACGCTGCCGTTGTAGACGCGATGCAGAACGATGGGCCGATCGCAGTCTCCGCCCATGTAACCGATCAGCACCTCTTCGCCGACTCTCGGAACATGGACGCCCCCATACCCACCACCGGTATCCGACTGCGCGACTCTCACCCAGCACGAAGCTCCCGCATCTCCCGCGTTCTGCCGGTCCCAGACGAACATCACCTTTACCCGGTTCAGTTCGTCCGTGTACACCTCTTCACCCTGCGGCCCGACAACGATAGCCGTCTCCAGGTGCATCCCCGGCTTCTTGTGTTCGAGCGGACTGCGATATGGAACCGTTACGCGCTGCGCCTCGACTTCGACCAGATAAAAACCTGCCGAACCATCCTCGCGGGTGACGGTCTCTCCCGTGTGTCCGGCCTTTACCTGAGCCAGATCGCTCTGCAGGCTATGCGGGAAACTCGCCTCCTGGTCCGACAACGGCAGATTGTTCTCGATGTACCGGCGCACCTTGATCGCGGCGAATTCCCGCTGGCCGGCCGGATCATTGTCGTGCTCAGGATGACCGTCTAACTCGAAACGCTGGCCTGCGTCGATACCCCGAACTCCACCGACCGCATAGAACCGTTTGGCTCGCGACTCCCACTCTTCCAACTGAACTCTTGACAGTTGCTCGCCGCGAGCCTGATCCAGCCAGGTATAGGCGCCCGTGTATTCGTAGACTTCGGTCTGCTCCGGCAAGTTGCCCTGGCCGGCCATCGTCGGCAATGATGTCTCTTTAGGATTGCCGACTGACGACGGTGCCTTGTAATCGAATGTGCGCGCCGTATGCGCCGCGCTCTGCAGTGTCCGCGAGCCCGACCACTGCGTGAAGGCATCTATTTCGCTGCCCGTGCCCAATCTGGAGAACCCCGGCGACCTGGACGACGCCTCATCGAGCGCGTAGATATCATCGGTCACGATCAACGTATGTGACTTGCCGTCCTTGCCTTGCCGCCAGCAGCCGAACAGACCCTCCTCCTCCATCAGCCGATGGACAAAATTCCAGTCAGTCTCGCTCTGGCGACAATACGAGCGTTGGGGCAATGGCTTGCGCAAAGCGAACTGGAACTGGCCCCTGGCCTGCGGATGCTGGTTAAATACGTCCGTGATAATTGCGTCGACACTTTCGTCCTGCCAGTACCGCATGTCGTTGCGGAACTTGAGGAAGTGCAACCATGAAGCGAATATCAATTGATAACTGCTGAAGCTCCCGTCTCCCCCCAACCGGCGGGCAGTGTGAATATAGCCATTGACCGGAAGATAGGATTTGTCCGTCTGCTGGAGCCACAGCGTCATCGGCTGGGCGATCAGCGTTTTGAGTTCGATGTCACCCGCGGTGGACACCATGTCGAGTGTGACGCTAAAATCACGCCCCAATTCGGAACAAGTTACCGCCCGACGCGGTGTAAGCGCATTATTCGGTAATGATGGAATATCCGTTTTGATCAGACGATCCTGCTGGATCAGTCCACCCCGGATTATCTGGGCCAGTTCGGTCGGATTCATGCGTATTCCATCTTCTTGTGCATTGCAGGCCGACAGCCCGCGCTCTCAACGGAAGGGATCCTGTTGAGTAGTTATCGTTATATAGCGGTCTGATTCTAGGTTTTGTGAATATGCGACGTCAACCGAAAGATAATCGAGAGCTGCAAATTCATCTGGAAATAAGCGTCCAATGCAATCTTCAAACGGCTATTTGCAGAGGTGGTCGGCATCTCCAAAGACCGCCCCATCAAGCAGCGAAAACGGCGAATGACGGGCTTATGCCATTCGCATCGGAGATTAGCCTCTTATTTTCAAATTATGACTTTTGTGCCGCGGGATTGGGCGCCTGAGTGTTCTCTGTGCGATTTGTGTACCTCCGTATCTATTTGCCACGCAGACTCGAACGGGAAGCCAGATTACATGCGATTGAGCGGTTTGGATCGTCGCTCCCGAACCCAGCAGGCTCACAACTCCTTTGTCATGTCTCCTGCAGCCTTGCAGCCTCCCCATCCGGCGTGCACCATGGGGAAAAGCCGCGCGAAACAATCGCCCCGCCCCCATCCCCACCTCGAGAACCCGCCAAATGAACCTCATCCTCTGGCGCCACGCCGAAGCCGAAGACATCGCCGCGAGCGATCTCGCCCGTCAGCTCACCACGCGCGGACGCAAGCAGGCACAGAACGTCGCGCGCTGGCTGCGCGCGCGTCTGCCCGACGACGCCGTGATCCTCGCAAGCCCCGCCGCGCGCACGATCCAGACCGCCGAGGCGCTCACCGACCAGTACCGTGTCGTGCGCGAGATCGCGCCCAACGCGAGCGTCGAGAACGTGCTCGCCGCGGTCGGCTGGCCCGAAGGCATCGCCTCCACCGTCGTCGTGATCGGCCATCAGCCGACGCTCGGCGAGGTGGCCGCGCGCCTGCTATCGAACGAAGAAGATCGCCGCAGCTGGGCGCTGAAGAAGGCCGGCGTCTTCTGGATCAAGAGCCGCGAGCGCAACGGCGATGGCGCGGCCGTCCTGCTCGCCGCCATCACGCCCGATCTCGTCTAGCGCCGCATCCACCGCCTTTGCCTCCATCCGCCTTACAGCGCGTCATCGAATCGTCATTGCGTTTTCATGGAACCGTAACCGCGTCTTACTAAATTGCCGGAAAAGTTCTCTTACTTCCGACCAGGACGCCCCATGCGAGATCTGCCGACGCCCTCCCTGCCGCTCGCCTCGAGCCTCTTCGAGTCGAATCGGCACCTGCCGCGCGCCGAAGAAACGGTCACCGCGCAACATCGTCTGCAGGTGGCCTGGGCTCGCAGCGACGAAGAGCTGCGCGAAGCGCAACGCCTGCGCTACCGCGTATTCGCCGAGGAAATGGGCGCACATCTCTCAGGTCCGGCGGGCCTCGATGTCGACGCCTTCGATAGCTGGTGCGATCACCTGCTCGTGCGCGACCTCGACACGCTCAAGGTCGTCGGCACCTACCGCGTGCTGCCGCCGCACCAGGCCACGCGCATCGGCCGTCTTTATGCCGAGAGCGAATTCGACGTGTCGCGCCTCGCGCACCTGCGCCCCAAGATGGTCGAAGTGGGCCGCTCCTGCGTGCATCCCGACTATCGCAGCGGCTCGGTCATCATGTCGCTGTGGGGGGGCCTCGGCGCCTACATGACGCACAACGGCTACGAGACGATGCTCGGCTGCGCGAGCGTCGCAATGGTCGACGGCGGCCACTACGCCGCCAATCTGTACGCCGCGCTCGGCGCAAACGCCCTCACGGCGCCCGAGTACCGCGCGTTCCCGCACACGCCGCTGCCCGTCGAGGAGCTGCGCACGGGCGCGTCCGCCGTGCCGCCGCCGCTCATCAAGGGCTATCTGCGCCTCGGCGCGAAGATCTGCGGCGCACCGGCCTGGGATCCCGACTTCAACTGCGCCGACTTCCTCACGCTATTCCGTCTTTCGGACATCAACGAGCGCTACGCGCGCCACTTCCTCGGCGACGCCGCAGCGCGATAAACGCATCGCGCGCACATCAAGCGACGCCCCAAAGCACAACGCCCGGTTCTCAGCGAACCGGGCGTTGTTGCTTGAGCACGTCGAGCGAGACGCGTCGCTCAGGCGGCCGTCACGCTTCGTCCGTATACACCACGCGATACGGAATCCCGACCTTGCCCCACTCCGCCGCTTCCTGAACGAGGTTGTAGTCGGTAAGCGGATTGTTCTGCACCCACGCGTTCGGCAGCAGCACTTCGTAGCCGCTGCCCTCCTGTATCACCTTGATCTCGGGCAGGCCGACGTCGGCGCGGCGGCGGCTCAGGAGCCCCGCGAGGCGCAGGCAGAACAGCAGCGGCCACTCCACATCGCGCGTTTGCGAAAGCTTGCCGAGCTTGCCCACGTGGCCGAGCACGAGCGCGGCCAGGCGCGCCTGATCGGTGCGCGAGAAGCCGGGCATGTCGGCGTTGCTGGCGATATAGGACGAGTGCTTGTGATACGCGCTGTGCGAAATCGAGAGCCCGATCTCGTGCAGCGACGCCGCCCAGCCGAGGAACATACGGTTTTCCTCGCGGCGCTCCTCGTCGGGCTCCTCGAGCTGGCCGTAGAAGCTCACCGCCAGCTCGCCGATGCGCGCCGCCTGCGCACGGTCCACGCCATAACGGCGCATGAAGCCTTCCACCGTGACGGTACGCATGTCCTCGTGCTGCGAACGACCGAGCAGGTCGTACAGCACGCCGAGACGCAGCGCGCCGTCGGTGGTGTCGACATAGTCGATGCCCAGTTCGTCGAACACGGCGATCATGATCGAGAGGCCGCCCGCCAGCACCGGTATGCGGTCGGGCTTGAGCGCGACGAGCTTCAGGCGGTTGACGTTCTCGGCCTTGATGAGCGCGCGCTTGAGGCGTTCGAGGCCGCCGCGCGAGATGCCGTGCGTCACGCCCGGGTCGTTGAAGCCGTTCGCCTCGACGAGCTCGGCGAGCGCGCGCGCCGTGCCCGAGGAGCCGATCGCCTGGTCCCAGCCGGTCTTGCGATAGTCGGCGGAAATGATCTGGATCTCGCGCGTGGCGGCCAGTTCGGCCTGGCGCATGGTGTATTCGTCGACGTTGCCGGCCGGGAAGAACTGGCGGCTATGGCTCACGCAGCCGATATAGAGGCTTTCCATGCGGATCGGCGTGTAGTGCGCGCCGATGATGAACTCGGTCGAGCCGCCGCCGATATCCACCACGAAGCGCTTGCCCGCGCTCGCCGGCACCGAATGGGCGGCGCCCGCGTAGATGAGGCGCGCCTCTTCGCGGCCCGCGATCACTTCGATCGGGAAGCCGAGCGCCTTTTCCGCCTCGCCGAGGAATTCGCGCGCGTTCTTGGCCACGCGCAGCGTGTTGGTGGCGACGGCGCGCACGTGATCCGGATGAAAGTCGCGCAGGCGCTCGCCGAAGCGCTTGAGCGCGTCCCAGCCGCGCACCTGCGAGGCGCGGTCGAGCATCTTCTCCTTCGAGAGGCCGGCGGCAAGGCGCACGGGCTCGCGCAAGGCATCGACGGGGTAGATCTGGCTACCGGCGCCGGTTTCCTCGACCCGGCCGACGATCAGGCGAAAGCTGTTCGAACCGAGATCGACGGCGGCAAGCAATTGCGGATTGGTGACCATCGAGGGGGCAGGCTCCATGCGTGCGAACGCGGCCATCCGGTCTCGCTGGGCGGCCGCCGCGCTGTCCAAATATGCCATTTTAAGCGTACCGGACTTCCCCATGTCGCTCCTCGCGTCGGTTGCGGTCAGCGACGCCCCCGCGAGAGACGTCTTGACCCAGTCCGCATCTTTGCCGCACAAGGTGTCGGATACGTGAAAATGGGGCGTAAAATTTATGACACACCGAATTTCATAATAAAGTCACAAAATTGTGAGAATTTCCGAGCGTCCGTTCGAATCATCTCCTGAAATTCCGCTTTCAATACCAATGTCCATCCGCTATCCCCTACTCAATCGCGAACTGGGCATTCTGGGATTCAACGAGCGTGTGCTTGCACAGGCCGCCGACCCATCGGTTCCCTTGCTGGAGCGCCTGCGCTTCATCTGCATCACCAGCAGCAATCTGGACGAATTCTTCGAAGTCCGCATGGCCGGGCTGCAAGAGCAGATGCGCGACAATCCCGGCTCGCTCTCGCCCGACGGCATGTCGCTGCAACACGTCTACGACCTCGTGGTGGAGCGCGCGCAGCGGCTCGTGCATCGCCAGTACGCCATGCTGCACGACACGGTGCTGCCGGCGCTCGAACAGGAAGGCATCTACTTTCACGGCACCGACGCCTGGAACGAGGCGCAAACCGCGTGGGCACGCAAGTATTTCGTCGACGAGCTCTTGCCCGTGCTCACGCCGATCGGGCTCGACCCCGCGCACCCGTTCCCGCGCGTGCTCAACAAGAGCCTGAATTTCGTGGTCGAGCTAGAAGGCAAGGATGCTTTCGGGCGCCAGGCCGTCATGGGCATCGTGCAGGCGCCGCGCGCGCTGCCGCGCCTCGTGCGTATGCCGCAGGAGCTCTCGGGCTTCCAGCACGGCTTCGTGCTGCTCGGCTCGCTCCTGCAGCGCTTCGTGGGCGAGCTGTTTCCGAGCCTCGTCGTGCGCAGTTGCAATCAGTTCCGCATCACGCGCAATAGCGAGCTCTTCGTCGACGAAGACGAAATCACGAATCTGCGCGTGGCGTTGCAGGGCGAGTTGCCCGCGCGCCATCTGGGCAATGCGGTGCGGCTCGAAGTCTCCGCCGAAACGCCCGTGCATCTCGTCAAGCGTCTGCTCGACGAAAGCGGTCTGAACGAAAAGGACTGCTATTACGTCGATGGCCCCGTGAATCTCGTGCGCCTCATGCAGTTGCCCGAGATGGTGGACCGCCCCGACCTCAAGTTCGTGCCGCACGTGCCCGCCATTGCGCAGCGCATCGCGGCGAACAGCAACCTGTTCGACGTGATCGATCAGGGCGACGTGCTGCTGCATCATCCGTACGAGAGCTTCCAGCCCGTGCTCGAGCTCTTGCTGCAGGCCGCCAACGATCCCAATGTGGTCGCGATCAAGCAGACCATCTACCGCACCGGCACCGACTCGCCGCTCATGGACGCGCTCATGCAGGCCGCGCGCAACGGCAAGGAAGTGACGGTCGTGGTGGAGCTGCTCGCGCGCTTCGACGAGGAAACCAACATCAACTGGGCCGCGCAGCTCGAAGCCGTGGGCGCGCACGTGGTCTACGGCGTGGTGGGCCACAAGTGCCACGCCAAGATGATGCTGATCGTGCGCCGCACCGCCGTGAACGGTCGCATGGCGCTGCGCCGCTACGCGCACCTCGGCACGGGCAACTACCATCCGCGCACGGCGCGCCTCTACACCGACTTCGGCCTCATGACCTCCGAGCCGAAGATGTGCGAGGACGTCCACCACGTGTTCCAGCAGCTCACGGGAATCGGCGGCGAGCTGCAGCTGCACGAGATGTGGCAGTCGCCGTTCACGCTGCATCCGAAGCTCGTCGAGTCGATCCGTGCCGAGGCCGACGCCGCGCGCGCCGGCAAGAAGGCGCGCATCGTCGCGAAGATGAACGCGCTGCTCGAACCCACGGTGATCGATGAGCTCTACGAAGCGTCGCAGGCGGGCGTGAAGATCGACCTGATCATCCGCGGCGTGTGCTCGCTGCAGCCGGGCGTGCCGGGGCTCTCCGAAAACATCACGGTGCGCTCGATCGTCGGGCGCTTCCTCGAACATCACCGCATCTACTACTTCTACGCGGGCGGCGCGGAGCACGTCTATCTGTCGAGCGCCGACTGGATGGACCGCAACCTGTTCCGCCGCGTCGAGGTGGCATTCCCGATCCACGACCGGCGTCTCAAGCGCCGCGTGATCGCCGAGGGCCTGTCGACGTTCCTCGGCGACAACCAGTGTGCGTGGCTCATGCAAAGCGATGGCCATTACCGGCGTCGTCGCGCCGGCAAGGCCGTGCGCAATGCGCAAATGAATCTGCTGGCGAAGTTCTGTTCGTGATGAGGGTGCGATGATGGCGTGGCACCCGCGATGCAGGTGTCCGAAGCACGCGTGCCACGACAAAAAATGCCGCTTCAAATGAAGCGGCATTTTTCATTCTGCGAGCCTGAGCAAAATACGCAGCGCCCCGGGCATGCGTCTCACACTGGCGCCGGCTGCCGGCGCGTCGTGCGCGCGGCCGGAAAGCGCACCGCAAACGTGCTGCCCCGCCCTTCCTCGCTCTTCACTTCGAGCGCCGCGTCATGGCGCTGCAGCACGTGCTTGACGATCGCAAGCCCCAGCCCCGTGCCGCCGGTGTCGCGCGAACGGCTGCGGTCCACGCGATAGAAGCGTTCGGTCAGACGCGGAATGTCATTGGCCGGAATGCCATAGCCGCTGTCGGTGACCGAGAACACCGCCTGGCCGCCCTCGGCGCGCCACGCCAGATGCACCGTGCCGCCCTCCGGCGTATAGCGCACCGCGTTAGTGGCAAGATTGCCGAGCGCGCTCAAAATTTCGGTCTCCGAACCCGTGACGCTCAGGCCGTCGTCGAATTCGGCGGTGATGCGATGATGCCCGCCCGACAGGCTCTCCGCGTCCTCGCGCACGTGACCGAGCACGGCGCGCATGTCGATCATCTGATCGCCCGGCTGACGCCCCTCGCCTTCGAGCTTCGCCAGCACGAGCAGATCGGTCACGATATGGCGCATGCGCGAGGCCTGCTGCTCCATCAGATCGAAATAGCGTTCGCGCTCGTCCTCGGAGAGCGGCAGCTCGCGCATCGTCTCCAGAAAGCCCGAGAGCACGGTGAGCGGCGTCTTCAGCTCGTGCGAGACGTTGGCGACGAAGTCGCGCCGCATGGCGTCGGTGCGCTCGAGTTCGGTGATGTCCTGCGAGAGCACGAGCTTGCGGTTCTCGCCGTACGGAAACACCTGCACGGAAAGCACGTTCTGGCGCTTCGCGCCCATGCCGCGCATGATCAGCATGTCCTGGTAATCGTGCGAATTGAGGTAGCGCACGAAGTCGGGCTGACGCACGAGATGGGTGATGTGCTGGCGCAAGTCGCGCTTCGCGTCGAGGCCGAAATGCACTTCGGAGATGGCGTTGCACCACTCGATCTGGTCGTGATCGTCGAGCATGGCCACGCCGTTGGGCGACGCCTGGATGGCCTGAATGAAGCGCGAGTGCTGCTGCTCCACCTGACGCACCTGGGCATGCCAGCGCTTGGCGAGCTTGTGCAGGCGGTAATAGATTTCGCCCCAGATGCCGGGGGCGCTCGGCACTTCGCCGTAGACGGGCGCGTCGAGCAGACGCCAGAGGCGCTGCTTGTGGAAGGTGCTGAAGAGCATTTGGCCGAGCAGCGCGGCAACTGCCACGGCCAGCGCGATCTTGACGCCGAACAGCGCGCCAACGCCCGCGCAGACGAGCGCGAGCAGGACGACCGATACGAGAGCGCGCACCCAGATGATGTTCATGTTCCTGCGATCGAAGAGAATGACGGACCGGGGAGGCGCTGCGGATTCGGAGCGCCGGCGCCGCGTGAAGCGCCGCGCCAGCGTGCTGCTGCCGTGATTCAGGCACGGGGTTCAGACGCTCTTCGCGAGACGGTAGCCGCTACCGCGCACCGTTTCGATCATAGCATCGCACCCCGCCGGCTTGAGCGCGGCGCGCAGGCGCTTGATATGCACGTCCACGGTGCGCTCTTCCACGAACACGTGATCGCCCCACACTTGATCCAGCAGTTGCGTGCGGCTATGCACGCGCTCGGGGTGCGTCATGAAGAAGTGCAGCAAGCGGAACTCGGTCGGGCCGAGGTCGAGCTTGATCTCCGAGCCTTCCGCGTGGGCCGCGACGCGGTGCGTGGCGGGATCGAGCTTCAGTCCGTTGATGGCGACCACGTCTTCCGTGAGCTGCGGCGCGCGGCGGCGCAGAACCGCCTTGATGCGCGCCATCAGCTCCTTCGGCGAGAACGGCTTCGTCACGTAGTCGTCGGCGCCGATCTCGAGGCCGAGCACCTTGTCCTGCTCGTCGCCGCGCGCGGTCAGCATGATGATCGGAATGTGCTTCGTGCGCTCGTTGTTACGCAAATCGCGTGCGAAATTCACACCCGATTTGCCCGGCAGCATCCAGTCGAGCAGGATGAGATCGGGCAGCACGTCGCTGATCAGGCTCTGCGCCTGCTCCGCGTTGTAGGCACGGATCGGGCAATGACCCGCGTGCTGCAGATTCACGGAAATCAGCTCGGAAATTGCGGGCTCGTCTTCGATGACGAGAATGCTGCTGGGCATCGGCACCTCTTGACCTTAAGACCTGTTGATACGGTTAAATGAGCGTTCGACTACGCGCCTGGAGACGCTTTAGCTGAGCGCCTCGCGTTCGAGCGCGTCGCGCGACTTGTGCCGCACGTCGGTGCCCTTCACGATGTAGATGATGAATTCGGCGATGTTCTTCGCGTGGTCGCCAATCCGCTCGATCGCCTTGGCGATGAACAGATAGTCGAGCCCGACCGAGATCGTGCGCGGGTCTTCCATCATGTAGCTCACGAGCTTGCGCACGAAGGCGCGGAATTCTTCGTCGATCGCCTTGTCGTCGCGCACGATCTGCGCGGCGGCCACCGTATCGAGACGCGCGAACGCGTCGAGCGCGCGACGCAGGATCGAGACGGCCATCTCGCCCGAGACCTTGATCTCGGCGATGTTGACCGTGCGCGAAGCGCCGTCTTCCATCAGGCGCTTCGTGCGCTTGGCGATCTTCTCGGCCTCGTCGCCGGCGCGTTCGAGGTTCGTGATGGTCTTCGAAATCGCGAGCACGAGGCGCAAATCGCGCGCGGCCGGCTGACGAAGCGCGATGATATTGCTGCACTCCTCATCGATCTCGACTTCCATCGTGTTGAGGCGCTCTTCAGCGGCGATCACGCGCTCGGCGGCTTCGGCGTCGAACTCGTTCAGGGCCTGCATCGCCGTGATGATCTGCGACTCCACGAGGCCGCCCATTTCGAGGACCTTCGAGGAAATCAGGTTCAGGTCGGCATCGAACTGGCTGGACAGATGCTTGTCGGACATGTTGTTCTCCTTCGCGGCTCGGCGAGTTAGCCGAAGCGGCCGGTGATGTAGTCTTCCGTTTCCTTGCGGACCGGCTTGATGAAGATTTTCTCGGTGTCGCCGAATTCGATCAGCTCGCCGAGATACATGTACGCAGTGTAGTCCGAGCAGCGCGCGGCCTGTTGCATGTTATGGGTCACGATCACCACGGTGTAGTCGCTCTTGAGCTCGGCAATCAGCTCTTCGATGCGGCCCGTCGAAATCGGATCGAGCGCCGAGCACGGCTCGTCGAGCAGCAGCACCTCGGGACGGATCGCAATGCCGCGCGCGATGCACAGACGCTGCTGCTGACCGCCCGAAAGACCGTAGCCGCTCTGGCCGAGCTTGTCCTTCACTTCGGTCCAGAGCGCGGCCTTGGTGAGGGCCCATTCCACGCGGTCGTCCATCTCCGGGCGCGAGAGCTTCTCGAACATCCTCACGCCGAACGCGATGTTGTCGTAGATCGACATCGGGAACGGGGTCGGCTTCTGGAACACCATGCCCACGCGCGCGCGCAGCAGCGAAATATCGCGGTTGTAGGTGAGCAGATTCTCGCCGTCCATCAGGATTTCGCCCTCGGCGCGCTGCTCCGGATAGAGCGCGTACATCTTGTTGAACGTGCGCAAGAGCGTGGACTTGCCGCAGCCCGACGGGCCGATGAACGCCGTCACCTTGCCTTCGGGAATCTGCAGGTTGATGTTCTTGAGCGCGTGATATTTGCCGTAGAAGAAGTTCAGGTCCTTGACTTCGATCTTCGGCGTAGCCGACATGAGGCCGCGGTTGCCCTGGGCGGGGTCGAGGCCGGACGGCGCCGTAGTGTTGAGGTGACTCTCTGCCATATTCATCGGATGACTCCGCCCTTACTTTTTCGAAAAGATGCTGCGCGCGAGGATATTCAGACCCAGCACGCCCAGCGTGATCAGGAAAACGCCGGCCCAGGCAAGCGATTGCCACTGCGCAAACGGACTCATCGCAAACTTGTAGATCGTGACCGGCAGGTTCGCCATCGGCTGATTCATGTCCGCGCTGAAGAACTGGTTGGACAGCGCCGTGAAGAGCAGCGGCGCGGTTTCGCCGGCGATGCGCGCGATCGCGAGCAGCACGCCCGTCACGATGCCCGCGACCGACGCCTTGAGCGTGATCGAGAGCACCATCTTCCACTTCGGCGTGCCAAGCGCGAAAGCCGCTTCGCGCAGGTTGTTCGGCACGAGCTTGAGCATGTTCTCGGTCGTGCGGATCACGATCGGGATCTGCAGGAGTGCGAGCGAAATCGCGCCCGCCCAGCCGCTGAAGTGCCCCATCTTCGCGACCACGAGCGCGTAGACGAACAGACCCACGACGATCGACGGCGCCGACAGCAGAATGTCGTTGATGAAGCGCGTCACGCTCGCGAGCCAGCCCTTCTGGCCGTATTCGGCGAGATAGACGCCCGCGAGAATGCCGATCGGCGTACCGACGAAGGTCGCGACGCCCACCAGCATCAAGCTGCCGACGATCGCGTTGGCGAGCCCGCCGCCGTCGGTGTTCGGCGGCGGCGTCGACTGCGTGAACAACTGCACCGAAAGACCGCCAATGCCGAGAGAAAGCGTCGTGTAGAGAATCCACACGAGCCAGATGATGCCGAAGGCCATTGCCGCGAGCGAGCACGTCAGGGCAATCGCATTGACCACGCGGCGGCGGTTTTGCAGCTTGCCGCGCATCTTTTCCAGTTCGGGGCCGTAAATGGCGCCCGGAATCTTCATCAGCGGCTCGCTCATCGTGCGCCCTCCGATTTTTCGAGGCGCAGCAGGAGCAGCTTCGAGATCGCGAGCACGATGAACGTAATCACGAACAGGATGAGGCCGAGCTCCATCAGCGCGGCGGTGTGCAAGCCGGGGCCCGCCTCGGCGAACTCGTTGGCGAGCGCCGAGGTAATGCTGTTGCCGGGCGAGAAAAGCGACACGTTGTCGAGCAGGTTCGTATTGCCGATCACGAACGTGACGGCCATGGTCTCGCCGAGCGCGCGGCCGAGGCCCAGCATCACGCCGCCGATCACGCCGGTCTTGGTGAACGGCAGCACGATCTTCCACATGACTTCCCAGGTCGTGCAGCCGATGCCATAGGCCGACTCCTTGAGCAGCACGGGCGTGACTTCGAACACATCGCGCATCACCGAAGCGATGTACGGAATGATCATGATCGCGAGAATGACGCCCGCGCACAGCATGCCGATACCGATGGGCGCGCCCTGGAACAGCGCGCCGACGATCGGCATGCCGCCGAGCAACTGGCCGATCGGCTTCTCGAAGTACTGCGCGAAGATCGGCGCGAACACGAGCAGACCCCACATGCCGTAGACGATCGACGGAATCGCGGCGAGCAGCTCGATGGCGATGCCGAGCGGGCGGCGCAGCCAGGCGGGCGAGAGCTCGGTGAGAAAGAGCGCGATGCCGAAGCTCACGGGCACGGCAATGATGAGCGCGATGAGCGAGGTCGCGATCGTGCCGTAGATGGGCACGAGCGCGCCGAACTGCTCGCTGGGTGGATCCCAGTCGGCAGTCCAGAGGAATGAGAGGCCGAACTTCTGGATCGTCGGCATCGAAGCCACGATCAGCGAAACGATGATGCCGCCGAGCAGCAACAACGTGACGATGGCGGCGCCGCGTGCGAGGCCGCCGAAAATGATGTCCCCTGCCGGGCTGGGCGCTTGTTGCTGCGCGGCGCTGCCAGGCGGGTTCGAGACGAGCGGGACGTCGGACATGATGAGCTGTTTCCAGTGGCCGCGAGCGTCAGGCTCGCGACGTTGATGCGGTTCCGAAACCGCCGGCCATCTGGCATCCGGCCTTACGGCAGGACCAACGGACGGCACATCGTAGCGGGTGTATTACGTGCGGTACGGCATACCGCGTGGCTGCAGGAGCCGGCTTGCCTCATCGGCCCCAAACCACCGGGCCGGCAAGCGGAGCGGGCCGCGCGCGGTGTGCGCAGCGGCCCCTCGGTGGCCCCTGTAGCGGCCAGTGCGCCTTACTCGGCAATCGGCTTGCCGCTGGTGTCCTTCACCTTCTCTTTCCACTGCGACTCGATTTCAGTCACGACCGACTGCGGCAGCGAGATGTAGTCGAGGCTGTCGGCAGCCGGCGTACCGTTCTTGAAGGCCCACTGGAAGAACTTGAGCGTCTCCTTGCCCTGCTCCGGCTTGTCCTGCGCCGTGTGCAGCAGCACGAAGGTCGCGCCGACGACCGGCCATGCGTCCTTGCCCGGCTCGTTCGTGAGGATCTGGTAGAACGACTTCTTCCAGTCCGCGCCGGCTGCGGCAGCCTTGAACGTATCGGTGGTCGGCTGAACGACCGCGCCCGATTCGTTCTTCATGGCAGTGTAGACCATGTGATTTTGCTTGGCGTACGCCCACTCGACGTAGCCGATCGCGCCCGGCAGACGCTGCACGAAGGCCGCGACGCCGTCGTTGCCCTTGCCGCCCGTGCCCGTCGGCCATGCCACGGTCGTGCCTTCGCCGACCTTGCTCTTCCACTCGGGGTTGACCTTCGAGAGGTAGTCGGTCCAGATGAAGCTCGTGCCCGAACCGTCGGCGCGGCGAACCACGGCGATGTCCAGATCAGGCAGCTTGACCTTCGGGTTCAGTGCGACGATGGCCGGATCGTTCCACTTCTTGATCTTGCCGAGGTAGATGTCGCCTAGCACCGAGCCCGACAGCGTGATTTCGCCGGCCTTGATGCCGGGCACGTTGATCGCCGGCACGACGCCGCCGACCACCGTCGGGAACTGGAACAGACCGTCCTTGGCCAGTTGATCGTCCTTCAGCGGAGCATCCGAGCCCGCGAAATCGACGGTCTTCGCCTGAATCTGCTTGATGCCGCCCGACGAGCCGATGCCCTGGTAGTTGACCTTGCCGCCGCCCGACTTTTGATAGGCGTCCGCCCATTTCGTGTAGATCGGTGCTGCGAAGGTGCTGCCCGCGCCGGCGATGTCAGCAGCCTCCGCTGCGATCGCGAAAAGCGCGCCAGCAACGCCAGCGAGCGCGGTTTGCATCAATTTCATGTGGCCTCCAGATGTGTGAGCGGATGAACGACACCGCGAAGCTTAGGGGGTCTTTGTGACAGTACCGTGACGATTCATGAAGCGATCGTGACAGTCCGATTACCGGCTGAAAGGCGAAAGGATGATGAAGGGTGCGTGTGCCGCAAATGCGCGTATGCCTCGCCGGTTGGGGCTCTCGCACGGGTTGGCGCGCCAGCCGGCCATCGGCTCGAGTTGCGGGGTCGGATGGGGGGCGAAGCGTGAAATGCATGCCGCATGCGCGAGCGGCATCTGAAGCAAAAGTGAAACGTTTGCCCAGGCAGAGCATGACGAACGCTCAGACGCGCTCTGGCTCCAGAACGGCGATACGGAACGGGGCGTCGTATCGCTCGTACGACGCCCCGTTCGTCTGGGAGGCTTGCGGCAGGGGTTGCCCCGCCGCCGCTGATGCTGGATCGCGCTAGAGCTGGATCGTCGCGATCAGATGAGGCGATCAGGCGATAGAACGCTTGACCGTGTCGGCGATCGATTCGGCGTACCGCAGCGTGTCGCGCTCGTCGCGCGCCTCGACCATCACGCGCAACACGGGCTCCGTGCCCGAAGCGCGGATCAGCACGCGGCCCTTGCCCTTGAGCTCGGCCTCGGCGTCGGCAATCGCCTTCTGAATCGCGGCGTGGCCCTTCCAGTCGGCGCCCTGGGCAATACGCACGTTGATGAGCTTCTGCGGAAAGAGGGTCACGCCGTCGAGCAGTTGCGCCAGGGTTTGGCCGCTACGCTTCATCGCGGCCAACACCAGCAGCGCCGAGACGATGCCGTCGCCGGTCGTGTGGCGGTCGAGCGACAGAATATGCCCCGACCCCTCCGCACCGATCATCCAGCCGCGCTCGCGCAATTGCTCCAGCACGTAGCGGTCGCCCACATTGGCGCGCACGAACGACACGCCGAGGCGCTCCAGCGCCTGTTCGACCGCGAGGTTCGTCATCAGGGTGCCGACAGCGCCATCCACCTTGCCGTCGGTCGCCATGCGGTCCTTCACGAGCACATAAAGCAGTTCGTCGCCGTTGTAGAGGCGGCCCTGCGCATCCACGATCTGCAGGCGATCCGCGTCGCCATCGAGCGCGATGCCGAGGTCCGCGTGATTCGCGCGCACCGCGCGCACGAGCGCATCCGGGGCGGTCGCGCCCACGCCGTCGTTGATGTTGAAGCCGTTCGGCGAGACGCCGATGGGCACGACATCGGCGCCCAGTTCGTGGAACACGTGCGGCGCGATGTCGTAGGCCGCGCCGTTCGCGCAGTCGACGACGAGCTTGAGCCCGCGCAGGTTGAACGCCTGCGGGAAGGTGCTCTTGCAGAACTCGATGTAGCGTCCGCCCGCGTCATCGAGACGGCGCGCGCGGCCGAGCTGGTCCGACGGCGCGCAGTCGAGCGGCAACTCGAGCTGCTCCTCGATCTGCGTTTCGACTTCGTCGGGCAGCTTGTTGCCGTCGGCGGAAAAGAACTTGATGCCGTTGTCGTAGTACGGATTGTGCGAGGCGCTGATCACCACGCCCGCGGAGAGACGCAGCGCACGCGTGAGATAGGCGATGCCGGGCGTCGTCATCGGGCCGGCGAGCATCACGTCGATGCCGGCGGCAGAGAGCCCCGCTTCGAGCGACGCCTCGAGCATATAGCCCGAAATGCGCGTGTCCTTGCCGATCAGCACGGACGGACGCGAGCGCTTCTCCTCTGCCGCTCCCGCCAGCACCTTGCCCGCCGCATAACCCAGGCGCAGCACGAAATCCGGCGTGATCGGCGCTTCGCCCACCTTGCCGCGAACCCCATCGGTTCCAAAATATCGACGACCCATTATTCAAACCTCACATTGGCTCTGTTTTGCGGCGCATCCTTGCGCCGCGCTCTTTTACTGACGCGCGGCCTCGCGCATGGCGCCCCATACCTTGAGCGCGTCGACCGTGGGCGCGACGTCGTGCACACGAATAATGGCCGCGCCTTGCTGCGCCGCGCACACCGCCGCCGCCACGCTGGCCGCCAGGCGCTCGGGCGCGGGCCGATTCACGAGCGCGCCGAGCATCGACTTGCGCGACATGCCCGCGAGAATCGGATACGGCGCGGCGCCCGCGGCAACGCGCGGCGCCGTCTCGCGCAGATGCGCGAGCAGCGCGTAATTGTGCTCGACCACCGTCTTGCCGAAACCAAAACCCGGATCGACGCTGATGCGCGCCTTCGCCACGCCTGCCGCCTCGAGTTCGACGCAACGCGCTTGCAAAAACTCGCGCACCTCGCGCACGACATCCACGTAATTGGGCTCGCCCACCTGCATGGTCTGCGGCTCGCCGAGCATGTGCATCACGCACAGCCCGCAATGGCTGTCCCGCACCGCATCGATCGCACCGGGCATGCGAAAACCCCAGACGTCGTTGATCAGATCGGCGCCCGCAGCGAGCGCGTGGCGCATCACTTCCGGCTTGTACGTATCGATCGATAGCGGCACGTTCGCGTCCTTCAGCCGCTCGACGAGCGGAATCACCCGTTCGAGTTCCTCATCGAGCGCCACCGGCGGCGCGCCTGGACGCGTCGATTCCCCGCCGATATCGATGATGTCCACGCCGTCGCGCAGCATTTGCCCGGCGCGACGCAATGCGTCGTCGAAAGCGAGATAACGGCCGCCGTCAGAAAACGAATCCGGCGTGGCATTGAGTATCCCCATGACAAGAGGACGCTCGAAAGTCAGCGTGAAACGGCCGCATACGAGCGGTTCGGGCACAGCCGCGTGGGGCAGATTATCCTGCGAAGTGAGATTGGGCACGTCAAGAAACGTCAGATAGGTCACTCAATGTGGCTGCGTGATCAAGCGACGTCCGCGGCAAAGCGTGGCGGCCGTTGTAGCCAGATACGCGCGACCAGAAATGCAAAACGGGCCGATGTGAATATCACACCGGCCCGCAACTTTACCTGATCTAGCGCATTAGGGCCCGTCAGGCCGGCGCGGTGGCGCTACCGGGCTTGACCTCGGTGCCGGCGCTGCCACCCGACGAAGGCGCATCGCCCGGCGACGCGCTGCTCTTCGGCGAGCGCGGCGGACGGCCCGCCATGATGTCGTTGATCTGATCGGCGTCGATCGTTTCCCACTCCATCAGCGCGGCGGTCATGGCTTCGACCTTGTCGCGGTTCTCGTCGAGCAAACGCTTCGCGAGGTTGTACTGCTCGTCGAGCACGCGGCGGATTTCCGCGTCGACCTTCTGCTGCGTCGCTTCCGAGATCACGCGCGTGAAGCCCTTGCCGAAGGCGCCGCCGTCGTTGTCGTCGTCGGCGTAGACCATCGGCCCGAGCGCGTCGGTCATGCCGAAGCGCGTCACCATCGCGCGGGCCGTCTGGGTGGCCTTGTTGAAGTCGTCCGAGGCGCCCGTGCTGATCAGGTTCATGAACAGCTCTTCGGCCACGCGGCCACCGAACAGAATCGCCAGACGGTCAAGCAGATAGTCCTTCGAGTAGGTCTCGTTGTCGTGCTCGGGCAACTGCCACGTGACGCCCAGCGCACGGCCGCGCGGAATGATCGTGACCTTGTGCACAGGATCGGCCTTCGGCAGCAGCTTCGCGATCACCGCGTGGCCCGACTCGTGGTAAGCGGTCGCGCGCTTCGCCTCCTCGCGAATGACCGCGGACTTGCGCTCCGGACCCATGAAGATCTTGTCCTTCGCGTCCTCGAAGTCCTGCATCTCGACGATGCGCTTGCCGCGACGCGCCGCGAACAGTGCCGCTTCGTTCACGAGGTTCGCGAGATCAGCGCCCGAGAAGCCCGGCGTGCCGCGCGCGATGACCGCTGCGTCGACGTCGTTGGCGATCGGCACCTTGCGCAGGTGCACCTTCATGATCTGCTCGCGACCGCGGATGTCCGGCAGGCCCACGTAGACCTGGCGGTCGAAGCGGCCCGGACGCAGGAGCGCCTTGTCGAGCACGTCAGAACGGTTGGTTGCCGCGATCACGATGACGCCCGAGTTGGCCTCGAAGCCGTCCATCTCGACCAGCATCTGATTCAGCGTCTGTTCGCGCTCGTCGTTGCCGCCGCCCATGCCGGCGCCGCGATGGCGGCCGACCGCGTCGATTTCGTCGATGAACACGATACACGGCGCATGCTTCTTGGCCTGCTCGAACATGTCGCGCACGCGGGCCGCGCCCACGCCGACGAACATTTCCACGAAGTCCGAACCAGAGATGCTGAAGAACGGCACCTTCGCCTCGCCGGCAATGGCGCGCGCAAGCAGCGTCTTGCCGGTACCCGGTGGGCCGACCAGCAGCACGCCGCGCGGAATGCGCCCGCCCAGCTTCTGGAATTTTTGCGGATCGCGCAGGAAGTCGACGAGCTCGGACACTTCTTCCTTGGCTTCGTCGCAGCCCGCGACGTCGGAGAAGTTGACCGCGTTGTTGTTCTCGTCGATCAGACGGGCGCGCGATTTACCGAACGAGAACGCCCCGCCTTTGCCGCCCCCCTGCATCTGTCTCATCATGTAGAACCAGAACACGATGATCAGGATCGTTGGTCCAAGGTAGTACAGCGCCGAAACGAGCGCATTGGGCTCTTCGTCAGCCTTGCCGCTCACCTGCACGCCATATTTCATCAGGTCGCCGACCATCCAGATGTCTCCCGGGGAGACGATCTGATACTTCTGGCCATCAGCCGGAGTGACCGTGAGGTTCCGCCCCTGCACCACGACGCTCTTGACCTTGCCGGCCTTCGCGTCGTCCATGAACTGCGAGTACGAAACGCCTTCCTGGACACGGGGCTTGTCGAACTGCTTGAACACCGTAAACAGCACCAGTGCGATTACCAGCCACACCGCTGCCTTCGAAAACATGTTGTTGTTCAAAGCACCACTCCTTCACTCATAGACGGGCGCCTACATTTACCTTGCGACACCACCAAAGCATTCTAATCCAGTACGCAGGGGCTCGCCATAACGTTTCGCTAAGGCGGGAATAGCCTGAGCGCCTTATCAGGACTGCGTCCCGAAGCCGACTCGGGGCCACCTTCACGGCCCTTGCAATACGCTCGCTACCCTGGAACCGATTGTTTGCGATACCCGAGCGTTACCGGCCTGGGGCGTTAGCTGGGTCGCTTCAGATGTTTACCCAATATAAACGTTTCGGACGATTTATCACGCGAAGCTTTCGGTTTGCGCGCGGCCACGACCTTGAACTGATGCTTGAACTTCTCGACGATCTGGCTGTAACCACTGCCGTGAAAGCATTTTACTAAAAGGGCGCCATCAGATTTCAGATGATTCTGCGAAAACTCGAGCGCGAGATCGCAGACGTGCTCGATGCGCGCGGCATCGGCCGATGCCACGCCTGACAGATTGGGCGCCATGTCGGAAATTACAAGGTCCACCGGCCGCCCCCCCAACGCTTCTTCCAGTTGCGCGAGCACATCGTCCTCGCGAAAGTCGCCCTGCAGGAACTGCACGTCGGAGATGGGCTCCATCGGCAGGAGATCGAGCGCAATGATCGTGCCGTCGATGCCGCCCTGGCGCTGCTCGTCGCGCTTCGTACCCTGCGCGAGCTTGTTGCGCGCATACTGGCTCCAGCTGCCCGGCGCCGCGCCGAGATCCACGATCACCATGCCCGGGCGGATCAGCTTGTCCTGCTCGTCGATTTCCTTCAGCTTATAGGCAGCGCGGGCGCGGTAACCCTCCCGTTGCGCCATCTTCACGTACGGATCGTTAATATGGTCGTGCAGCCACGACTGATTGAAGCGGTTTTTTGCCATTAAAGGTGAACTCTTGCTGCGTGATGTCGCGCTTTTAGCGGATAATACGCGTTTAATTCGTGCGGCCGTCGCGGCCCGTCCGGCTGAAAGCGCGCGGTTCTCGCCGCCTCGCTCGCTGGCATCAGCCCGCGCCACGCCGTTCTCCACGGTTTTCCATTGTTCCGACGCGCTTCCCGCCTGGCGGCCCCTCGCCGAGAGGCCTCCTGCACCAGCTTGTCACGCTGACTGGCGGGCGCCGTCATTTTAGTCGAGTCTGCCACATCCCATGCCCGCCCTCACTCTTACTGCCGAACAGCGCTCCGAACTTCGCTCCGCGGCTCACGCGCTCAAACCGGTCGTGCTCATCGGCGCCGAGGGACTGACCGACGCCGTCCTCAAGGAAATCCAGGTACACCTCGACGCGCACCAGCTCATCAAGGTGCGCGTGTTCGGCGACGAGCGCGAAGAGCGCATCGCGATCTACGAAGACATCTGCGATCGCCTGAGCGCCGCCCCCATCCAGCACATCGGCAAGCTGCTCGTGATCTACAAGCCCGAGCAAGCCAAGCCGAAGACCACCACCGCCCGCGCCGGCGCCCGCGGCACCGTCACGCGCCCGGCCGGCGACGTGCCGAGCGCGCGCGAAGCAGGCAAGCGCGGCGCGCCGCGCACCGTGAAGGTCGTCAAGCCCTCCGACAACCCGATGCGCAAGCCGAAAGCGCAAAAGGTCACGGTCAAGGGCAACGAGCGCGTGACCCAAGGCGGCAACATCAAGCGCGCCAAGAAACGCCAGACCAGTTCGAAGCGGGCCCATCAAGGCTCGAAGTAAAAAAGCGCGGCCAGTGTGCCGCGCTTTTTTTCGCCTGCCTGGTTAGCTGTACTGCGGGTGTACTGCGCGAAACGATGCGCGTCTCTGGCGCAGCCTCGCGCCTTACACGCGCGGCGCAACGATGCCGCGTACCGCCGGCAGCATCCAGACGAGCGCAATGCCCAACAGGCTCTCGACGAGATAGAACACGCTCGACACGCCGTGCAGCATGCCGAAGCGGCTTGCATAAGGCGAGTTGGCGATATCCACGCCCGCGTTCATCGCTTCGACACGCATGGCGTTCATGAACGGCTGCAGCGCGAAATAGCCAATCAGCACACACAGCAACATCCCCGCGAGCAACCAGCGCGAGCGCCGGTAGTTCACCGCGCCACGACGCGCGAGCACGTTGGACAGCACGAGCAGCAGCACGCCGCACACCGCGCCGAGAATGCCCTCGATGCGAAACAGTTGCGCGGCGATCGCGCCGGCCTGCGTGCGGTCGAGCGAAGCGAACAGCACGGGCGCGACCGCATAGCCGATGGTCAACTGACTACCCACCCACAGCATGGCCAGCAGGCCAAACAAACGATGCGGCACGGTGGAACCCTGATGGGCCGGGAAGGATGCACTCACGTCGGCGCGCCCGTCAGACGTAACGAACCTCGATGATTTCATACTCGCGCACGCCACTCGGCGCCTGCACTTCGGCAACGTCGCCTTCGGACTTGCCGATCAGCGCGCGTGCGATAGGCGAGCTCACGGAGATGAGACCGTGCTCGAGGTCGGCTTCGTCGTCGCCGACGATTTGATAGGTGACCGTCTTGCCGGAGCCGAGGTCTTCGAGGTCGATGGTGGAACCGAACACCACGCGGCCGTCGGCTTCGAGGCCCGCCGCCTGCATAATGTGCGCCCCTCGCAGTTTCGATGCGATTTCGCCGATGCGGCCTTCGATGAAGCCCTGCTTTTCCTCCGCCGCGTCGTATTCCGCGTTTTCC
>Ga0164242_10000330_pt1 | contig 59058 bp, 63 predicted proteins | sample OricomgcompostMG_FD_108783 | JGI IMG/M metagenome (GOLD analysis project Ga0164242, IMG submission 108783) | Miracle-Growth compost microbial communities from Emeryville, California, USA - Original compost - Miracle growth compost (MG) ...
AAATCGAAACCACGGGGTCCAAGGGTAGAGCCCACCCCTGACATCTTCCAGCCAATCCATGCCAAGTCCTGTTTGCGTAATGGTTTGGTGAGTACAAAGCCCTCAGTGCAAGTCTCGGAGGTATTTCGAGTTACAGGAATATCAAAAACGCAGCGAACTTACCGGGCTTGGGTAATCACAGCGGTTCACAAACACAGTGCCAGCTTCCAGCAAATCGGCAATTTGCTGGCCACGGTCAATATCTTGCGTCCACACGCTAGCCGTAAGCCCGTAGTCGCTGTCATTCATCAGCCGGACAGCTTCGTTATCACCGATGACCTTGGCCACTGGGATGATGGGGCCGAAGGTCTCCTCGCGCATGATGCGCATTTGATGAGTAACGCCTGTGAGGATCTGTGGCGCTACATAGTTACCAGCGGTTGCTTTGTCCTGAAATGTTAGGTTCGCAGGTGTTACGTCGAGTGCCCCCTTGGATATGGCATCGTGAACCTGTGCCTCAATGGCACTCTGGGAGGCGCGGGATATGACAGGCCCAATATTGGTTGACTCGTCTAGCGGATTGCCGAGTTTGTAGCTGGGACAACGGAAGGCAGAGTAAAGGTTAGAGACACGACAGTCACAGACAGAGGCTGAGGGCAGATAATCCCGGTTCGTGCTGGAACAGAACTTACCCCTTTATTTCCTCCTGGAGCTCCTTCACAAACGCGTCGTGCACGTCGGCGTGGACATAAACCCTCTCCACGGCACAGCAACTCTGCCCGGCATTGAAGATGGCGCCATCTACTAGCTGTGCTGCAACATATCGAAGATCAGCATCAGGGCGGACGTATGCGGGATCCTTGCCGCCAAGTTCGAGGTTGATGGGAATCGTGCGACCGGCAGCCGCCGCTCGGACCTTCAGGCCACCAATTGTTGACCCAGTAAAGCTTACGGCCTGGATTTCAGAGATCTGGACTAGCTGCTCGAGCATCTGTTGGTCGCCAGACTGGACAACACGAAAAACATTAGGTGGGAGGCCGGCCTCGACAAATATCTCCGCAAGTCGTGTCCCAACGCGCGGTGTTTGCGGAGAAGGCTTGAGGATAACGCTGTTCCCCACTAGTAGAGCTGGAAGTAACGTGTTGATGGTTATCAGGTAAGGGAACTTGTTTCTGTAAGTCAAAAAGTCCAACTAACGATATTAAACTTCGCCGGGAGAACCTACATTCCACGCAGATACTATCAGTACGGGACCAACTGGAACTTTCCTGATGAACCTGCGAAAGCCGCCCTCCTCCCGGCCCGGGATATCACTCAGTGCCTCTTCGGAAATATCAAGCAGGAATTTGGCACGTAACTGCATGGTCTCAATCTCTTTGTAACTGTAGGTAATGGGACGGCCCATCTGGACCGACAGCTCGCGGCCAAGGTCATGCTTGCGCTGCTGGATTAAATCGAGGGCACGGACAATAATCGCTCGTCGTTCCGCAAATGGCAGAGTGCTGAACTCTACAAATGCATTGTGGGACACCTTTGCAATGGCGCGAGCCTCATCAATGCTGGTGCTGGGTGTTTCGAAAACCACCTCGTTGGTGGACGGAGAGACGGTGTGGATGATGGATTCGGGCATGGTTGGTGGTACGAAGAAAAGAGATTATCGATGGGATGAGGGAGATGGAGGATTGTCTAGCAATGCTCGGAATTCAAGACGTCTATCTCTTTGAAGGCATCTTGTTCTTAGCGGCTCCGTGTAATTCTTGTAGGCAAAACGATGGGCGCGGTCTCGGCATCAACTGCTGACGATAATCTATCTTGTAATAGTGTTGCCAAACCGGGCTTCGGTTCTAGAAACAAGCGGCTAACTTAACACACAGATGTACCTAACTATCATTACCCTTCACAAAACCAACAGTATAGCCAGGGTAAGGATTTGGTAGTCCCTCCCCGTTCGGACCGCGCATCGCGTAGCCGCGCAATCTCTACAACAGGGCGGAGACCCGCCCCTCTAAGTTATCAGCGGAAGATTCCCCCACCCAAGCGCTGAGAGGGCCCACAGACTCCACCTGGGGAAGCACCTCGGTACTATACGTAATTACCTATGTGCCAACCTGGCTTGTCTGAGTACCTACCTACCTACCTAAAGACACGACAGCAGCATACAGTAGTAATAGCTCTCTATAACTTAGCCACGGAGTGGAAACGAGTACAGCCGCTAATCAAAATCGACAACGTTGGCTAGTTCCACGTCTTGAACCATCATAGCTCTTCGATCCGAAGGTTGTTCAGCAAGATCCTTTCCATTTGCATTCGAATCATTTATTAACTTACACTCCCACATGATTCACATTCATACCTCCAAACACTTGAAGACCTAACCTCTCGGCAACTTCACGCATCAAAAGCACTGCGGTAATTATAACTATCAGGAAATCATGTCCTCGGGTAACATAACCTCGGGCTTCCATGAGGATTCCACATTCAGGGGCACGGTAATATCCGAGTTACTTGCAAATGACACGAAAGTGCGTGTGGCAGGCATCGACACCGACGGCGTCCTTAGGGGAAAGATCATGGACAAGGAAAAGTTCCTTTCCAGCATCGCCAAAGGGTTCGGCATAAGTTCGGCAATTTTTGGCTGGGATATCCATGACGCACTCTTTACTACAGAAACGAAGCTTGGGATAGAGGGGATCCACGGTTATGCTGACTTTCTTGCATATCCCGACGTATCCTCCTTCCGAAGATTGCCGTCCGAGGACAACATTCCTTTCTTTTTACTCAATTTCTTCACCGGTAACAAGCCCATGTTTGCCTGTCCCCGGAGCTTGCTAGGGTCTGTGTGCTCGGATCTTGCCGGGGCTGGCCTAAATGCGTACGCCGGGGGTAAGACTTGGTCCGCCACCTGTCAATTCATGGTGTTGGATATACTAACTGAATCCCAGCCGAACTTGAGTTTATGAACTTCCAGACCCCTTCGGAAGACGGATATGGACTACCAAACGGTCGCCAAAACTTGGCCGCATTTTTGGAAAACAACACACCAAACTCGCTCCGCCCTGTTACCGCGGGTATGTTTGGCTACAGTGCAACCAGGCCAGTGATGTCGAAGCAGTATTTTCATGGTATTTATGACCACAGCATTCGGGCAGATTGCCATCTAGACAGCTGGCATACCGAATCCGGGCCAGGTGTCTACGAAGGAGTATGAGCCCCTCCTCGTCAATGACGGCCTTCCAAAAACGGACTATGATAAAGGGGCTAACCAATCGAATAGGCATTAAAAGTCAGCCCAGCAGATCAGATGGCGGACAAAGTATCCATCTTCAAGTAAGTATATAGTCCGACGTCTCTGTCGAAGTTCCAGCCCTTCCAACCCAAATGTTCAAACACGCATTAACATCCACTCTCCCCTCTCAGGCTGCTCACCAAGTCTATAGGCGTTGAACACGGAATCACGCCTTGTTTCTTAGCGAAACCCATACAGGGCCTGCCAGGTAATTCGGGGCATATACACGTCTCGTTAACCGACTTGAGGGGCAACAACGCCTTCTTCCGATCTGGCACTCCCGACATATCAGCTCCCTGGTCCGACGTCGCGCGATTCTCTGACATTGGTCGGCAGTTTTTAGCCGGTATTTTGACTGCACTCCCCGATATCATGCCGCTGCTGGCACCGTCAATCAACTCGTACAAGAGACTGGTGGAGAACTACTGGGCACCCGTGGACGTTAGCTGGGGCTTGGAGGACCGCCTTTCGAGCGTCCGGTTGATTGCACCCCCAGTTTGTGCCCCAGATGCGACTCGAATCGAGATCCGAATCCCGGGCGCAGACATGCACCCACATTATGCTATGGCAGCCCTCTTGTCAGCTGGCTTGCGGGGCATCAAGAGCCGTATGGAGATCCCTGTGCCTCCCACAAGAGCACGTCCACAGGGTGAAAAGTGTGAGCTATTGCCCAGTTCGCTTGAAGATGCTGTGCGGAGATTCAAGGCCCCCGATAGTGTTGCGCGGGAGTTATTTGATGGCCAGTTTGTCGAGTTCTTCGCTGCAACGAGGGAGCACGAGCTTAGATTGTGGAAGGAAGCAGTAACCGATTGGTAAGTGTGACCACTGGATGCTTAGTTTACCGAATTTCTATATGGAATTGCTAACATATTTTACAGGGAGTTCAAGCGGTACATTGAAGTTGCGTGAAGCTTCCTAGGGTTAGCGAGTGGTTGTAGACCTTGTATTTCCTCTTAATATTCTATATTTGCGGGGTAAAAATTCTACGTTATATTCGATATCAATTTTGACATGCCCGCTCCCGTATGTCGACCCGTTTTGATGCCACTGCTGTAATTATTCTTGATGATATCCAAGCAGCAGATCAAAGCGTGAGCTTCAAAAAGGGTAGCTGTTGCCCCTTTTCAAAATAGGGGTAATGTCCGTGCGTAGAAAATCGGGACAAAGTTCACTACAAGTGTAGATCGGAAGGCAATGATCAATGCGATAGCCGACGTTACATCCTTAGCCGTATAGTTCTATTTACGGGAAATCCGCCTCTTGCTCTATCGACGTGAAAGAACAGGCTCCCTAACCGCGGTGGAGTGTATATGGCCTCGATCCCAATCAGTGGAGCAGGCAGAGCTAATGAAACGCCGTCGGAGAACCGCGCAGTCCAAGTGGGACCGCGCTGTGCAAGTCGAACAAGATCTACTCTCCGCATGCGAATCCCGGCAACTACCCTAGAACTGATCATCGGGCCGTTACTATCTACTCCCTAACCTCGGAGTACTCCGCACGCTCGATATGTGCCTACAGGGTGTCTCAGCTTGTAGCATAACCAGTTGTCGGGATTCTCTTATCTCCCATACCTGTGACCAAGCATCGGCGAAACGCGCTGACGATCCTCGAGCCTCCGCCGCCGAGTGTCTGTATCCCTGCTTCCTCCTGCTGAAATGTACTTGCTTCTGTCATTTTTTTATTCTTCTAATTTCGGTGTTCGTCCAAATGTCGTCTACAAACCGCGTCCACAGTCAACCCATCTTCCGTGTTCGGACAGGATGCTTCACTTGTCGCGGTCGCAAGAAGAAGTGTGACGAAACCAAGCCTCGGTGCCGCGGTTGTGAACGCAACCAGCTCAGTTGTCGCTGGCCGTGGTCGGTTCGTGCTAATAACACTACAAAGCCGTCGCCTCGGTCTGTACTACCTACGCAACCTGGCCGGGACTGTGGACACATACGAGTGCCATCTACAACTGGGTTTAATGCCAATACTACCACGGTCTTTGGGTGCTCTTTACCCGCATTGGGTTCAGCTGGAAGGAGTCCACCTAGTGTGGACTACGTGCCTTGCGACAACCCTTCCGGTTCAGAAGCCCAGGTCTGTTGTAACGAGCCTGTTAGCATTGGAAATCCCGAAGGGTCATCGGCAAGCTTTTTTGAACAGCTCGAAGCCATTACCTTCCCCTACAGCCTGCCAGATAGTCCCACTACCCTTGCATGTCTCCCTGAAACCTACACAGATGACCATAACGATGAGGAAAGCACAGCAACAAGTCTACTTCCAAGACAGGTGGTTAGCGGATTGGTGAGTGGCAATATTGGCGAAAGAATACCTTCGGGACTAGGAATCCTACCCGGGATAGGAGGTACCGACTCCCCTGACCTCCTCCGCCATTATCTCGGCGTGACGACGCTCAGTATGTCCAACGGATCCACTCCTTGGAACCCCTTCCTTGTTCAACTAGTACCACTCGCGTTTGGTAGCAAACTCGTACTTCAACTTATCCTCACCCAGAGTGCGGTCCATCGCGCGGTGAGATTGCTAGATGGCAACGACACCGTGGCATATCGATACTACGACCGCTCGCTACAGCTCCTCCAACGGGAAATCTCGAACGCGGCTGGCACCGGTGGAAGAGAAGATGCTTTGACATTAGGTATCGGGGCCTTGATTATGTGCTTTATTGAGGTTAGCCTATTTGGTCACAACAACCACCACCTGAGAAGCTTGTATATCTAAGATTTGGAGTTCAGATTGCGAGAGGCGACATCAACGGCGCTGCTTTCAACCACCTCATAGCTGCCCGGTCTCTGCTCCTCCCCCACTTAGCCACCGACGCCTCCGTCTCGAAAGAGCTACGAGAGTTCTTGATTGAATACTATGTCTATACGGCCTCCCTGGCCTCAATCTCCATTGATGCCCGTATGAGCCCTCAGTTGCTCCTCTGCGATGACTTCGAATCTCTCGCCAAGGATCTGGTTGCTTCGTCATATGTCGGAAGCATGTGTGGTTGTTGGCTCGAGCTAATTCTTCTAATCCCGCGCATCTTCGACTTCGGGCAGCTTGTCATGATACAAGACACCACTGACGACAGCGCCATACCAACTGCGGATGACTTTGCGACTTTTGCAAACCTGCACGCAAATATCCTCCACTGGTCCGCCCCGCTCACCGTTGCAACTGACGTAGCTGTCGCCGGCCAGATCTACCAACAAGCTGTCCTTCTATACCTATACACAGCGCTGCATCCGTTGCGGCGACCAAGCTCTGAGGAGGACGGCAGAAACGACGGTCCTGGAATATATGCAGCGAGCATACGGGATACCGTCACGAAAGTGTTGGCATTACTGGAGGTTTTATCACCAACGGCGCAGCTCAACACGAGCCTGTGCTGGCCCATTGCTGTTGTCGGCTCATGCGTTACCGACGAGAAACAGCAGAGATTCCTTCTTGACCGGTTGGACCGCATGTTTGATGTCATCGGACTCGGTAATATTCGGCTGACGGCAGTGCTACTGCGGCGCTTCTGGGATTCAACATCGGCAACAGGGGCCGAGGTATTGACTTGTACTGCAGCGGACATAGGGCCGTGGAATATCTGTCGCATTATGTATGAGAACCAAATTTGGATATCATTTGCCTAAAATCTCGCGAGAACTTGGCCTGTGAATAAAGGGCTATCTCGAGATTACATCACCAAATAGTATTATTGGTCGTCTTGAATCCCAAATAATTATCTGCAGATATATTGGCGTACCAGTCTCTCACCATCAGAAAGATGCTCCGGTGTTATAACCGTTCGTCGTGTTTAGATGGAGAACGGAACCGCCGTAGAAGCACTTGAGCAACGACTAGTAGCTGCACTGAAATATATAACATAGAACTGGCCTCTTTTTAAGTTATTACCCTCCCCTGCCCCGAGGTACCCGACCAGAGATTGTTCGCTCTGTAGGTGGGATGTAGTACAACTGGAACAAAAGAATCATGATCCAAACTAGTGAAGCTTTTTTGAGCTATAAAGCTGTGTACAAACCCGGTATTGAGCTTCTATCCTTTGTGATTGCTGATGTACACTTCATAGAGAAAGGCTGCACATGTCAAAATATTACCCTGGTCACTCTTGCTAATCGATGCTGAACTGCTCCAACATCTCCATTACTCATGCTAGATCAGGACGGATCTTCCAACCCATATCAAAGCCAGTGAAGTTGACCCACTTCTGATCGGGCGTCCAACCCTTGGTGGTATCTAGAGTCATGCGAGCAATATTGAGCCACATATCACCCTTGACAGGGAACGCATCGCTGAACTCGCCGTTTTCAAACGCCTTGGCAACCTCCTGTCCGTTTTTCAACGCCCGAATCAACTTGACGACGTGGCCGTCGTCGTGTTCCTTGTTGCTGGCGGTATACAGATCTTTCCAACCCATGTTTGCGCTGAAATCGTTGTGGTACTCGGTGACGGCGTCCGCGTTCAGCTCGGCACAACCGCTTACGACATACCACGCCAGGTCCAGGCGGCCCTTCCATTCAACCATGCGGATGCGGTCCTCTAACTTGATCCAGTCTTGCTTGATGATGACGCTGAAGAAGATGGAGCTGGTGACCGTGTGCATGTAGAAAAAGTCAATCTTCCGCTTCCGGCCAGGTCGCTGGCTGGCGCCCGCCATGTACGCGCAGGTACTGATCATCTCGGCGGTGCGGCGCTCCAGGTCTTGGGGCTTGACGCGGAATTGAGAAGCGATCGACGCCATCTCCATACATGCTCTCCCCACAACGCCGTCCCGCATCTTGTTGCCAAAGTCCTCCCAGCGTGGCGCGTGGCGGATGGTGTCGTTGTTCCGCACTTCGTGCAAAAGCTGGATCAGAAACTTAGGGTTCCTGGGCGGGTACGCAATCTCGGCTTGCGCCTCACAGGCCTTGAACAGAGTCTCAATGTGGCTGTCATCGTGCGCGGCCGCCTGTGCTAGGGCTTCGGCGACGAGGCTGGGCTGCTGGAACTCGATCCCGAGACCGAGATGGATAACAGGGTGGTAGGCGCCCTCGTACATTCGGGCTAGCATCTTTTCAGCTACTTTGCTGCGCGAGAAGACGTACTTGTTGACCGTCTGCTTCCAGCCGTGCTTCTCCATGTGCTTCTGGAAGAAGACCAGGAACGTGGTGTACTGGGTTATGGTGCCTAGCGTTTTGTACATGACCTCGTCGTCCCATAGCATCTCGACTATCTTGGCGTCAACGTCGGGAATCGGGCGCTGGATGCCCACGCCGTCATCGTACGCTCGCTGGATATCCTCCGGAGAAGCACCGAGAGCCAAGCAAGTCAAGATTGAGTGAGCGATGTGATTGTGCCCAGCGCGATCCCTGAAAAACATATGCCATTCTTCATGGTTCTTCTGCAGAAGTTGATTCGCCTGGTCGATGGAAGCGCTGTCGACCTTGGCATCGCCAAGGATACCAATGTGCTCATCGGACAATTCGATTTGCGAAACGGGCATCGGCATTTTGGTGGCGCCCATCTTGTTTCAATGAATTATAAGTTCCTTTACTGGTTTCATAAGGTTGATGGATGCTGCCGACGTTAAAGTCACATTTTACCTTGAATACGGCTTGTGTAAAACTAGGCTCACATACCAGTGACATAATATATAGACGTCGTTGATGTCGAACCACCATTACTGTATGGCGTCTGAATGTTTCCTGATCCGGGGTTTGCGGAGCACAAGATCGGCATAGGGATGTGCGTCGAGCATGGAAGGCAGCATATGTTCCGAGTAAGTTGAGCATATACACCGATGGCCACCGAAAAGCCCGACATCACACTATGGATACCCGAGAAAGTTAATAGGCTTAGAAAAAAAAGAAAAAAGTCTCAGCTAGGTAATATTAGATCGCCCTGATTTCAGTAATACTACGTAATTTAAGTAAGAGACAAGGATTACCATAAGTGCACGCAAGTCCCTCAAGCTCCGATCACTTAGGCGTGACGATCCCGATATGCCTGGACTGCTCTCTCAGCCTCGCATTCTATTTTCTCGCCTAGTTTGCTCTGTGTAGCGCGTTTGAGGTCAAACTTCGAAGATGGACTTTATTTCAACAGAAACAACGCTGACGCCCCTGGAGTCGGACAGCATCCAGTCACCAGTGACACTCGGGCTCGCTGGCCTTTTAACACTCTTTGTCAGCTATCTGGCTTATTTATCCTATCGCCCCAGAATCGAGAAGAAGTCGCCAGCTTTTACTTCTGACACACTCCCTCTCGTCGGATCTTGGAGGTTCTTCACTCAAAAATGGTGAGCCGTACTCCTTCGTTCTCGACCACGCGAGCATCGTGGCGCTAACACCGACATGCAGGATTTTCTGGAAGAACTCCATGAAGGAGTCCAAAACAGGCAACTTCAGTTTCTGGTTGGGCAAGCACCACGTCGTTGGCGTGTCAGGCGAAGCCGCCCGCAAGGAGTTTCTTGACAACAAAAACCTCGATTTCGTCGGCGGAGCGGTCCTCGTAGGACACGGACCGGATTTTGTACCACCCATCCACGAGATTTTCCACCCTACTTTCCACAATGGTCGTAGCTACTTCCAGCGCCGTCTTCTCGACCTATTGAAAACGGAGCAGCTAATCAAGCGTCTTCCCCGCGTGACTCGGGACGCCCGCGCCGCCTTCGAGGCGTTGGACAAGAATCCTTCTGGCATTACGGACTCGGCCCCCACCTGTTATCACCTTGTCGTGAAGCAGACCTGCCGTATCGTGTGCGCCGATGAGATCTCGGATGATCCCAAGTTGATGGAGAGCTACCTGGGATTCTTGTCTATTCTCCAGTCTACCAGCAGTGTCCACACTGTTGCTCTCCCCTGGCTGCCATCTTGGGCATACATGAAGCGCCGTTATGCACGTTGGGGCCTTAGCAGTATTGTGACGCCTATCGTCAACAAGCGCCTGCAGAAGGCTACCCCTCGCAAGGATGACGCTGTGCAGATGTTCATCGAGAACGGCGATAGCGTGGAGTACATGATCAGCTTTTTCATAAGCATACTATTTATCTCCATTGCCAATGCCGGTGTCTTAGCCGGCGCGGTTCTCAACATCGTGGCTCACCACCCCGAATGGCAGGACCTGATCTACGGAGAGATCAAGAAGGCTGCTGAAGCTCACTCGCCGAGCAAGGACGCCCCGCTGGTCGAGCAGCTCGACTCACTCCCGCTCGAGGCTTGGGAATCGTCTTTCCCCACCATTGACCTCTGTTACAAGGAGGCCATCCGCATGTGGGTCGCCTTCCCCGCGATTCGCTTGAACACATCACCCAATCCCATCCAGATTCCCGGCACCGACGAGGTCATCCCGGCCGGCAGTTTCGTTGCGTACAACACCTCGGATGCGCACTTTAACGAAGACATCTACGTGGACCCCACCAAGTACGACCCGGAACGCTTCCGTGAAGGTCGCGAAGAATTTAAGAAACAAACTTATGGCTGTGAGTAGTCCAGAGTGTCTTCTCTCTTATTTTTCAATGGGAATTGGCGGGGTGTAAGACGTGTGTCTGTACAGTTATCCATTCCGGCATAACTTTCAATTCTTTCTCTCACTTTTGAACTATCTGCGGACATAACAATGACTGACTCATTCTTCAATAGTCACCGGCTGGGGCCATGGCGCTCACCCTTGCCTGGGCATGCGCTGGGCGAAACTGCAGCAAAACATCATTCTCGCCTATGCCCTTGCCATGTTCAAGTGGGTCGGTTGCGATGCGAATGGGCAGCCTAACCTTCACTTCAACCGCAAGACGGAGACAGATTTAAACCACGAACATGCCCCAAGTCTTCCGCAAGGCCTTTACTGTAAGCGCATCCCCAGGGAAAAGATATAAATCGCGTGGTTGTCGAGGAGTTGGGACGGTGTGAGGGCCCTGCATGTTCGGAAAGGCAGAACTACTCTGCATGTTCTATTTTTCATGTAATAATTCTGTGCCGGAAGTGGCTGTTGGAATCATATTGATCAATAGCCGCCGCGAGTTAGACTAGAACTATCACATAGTGTCCTGTTTACACCTGCAATCAAAGGGGCAAGTCTCCATAATTTAGCCATGGCTGTAACAGTTGGTCTTGGGGTGAGAATGCCACCTCCCTACCCAGATACTGTTGGCTCGATGTCGGGCTCCGGTCGCGCTGTGGCTATAGAAGGCTTTGTAGAGTAAGAGATCGAAGATGTCTCTCATGTTCGACCCAAAGTCCTCGAATCGTTCGAGAATCGGAGCTCCATAAGTATACCGCCATGTTGGTTCACCGTGGCCTACGCAAAACAACGCGTATGTGGCCTGATACAATCCATTGTGCGGCCAATAGCACTGCTTCCTACGACGCTGCTAGGCAATCACTTTATTGCAGTGCTGGTATAATCTCATATTCCGCACAATTATGCTCCCTGAGCCTCTGCCTGCTCCTTCTCCGCAATATACTTCTCGAGCTTCGGGAGAAAGTTGTTCATGAAAATCTGGTCGAACATCTCCTCGATCCTCTTTACTTGCTGGCCGCTCTCGTCAAACCATACAAAGACAGAGTGTTCATTGTGGTACGGCCCGAACGGTGACTCCGCGTCCGTGACGGCGTAGATGCTGGCCTTGCCCTGAGCCGCGTCGTGCACGATATTATGGACAGTAAGCTGTTCGTTGTCATGTCAGAATCTGCCTGTATTCCAAAATGGAGTGCTAAGGAGTGCTAAGGAGTGCTAGAGTACTGGTGCTCACTTACTCGGAAGTTTGTCACGATTGACATGAGCACGGGGAATATACGCTCGGTGTCGGCGCGCGTGCGAACCTTTCCCCCTGCACTGAAGGGCAGTGTGGTTTGTGTGCAATCGTCAGTCCAGCTAGCAAGGAAGCCATCAGGCGTCCATCCTCTCCAACCTTCGATGAACTTCTGAAGTGTTGCTGCTTGGATTTCAGCCGGTGCGGCCATGGTACATAGAGCGTGATTGGACGTGAGGTGAGCACGGGTCAGGTGGCCGCAGTTAGGTAGGTAGGTACCTATACAGCTGCACATGCCTTTCTTTTTCTTGAATGAATTGTCGCAATGCTACCTAGGAGACTTATAGCATGATCTCGGTCGGACTTTGTCAAAATATCACACCATGTGGATCATTACTTCGGACATCGGAACATATGTGTGCTGCAGCAATTGCCCCATTTGGCAATGCTCGGTCTGTTCATTGATCCCAAATGCTTCAGGCCATCCAATCACAAATCGCCCGAGCGAATCTGCCGAAATACACCGTTGTGCTCCAGGGGGGTGTCCCACTAGCCTCTCTATAATGTTAAGGCCTCCAATTTCGCTTTACCGGGTACACACACTAAGCCATATAGGGGATTGGTCAAAGACGGTGACAGGGGGGTCTCAAAGTTTGAGATGGACACCTCTACAGACGTTGATCGCAAAAGTCGCTTTCCACCCACTAATAGCTGTTGGATATAATCACATGCACAAGCATATGTTACTAGGTAGGTACCTAGGTAAGTAGCGCCGGCGAGCACGTCTATCGCTCAGCGCCTAGTAGCCAAGATGATCTTGGCAGGCCATTGGCCTTTGACCGGTTGGTCCTTGACACTGTCCTCCATCTCCCGCCACAACTCCGCGTAAACCACGGGGTCTTCTGTAGAAAACGGAAACGATGCGATGTGCTCTCGGACGCCGTCTAGATTTGTCACGAAACTCCAACCCTCCTCCCTCTCAAACAGCTCGACGTCGTTTGCGCCAGTGTGCATAGGCTCGTCGACCTGGATCTCTAGCGGCAAAGGCGCAGTTATACCCCCTTTTTCCATGTTCAGATGAATGCGCTGCCCGCCTGGGAGGAATAGCGTTTCATCCAAAGGCGCGACGTTGTACTTGCCCCCTGTCCTGGCCATGACGGTTATCATCTTCTCGGGATCGTTGTGTTTCTTCAGCCACGCCCGCGCTCCGGACTGAATGATGCGGGTGTAGATGCCTTGCACGCGCGCGTCCTCGAACTGCGCAGATCCAAAGGCCGCACATGCAAATGTCCCGCCAGGCCTCAGCTGTTTCGCGATGACTTCCATGGCTACTTTCTGATCGCAGAAGTGCATTACGTTCGTAGCAAAGACCATGTCCACAGTGCCGTCGGGAATATCGTCACCCTCCTCCACGCGCGCGGCGCGGTAGCTGAATCCGTCTGTGCCTAGTCGATCTTTGGCGAGGGCGACATTGTCCGGCGCGATGTCCGAAATGATGACGTGCTGGAAGTTTGACCGTAGCTTGGCCGCGTATGGCCCATTCCCAGCACCTACATCGTGAATAGTGCCGAATTTACCGTGGTGCTCGTGGTGATAGCGGAAGATCCGCTCGAAGAAGACGTCTGGAGCCGACGGCCGGCCTTTAAGGTAATTGTTCCAGAACGCCTTGTCCTTGGCGAAGATTTTGTCCTTCGAGTCAAAGGGGGCCGAAACCGTCATCTTGCTAGCTGTGGAGATCGAGGTGAATCGTCACGATACTCTATCGTTTCCTATGAGCGATGGAAGGCTGCACCGTATCGACTAGGGGGCAATTGTGTACAGTAGTAGTCCGTAGCATAAGCAAGCCAAATATCTCTTTCACCTTAATGTGGAGAGATGCAGGCAATACTGTTTCAATGAAGACTGGGATCACCACTACGCAGATCTTGACCTATGGGATTTTCTCGCGTGTTCTCGTCTGAGTTTAAGATCTTAGAACGTGTGTAGACGTTTCGAAGTCGGTATATTGTAAATTCCCACCGGGCTGCAAGTATATCCGAATATGTCAAAATAGGCCGAGAAATACAACGAAGTCGGATGAACCACACATCTTAGTAACCGGCGATGATATATCGTAAGACGAATCGGAGGATCCGAAGGGCAATGGGATTTTGCGGATAAGAGAACTTGTCCACATTACCGAGCGTTGTGCGCTGCCGTAACCAAGCAATGTTGTTCATAAGACCGTCTAAGTCATATATAAATTTGATTTTCACACCATTGGCTTAGGTATTTTACGTGGATGGTCGAGTCGGAAAATGGGATATATCCTCTGTTTCCAGAGCTTCAAACAACTTAAACCCTAAAGTGTACACGTTGGCATATCACCCCTCACCTTTCCGCAAATCCAATCTTTCTGTCCCGGGTAGCGGTGAAAAGTCGAAAATGGGACCAGAGTTTTTTGTTGACGGCGACAAAGATGAATTCACCCCAGAGAAGTGGACGTCGGATAGTCCAGGCGAGCTCCCAAACCGGTCCCCAGAGACGCACCTCAATGTGCTGGTCGTCGGCAGCGGCCCAGCAGGTCTGATGACGGCGCTGGAGTGCTGGAGGAAGGGCCACAATGTTGTGGGGATCCTGGAGAGGAACAATAACCCTGTCTATGCTGGTTCGTTAACTCCATTCCCACGAACTTGGCGGCCCAGATCGATGTGTGCAGCGGCTTGTAACTGACAATTTGGGTGTCTTCTCCAGGAGACCTTATCGTCATAGGGCCCTCGGCTATATCCACAATCCGCCAGTGGCCGGATATGAGCCGTGAACTAGAAGCTGATAGGGATGAGAGCGTCGTCTACTATCGGAAGCATAACGGCGAGCTTATCCTAGGCCCGACGTCGTTTGAGGACGGGGAATCTGGTTCCTCCGCCGAACGGGATGGACAACCGCATGTGGGGCCCGCTCACATTTTTCGTAAGAAGTTTTACCAAATGCTGCTGCGCCAAGTGGCCAAGTTGGGAATCAAGATTGAATACGGCCAGCGCGTTGAACGGTACTTTGAGAACGAGGAGGCTGGTGTGGGCGGCGTGGTCACGCAGAACGGCACCATCCGCGTCGCGCACATTGTCGTGGCGGCCGATGCCTTCAGGACGCGTTCCGACCTGCTTATTGCCGGTGAGCACATGCCTACTCGATCAAGCGGGATGTCCGTCTACCGCACAGCGCTCCGAACGGAATTGGCGCTGCGTGACGAGGCTTTCAAGAAACGATGGGGCGATATCCCGAGCAAGAAAGCCTCGCATCATGAGTTTTGGATAGCACCTGGCATGCACCTTGGCCTCTTCATATCGCCCGAGTTCGTAGCCTACGGACTCACGCCGCGCGATCGCTTTCTGCAGCAAGGCGGCAACGAACCAGTTGAGACTTGGGAACCGGACGTTGACCCCGAGGAAGTGGTCAAGGTCCTTCGTCGCATCCCGAACTGGGATCCGGCCATCGAAGGTCTGATACGCAATACGCCAAAAGGCGCAATCGTGCACTGGCCGCTGCTTTGGCGCAACCTCCGCCGCGAGTGGACGTCTAAATGCGGGCGGGTCGTGCAGGTGGGCGACGCAGCGCACAGCACTGTGCCGACGTCCATCAGCGGCGCTACGCTGGCCGTTGAGGACGCCGCGACGCTGGCAGCATGCTTGCAGCTCGCGGCTTCCAGCGGTGTGAGCGGTGGGCCCCTTGGCGCGCGGGTCTACAATCTGCTCCGATACCAGCGTGTGAGCTGTGTGCAGAAGATGTCCTTTGTCAACTCGGAGGCTCTGGGAGACTCGAATATCGATGAGCTGAAAAATAATCCTGAGAAGGTCCGCGTCCGATTTCCGAAGTGGTTGTTCAAGCACGAGCCAGAGACTTACGCGTACGAGAAGTACGGGCAGGCGTTTGCGCATCTGGTCTTGGGTGCCAGGTTCCAGAACACAAACTATCCCCCCGGCTACAAATGGAGGCCGTGGACAATTGAGGAGATACATGCCGATGTCTTAGATGGGAAGAGAATTGCCGATTTCTTAGATGGAGATTGGTCGTAGGCGAATGCATATTCCATCTCATGAAGACAAGTCTAGGAGAATAGCGTACGTTATAAGCGACCAATACTGTCATTCTGGCCCACCTGCAGACAGATCAATGCAAGCAACTACATCACAAATTTCAATGCCCAGATTGAGTGATTGTCTGACAGGAGTCATTCAATCTCTAATATTTCTCCTTAACCTGAGTCACAAGCAAAATAAGGCGATGCTCAAGCCCGCTCAAAACGTGCAAAGCACACGTCTCATATAACACAAATCAAACGCCTGGTTCCGTCATCCCATCTTGGCCTCTCCCCCTTCCGGTGTAATTCACGCTAGACCTCGATGTTGAACAGATACAACATGGTGCTCTGACTATCACATTCCAGACTTCCAAGCTACACAGAACGACCGGCCTTAGATTAGTAAAATACTCGGACTAGCCTGGTTTGTGTCGTAAGAACCTTCCGCGTTACAGGGCTTTTTAGGGCACGTTTTCTGGTGACGTTTGAGAGAATTAGGCCGTGTCGGGTTCCATCCCTTCATCCCACAATACTCGCACCGCAGTCCTGCAGGGATGATTGAAAAGCGTTCATCACTACATCTGTATTAGTTGAAGATACATATGGACGATTCACATCTGTATTAGTTGAAGATACATATGGACGATTCACATCTCGCTTACTAAGAAAGATGGAATTGAGAGCCCCCCTGACCCTGGATCTCATGAGACGACGCGTCGAGTCTAGCAATCGGCTGCCCTCCTTGTGGACACTTAAAGAGGCTTCTTGGTATATCAGTCTAATCCGCTGACGAACCGGGGGTAGATTAAACTAACCTAAATGTTTCAATTTCGTCATCCATCCGAGATGCAGCGCTCGATACGCTGTATTTGGCTTGTGCCTCAGGTTCGGAAGGTTGTGTCGTTGGTTCATCAGGCTTCAACGCCGCATGCATCCCGGTGTCCATCCCACATGGTCCAACACTTTCATCTCCATGGTTAAGATTGGGCGAATCGATCCTTCCGCGACAAGCTATCAGTCAAACAAGGCTTACCTAGCCAATCGAACCAATACCGTTGCGTCGCCTAGTCATGTCCATGAAGTAAAAGCAGGACCAAGTCAGGGGAATCGCATAGACCATAAAGCGGTAGAAGAGTTGGATACCGCCGAGCACGGAGGAGAACATCACCAGGTCAACCTGGCGAGAGCGCGTTTCGGCGGCGTGAGCCTCCTAATCGACCTACCTGGTTGATTGCCCATCTTTTTTGCTCTAATAGACGTATGAACTGAAATACAGCCCTTCCCAGCTCCTAGTACTCAGTACGATAGACTTTCTGAGACTTTTATGCAATTCTGCGGTACTTGTGTTGGGTCAATAGGCACAGGGCCTGGTGTCCCTGGGCAATCGGTCTCGACAAAGAGTCGGACTGTCTCCTTTGTTCAATATGGGGAAGGTAACGTCTGTATCAGTGTAATCTTTGTCGATGACCGCATTCCCTTTCGAGTCTATATTGGGGAGGAAAGCGAACGATCCTCACAGGTCCTGTACCAAAGGCAAGTTGTGGCCGATAGGCTGTGGGATCTCATCGAACGAGCTTTTCAGAGCGGCACGATCGTATGTGTCAACCAGTTCCGGATTCAAATTCTCTAGCCATCCATCTGTCATAATACCCAGAGTGAAAGGCTCGTCTTCGGAGAAATGCATCTCGGGCGGCTCATGTTGGGGCATTGAGTAGCTGACAGACTGGTCTGCAGCGAGATTGGCCGATATGTGCGATGGGTCGTCGTCCATACTTGCCTTAGATTTGAGAATAAGCTTCCGTGAAACTGGACGTTTGAAAATCGATATGTACTTACCATCATTTCATTGATTTGGGCTTCAGCCATGCTTAGCAGCCAGGATTCGTCTATGGGTGGTATCGAGAATGCTGCTGCACTACCAACTTGAAAATCGGTCCGACGGTACAATAATTGGTAGATTGTTTCTGGGGAATGAAGACAAAATACTGGCGTTGAATGAGATATTTGCTGGTCATATATATAGATAGATGGGTGGGGAGGAGTTGACGGTCGGGGGGGACGCGTTTTGCCACACCGCGTCCACATTGCATTCACCGTGCAGTGTATGCATCCACACCACGCATCAGAAGCGTGCTCTAGCCCGGTATCAGCCAATCACTCAATCTAGGCACTGAAGTTGTAATGGAATTGCTTGCATTGATCTGTCTGCAGGTGGGCTAAGGGAGTCGCTCTTATAGGTGGTTAGGCACTGTGGCACGCTGCTCTCTCTAGCCACCACCACTTATCTGACCTATGCCGCTATGCCTTGTCATCATCACAACATAATTCATCCCAACAAAGGGAAAGCCAACTGGTCCTTTTTAACCCAACTCTAGCCGGATGGTCCAAAAACAAGGCACCATAATTATGACACGCCGGCACACCCGCAACGCAGGTTAAAGCGGCAGCACAGGTGCAGTCACGAAAGGGGAAACTCTCAATAATAGTTTTCGTCTTCTATATTGGGCTGCTATTGGACTGACCACACTCGCGTACGCTTACCGGTCGAGAATGCTCCGTCTTCGGACGCCGATTTGTCTTGAAGTTACTCTAAAGAACGTAAAAGCTTTCTCTGGATATTTTGATGCACTGGCCTTTAATTGCTAGACCTCGCTGTGAAGGTACCCTGACTTCTGCAGCCCCGCGCTCCATGATCTTCTTTAACTCAGAGCCCAAGGGTGTTGTTAGAAGTGGCGACTACATATGATTTCTCTTCAACCTCTCTAAACCCGACCAAGACGGAGAGTCGCAAACCATCCTCTCGAGGAAAGCGCTCTGGAAGTTTGGCCGTCACGGGCACCTAATACAATTGTTTGTCACCCTTTGTCACACTATGAGCGTACCGCACCAGCAGATACTACTGGGATGGAGTAAGGATAACGCAAATAAATTGGTATTAAATCTATAATAACGCAAGAGAGTGGGATGGGAGCCTCGTGTATGCAGTTGCAGGCCGAAACCGGACTCTAGTAAATGCGGCTCAGGAGCGGATGGTTTCTTCTTAGAGACTCATCTCGTCTGATATTCTATGATCATCTTTCAGAAGCGCCACTAGCCTCTTCACTCTATCGCCTGCCCTTCCTGCTTCTTCTCTTCAGTTGCTGTGGACTTCTCAGCATCAGGTTTTGCAGCTTTTGGGTCCGGCTTCTTGATGCTCCTCCACTCCAGCGTGAATGCACCGAGGACTGTAAGAGACGACACAATCAGCCCGACCTGGAATACCTTCCGCAGCGCCTCATTGTAAGCTATGAGGACGGTGTCGTGAAAACTCGAAGGGACCGCGCTGAGTAGTGACGTGACACCACCTGACGTGACAAGGCTCGGGTTGAACCCAGGGATCCCGGAAAGTCGTTGAACAAGCTGGTTGCCCAGTACGTTTTCGCCGACAGCGACGAAGACGGCCGCACCTAGGAGCTGGCCAAACACCATTAGCGCCAGACCGATCGGCACATCAGGCTTCGGCAGCAGAGTTTGTACAGCGAGATTGGGTATCTGGAAGCACCAGCCCAGGCCCACCCCGTATAGGACTTGGTAACCAATCCACTTCTCGGCACCCGTGTCGACTTGGAAGGTTGTGAGGAGCCCCGCTCCAACGGCCATGACTGCGGATCCTATGATGGCGATCGGCGTGTAGTATCCGATCTTCGTATTCAGAGCTCCGCCGGAAACGGACCCAAAGACCATAGCCAACATCAGAGGCAGCAGCCGGATGCCGGAGTCCACGGCAGAGACACCCTTGATGGATTGAAACCAGACCGGGAGGAAGTAAACTGCGACCGAGGTCAGTTGTGAGCGATAATGCCAGCGAGGTGGTGTTCTTACTGAATATGTAGTTCCCAGAGCCGACGCATAATGTTTGCCAGAAACCACTGACGACGCTTCTCTGCTTGAAGAGGCGCGGAGGGAGCGTTGCTGTCGCGGGAAGAAAAATTTGAACAAGAACGAAAGCGATAAGCAATACGGCCATAAGGGTCAGCAATGCGATGATGCGCCCGTCGCTCCACTAAAAACTGTCAATACGCGGGAATGTCCTCATCATGGAGCGGGCAACTTACAGCATACGTCTGGCCACCCCACTGAAGCGCCAATACAAGGCATACCACGGCAGGGACCAGAGCCGTAGTACCAGGAGCATCAAGTTGGGACAGCTTCTCTATCCAGGGAATCTTGGTAGTCTCCTGATCGGGGAGCTTGAGAAAGATAGCAATGACAACCATCGCCACGCCACCCAGGGGCAGGTTGATATAGAAGCACCATCTCCACGTGGCATTGGAGGTAAAGGCACCACCAATCAAGGGGCCGATGATCGACGCAATGCCAAAGAGCGCGCCAAAGAGACCTTGTATCTGTGGACGCTGTCTCAGGGGAATAGTGTGCACGATGCAAACGATCTAGACACGTCGGTTAGCTGTCGAGGCTGACAAGAGAGACAACGAGGGAGCACTTGCAGTCCCAGCAAAGATGCCGGCGGCACCGACTCCGGAGATTGCTCTTCCAATGATGAAAGCTGTTGAATTTGGGGCAGCTCCGCAGATGGCAGAGGCAACCTCAAACAGTAGGGTGCTCGAAAGGTAGACGACCTTCACCGAATAGAACTTGTAGAGCTTTCCGAACAACAGCTGGAACGCGCAACACGTCAACAAGTACGCACTGCCGTACCAACCGACGTCAGTGAGAGACTTGAATTCATCCGTGATGACAGGAATGGCCTGGCCAGGATTTGTTAGCACACGGTCGAGTTGCACAACAGCCAGGCAAAGCGCCCGTGAATGTGGGCTCCGTTTGATGAAGTGTATTCATACCGTTGAGATGATGGTTCTGTCCAGGGCAACTAGGAACATGGTCAGGAAGCACGAGACCAACAGGAGTACAGTCTTCGCGGTCGGCTCCTCCTTGGGCGCGGCAGGTTTGCTGGACTCCGGGTTGGCCGCAGAATATTGGGATGGCTTGCTAGCTTGCGTCGTAGCAGCGTCCGACGAATCGCCGGCAGCCACGGTGTCGCTCTGGAGAGTTGTCGGGCGAGACCCCATGGTGACGGCGAAACTTGTTGCTACACCTCAACACTGGGAGAGAGCCGATTGGTCACAAGTGTACTAGAAGTGGAACTGGGAATTGTTGGTGTAAGCACAGACATCGACAGCTTGTGGTGGACAGCGAGATGGAAAGCATCGCTCGTGGAAGGAGAGGTGAAAGAAGATGTCTTGGCTTTTAAGAGGACTATGAGAAGATGAACAACCGGGACTGCTGGACATTAACGCCATCGTGAATTTCTTTTCGCTCTAGGAATGCAGGAGATGCCTGTAGCGAGAAGATGGTGACGACGGGTAGTGAGAAAGAAGTGCTTGTCGGGCTTTACTAAAATCCGCCGGTGCATGTACCAACCGATGTGGTCCGTGTGTTCGGGCGGTAGAAAAGTCCGCCAACGTCCTTGGCCCGGATACCGGGCAGAGTGGCAAAGCCTGGTCCCCGGGCGGCGTTTAGGCAATTCCAACCTCCTTTCTTGGGGGATTCAAAAGCCCGAAACGGCTCACCTGCTGCCCGAGGATACTTTTCAACCTCTCTCAAGCTCTGTCTGCCTCTACGCCCGCACAGGGCTACCGAGTACCTGCCGGGGCTTGCCACACTGTTTCGATACCATGTCGACGGCGACCCGCACGCCGGAGCGAACACCCGCTGCCACTGCAAAGCCACAGCGGGTGCTAGCTTGCGTGTTGTGTCAGCAGAGGAAAATCAAATGCGATCGCAAATTCCCCTGCGCCAACTGCATCCAGGCCTCCGCGCAGTGCGTCGTCGCCCCGGAGCGCCAGCGGCGGCGCCGATTTCCCGAGCGAGAATTGTTGGAGCGCCTTCGGCACTATGAGGCCCTGCTTCGGCAGAACAACATCGAGTTCGAGCCCCTGCACGGGCCTCGGGCTGCCGTGGACCGCCCGTCTCCCGGAGAGGACTGCGGAGGCGACGACTCGGCCAGTGTAGACGGTGCGCATTCCGAAGGGCCAACTCCAAGCACAGAAAAGGCCGCCGTCAAGTCTAGGACAAAGTACGACGCCAATCCCACGTCTTATGAGATTTTTCAAGTCGAATGACTAATTATCCCGTAGGAATCTCTGGCATGCAATGAGTCAAAGGGTATGGTCATGAAGTCTGCCAGCGTGTTCAAGTTCCGCCTGACAATCGAGATCAAGAACGTAGATCCAGAGAACGAAGGCGACAATGGTGACGGTGAGGACGATGAAAACGATAGCGGTTTCCTACGCGATAACGACGATATGCGTCAGGCTGTCATCAAGAAGGCGTGGGATCACATGTTCGAAAGCGAAACAACCGACCACATCCTCTTTGGCTCACCCAAGGCAAACGTCGATATCACTACCCTGCACCCGGAACAGGTCCAAATCTTCAAGTTCTGGCAGATTTACTTGGAAAACGTCGACCCGCTACTCAAAGTCACGCACGCGCCCACCCTACAAGCGCGCATCGTCGGCGCCGCCAGCGATGTGGCAAATATCAATCCATCGTTGGAAGCACTCATGTTCAGCATTTATAGCGTCTCCGTTCTGAGTCTCACCGAAGATGAATGCCGTGCGTCCTTCGGGTGGCCACGGAAAGATCTTCTAAAGACCTATCAGCTTGGATGCCAGTTGGCTCTGCTGAACTGTAGGGTTTTACAATCCAGTGATCGCGATTGCTTGACAGCATTGTATCTCTACCTGGTAAGCTTGTGGAGCTACCGGCTTGCACGTATATATCTCTAACGCTTCTAGGTTTCGGTCAGACCTGGAACGGACCCCCGGACTCTATCCTCCATCCTCGGTGTTGCCATCCGCATCGCACAACGCATCAGTATTCACAGCGAGTCGTCCAATGTAAAATGCACCCCTCTCGAGGCCGAGATACGCCGCAGATTATGGTGGTCGCTGGTCGTTTTTGACAATCGTATTTGCGAGATGTTCGACTACAAGACCGCGACGACGTTGGCTCCTATCTGGGACTGCCGGACCCCTCTTAACCTGAACGATTTTGAGATCCGACCAGAGATGAAGACCTCGCCAACAGTTAACGACAGACCCACCGAGGCCCTTTTTACCGTCGTGCGCAGCGAGTTGAGTAACTTCGTCCGTCACAGCGCCTTCCATCTCGATTTTGCCAATCCGTCGTTGAACACCTTTGCCAAGGAGACTCGACAAGGGCCTGCTCCGGAAGGTGGTGAGTTGATCACCTTGGAAAGGACTATGGAGGACAAGTATCTTGCATTTTGCAATCCAGAAAACCCGCTTCACTTCATGACAATCTGGACAACACGAGGCTACCTTGCGAAAATCCGTCTTCTGGAACACTACTCGAGACTCTCGGGGTCTTCTATGGATCAGACGGATACGCAGCGCAACGCCGCTATCTCCTATGCGCTGAGGATGCTCGAGTGCGATACGAAGCTAATGAATTCACCCCTCACCATGGGTTACCGCTGGCTTCTTTGCTTCCACTTTCCATTTCCTGCATACATACACATTCTCCAAGACCTGCGAAAGCGGCCCGCAGGGGACCACACCGAGAACGCGTGGGAGGTCATGGGCGATAACTATGAAGCTCGCATCATGAATACGAAACAAGATGATAGGTCATTCTTCATTGTCTTCTCTCGAATCGTCCTCCGGGCCTGGGAGGTACGGGAAGCTTCATTCAGGGAACAGGACAAGCCCCTGGAGCCGCCGCGGATTGTGTCGGACATTAGGCACAAAGTGATGCAGATGACGGCGAATTTTCCATACCGCAGTAATACGGAGGAGTGGAACGGCGCTGCGAGTATTGACACTGCCGAATTGCCAAGGCCCACACCAATGGACTTTGGTGGACCTGGCATGCCATACGGCGCTGCAGGACAGGCCGCCACGGGGCCGGTGCCCTGGGGTTACCCTTACATGCCCGGACAGGCTCCGATGGACGTGGACATGAACCAGGTCGATTGGACCGCGATAGATTGGGATTCGATCCTCGATGGGATTGAGATGGGTAAATCTTCCGGCAGTTGATGAATGGATGGGAAGGAGAGAGGGCCCAGAGCGTAGGACAGTTAAAATCTTCTTGGAGCATTCGGAGTTCGGAATGTCCGAGTATTTGTAACGCCCCAAAAGTGCACAATGGTGTGAATCTACTAGGGTTCCCATCTCGTTGCTTATTTAAACCCTAGACTCAGAGCTCATGAGAGATTTAAACAGTTACCTCTTTTCGATGTATGCACGAGGCTAATGGGACTTCTCCGTAAGGGGGTGCATAGTTTCCACTATAGTGGAGTTTACCACAACTAATTGGCTGATGTCGTGATATTTTGTCGAGGAGGCGGATGGAAGTTAAAGTGCTCCGCAAGCTGCGCAGCAACCGGTTCTAGCAGCTAGCTGGGCCGATGCAACACAAGATCATCTACGCGTACATCCAGCTCGTCGGTGGCGAAGCAGCCATGGGAAACAAAGTTCGATTAATGCTCAAAGATCTTATCATGATCGTACTCCGACCACCGAATGTCCGGCTGAATCCCCGCGAACTTCCACGCGCCATTCACCTTATGATACCAAATAGTACCCTTGCCGTGCGCATGTCCCTTGGCCGCGATTTCTTTCATTTCGGCATCCGCGTACTTCTGGTGCGCTACCCGCATCTGATGGTAGCCGGTGATCTCGGTTTCGCTGGTCTGTTCCCATTTTGTTGCGCCGACAAAATGCTGTGTCTTGAGTAAAGGGTTGCCGAGGAGCTTCTTGTCGGATGCCATTGCTATAAATTGCTCTGCGGGCATCGCCTCCCAGAGCTTGTCGAGGAAGGCGCGGTAGTCGATCTTAAGAGAACAAGACACGTTAGAGTCTGTATCATCACAGATCCAAGGGGTAGGCACCGAAGCATGCGGCGGCCGGACGAAACCTACATGGAGAGTGGGTGCGATGCATTTTGACAGTCGATCCCAATCCTTTGTATCATAACTCTCAGCCCATTCGTAGAGCGCAGCTTGGCAGCCTAGAACATCTAAATCTAGGTGAGCACCTCAGTTTGACCGCAGGAACCACGGGATCGGGCACACCTTCGTAACTGAGTTGTTTCACCATGCTGAAGACTTCGGTCGGTAAAGTGGGATGCGCTGGTGCAGCGGTTGCGGCATGGTTGTCAGCGCGAAAACGGGACGAGAATGTTTTCTGTGCCGCTTACGGATATATAAGACTCTCGAGGTGTTGTCGCATTCCCTCCCGATGCCCGATGCAGCAACCCCGGACCTGGTAAGACAAGGGTGGCCTACATCCGCACTTCGGTACGGACTCCAGAGAGCTGTTGCTTGTCCGAGGGTCGACCCAAGCGCTAGTATAATATATCCCGGCTTATATTGAAAAGAACGGAGCCCCATCATCAACTTACCGCAACACTATCTGCCATAATGCGATTCTTGCACCTGGAAAATTCCTGTCAACAGCAGAACTAGTCCCGAGACCCACCAATATGGCAACCCCTTACATTCCCTACCGCCTCGACGGCAAAGTGGCCCTCGTAACAGGCTCCGGCCGTGGCATAGGCGCCGCCACGGCCGTCGAGCTGGCCCGTCTGGGAGCCAAAGTGGTCGTCAACTACGCCAACGCAGCCGAGCCGGCCGCCAAAGTCGTCGCCGAGATCAAGAGCCTGGGAACGGACGCCATCGCGTTCAAGGCCGACATCCGACAAGTCTCTCAGATTGTCAAGCTCATGGACGATGCCGTTGCGCATTTCGGTGGGCTGGACATCGTGTGTAGCAACTCGGGTGTCGTTAGCTTCGGGCACTTGGGTGATGTTACTGAAGTAAGTGTAACCCATGCCTCTAGCTTGATGGGCACAGCCTACATTACACACAACGGGCGGCTAACGATACCCACAGGAAGAATTCGACCGCGTATTTAGCCTTAACACACGCGGGCAGTTCTTTGTAGCGCGCGAGGCCTACCGCCATCTCAACGAGGGCGGGCGCATCATTTTGATGTCATCCAACACGGCAAAGGACTTTAGCGTGCCCAACCACTCGCTGTACTCGGGCTCTAAGGGCGCCATCGACTCGTTCGTGCGCGTCTTTTCCAAGGACTGTGGCCACAGGAAAATCACGGTCAACGCGGTCGCACCCGGAGGCACTGTCACCGACATGTTCCACGATGTCTCACAGCACTACATCCCCAACGGCGAGAAGTACACCGCTGAGGAGCGGCAGCAGGTAAGTGTAGCTCCGTTGACGATACTTCGAGCATGAGGGCAACGCTGACAACATCTTACAGATGGCGGCGCATGCATCGCCCCTCGTACGAAATGGGTACCCTCTTGATATTGCGCGGGTTGTTTGCTTCCTTGCTAGCAACGAGGCTGAGTGGGTAAACGGAAAGATTCTGACTCTTGATGGCGGAGCAGCGTAGACTAGTTACTCAATATTTTAAGGCCGGCGATCTGCCATCCTGAAGTTCTAGTCGGATATGGAAGCCACTGTTCTGATTCGACACAGAGATAGGGTTACGCATAACTTCATTTTATCAGCGCCCAAAGATACAGGGCCTCGTGCCGGCAGTCCAGACAGTACGAGTTTCACATAACCTGACAATAAGCTTCTGTTCAGTTTGTTTTGATCGCGATTTATCGTAGCTGCTTTCAACCCAGTTTCAAACATATGTGACTTAATAGATATAATGAGCTTCTACATTGGAGCCTGGTCCTCAATGCAAGACCTCAGAGGTTTGAGATCTGGGCTCACACACGACGAGACATCTTGGTATTCATTCCTTTGTCCCATGAGATTTTATCCCCAATCCCGTATATAGACTATCTACGGCAGCTGTGAATCCACGGATCGCTTTGCAAGGTTACTATCACAAGGTAGCCCACGAAGCAGATCCCCAGGCGCCCACGTGCTTACGCGTACAAGAATAGAAATAGTCTGCTGCATGGAAAGACGTGCGAGAGATTTCTATGTTGGATTTCGGGTGCAATAGTTTAAAGCGCAGGTCGGTACAATGACATCCGTGGATCGATGAATGCTCCGTCGTATCGGAGCATTTTGTTGGAGCCTTTTATCCCGAGAAATCGGGATATTGAGCCTTGGCATCGGTAAAGTTTGAAAATCTACCGCCGCCTAACCGGCCCGGGCGGCGCATGTTCCGGTATATCCAAGCCTATTTTTTTTCGGGACTAGGGAGACCGAGATTGAAACCGAAGTTGACGACAGAGTAGACGTTACCCAGCAGTGACTAGCTTCAGTCCGGTTGGTCGTGTGTAGAGAATACGCAAACTTTGTTTTGTCGACGGCGAGAGAGTCTGGTAACTCCGATAAAAGTGGGTGGTATAGCGCATGCGATGGTTTCCGCCTGCCTCTTGGCGGTCAGCCTACACTAGGTAGTTCCAGTACCCCGCCGTGTAGTAACCACTCTACTATCCTAGATTACTCCCATTTCTTGAAGACATTCGTAACTTCAGTTAATTGGTGGCTCCCCGGTTTGTCGTTTCGACCTCTCTCCTTGGTATTCACCTTTGGTATTCAAATTTCACCATGCCAGCGCCGGTCCGTGTCCAAGAAGCTACGCTTGACAAATACATCGAAGGATGGAGGAAATATGCGGCAGATGAAATGCTCTCTGTTTTCTCCGAAGACTGTGAACAACAGATACTGCCTTCCTCACTTGGCGTTCTGGCTCGTTCGCGCGCAGAAGTGCAAGCCACTCTCCCGAAAATCGCTGGAATCCTCACAAACCACCAGGTAAACTAAGTATGTCCTTGCTCATAAGCAATACTGCTGCTTACGTTTCTGTCCAGTTGGTGATTCATGAAGTGGTGCACGATGTTGCCAAGGGCAAGGCTGTCGTTTATGCGAACTCGACAGCAGACACACCGTTTGGGGACTTCCAGTGGAGAAACGAATGCGCAGTTCTTTTTTCGTTCACTGGAGACGGCGAGCAGATCAACAGGCTGGAAGAGATGGTGGATACAGGCTTCTATCGAGAGTTCTTCCCCAAGTTCCAGAAATATCTACAGGAGCAGGGGGTACATGCCAAATAAATTCTGCAGAGGTTACCCGGTATTCTACTAACCCTGATCAACACAAAGCTTCCCATTCATTACCCTCCCCCTTGCCTGACACATCTAAAACACCAGTAGCTCTGTTCTGAAGCATCTCTATATAGTCGTTGCAGCGCGAACTCCGCGATTTGCTTCCAAAGGGTTAGCCACCGCTATGGCGTGGTGCATTGCATGCTTAGATGTCCACACCACTTTCCGGACGGGAGTCAAAAGGCGATGTTGGTATTTTGGCGCTTGCCGACAGCTCATAAGCCGCGACACACTACGCTATGTATCGCACCGGTTAATGGCACAACGCTCCATACGTGGATGGTGTGTCACCAAGCTAGCACTCGAATGGATGGAAACCTGTTCTACGTCGTATCATACATACTGTACCTACCTAACAGCTTGATTGTTCCGCATTTCTAATCGTGTTCTGTGTGATAGACCTTTAGCGTCTATACTGGCAATAATGTACCCCGTTGAATTTGCTGCGTGCCACGAGGAGCCATACAGAGTGAGATGAGTGTGCGGAATCAACATTTACTGCACCCAAGTTGTACGTCGGAGCTCCGCAACTTTCGGGCCGGACATGGTGAGCCTCGGGTCAAATGCAACTTCGGCTTAGACGCCGCATTGATTGAGGCTTGAAAAGCACGCCGAATCCCGTGAACCCACGACTTACTCTTAAACATGTGATTGCCGGAGTCAACAGTTTCGTCCTGATATTCCCAAGTCCACTTACCACCACCAGCTGTTCGGATACACCTGCATCGCATGCAATAGCTGATTCACCCCGACGTTCCCATCTTCGACGTTTTGCATACTGTCCGCCTTCCGATATGGACACATACGCAGTTTTAGGTTCAACCGGCAATTGCGGCACTGCGCTAATCGAAATCCTACTACAGCGCCCGACTACCAAGATCCACGCCTACTGCCGCAACAGAGCCAAACTTTTGAGACTTCTACCGGATATCGAGTCAAGCGGACGAGTAACTGTCTTCGAGGGAAGCATCCAAGACTTGCAACTCCTCACATCCTGTGTGTGCGATTGCCGCGCCATTTTCCTAGTGGTCTCGACCAATGACAACATCCCCGGGTGTCGCGTCGGCCAGGAAATCACCATCAAGCTTATTAGTGCGCTCGAGGGCCTCAAACAGGTCGAAGGCGCCAAGAAGCCCAAACTTGTCCTCCTCTCCTCGGCAACCATCGACGACACCTTGACGCGCAACACGCCATACATTTTGCGCAAGATCCTGCTCCTATCCGCATCGAACGTCTATAACGATCTGATGGAGACAGAGAAATTGCTTCGGGCGCAGGAGGGCTGGTTGACAACCATCTACTTCAAGCCCGGCGCACTGTCGGTAGACAAACAGCGCGGTCATGCGTTGAGTCTAACTCAAGCGGACAATCCCGTCTCGTACCTCGATCTGGCGGCTGCTATGGTGGAGGCGGCCGACGATAGGGAAGGGCGGTATGACATGCGGAATCTAGGCGTAGTCAACACCAATGGAGCCGCGAAATTCCCGGCAGGTACACCATTGTGCATTTTGATGGGATTGTTGCGCCACTTCTTTCCCTTCTTGCACCCGTACTTACCGAGGACGAGCCCTCGTTGAGTTTCTGAACCAGAAGCTCAAAGGCCTTGCGGTCGCCCTTTGGATCCTCATATACGTGTTGGCGTAGCATGATCTGATCGAAAGACTTGAGCACTGAATCTTAATTGGAATGGTTAAGTACCTATCGGGCATAGATATAGAGCTACAACGAAACAACTTTATATAGCTTGTCAGCACCAGGTGTTGCCCTTGCTCGAAACCCAAAAGGGGAAATTACCCTGAGCCAGTAATTTAGGCGTAATTGCCTCCTTCCAGGAAGGCCAAGTTCTTCAACTATATGACCAATTTCATGTGTTGTGGCATATTGCGCGCAACGCATTCTCATTCGTGTTGCTGCGATGATTATAACGGGTTCTCCCTGTGGACATCAAAGCCGATCTCAATGGTCCACCTATCAGGTAGCTATAAGACTCGGCTGGCGTATTCACAGTATGTGGCCGGGCTATAGTCCAATCAACTCTCAGCGTGAAGCAAAGTACCATCCTTTCTCCTCCGGTTGCTTCCTCCCCGGCACTATCTTTCTATATCTAACATCTCCAGGCCAAAGTAGCCAAGCTCCGTTTTCTCGTACGCGTCTTTTGGTGTGGCGACGAGCTCAAACTTCCCCTTTCATACGAGCTCGGTTGCAAGTGCTAGGGGCCGAAGGCGCAGTCCGCCTGAAACTTGACCACCAAGGCGACGACCACATTGCGGCGGGAACGAAGCTTATTGGTCACCACTAGTTTCCCCGCGGTGTCCCTAACCGTGTCTATCATCTGCAGCAGCGCGGCCATTTCCAGCTCGCCCTCGTTGGCCATCTGATGTAAGATGAGGTCCCTCGAGCGGGCGATGGCATCGTTTACAGAGTCCGAGGCGCTGCCTGTTCCGGGAAGCAGACGCGCAGTCAAGATAATCATGACACCACTGCTCGACCGCAGCGCGGGGAGGTGGGCTTGCAGCTCGGCGAGGATTTCGTGCCGTGTGGGTGACGGTAGGTGAAGGATGTAGACGGCGGTGCCGTTGGCGGTTTGTCGTGTGCCCGGGGCGCGAGTAGTCACTGTGATTCGCGGGTCGAGGTCTAGCTCCAGCTCGTTGGACGGAGCGTTCTGGTTGGAGGCGATGGATGCAGGTTCGCTCATTTGCACAAGGAGATGCAGGGACGGAAACTGTTCGGCAAGGAGCCGGGCCATAGATGTGGAATGGGCACCCACCTTGAATCGCACCGTAGTTAGTACTATGTCAAGCAGGTGGCAGGCTAGGGGGTTGGCTCAGAAGTACCTCAACGATACGCGCACCGGCATTGGTTACGTTGGACCAGTTAAGCTGCGCAAGTATGTCGACGTCGTCATTTTCTGTAAGCAACCCCGCAGCATGATGAAGATAAGCATACCAGCGACGATTTAGCCTGGGCGTCTGCTCTCGCACCGTGTGAAATGGCGATATTTGGTTCGCAGCAAGGTTGAAGGCGCTTTCAGCGGGTCGTTCCGAGTCCCCGAACGTCTTAGTTGCCGCTGCCATATGCAGCGCGGCCGGAGCTGCAGATTCGGCGAGAAACATGGCTGCGTCGAGAAACGACGGATTTGCCACGAACGATGCCGACAAGGAGGTGTGGGCTACGAGGCCTAGCTCCGGTTCGTGAAGGAAGCTAGCCGTGGCTGTCAGACGGATGATACGAGCCAGGTGGTTCTCCGGAACGTTCGTTAAATCCGCTACGTCCTTGATAGGGACGCTCCCAGTCAGAGGTATGCAGGCTAGAATCTGGAACTCGCCTAGCCATCGCAGAGAAGCTAGGATTTCACACTGGCACGATTAGCTTCGAATCGAATTGTGCTGACCCATTGGATGTGAGAGCACCAACCTGTATGGCGAGATGTTCCAGAAAGTCTGTTGGCCCGTAAATCAATGTCTTGATGGCAGCGACGCTCGATAAAATGCGTCCTTGGGCCCGATGTACCTCTTTGCGAGCGTTAGGGTCGAGGAGGGGTTCATGTGTCGGGGTATAACTAGCAAGGGTCTTGACAGCCGTGGCAAGCTCCTTGCTGTAGCTCTCAAGCGGAGTCAGATTAGCCATCGCAGCAAAAGATCTGGGTAGCAAAGCGAAGGAGAGGCGGCAACCTTGTGGCAACGAAGCACAGTCACTCTTTGCTTTATTTAAATGTAATACGGATGTTGCCTTTCCGGCCATACGCCGGTAGAATCGAACCCAACACTAGACTCTTGAGGAATGCAAAGACGTTATCGACAAAAGTATTGAGTAGTTGACAACTTGAGACCCAACTACAGTAAATGCAGCCTTCCGGCACAGAAGGGGCACAGAAGGGGCACAGGAGGGGCACAGAAGGCTTGAATCCTAAAAGTGGAAGGTCTCAGGTAATGAGGTGTCCGGAGAGTTTGGTTCTGCCGCTCATGCTGGGGTTGTGATTAGTTGGATTTCTTTCCCGGCACATAGACTAATATTTTACTGGTCAAAGTCCGCGGAGGTTTTGAAGTTGTGTTTGTTCAGGTTGCCTGTACGGATTACCTGCTGTCTGTCTTACCAGATCGAAGTGCCTTCTCCCTGTTCCCTGCTCTGCGGACATGTAGTACGACCCTTAATTATTCAGCTTCCCACAGCACTGTTGGTCGCAGGTGGATGCCCCAACAACACTTACAAAGATTGCTGGGTTATTGCATGCCCACTGGAGACTGATTCCCCACCTCGACAGGTCTATGCGGGTTATAATATGAACCACACATCTCTTGGTAGGTTCCTAAGAGCTGGCCCCAAGTTTTCAACACCTTGTGATTATCCATGGTTTTACCGAAGAAGAAAATGACCACCCCAAACTTGACCCCGGCCAGTGGTTCTCCAGCTTCCAAATTGCGAGAAACCTGCCACGCCTGTGCCTTGTCCAAAGTCAAATGTTCCAAGGAGAAACCGACGTGCTCGCGGTGCGCCAAACGTGGTAGCACCTGCGTATATTTTGTCACCAAACGCCCGGGACGCAAGAGCGACAACGGTCAGTCCGCCAACAAAGAAAATGATTGTATCACGGCCAATGTCGGGAGGCCAAGCTCTTTCAGTGGAGATGATTCTTGGCTTGGTGCTGCCAGCCCCGCACCATATGCGACCGGGTCCGGGGGCCAGAACTACCTGACCGCTCTCGGGCTCAGCCCAACTCCGCCCAGTCCCGGCATTACACCTGGAGCCGAATGCTCCGCCGCCGCGGACATATTCTCCGGTCACTTAAGGCCTCTCGGGACCAGCCTATCCTTTACGCTTACAGGAATGAGTAACGATTACTTTTCGCCGGCCATAGACTTTCTCGAGCTAGACACTTTGGAACCAAACCAGTTCATCCAAGGATGCAACGACATGTCGGAACTTCTCATACCGGATGGTACTGATAGAGAGCCCGTTTTGGGAATGACCTCGGTGGACCGCGCGGGTATATCTAAGCCATGCACGCCTCCTTCGCGCGAGCATACGCCATCAACTAGCCATACGCGCGCAGGGGGTGCATTAGACCCGGCCTGCTGTTGTCTAGCGCAAGCCCTAAATTTAATAAGCCGGCTCTCTTCGATCAAGTCGCCAGTTTTCCCCACATCTACGCATAGAAGCCCAATTGGCACCACAGCAATGCCGAGCACAGAGGACTCCTCGCCTCAAACCGTTGTTTCGGAGAACAAGCAGATCATCGAAGCCGTCGGCAACATGCTTCAATGTCCGTACCCGGAGGACGTCTACCTGCTTACTCTGATTTCGATGATCATCTTCAAGGTACTAGAGCGGTACGCGGCAGCGACACGGCAGGAAGTATGGGAAGCGACCGAGGGTGACGACGGGCCGGACAGAGGCGTCTCGGCCAGAGGGCATCGACTCAATCTCAGCAATCACCGCCCTGGTGACAAAGATCTCCGGCGCTTAGCCGCTCAATCGATCCTCGGTGAGTTGCACCGCGTGAAGCAGCTGATAAAACAGTTGTCGCCGCGACTTAGGGCCCATGGAGGGAGGTCGACAAGCAGGGACGGAGGTACTACCAATGAGAAAAGTGCTAGAGGAGGGATCCGAGCGCCATTACTTCAGTATAGCGAAGTGACAGTGGCGCCGTTCTCAACTACCACTCTGGATACGATAGAGGTAGATTTGCGAAGGTGCCTCAGCACCCTGTCGCAGGATATCATCAGTATGCTACAGCAGATCTAGTAGTTACATAACCGGGCTAGACAGGGTTATAAAAGTACATATTTCTAGAATGGTAGACATACTCTGGTATATAGACAAAGGACACAAACGACACAAAGGGCAGTTGGCAATCTCGCCACCTTCCATAGGGTTCCTTACCATAGTCTTCCTTAATGTTAGATCACGAGCTTTGCTCCACGAAACTTTAGTTGGCGGCATACCTATCGCTGGGGTCTGCAATGTCGACTGCTGAGCGGGCCTGCAGGTGAGGTAGTGATCAGCAGGTTGATTTTCCAGGTCGGACCAACTTTACATACAATAAACTCTATGGGGAGAGGACAGGTCTTTCCCTGCGGGTCCTAGCGGATCTACCGAACTCGGAAGCTATGTGAACTGCCGACCAAATAACTATGGCTGCAAATGTTACCGTGAAAGGAACGGAGAAAGAGTCAACCCCTTATAGAAAGTTGCAGCGTCCGCTACTCGGCAATTACAACAGTTTACGAGGGCTTCGTTAGAGCACACGTTAATGCTGAAGTCCAGTTTGTTAAGTTATGCTTCAGGAAAACTCTCTGGGGCTTTAGTTATTGCCAATACTAAAGTTGACCAAGACATGGACGGAGTCGATGAGGTATCTCAACTGTGGTAAGAGCTAGCCTCGCTAGAAACACTTTTTCCTGGGCTTTTATATTTGTACAACATCTGTGAGTTATTGAATAAATCGAACAAGACAAGTTTCCCTTGGCTCAGCATACATAGCAATTGCCTTGATTGAGTATAATGTTGGTCCACAGCTGAGGAGACAACTCATTTCCCTTTGAGCCAGAAGCCCACAGTAACCACTACGAGACCTTGAAGCCGTCGACAAGTTCGCCATCCCTAACGAACTCCTCGATCCATCCGATAGTAATCCTGTTATTCATCAGAGAGACTGTTTAGTCGGTGATGTTCTGCGCCCACTTACATGCTTTTCTTCGTGTCAGCAAAGTTCTCGTGATCATGCATTAGGTGTTCCTTGTACCACGGGTCCTGCTTCATGCGCTTGTAGTCCTCCACCGACTCGAAAACCACCTGGCTAAAACAATCGAAGTCGGCTACGTTGCACATCTGTGGGTCGAAGAGCTGGGGCATCATTGCGCGTGTAGCACTTTGGTTGTGTATCTGTTTTTCCCGCGGTCAGTGAGAGACTCCTGTATCATTTTTACAATGATGAAGCAGTTCACCTGTGTCCATCTCTTGATTCCGTACTTGACCATGAGCCCCTTGGTCATAGGTGCTGAGATATTGACCATGTGGTTGCGGTAATCTTCCTCGCTCATGCCTGGCTTACGATACCCGCAGATAGTAAGGCACAGATACTTGCCCTTTGTTGAGCTAGGCTCCGCAGGTATCTGGGGCTCGTTGATGGCTGGCATGGTACAATGACAAATCTCTGTGTCCACTTGCTACACGGATACAGGATGGGGGAAATGTGCAATGCGCGCATGAAATCGCGGGGAGGGGGATAAGATGGAATCAGATGAAAAGCCGAAAATATGGCATGACGTTGGCTGATGCTGCAGCTTGATAGAGCACGAATAAAACAGTCCCTCCAGTCTCGAGTGGGTACTTGACTAGTCAAGCCGAAGCATTACGGTCCTAGAAAAACTATAACTCGGCGCGTTGGTCGGCCGTGCAACTGAAGCCATGCCAAGGTACTGCACGCGATTCGCACACGAACAATGACGCGGGAGTTTGGGTCTGAACCACCAAAAATTGGCATACAAGCCGCTGCCTCGGTGACAGCTGCTTTTTTGTCAGGCAAGAAGCCACTCTCATTCCCGTTCCCATGTCTTCATCAGCCAGATTTTGATCGACTAACATGTTTGATGTGACCCAGGCGCTATGATGAGTCTCTCAGCATTCGTGGTTCCCGTATTGCTCGACACCGATACTGAATCAACACACTTAGTCCGCCAATGGGCTCGTCTCTATCACTACGGTCATATCTATCTGCCCGCGCTGTCCGTCGGCACGACCGGGCTCTATGGGTACATTGCCCTGCGCCCGGATCCTTCAGAGCAAAAGCATTGGCTTACTTACGCGGCGGCCGGTGCCACCACAATCACCATGGTGCCCTTCACATGGCTGGTAATGGTCCCGACTAACAACGCCTTGTTTCGGCTGGAAGCGTTGGCGGCGGAAACGGCATCGGATGTGGATCTGAATACTGTGCGGGGGCTTGTGGTAAGATGGGCGTGGTTGCATGTTGTGCGCTCTTTGTTTCCCCTAGTCGGTGCAATTCTGGGATTCGCGGGTGTTCTGGGGGAGCTCGGTCTATAGCAGAGCCCCATCCATAGCCAATAGCGGGTATAGTTTCGGACAATACGATGTACGTACGGAGTATACTATCGCCCGACAGAATAGGGGCGCCCCCACACTTTGTTTTACCCCGACTCCTATGTTCCGATCGGATTGCACTCCTCGGAAGGATTCCGACCCCTGAGGTCTCGGTCTTCAGGTCAAGAAGTGACAAGAGCTCGTTCTTTTTGTGGCCGATTACTCCACGGGATATACCCTGGACAACGGACTCTAGCTACAGCGATGATTTTCCATGACGGCGAGGTGTGGTCACATTGCGTAATCGCTAGAAAAATCTTAGTCGGCGTTTTCCGAACTTCCTATTGTGCTATTGTGATTTTTCTTGTATTGCATTGGTTGATTGTATCCCAGGAGTGGGAGCTGACCATCGTGCAGATGCCTGCTCAGCTCATGGCAGGTCAGATTCGCCATGACACGGACGTGCAGCGGCGGTATTTTGTAGACCAACTGATGTAGACTAATTGTAGTTATGTTCACGAGCCTCAGACGACTGCAAACCACTTCCTCACTCCCGCTCGTATTTCAAACGCCACCTTCTCATCCTCGGCCAGCTTCCTCAGAACCTCGTCCATGAAGGGTTCTAGTGCGAGCTCTCTCAGTCCCGCGTCAATTTCGCTCCCATACATAGCCGTAACAAGCTGCTGGACCGTCACGCTCCCCTTGCCTTGACCCTCTGCCGCCCTCTTGTCCAGCTTCAGTTGCTCTAGTGTCTGCAGAACTTGCCGCTCGCGCCGGTTCTTCTGTGCCAACTCGCCTTTTATCTTAGCCGGCAGATTGCCAACAACGCTGCCGTGTGCCGGGTATCCCTTGGTACAATTATGCGACTGCATCTCCTGCAAGCTCTTCATCCAAATGCCAAGATGCTCTACTGCAGCAGTGCCGTGACCCAAAACGTTATCCCCCGTGAACATGGCTTGCTCCTCCTCGAGTATGAAGCACATATGGTCGTTCGAATGTCCCGGAGAATGTACTGCGCGGATAGTGGCGCCCTCAACCTTGAAGATCTGTCCATCTTCAATGGGCTGTTGAGACTTACTCGGCGTATGCTTATAGATCGACGAGAGGAGATGCGGATACATTCGGATCAAGTCTGGAACACCTCCAGTGTGGTCACCGTGCCAATGCGTGAGGAGTACATGAGACAGTGAAATCCCCTCGGCACTTAGTGTAGTAGAGATCAAATCTGCCCAGTCCGGAATGCCTTGGCCTGTATCAATGATGAGGCGCTCAGAACCGGTACCGATTATATACGTGTTCGTCCCCTGTAGTGTGAACTGTATACAGACAACATTAGCGGATACTCGATCTACCGTTTTGTGATCACAACTACGTAGGTTTGGGCTCATGATACGTGCCTTTCCGGGATTCTGACCGAGGACGCGAATCACTCGTGGACTTATCTGCTTCACGTCCTGTAGCTTGGGCAAAACTGTTTGCTGGCCTTCTAGGTAATCTTCAAAGGCGCAAATGTTGAGGGCCTTGTTGATTTGGCGATAACCTCCTTTGCCGGGGGCCATTATTGAGTTGGGAATAATGGTTCTGGTTCAAGCTGCGAGATGCAAAGCCGGTAGACCTCTGCAAAGTGAAGAAATCGGCTGATGGATCACGGCCTATATTATCTTGAACTCCTAAGTGACTACTAACAAATAGATGTTTAGACCGAGTAAGAGTAACAGGGATGCAGCGAGTCGGACTTCGGAGGCTATGCAAGGGCACTCGTCTGCCCGACCGCATATCGGACAGGAGTATTTCTTTTTCGTAAGGCAGGGATACCCCTTACGGTGAAGCCCTATGGGGCTTTCAGCTGATTTTGCCGTATTACTACGAGAAACATCTCCAACATCCTTCTCATATAAAATGATATGAGTGAATCGGCTTGCCCCCGTTCATACACGTGTTCGTGCCATTTTCCGAATCATATATTTGCTGGCCACTCTGCACATGCCGCGATAATACCACCGTCTCTCAACACCAGGTCTCCTCACCAATAATCCCTTACAGTTGTGTTCTCTCAACTATTTGCCGTTGAGGCTTACAACACATCACCATTATTTCGTCTTTTTTTGAATATACATGAAGAGCCACCTATCTACCACGTCTCTCTTATTTTTGTTATCCGCAAAGGAACATGGCCATGATTGACTCTCATAATCCGGAACCGTCTAATCTGACACCTGCCTCGGCGTCGGATTCTGAGCCGGGCAAAATAAAACTAGGCTACTTTAGCAACGAGTTCCCGCACGATGACCTAAACGATCTACTTCGCCGCCTTCATGTCCACAGCAAGGACGCACAGCACATCATCTTGGCCAGATTCATCCATGAGGCCACCTTAGCTGTTCGAGATGAGGTGCGCTTGTTACCCAGCACTTTGGGAAGCTTGGTCCCATCTTTCGAGACGATCTTCAGCCTTGCAGATCATATTGCTCTCCGTACTGGACCTCTTGGTGGGGCTGTGGATGGAGTTCTTCTATGTACAGTTCAGCTCGCAACTTTGATAGGGTAAGTATCTAAAGCATTCACCCTGGCACCATGGTGAGCTGCTTGGGCTGTCTGCTAACTCCCGTTTACAGATATTATGAGGGCAATTCAGAAGCGGAATTCGACTTGCACACTGCCGACGGTTATCTTGCTGGGTTGGGCACCGGCCTTTTGGCAACAGCTGCTGTCTCCCTCTCTTCAACGGTGGCCGACCTGCCCCTTGCAGGTGCTGAGGTGGTTCGTGTCGCATTTCGGCTCGGCGTGCTCGTATACGAAGTCTCGCAGAACCTGCAACCATGCCAGCCGTCAACAGAGGCTGGCCCTGGAGAGAGCTGGGCCTACGTGGTGCCCGATGTGGCGGCTGATGAGGTCCAAAAGGAGCTGGATGCCATACACTCAGTAGAGGTGGGAGACTGCCCGAGACTACGTGTCTTGGAAATCAGAACTGACGTGGAATATCATCCTAGAAAATACCCGAGCCCAGCAAAGTCTTCATAAGTGCTCTAAATCGAACTTCCGTGACAGTCAGTGGCCCACCAGCCAGACTGAAACACATTTTCTACGTATCCGACTTCTTCCGTCACCGCAACTTTGTCGCCCTGCCTGTGTACGCAGGCTTGTGTCATGCGAAGCACGTCTACAACCAAGGACATGCAAACGGCATCATCGACACTAGCTCCATGCGCCGGTTAGATGCCAAGTTTACGCCCCGAGTTCCCGTCTTCTCAACTAGTACTGGGAGGCCGTTCGATGCAAGGAGTGCCAGAGAATTGTTCCGCCACATCATAGAGGAAATTCTCACTCAGGCGATTCAATGGGACAAAGTCGTCCAGGGTATTGTCACCCGAGCAAAAAATGTGGCAGCCTCGGAATTTGAGGTCCTCGTATTCCGGACTTCTCTGCCAGTTCACGATCTTGTGGCAACCCTGAACTCAGATCCGCAACCATTCCTGGCAACAACAAAGGATGTCGTGTCTTGGATCGCGAAGCCAAATGTGCAACCAACAGGGCCCAGGGGAACCGCAGAGTCCAAGATTGCCATTGTTGGCATGTCTTGCAGGATGCCCGGAGGCGCGACCGACACGGACAAGTTCTGGGATATCCTGGACAAAGGTTTAGATATGCACAGGAAGATACCGGCTGATCGGTTCGATGTGGATACACACTGTGATCCAAGTGGCAAGCGCGTCAATACCAGCCTGACACCATATGGGTGTTTTATCAACGAGCCGGGTCTTTTTGATGCACCCTTTTTCAACATCTCACCGCGCGAAGCTCTCCAAACTGATCCGATGCAGAGGCTGGCACTAGTTACCGCTTACGAAGCGCTGGAGAGGGCGGGTTACGTTGCGAACCGAACGGCGGCGACAGACCTACACCGGATTGGGACGTTCTACGGGCAGGCTAGCGACGATTACCGCGAAGTCAACACGGCCCAGGAGATTGGTACTTACTTTATCACAGGCGGATGTCGTGCGTTTGGCCCAGGGCGCATCAACTACTTCTTCAAGTTCTCCGGGCCGAGTTACAGCATTGACACAGCGTGTTCGTCCGGACTGGCGGCAATAGAGGTAATATAAACAAGATCCCAAAACAGCTCAGCTAAAGGGTAACAGATACTGACAATCCCCCTAGACAGCATGCGCATCTCTTTGGAATGGAGATGTCGACACGGCTGTTGCTGGAGGCATGAATGTTCTAACCAACTCAGGTGAGCAAATCTCCGAGTCCTGTGACTCCGCTTTCAGTTTTCATCTTGGGGAATACAAGTGTCAGGTACCCTATGACACTGATATCTGGCCACTTTCACTCTCAAAAAGTGCAACTGAAGGATGCTGACACTGAACGTTACCAGACGCCTTTGCCGGGCTAAGCAACGGCCACTTCCTATCAAAGACCCCAAATGCGTGCAAGACATGGGATGTCGAAGCTGATGGCTACTGCCGTGCCGATGGTGTCGCATCGGTCATTATGAAGCGACTGGAGGATGCGGAGAGAGACAATGATAACATCATCGGAGTCATAGCTGGCGCCGGGACCAACCACTCGGCCGAGGCGATCTCCATCACCCATCCTCATGCCGGCGCGCAGGCCTACCTCACGCGCCAAGTGTTAAGACAGGCTGGAATCGATCCGCTTGATGTCAGTTATGTGGAGATGCACGGGACCGGAACCCAGGCCGGCGACGCTCAGGAGATCCAGTCCGTCGCCGATGTCTTCGCACCAATGTCGAGGCGTCGCAGCCAGAAACAGCCACTATATATTGGCGCTGTCAAGGCCAACGTAGGCCATGGCGAGGCCGTGGCCGGTACGACGGCGCTCTTAAAGGTGCTACTAATGTTTGAGAAAGAGGCGATACCGCCGCATATTGGAATCAAGAACAGTATCAATCCTGGCTTCCCCAAAGACCTCCACAAGAGGAACTTGCACATTCCACTCGAGAGGCGGCCTTGGCCCAGAATTCCTGGCAAGAAACGCATTGCCGTTGTGAATAACTTCAGTGCTGCCGGCGGAAACACGACCATCGCGATCGAAGAGGGGCCTATTCGAGAGACGAACGAGGAGGACTTGGATCCCCGCTCAACCCACTTGGTCGCTGTATCCGCCCAGAGTAAGGTGTCGTTGAAAGGCAATCTTGAGAAGCTGATTGCGTACCTGGACGCGAACCCTCACGTTTCCTTGCCGAACTTGGCGTACACTACAACGGCTCGTCGACATCACCACAACCACCGAGTGGCAGTGGTCACCTCGGATGTCTCCCATCTGACAAGACAGCTCAATTTGGCCCTACAGTCAGTGGACTCACACAAACCCATCTCATCAACTGGTACGCCACCAGTGGTTTTTGCATTTACCGGCCAAGGGGCGTCACATCGGTCGATGAACCTGGAGTTGTTTCGCGACTCTCCCTACTTCCGATCGCAGTTGCTACACTTGGATTCTTTAGCACAGGCACAAGGTTTTCAGTCGTTCATTCCTGTGATCGATGGTAGCCATGCACAGGACCACGCACATTCGCCAGTGGCTACACAGTTGGCTCTCGTCTGCACCGAGATGGCGCTCGCCAAGTACTGGGATTCCCTCGGTGTCCGGCCCGATGTTGTCGTCGGACACAGCCTAGGAGAATACGCCGCTCTGCACGCTGCCGGTGTGCTGACCGCCAACGACACTATATTCCTCGTGGGCCAGAGGGCTACCATGTTCGAGAAGAAATGTCAAATCGGCAGTCACAAGATGTTAGCGGTGCGGGCCTCCCTCGCCGAGGTCCAAGAGCATGTCGGTGACAGTCTGTACGAAATTGCGTGCATCAACGGGCCGAAAGACACGGTTCTCACCGGCACTGCGCACCAGGTCGACGCGCTGGCTAAAGTTTTGCAAGCCGCAGACTACAAGTGCTTCAATCTGGATGTCGCATTTGCCTTCCACTCAGCGCAGACAGATCCCATCCTCAACGAATTTGATGAGATTGCCAAGTCTGGCGTGCTGTTCCAGCCGCCCAACCTGCCCATTGTCTCTCCCCTACTGGGCAAGGTTGTCTTTGATGGGAAGACGGTTAATGCCACCTACATGCGCCGCGCTACTCGGGAGACGGTCAACTTCCTTTCGGCCCTCGAGACAGCGCGGAGGTTATCTACGGTCGACGAGTCCATGGTGTGGGTTGAAATAGGCCCGCATCCAGTTTGCTTGGGCTTTGCCAAGTCTATCCTGCCGTCTATGAAAGCCGCGGCTCCTTCGTTACGCAGAGGTGAAGATAACTGGCAAACAATTTCGCAAAGCTTGAGTTTGTTACACTGTGCTGGCCTGGAGGTGGGATGGAACGAGTTCCATCGGCCCTTCGAGCGAGGCCTACGTCTCTTGGATATCCCTACGTATTCCTGGAACGACAAGACGTACTGGATTCAATACAATGGAGATTGGGCCCTTACGAAAGGCAATACATTCTACGATGCTGAGAAAGCAGCGCAAGCCGCCCAGAAAGCTTCTCTAACGACTTCCCAATCCAGCTTGAGAACATCGACGGTTCAGCACATTATCGAGGAGACCTTCTCCGGTTCCGCGGGAAGGGTTGTCATACAGTCAGATCTGATGGAGCCAGATTTCCTGGCCGCAGCATATGGACATAAGATGAATGGATGTGGAGTCGTGACATCGGTGAGTTTCACATTTTTGGCCATGGCATGATATTTTCCTGCTAATTCCCGTATGTCTAGTCTGTTCATGCAGACATTGCATTTACACTAGGGGAGTACCTCCAAGAGAAGCTCAGGCCGAAGTCGAGAAACGTCAACATAAACATAACCAACCTCGAAGTACTGAAAGGCCTTGTCGCACAGAAGAACACACATGTGCCACAGCTCATCCAGGTTTCGGCTATGACAGATGACATCGAGTCTAGTGTCGCCCATCTTGAGTGGTGCAACGTCTCCTCTAACGGACAGATCAATGAGCCCTTCGCCAGCGCTGTCATTCAGTACGGCGCTGCCGCCGACTGGCTGGCGAGCTGGGTCCCAATGACGCATCTCGTCCAGGGCCGAATCGAAGCTCTCAAACACCTCGCAGAGCAGGGCATCGCTAACAAGCTATCCCACAACATGGCATACCTTCTCTTTGCCAGCAACCTGGTCGATTATGCCGAAAAGTACCGCGGCATGCAGTCAATCGTGCTACACGAGCTCGAAGCCTTCGCCGACATCACGATCACGTCGGAGAAAGGGGGCGTCTGGACCGTCCCGCCGTACTTCATCGATAGTGTGGCGCACCTAGCAGGCTTCATTATGAATGTCTCAGATTCCAACGACACTAAGAATAACTTCTGCGTCACGCCGGGCTGGGGATCGATGCGGTTCGCCCGGCCGCTCGTCGCTGGCGCTTGTTACCGGTCGTACGTCAAGATGATCCCCACCGCCGAGGACCCGAGCATCTTTCTTGGCGATATCTACGTACTGCAAGACGGCGAAATCATCGGCATGGTTGGTGCGATCAAGTTTCGGCGCTACCCGCGCCTCCTCCTGAATCGCTTCTTCTCAGCCCCTGACGAGGGCACAGCTTCGCATGATGCTTCCGCGACTGCAAAGGCATCGCCCACCAAGAAAGTACCGGTGGCCCCAGCAGAACAAGCCTCAGCGCCTACAGCGAAGCCAGAACGTGTGCCCCAAGCAGCAATCCCCACAAGGCCCCAGCCGGTCGAGGCAAGCCCTGCGGTAGCAGCTGCTCTCGCCGACGACAGTACGGCCGCCAAAGCCATAGCCCTCGTAGCTGCCGAGGCGGCACTCGACATCACTGATCTTCAAGACGATGCTGACTTTTCGAGCTTGGGTGTGGACAGCCTCATGAGTCTTGTGATAGCGGAGAAGTTCCGGGAACAGCTCGGCGTCACGGTCAGTGGCAGCCTGTTCTTGGAATATCCCACCATTGGGGATTTTAAAGCTTGGTTGATCGAATATTATAGTTGAAGATAGTCACGGGTCTGATCTCTTTCTTTTGTTGCTCAGTTCATTCCTTCCGATGTGTTCCTTTCTTCAATTAAGCCCCATGTTCCCCGAGCACAAAGATGCAGTGATACGCTTTCATAGTGACAATAAATATAGACTAGTCTAAAGGTTCTAGGTGCCCCCAATTGCTTCCACTATTATGCAATGTCGATCTTCTTGACCTCGATGTCGTCTGATTCCAACTTGGGAACGTTGATAGTCAGAATGCCGTCTTCCAACCCAGCAGTAATGTCATCAACCTCAACCTGTACCGGACTGTCACGGCTTCCCAATCTTACTTTCCAGTCAAACGTCCCGACCTTGCGCTCATCCAGCATGAGCGTCTTCTGGGGCTCTTCGCCTCTGGGTCGGCGTATAACTCCGGCAATACTGAGTTCGCCATTCTTGGAGCCCCAGTTAACTACTACGTCCTCCTTCTTCGCACCAGGCAACGAGACGTAGATGACAAACCTCTCGGGTGCGTCGAATATATCCACATCGGGCGTGAAAGACCCGGACTTGTTCTTTGTCACGCCGTCCTCGAATCTAAACCCTCCCCAGGGGACAGAGCCTCCCCAAGGTTGTGGCCCAGAGCCCTTCCATGGTCCAGAGCCCCAGGGGCTCCAACCAGGGCTGCCCCATGCTCCTCCACGAGCAGCACTGGATCCTCCGTGAGCTCCTAGGTAAGGGTACGGTTGTTGAGGGAAAGGAGCTGGCGGTTCAGGAGTCGTCAAGGGCCCTTTGCTGGAATTCTGTTTGGGAGCGCCTGGTCCACCGAACGGGAAGCTGTATGCGCCGGGCCATTGATTTTGGTTGCCTCCATTAGCTTCACTGCGGTTGTTGTTGAGATTATAAAGGAAGGGTTGAGAAAAGCCTTGCTCCTCGATGCTGGCCACGAAGTCCCAGAAGGGACTGCGGTAGGGAGTGGGTTGGTTGTTGGGTCGTATATATGGCATGTTGTCGTCGTTGCATGTGTTGTAATCGGTTTTGTAGAAATTTGTGCTTCTTGTTGCCGGGAAGGTGAGAGTAGGGAAGGGATTGGGAATGTGAGCGAGTCTGCCAGCCTTTTGTACCTCTGGACAGCTTCCCATACAACCAGTTTGCCACAAGCGCGACAATCTGCGTGACCTCCGAGATTGAGCCTGCTTGTTATTTGATCACCAAGCTTTGCGCAGTTTATAAACCCTCGCGGCAATACGGCCCCGTAAAGCCCGACCCTCTTTCCCAGCTCTCGGACACTCTACAGTCCGCGTGCGATATTCTACCACCCGCCTGCTAGCCCCGGGAGATTCTCGGTGTCGCCACTCAACAAAGACCCATTTTCTGTCTCTGCCCCATTCATCGATATTTTTGATAATGGCGAAGATCCTTGCGCCATATGTTGAAGACTTTAGCGAGTTGTAAATTGCGTCGCAAGCTGCGTGGCCCCTGCGTGGCCCCCGGTACCATCGTTGCCACCCCGAAGGAATGGGCTGTACCTATCCCGCTTAGTAGTACCCGTCGTAACAGAGAACCAAAGCATACTAATCTAGGTCAGTCTCAATTGCGAGCCGTCAGCACTCGTGGAGGGCTACCACGGCCTGCTGGCGAATATCATTGCGCCTTCAGGGCTTTGAACCGTCGTATTTTGGCGATCTACTATCTTAAACCGTGTTCCCTGCTCAGGAAAAGGTTGACAATTGGGATTGCATGCAGAGTTTCGAGGAGGGGATGGTTAGAGACCAACCAGTACGTCGTCTCTATTGCTACACCTAATTATATACTGCTATCTCACAACCACTGTTTATTCCCAAAATGACTAACAAACTCTCCTCCATAGGTCTGCACCGTGGCCTTGTCAATGACCTCCAACTGCATCCTCACACTGTCCTCCAGCGTGATTGGACCCTTAAAATGCGGCGCATACTCCTTGAACTTCGCGCCCATCGCCCGCCTTCCATTGATCTCCTCCTCAGTTGTCTGCGCAGCCTGCGCTTCTGACTTGGCCACGGCACCTGGACTAAGTGACATGAACAGAATCCCCTCCGTACCACCGAGTGCCGCATGGTACTTCGCCATCAGAAAGTTGACCGCGGCTTTGGATACAGCATACGGTGCCGCGATATCGATTGCGAAGCGATTCACGACACCCGTATCCGCCAGCAATGTCGAAATGGTTACGACCTTCTTCAGCTCGCCTTTCCGAATTAGGGGCAGAAATGCATTGATTGTATGAGCCACGCCTACAACATTAGATTTAAACGAGTCCATAAGCTCTTGCTCCAGGGCTTCTGGAGGCACGTCAACGATCGTTTTGAATCGGGTCCTCTCGCTCGACACCGCGGCATTGTTGACCAGAACGTCCAGGCTCCCACCGGTGATCTTTGAGATTTCGTCAGCGGCCAGACGGAGTGCTTCTACGTCAGTTATATCGGCGGACACGAGATGCACGTTGGTGATGTCGTCGGCAGCCAGACGTTTTTCTGTTGCGTCTTTGTTGCGGACCAGGCCGATGACGGTGTGGGTCGATCTGGAGGAGAGGTGTTTGAGCCAGGTGTAACCGAGACCTCGGCTGACACCGGTGATCAGGTAGGATGGCATGGTTGACACTGAATTTGTGCTTCCCTGAGCGGCGGGTATGAGATGGCGCGGCTGAAGGTGAAGGCCTAAGGATGAAACGGTGATGATGGTTGATGGGTCGGGCAGAAGCTAGAAATCTTAATAATGTTGCGAATACCTTGAATGTCATCCTAGATATCCTATGAGCGGGCCATAAAACACGTACGTCTGCCGAGTAGCCTCGTGAATACCACGGGCTTTCACCAGCCAATTATGGCTTCCTATATAGGAAGTCGGGGTATTGTTATCGGTGGAATTCGCACTTTACTCCGAGATTACAGGGCTGACTTTAGTGAAGCAGCCATTGGGCTGATTATGTGACATTCCCCGTCCTTCTAGGTACCTCAGGAAGGTAATTGGGATTGTTGTCGGAAATATCGGTGGTAGCGTCGGACTCGGCATTCGGACTCGGGAAATGGCGGGCGATATCGCCCACAAGTGCAGCTGCTGACGTCTTTCAACCCGAACTTCCAATTCTTCAAGTTACTTATCTGCACAAAAGAAACCCCGGCACGGAGATACGTTGTCGATTATTATTTGATCGTTTGCTATTGTCTGTTTTGAGCAACCCTGTTGCGAATCAGCCGGTGGTCCGGCCACAGCGGTTTGACCATGGCTGAGCCTGAACGTCGGCGCAGGAGGCCCGCTGTGTAAGTTTGGAAGTTTCTGACTGGCGTTCTCCTGCTAACAGGATTTATGCAGTTCTTGTTCTCTCTGCAGGAGACGCAAGGTACGGTGCAATAGAGAAACCCCATGCAGTAATTGTGTGCGGTGTAGAAACGAAGCCTGCGTCTACGAGACCTACCCATCTGAACCCCCTTTACAACATCTTGGCCCTAACCTAGGCTCCCGCGGGTTATTTCCTATCGACAGAACCTCTGACTCAAGCAAAGAGTCGACTCTCCCAAGCATTTTGTCCAGCACGCTGGTTCCTGGTAGTTCAACAAGTGCATCCGCACTCGCGAGTCCGCCCTCCGCTCGGGATGTCGAGTTCATGGTTGGCAGAATCAGACAGCTTGAAGAGCAGCTGTCTAAAGCCTCGAAAATTACTCAGTCTCTTGTTTCGACTCCAAATTCTAACATAGAGACAACAACGTCGAGTCTAGGTGGAACCTTCCACCTCCATCGAGAAAACCGGACGCTCGGCCAGCCCGAGGCCATCACTCGCAGCGTTTCGCACAAAACACGGATGTTTGGTCAAAGCCATTGGATTAATCCATTATTTGTATTTGTATGTTTGCTTCATTTAGCGGATACCATGGACCAGATAAATGTATGAGGCTAAACAGGTATATAGTTTCGAGAGATTACCGAGATGATCGAACCGCATCTACGGGAAGGGGGGGCGGCATCCAATGCTCTCTCTACCCTCCAAAGATGCAAATCATTGGCGAGGGTGATTAAATTCCAGCGGGCACCTTCCTGGCCCTCGCCGCCATCCGCTGATTTGCCCCCAAAGGATGTTGCTGATGAGCTTGTCGACTGTTACCTTCGGACCAGTGAGAGGATATATCGAATTCTGCATATTCCTTCCTTTAGGCGGGACTACGAATCACTTTGGGTGTCAGACTCCCAGCCAAACGCGCCGTTTTTGGTTCAACTTAAGCTCGTACTTGCCATCGGAGCTACCGTATACGATGAGCGATTCTCCCTCCGCACCTCGGCTATTCGATGGGTGTATGAGGGCCAATCTTGGATTTCAGAGCCAATATTTAAACCGCGATTAGGTATCCAATCTCTGCAGACCAACCTCTTACTGCTGATTGCCCAAGAGGCGGTAGATGTCGGCGGAGAGTCTATTTGGATCTCGGCGGGCGCGCTCCTGAGGAGAGCGGTGTATATGGGGCTGCATAGGGATCCCGTACGCCTCCCGCAGAGGACCACCTTTGCTGCCGAGATGCGGCGAAGGTTGTGGAACACGATTCTGGAGATTGCTGTGCATTCGAGCTTGACTTCAGGTGGACCGCCACTCGTGTCCCTAGACGATTTTGATACCGAGCCTCCTAGCAACTTAGACGACGATCAACTCGTGGTTGAAGACCCTATGCCAAAGCCGGAGAACAACTTCACACAAGTGTCTATCGCGATAGCTCTCCGCAAGACTCTCCCGCTCCGCTTATCTGTCGTCAAGGCCTTGAACAATCTCAGCTCACAACTGAAATACGACGAAACTCTCTCACTTGACGCCGAATTGAGAGCGTCGTATAAAACCCTTTGCCGAGTCCTCCAATCATGTAACTCATCAGCTGGGCCTTCGCCGTCCCAATTTGAGATACGCGTAGTAGACTATATCATGCATCGCTATATCTCATCCCTACATGCTCCATGGTTTAGCTTAGCGATGCATGAAACAGCATATGCATTTTCGAGGAGGGTGGTAGTCGAAAGCTCGCTCAAAATCTGGCGGGCAGCGTTCCCGTCACCATCCACTGTGGCTACTCGTCCTCAGCCACGCGGCGATACGGCTCCGTCAGATCGAGATGACTTCGCGCGCCTCGCAACTTGCGGCTCTGGATTCTACCGTACCGTTGCCACACAGGCTTCATTACTCATAGCGGTTGAGCTGAGAACGCAACTACAAGAAGAAGAAAGTCTAGGGCCTGTGCCGCTACGCGAGGATCTGCTTGCTGTATTATACGATGCGAAGATATGGTGCTTGCAGTGCATCGAGGCCGGAGAGACTAACGTCAAAGGCTACCTTTTCATTTCTATCGTCGTCGCGCATATCGAAGGACTCAGGCGGGGCCTTGGGAAAGGCGAGATGCCGGAGTTGTTAATTAAGGCCGCGGAAGGCGCGCAACAAAGGTGCTTGCCAATACTCGAAGACATGGTCGCCCAGACTCGAGTCCAAGGGACTGATGGGGAAGTTCAGGGAATGTCGTTGGACACGCCGGCCGGGATATCGGAAGACTGGGACTTCATGGTAAGAAAAAGCCGTCGCCATTGAATAAGGACGTTACTGATAACCCTAGATGTCTTATGCCCTGCCTAATCCGGGTAACAACTCAGATCCAGTGGATTGGATGTTGGGTGACGATAGTCAAGGAGTTTCGCTTTGGTAATAAACGTCTACCGCCCTGGATGTTAGTGGAGGGCCAGCAAACTAGTGCTGTTGGTATAAGCTAAGAGAACACTTTGCTGGTTGATGTGGTTACTGTGGCAGCAGTAATATTCGTTCAATTGGACGGGAATGGCCTGTTTAGGAACAGTGTAGGTCTCTGCCGTGATTGAGCAATGGACATTGAGGCTGCGGAAGAAATTCGAGCGTTCTCTTTGTGTTGCGCTTCCTAAGAGTTACCCTTACCTACCCTTAGCCGCCTCACACCACTTCTCTCTGCTTTACTCAGGTTTACTCGAGCGCTATTCAAGGTATGCTCAGGAAAGTCATCAAAATTAGTTTAGCCACGTAGGCAGTGCTCCGCTACAGGTTTGTAGAGTCTTACAGAAAAACGTCACCTCTTCGCAAGGGTTTTGAAGAAGGAACCGATTCAGCCCCTAGAGTAAGAAACAGCCACCCACCCATCCATTATTAGAAACCAGCCGTAAAACCCAGTGAATGATCCCAATGGCTCTTCTTTTTTTTCCGCACGATATTCAATTCCTCGCTTATCTAAAGCCTTCTTTCACATCCGCTCGGCTGATTGGCATTCTTTGAAGGCGGGATTCCGCTGTCTAGGTCCTCTCAGTCGCTGTACATTCACAGCTCTTACCCGCCGTCTTGCGAGAATTGTGCTGGAAGGAGTTTGCTGATCAAATGCAGGAGATATTCCTGACAATAGTGTCTGTGTTGGAGTACTGGGTAATTAACGTCCACCTTTTTATGGAATGTCTTTGCGGGCAGGGCGCCATTTGCTCCATGGGCAGGTGGTCTGTGCATCCCTGATGGCAACGGGCCGCCAGGAGTCTGGACAGGTGTGCAGATCACAGGGACTTGCCCTCTCATCAGCCGAATTTAGTTCCTCACTCTGTGTACCATTTCCCACTCTCTTAACCGTCTCGACTACCTCCCAAGTATATGGCACAGCAAACCGTGCTACACCACACTGGACATGTCTATTGGCTCTAGCATGCTGTGCTCGGTGTGCATTGACTTTGACATTCGAAAACTACTCCTGGCCGCCGAAGCGCAGCCACCGGGAACCATCAACGATCCTGACGCACCGGGTACCTATGAGCGCCTCCGGCCGGCACTCTTCCAGTTCTTCAAACAACACCCTAATATTTCTTCTCTTAGATCGTCAACTGGAGAATGTGATTTGTGTAGATCTATATGGCGGGCATATGCTGCCACAGCTCAACCCGCCGAATTGAGCGACGAGGCCATGGGCCAGGGCCTCAGTACGCGGCAGATTTGGATAGGCACAATGGCATGGGATGCTACGGTCAACGGGCTGCCTCATGTCGTTGTTACTCAGCACGGGCAGAAGGGGGCTATGCGTGTCTTGACGTCGTTTGAGGCCTGTGTATGGAGAGGTACCTAGGGAGGCTGAGTCTATTTCAAGACTTCTAGTTATGCAAGCGAAGAGTGGACTGATGAGAAATCCTAGGGTACGAGCCACCGGATAACCATAACCTACTCGCCAGGAACATATACCCAAACTCGGGCTCGACGGAATGTCTAAAACAGGCAGCTGACCTGCTCTCCAGCTGCGTCAATGGCCACAAACGGTGTGCTTCCCAGTATCCTGCATTATCAGCGCTTCCTACAAGGATAATCGACGTACAAAGTCCCAACCCAACTCTTATCGATGGCGCCGGCCGCCGCGATACATTCGCGGCTCTCTCCTACTGCTGGGGAGGCGACACGACCTTCAAGCTCACCATAGCAACAGAGGCACGATTCCGTGGTGGCTGCCCCCTGGCCGATTTCCCCGCCACGCTCCGCGACGCCATCACCGTTACGAGGGCCCTCGGCATCGGTTACATCTGGATTGACGCCCTCTGTATCATACAGGACTGTGCCGATGACTGGGACCGTGAGGCCGCCCGCATGGCCGCAATCTACCGAGGTGCCATCCTCACCATTGCAGCAGCCTGCGCCGCAAAGACCGACGAAGGCATCTTCCGCGACCGCCGGGTTCCGAGCGAGCCTCACTGCCAGCTTGATTGGAAGAACGGTGACAGACCTCCCCCAAAAGTGTTTCTGCGGCCCGGGGCGGAGCTCTGCGATTCCAGGGCGAATCAGAACGTGCTGAGCTCGAGGGGGTGGGTTTTACAGGAGACGCTGCTTGCGCCGCGGACATTGTGGTTCGGACCCGAGCAGATGTGCTTCGAGTGTCCCAACGGCAGCGTCGAAGAGTCTGGGCGGCGCATCCGCGTCATGGAAATGTACCGCAGCAAAGAATACGTTCACGTTCTCCGCAGAAACGTGTTCCCAAGCTGGCGCCGCAGGCTGATTTCGCTTTTCAAAGCCCTAGGCCTCCCCCTCGCCGTACTCGCCCCCATCCCGTCGCTAACGACAATCATTCGCGCCCGTGACCTCAAGACCCTCCGCGGCCGAGCTTTTTTTCGGCTCCCGTTGACGATCCAAGGCAACTTCATGCCGCCCGCGGACCCCGCAGGGTTGTCGCACTTTGACTTGTGGATCAAGATTATTGAGAATTATTCCTGTCGTGCATTGACAAAAGCCACCGATACGCTTCCTGCGCTGTCGGGCATAGCGAGCGAGTTTCATCGTGCGACAGGAGATACTTATGTTGCTGGCCTTTGGAAGGGGGATATGCTTCGTGGCCTTTGTTGGGTAAGCATTGCTTCCGTCTCGTCTCTATCCATGCCTCTCAGTTGACTCGGGGATTCCTACCGCTCCGCTTGGCGCCTCTCCACTATAATACATATCCATAGGTCCAAATCCCCTATACGAAACTTGCAAGGGCTAAAAGAAAACCCCAACACAGAATAGAATGCCTCAACGCAAGAGACACCCGGACGGGTGGATTGAGTACCAGCCCCGCCTACCTGCAACGTACCTTGCACCATCCTGGAGCTGGGCGGGCGTCTACGGCCGTGCCGTTAGATTCGGCCCCGAGTCTCAATATGACCTCATCACGCCCTTCGCCAAGGTTCTCGACATTGATATCCAGCTCGCCAGCCAAGATCCGTTCGGAGCCGTCCGTGGGGGTAGCATAACCCTCCACGGCCCTTTCCTCCGAATCGGAACCGTTGACTCGCTCATCGCACCGCAGTCACCAGAACCATATCCGAGCCTGATGACTGCGATACTTCCATTTCTGAAGGACCTCGTCACCAACGGATATGGTGAGAATGCACACGAACAGCAGGTTGGTTTACTAATGCTCCTCAAGTGGCGTGATGTATGCAGAAAGGAAGAGCGTGTGGGCGTTTTAGTGCTGCTCGGGGTTGAGGGCGATGACAGCTGGAGGAGGGTAGAGTGTCTTACCCTAATAGTTAAGGGTTCCCCTACTTCAAATATGATGATAGCCCAGGGGTCGTTGATATTTAGAGAATGTAAAGATGGTATGCAGAGGGAAAAGGTGAGGATTATTTGAGCTGTCAGGTCCCAGCGTATGCAGTTAGTTATCTACGTCTGGTCCCGACCAGACGGACTTGGTCCAAAGCATACCTTTATCATCCACCTAAACCTTCACGAAGGCAATGTCTATCGTCCCCACGTGTGCTATTAACAAACTAGAGTAATATAGAGGGAGTTTTGTGAGGGAAGGGGTCAGAGACAGAAAAGACACAACTAGTAGAAATCACCGCAATAACTGCAAAGTCCCTTCCCGATAACATTCTTTACAGTCGCAGAAAACAAGCACGGCAACCCTAAGCGGAAAACCTCCAAGTGACGTGCTCCATGCCTCCCTCTGTTTGAGCATTAGTGACCCCTCCTCGAACCCAGGTGCCGGCTTTGCAGCCTTGCTTATCTTCAAGTCCAGCATCTTGATCCTGTCCTCAAGAAACCCCACGATATCAAACCCGAGAGCACCAGCGCCGCCACGGGGGCGGCGCTCTCTACAGAGGCAACCTGTGCCCGGGGCACAGGTGCTTCCCGCCGTCGAAGGGCACAAACGCTGCCTTGCGCAAATTCTTGACCTTACTGGCAGCATTGAGGTTAATAATGTTCTCTGTGATGTTCGTGATGGTGGTGGAAACAGGAGAAGAAGGCACTACAAAGCGGCGTAGGTTGAAGACCTCAGCGTCGTTCCCCTAAAGGGTGCACCACCTTGGCGGGAAGCATGATAGTGGTGCTAGCGCGTAGCAGGTAAAGGTGGCCATTGCTGTTGCAGATGGTAGTGTCCTTTGTGCGTGGCAGAAGGTGATGATCTGGCTTGTCAGCCTCACAAATTTGCAGTAGCAGTTTGTCAGTGGCGGACAGCCGAACTCGAGGAGCGAGAATAAGATGATGATCTTCTTTGCAGTTCCCGGTGGTAGCAGCTGTTGTCATTGTCGTTGTCAGCGGCGGAGATGGTGGCAGCGGCAGCAGCAGGTGGAGCGGATGTCCAGTGCCTGGGTGGTCTCTGCGCGGATATTATCTCGGACGAGGCGTGGGCGCAACCAGATGTTAGTGAGGAACTAGAAGAGAGTGGGGATTGGGTTGCTTGTAGCGGCTAGCATAATAGAGACTTTGTTCTTGGAGAGCTTGTTATTAGGGAGTGCCCTTGAGTCTGCATTATGGCAACATTGGCTAGAACTAGGACTAACCAGGCAACAACTACAGCTCCCAGTTCCTCCCTTCCAACTAACCCACACCATTCTGCATCGTCGCCCCACTATGCTGCTACCAGAGGGCCAACCAAGTAACCATATACACAGATAAGTGTTAACAGTGTCCATAGCTCATTATGTGTCTTTATTCCAGTGCTATTCCAGCTATTCTGCTCTCATCTTTACCATATTGCTTCTCTAATTGCAGTTCGCTCCTGCCATAGCTAAGTATTTATGGCACTAAAATACTCGTGCTTAAAGTTTAGATAAACCTATTATAGATATATATACTTGTATAGGGGTAGATATTCCCACAAGGTACGGAGTAGAGGCGACAGGATTGGAAGCCTCGGTTTGAGTGTGGCAGAGGCTGCACAGCCCAGGGGTACTGATTTTGGCCACCCCGGCTAAAGCTGCCATCAACTGAAAGTGGAAACGACGGTGCAGGGATTATGTTCTTGCACGACAGGCCACACACCAGGCTCACACCGACTCAGGTTAAAAAAACCGCAGCTCAGTTCCATTTACAACAATGGAAATTGCTGAGGGCAACTCTCAGGAACGCATTTAGCTGTTGCGTGTCGCGGAGGTTCCGACCTTTGTCCTCAGGGGCAACATCTGGTTGTGTTGGCGCATATAAAGCCTCCGAGGCGGTTTTGGGTCTTGTTCAGAAACAATGTTATTATTGGGGGATTGGACCGGAGAGAAACCCCCCTGGAAACTCTGTATAAATACTGTTGCTGTCTCTGGTAACTATTTGAGATTATAACACCCTTCTCCATAGCCCCTGGACAACTTTAACATACACACCACACCTCAGCTATATGTACTGCCCAGATCTTGCTCTCAGCCATTTCCTAAATCGTGAGTGGGCTGGTGCTGCTGCTGCTTTAACTTGTTCGCTGGGTGTGGGGCGGGTATGCAAGGGTATGCAAGGGTATGCAAGGGTATGCAAGGGTATGCAAGGGTATGCAAGGGCGTGCAAGGGTGTGCAAGGGTGTCGGTCGTAGCGATGCTTCAGGAGCCGTATTCTGCTTCCTTGGTTAGAGTTGCTACAAAACTAAAATTGGAAGAAACTTCGCAAGGATTCTTTTTTAACTCTTTTACATAACGTACTAGGATATTTGTATTTTCAGCTTTTTCTAAATTGATGGATTCCTATTATTTGCATTTATAAGCTTAGTTGATTTAATTTACTAAAAAATGAATATTGCACCTCTAAGTAAAGGGAAATATTTCTTAAAAGAGTAGGAATATGCAATGGCCTTTTAAATTATAAAGAGATAAGGCTATTATAGCTTCAACTAGCTTGATTAATAAAAGGCTTTCCCGACCGCAAACCCCATACTTTCCAGCCCAACGATCGCCAGGTCCGGATCGCCCGAGCTTTGGGGGTTGGGGGGGGGTTCGTGCTCCCGTTGATCTGCATCAGCCACATCTGCCCCAGCTGCCGGGCTTGCCTCCCGCTGCAGGATTTTCTTCTGATATCCCGTTCCATCCGCATGGGTAGGTCAACCTGGCGAGCATTTACGTAAAGTGGGCAAGCACACATGTGTTTGGCCGCCGCAGCTACTGGTGTAGGTTGTTTTGTGATAGAGGAGGAAAAGGGGGGGTCGCGCGGCGAGATCAACGACCTGTAATCTCGTTGGTGATGACTTCTGCGAGAGGGCGGGGCCCATCTCACTAGTCTAACTAGATCGAACATCGCGTCTCGATACTGTGAAGGATGTTAGTGATCACCGCGGAAAACGGACCGCTCCAATGTGCCAGGGCTACCCCCCTGCCGGCGGCGCATCCCGGTTTTCACCTGGCTTGCTTTTTTTCCACTCAAAAAATCATCAACCGACAAGAGAGCAAGCCCAGCGCATCCGGGAATAGTCATCGTACACGTAGTGTAAGGTAGGATCTGCGGGGGAAGCTGATCTGCAGAGAACCCTTGTGGTTGCGGTTCCCACCACTCGACCCCCTGCTATTTATTCGTGATCGCCCGGGTCCCGAAGTCCGGGTTAAGAATTAACTAACCGCGCTAATGCAGCAACACATCCCGCGTTTGCACACGATGGGACCCTTGGCACTGGTGCAGATGTGTCAACTATCATACGGATGAGACTTGCTGCGGAGCGATCTCCCTCTCCCTCTCTTCTCTCTATATAAGTGAGTGACGCGGCCCACCATGGGTAGTGTCAAGGCAGCCCCGAGAGTTCCCTCCCCCCCTACTCTCTTTCTCACCCCGACCTCCGACTCCCGGGCTACCTCCACACCACCCTACCGCGTCCGACCATGCTTCTTACAGTCCTTACCGCACTCGCCTTCGCGGCCACCGCAATCTGCACTCCCTGTCACCAATGGCGGCCACCGACCCTCCTCGATCGCCGCGGTCCCTGTCCGATGCTCAACTCCCTCGCGAACCACGGCTTCCTCCCTCGAAACGGGCTGAACATCTCGGTGGAAGACCTTGTCAACGCGTTTGACGAGGCCGTCAACCTGAGTCGCGACTTGACTTTATCCGTCGCACAGCTTGCCGTGACCACATCGACAACTGGGAACCCGAACACGCTCAACATGGATGACCTCGACACTCATGGAAGTGAGTAAATCAATACCTTCCCACCCATCCCGAATGGCAGCCACTCTCCTTCCACTACTCTTTCCAAACCCAGTCCACTCGCTTTGCGCACCAGCCAACTAACCAAACCACTCCCCACCCAGTCATGGAACACGACGGCAGCCTCAGCCGCAACGACATCTACTTCGGCGACAACCACAGCTTCAACCAGGCCATCTTCGACACTGTGGCCGCCCACTTCGGCCACGAGACCATCTCCATTAAACAAGCCGGCGTCGCCCGCTCCGAGCGCATCAAAGCCGCCCGCGCCGCCAACCCGGACTTCGAGCTCACGGACGACGGGGAGAACTTCAGCCGCCTTGAGACGGCGCTGTATCTGCGCTTGTTTGGACATGGGACCGAGGGGCATGCGAGGACGGAGTGGGTGGAGATTCTGTTCCGTGAGTCCCTTCCCTTCCCTCGTCTTGTTGTTTCATCTGTCTTCTTCTCTTCCTGTCGTCTCCTCCTTTCCTCCCTTCCCCCACTGACTTGCTGCACAGGCGAAGAGCGACTACCGTTCAAGGAGGGCTTCAAGAGGTCGGAGGCTGTGCTGACTAGCGACGAGATTGACGAGCTGGCTCAGAAGGTCGCCGATGCGGGAACGTGAGGCACATTTAAAGGGGTCTCGAAGGACTGAAGGCTGTACGTAGCTCACCAGTTAATGCCCATTACCATTTGATACCCTGCATGTACCTTGGGGAACACCTTTAATGTTGGTCTGCTTCCCCAACAACCCTTCGTGCCGGCGTCGTCAACGTTACCAGTTGCTGCCCTGCACACACGGCTGCTTGTTAACCGACAACGCAATGATTACCGCGCCCGAGCCAAGCCCACTTTCCACGGATCAGCAAGACATTCTACCACAGCTAGCCCACATCAGGTTCAGGTCCTAACCCTGGGCGGCGCGTAAGGAGGAGATTATGTACGACTTACTCATGGATGACTATGAAGAAGACGGGGTTGCTCACTAAGCGCCCATGCATGCGATCGATTACAATTATCTATAAACTGGTTAGTTCCACACTAGCTAGCAAACAAAAGCAGCAACTTGAACAATACCCTCTTTTACGTCATACCCATCCCACCACCGCCACCACCATCACCACCTCTACTCGACAACGTAGAACTTTCACAATGGCCTCCAAAACACCCGTTCCATCCACCCACCAACCGGCCTCTCCCTCCTCCGCCCGGCTCGGCCCCCGGAGCAACCTCCCGCTCCACCTCCTCCGCCACGGCAGCGGACTCGTCGGCTTCGGCCTCCTCTTCGGCTTCCTCGTCCCCTACACCCCCTATCCCCGCCTCGGGCTCACCGCGCACATCCAATTCGCTGTCGAGGGCACAATGGTCCTCGCCGCGGGCCTGCTCCTCCAGTCGGACCCCTTCGGCAACACTAAGTCCACCGCCGCCTCCGTACCCCTTGCGCAGAGACTAGGCTACTGGCAGAGAAGGGTGGTCTATTGGGGCATGGCGGGCATTTGGGTCACGCTGCTGTCGGAGGCGGCTAATGCCTGGTGGGGCACGCGGTGGGTGCTGAAGCTTGCCCACCAGGCAGCCGGGCTGAGCGGCGGGGAGGGGCCGGCAGAGCGGTGGATGGAGGTGGTTGTCTCGGTTGCGCATAAGCCCTTCGCGATGATGCTGGCGACGGTGGTAAGTGATTCTTACTGGTTGAAGATACAGACGCAGTGCTGGACTGCTGAACTCTACTGACCTCCGTGCTTGGGTGTAGTGGCCGACGATCCTCTACGCGCTCTTTTCGACGCCGCGGTAAGGGGGCGGGGGGGCAACGTGAGGGCACATCAGAGCTTGGCGCTTGGTGTAAATAATACTGGTTTACCTGTGTGTCGTGTATTTGCCCAAACACGGGCCATTTTGCGGTAGGAGATGCTCCCTAGGTCTAGTCGGCAACTACGTTTCATCGTTGCACTGCGGCTGAAGGTACCTGATATAGTCCTGCCCGGGAAGAAGAATGGGGAAAGAGGTAGA
>Ga0164242_10000331_pt1 | contig 58992 bp, 46 predicted proteins | sample OricomgcompostMG_FD_108783 | JGI IMG/M metagenome (GOLD analysis project Ga0164242, IMG submission 108783) | Miracle-Growth compost microbial communities from Emeryville, California, USA - Original compost - Miracle growth compost (MG) ...
CCACGCGGGCCGCCTGTAAACGCGCTGCCGAGGAGGGTCCAAAGCAGCACATGAGAGAGTTCCGATGCTACGGCAATGCGCCACAGCAGGTCTGCTGCGCGACGGCCTGCTTCTGGCCTGCCGATCGCCCCCGCGTCCGACGCGCAGCTTCGCTTCCTCGAACTTCGCGCGAACGGCATCCAGCGTGTCACAGGGCCATGCACCCAGCGGCATCTCACGCGAGTCGCCACCAAAACGGTAGCGGTGCGGAAGTGCACGCTGATCTGTTGAATCTAAAAAGAACAGACGTTTGTGGGCCTTGTGCATTGCGACGCAAATTTATCCACAGTTTTCGTGGAAAAGGTTGTGGATACACCTTGGGGCGAAGCGTCTAAGTCCTTGATCCGGCATCGACATTTTCGCGTGACCCGGCAAGTCGCGCGGGCTCGCGCACCGCGCCCGATAAACCGGCGTTACGCGGCGCTTTGCTTGAGTTTGCCGTACACGAACTGCCCGAAATACCACGACAAATCGGAGTGGTTGAGGATATTGGCATCCGACAACGCGCCGGCTTCCAGCTTCAGGCGGCGCAGCATGAGCTTGCCGGCCTGCGACGCCACGTACAGGCGCACGAGCTCCTTGCGGGTCTTTTCGTCGGCGGTTTCGAAGTGCTCGCGCCCACGCTGGACTTCGTCGTTGCGACGCGTACGCGCCTCTTCGTCGCGCGCCGCGATGCTTTGCTTCACGGCCGTGCCGGCCGCGGCTCTCGCCGTTTCCTCCGCGTTCGCGGCGCTCGCCATTTCGGTCTGGATCGCGACCATCTTCCGCTCGGCCTCCGACACCTGCCAGTTGTGGCTGAGCGCCTTCATCAGATAGCCGGCCGGGCTCTTGGTGACCTTGCCCTGGTTCAGACGAAAGCGCGTGTACTCGATGGCCTGCTGGATCCGCTCGTCGGTCCAGCTCATGCGATGCTCGGCAATCACGTCGAACTGCTTGTTGCTCAGGCCGAACTCCTCCTTGAGCGTGAGCAGCAGATCGTGGGCGTCGGGCTGCCGGCTCAGCATGGCGGCAACGGTATCCTTGCGCTTCAGCCGAAAGCGAATCTTGTTGATCTTGCGCGAGGTTGCGGAATCGGCGCGCGTCTCGTAGCTCAGATCGAGGTCCGAAAGCTCGTTGATCTGGCGCACGGCCGGATCGAGGTACTTCGGCCGGAAGTGCTTGAACTCCGAGGCGCTCGAACCGAGCTTGCCGGGCCAGCGGCGCATGACGTCGAGCTCGATCCACTCGGTAAAGCCCGCGCTCACGTACGGCAGCACGTAGTCGTAGATCGCGCGCGCGAACGTCTGCGAGAAAGCGGCCGTGATGCACAGGTTGAGCCAGTGATGCTTGTCCGGGCCGGTGATGTGACGCAGCATCAGCGGCGGGATGCGGAACTGGATGCGCCCCTTGCCGATCTTGACGCTGCCCATCAGTTGCTCGGAAATCCACTGGTCCTCTTCGCTGGGCGTGCGATCGGGCGGCGTGTCCGTCACCTCGATGAGCACCCGCTGCGCCTCCTTGATCACGCTCTGGAGATGGCGCACGTTGCGGCTCTCGTAGCGCATGAGCCACTTGAAGTAGTTCAGGTCGACGTCGTAGATCTCGCGCGGCAGCGGCTCCTGGGCGGCGATGAAGTACGCGGCGTCGATAAAGCGCCGCGACGACAGACCGAGGCCGTTGATAGCCACGAAAACGTTGTTGCGCTGAAAGCCGATCTCTCTCGTGCTTTCGCTGATGGGCTGGCCGGACATCTCCTCGAACAACCCGAGCGACATCTGCTGGGTCGTCGTCCTGCGTGCGCTGTCCTCCGACATTCGCGTGCTCTCCGTCGATATTGGCCGCGACTCTATCACTCCGCTAACACAAGTCAACACAATAAACGTTACCTCGAACGACGCCCGGGAAAGGGTCGACACAAAAAACGTGCCGAACTGCACATAGACCTCTCCATCGCCAGCACAAAAACCGGTGCCTTGGCGCACATAAACCAATGCCTCTTGCACATAGACCGGTACTTTTCGGCGCCAAGGTGTTGAAGCTAAAGGAAATCGGCGCGTACGTTAGTGGGTTTGTGGGTTTTCTTTGTTTAAATAAACAAACCAACCGCCTGCAGAATCAGACGCCGGACGCGAAATTTCACGCAAATCGGCTTTCGAAGCGCATGCGAATTCCTCCTGGCGAAGCGCCTGAATCGCCGAGCAGAAACGAGATTCGCCTTGCCATCGGCTCATCGACAGGCTCTCGGCCGTCTCCATAGGCAACGTTTTGTGTGCGCGCGTTTCCATTGGGGGTAACGGTTTGTGTGCACGCAGTCGAACGAAGCCAGTCGAGGGCAAAATCTTTGTGTCCGACGCTTTGCCGGGTAACGTTTTTTGTGCGGCCTCGTGGCGCTGTCCGGCGGTCGAGTTTTTTGTGTCGGCGATCGGGTTGCCAGTGGGTAACGTTTTATGTGCACGAACTGTTGAGGCTCGGTACACGCGTCGTGAACGGTTGCGAAGCGGAGAACAGTAACGTTTTTTGTGCGATTTTTTGCCTGGATTCGCGTGCTGGACCTGCTGGGGTATGGGGTTGTCGCCATTAGGCGCTAACGCGCCTATGGGAGTGAGTCTGGCAAGACGCCATAGCGGTCACGTTTTTTGTGCAGATTCTGGCTCGGACGTTTCACTTCCCAGTGAGCGCCGCGGACGGTAACGATTTTTGTGCTCAATATGGCGACCCGCATAATCGAAGCATGCGCGAGTGCACAAAATCCGTTACCGTCGAACCCGACATCGACTCCATCATTTCGCGGATTAGCGAAAGCGCACAAAAATCGTGACCTTCGCGGAATTCGTGGCGTGGATTCAGATGCGCGCATGACGGTCGGAGCCGTACGGCGAATGACACACACGTACGAGTGGCGGAGATTCTAGTGCGGCTCTGCTCAAAAAACAGGCAGACCGGCGGAAATGGCCTTAATCGCCGCCAGGACGGCTTGAGGCGCTTGCGAAGGTCTAAGGCTGGACCAGACGCTCCGAGCCCGTCATAGCGCAAATAAAAAGGTCGATTTTTTTAAAAATCGCGCTCAATGAGTGTGTTTCGATACGCTTTTCCTGTATTCTACGCTTTATCCAAATTCCGATAAAAAGCGTATTAATGGCAAAAACTATCGAATTTCCATCGATCGATCGGCGCGTGGACCTTTCAGCGGTCACGCAGTTTGCAGAGGAAGCCGGTCATCTGTCAGAAGAGCTTCGGGAAATGATGCTGGCGCCCAAGCCGCGGAAGATGGCGCCGACCTTCACGTCCGCGCAAGTCGCCGAGTTGTGTGGCATTGACCGAATCAAACTCAATAATCTGCTCGCCACGCGCGAGGGCCTGCCGCAAGGCGAGGCACAGGGATCGGGTCGCAGCCGGGTGTTTACCTTGCCTGAAGCGCGCACCTGGGTCCAGCAAGTTTCGGATATTTATCAAACGCCGCTCCATACGGGCGTGCGCGACGCCGATGGCAAGGTGATTCTGGTCGCCAACTTCAAGGGCGGTTCGACCAAGACCACCACCACGATGTGTCTCGCGCAGGGCCTCACGCTGCGGGGCCGGCGTGTGCTGCTCATCGACCTCGATCCGCAGGCGTCGCTCACCGAGCTTTGCGGTCTCTACGCGGAAAAGGAAGTGACGGAGGACAGCACGGTTCTGCCGTTCATCTACGATCCGCAGATGGAAGGCGGTCTGCTGAATTTCGTCCAGCCGACGTACTGGGATGGACTCGACGTCATTCCGGCGCACCCTACGCTCTTCTCGGCGGAATTTCATATTCCCGGTACGGTCATCAAGAATCCCGGCTTCAAGTTCTGGGACTTGTTGCGCCAGGGCGTTCAGACGCTGCGGCAGCATTACGACTACATCATTCTCGATACCGCGCCGTCGCTGTCGTATCTCACCATCAACGCCCTGATGGCCGCCGACGCGATGGTCATGCCGCTGGTTCCGGAGAGTCTCGACTTCATCAGCTCGGTTTCGTTCTGGAGTCTCTTTTCCGATCTCGCACACACGATCATGGAGCGCGGCGACGAAAAGACCTATGACTTCGTCTCGGTACTGCTGTCGAAGGTGGATTACGGCAAGACGTCGTCGGCGCCGGTCGTGCGATCCTGGGTGCAGCGCACCTACAAGGATTGGGTGAGCGCGGTGGAAGTGCCGGCGAGTTCGGCCATGAGCAACGGCGCGCTGGCGATGGCCACCGTGTTCGACATCAGCAAGGGCGATCTTGCCGACAAGACGGTCGCGCGCGTCCGACAGCCGCTGACGGATTACGTGCGCTGGATCGACGATCTTTACGTTGAGCAATGGAGGGCCGGGAAATGAGTTCATTTCGCGACAAGATGGCGGCCAAGACTGCCGAGCTTGGCTCGGCTTCCGAGCGCCAGGTGACTGAACGCCCTGCGCCCGCCGCACCAGAACCGCGCCGCAGTAGCGCATTCAAGACCGGCCCGGGGATGCTGGGCGCGCTGGCCGTGGCCCAGCAGCGCATTCAGGAACTCGAAAGCACGAGCGACAAGCTCATGCTTCCGGTGGGCGCGATTCAGCCGAACCCGTGGCAACCGCGCAAGATCTTCAGTGACGAAGGTCTGGCATCGTTGGCCGAATCGATCCGCGAAGTGGGGCTGGTGGAACCGGTGGTCGTGCGGCGGGCCGACAACGGCTATCAGTTGATCGCCGGCGAACGACGCCTGCGCGCGCACGTGCTGCTGCATGAAGACGAGATTCGCGCGTCGGTGATCGAATGCTCGGATCAGGATATGGCCGTGCTCGCGTTGGTCGAGAACGTGGGCCGGGAGGATCTGACCGACTATGAAATCGGGCAATCGCTGCGCCGGGCTGAGCAGGAGTTTCCGACGCGCACGCGCATGGCAGAGGCGCTGGGCATGTCGCGCAAGGGGCTCTACCGGTTTCTCGCCTTCGAGAAGCTTCCCGACTTTGTCCGGCGCGACCTCGATCTGAATCCCCGGCTGCTGGGCGGATCGGCGGCGGACGAGATCGTTTCGGCCATCAAGAAGCATGGGGCGCACGGACTGAAGGCGGCGCGCGAGCTGTGGCCTGCAGTCGTGGCCGGGACGCTGGATCAGGGGAAACTGGCGGCAGCGATTGGCGCACAGTCGGGGCGCGGCGAAAGCGAGCAGAGCGTTTCGGAGCGCAGCATCGAGAAGATTTTCTCCGGCAAAAGCCACGCCGGCAGCATCACGAAGGACACGAATAGCTTCACCGTGAAGCTGAAGACCGGCGTGCTTTCGGATGCGCAGGAGACGCAGATTCGCGAACTCATCAGCCAGTTGTTCAATGTGAAGCCCGGCTGAGCATGATTTTTAGATTGTTGGATGGATGCTGAGAGCCCGCTGATGCGGGCTTTTTTTTCGGCACGAGATTGTGTGCGTGTCGAGTCGACACACATTATGAGCGACGATCCGCGCTGGACGGGTATGAGATACCGCGACAGGCGCCGTGCGCGAGAATAACAACGTGGATGATCTGGTGCCTCTCGTGTCGTTAGAGCAGACCTCGGCGGATGTGTCGACTCGACACATCCGCCGAGCGGCAGGTGAGATAGGAACGCCAGCACGGCGTCGAACGCTAGACAGAGTGAATCGATGACAGCCGATAAGTGGACATGCTGCGGTTCGAATCCATCTGGGTCATCTGAATGTCGAGCGTGAATCCGAGGGGGCCTGCCGCGTCCTTCCTGTGTGTCGAGTCGACACAGGGGGTGATCGGCAGCGGAGGCAGCGCGCCACTGCGCGGTTGCCAACGAGTGGAACGCGGGGGCGGGCGTCTACGACTGAACGGGGCCGTTCGCGGCCGACCGGGCAGCATTGAATACCTGCTGCGGAGGAAACGGGCGGTGTGTCGACTCGACACACCGTTTCGAGCCGACTACGTGGTCGTGCCTGCAGGGAAAATTGGTTGTCTCAAACATAGCTGAATGCTCGGTGTGTCCTACGCCGCGGCCCGAATGCCCTTCGCTCACGGCCCGACGATTTGAGCGACCTGCGACTGAGTATGTGTCGACTCGACACACCGCGTTGTCCCCGAAGACACTGCCCTTCAGATCAGGCGATTCCAGATGCACAGGCGGTGAGTCTGGATGACGATACGCGTTTGCCACCGTCCGATGGACAACGTAAAAAGGGGGGCGCGACAGACCGGTTTAGGTACGATGCCGAGCGATCGGCCCGTGGCCTGCCGCGCCCCCCACGGCGGCTAGTCGGTCGAGTTGCGAATCGGGGCGACGGGTGATGCGCTCGACTTTCAGGGATCGAGCCGATCTCGATGTGCTCGAATTCGAGTTCAGCGTCCCCGTCGTCTTGCCGGGGTTCATTGCGAAGGCGTCCACGGAATCTTGCTGCATGAAAAGGGAGGATGGTGGCTCCCGTTGCCAGTGACTGGGGAATTCCGCGGATGCGACGTCAGCCATGACGATGCCGCTTGATCTTGCCCATCCAGGCTGCATTCAATAATGCAACTAACTGAATATCGCAAAGAGCAAGCTCGAAGCGATCCTGGAGCACGCTCACAGCCATCCGCGTCGACGACAGGCAACCAAAGCGCATCGCGTCGGATTAGCGGATGACCATCGTCACTCTTGAGTCAAAGGTCAAAGGAAGAGGCCGTAACGGCAGCCGCGGGTCCCATGCTTTCCCCACGAACTCCGAAACGTTCTCGCCGCAAGGCACCCGAGCGACAGGGCTCCGTGAAACATTCCCAGCAAATGGAGAAAATCGCTAAAACCCTTATGCGATGGGCTTTGACGGCCGCTATAAACGCTCCGGAACCTCAGTGTTCCACGGATGAATGCGTTTTCGGACCCTAAAACGGCTGCCCGCTTCGCACTCACCTCTCGACCATCCGGGTTTTACGTCGATACGTATTCTTTGATACGTATTTCGTAATCTATCAAACGCCGCGGCGAGCAATCCGATGCAAATCGCCCCCGCCATACGTCAACCCAAGCCGCTGCTCGCCTTTATCCAGCAATCTCCCGGGACTTCACTGCGTCGCTGGCCAAAGCAAAATTCCCCGCGCCCAGGTGATGAATCGTATGCAGGTCGCGGTTGCCGTCGTCGAAGATCCAGTGCCCGCGGTCGAACACGCGCGGATCCGCCGCTGCCGACACGACTTCGCAAAAACAGGTGTCATAGGCGTCCTCGGTGTGCCGCTCGGGGATGAGCCGGCATTCCATCCATGCGGCGCAGCCTGCTTCGAGCAGCGGCACGCCGAGCACCGGACCGGTTATGGCGTCGATGCCGAAGCGCTGGAACTTGTCCGCTTCGCGGCCGCTGACGCTGCCGACCGCATAGGTCAGATCTATCGCCGCCGCACCCGGCACGCAGATGCCGAAGATTCCGCTCGCGTGAATGAGCTCGCGCGTGAAGGTCTTCTTGTCGATCACGACCGCGATGCGCGGCGGCGTGAATTCCACCGGCATCGACCACGCGGCGGCCATCACGTTGCGTCGCGCGCCGTCCGAGCTCGTGACGAGCACGGTGGGGCCGTGATTGACGAGACGGCTCGCGTGTTCGAGCGCAACGGGCTTGAAACGGGAAAGGGTGGCCATCGTGAGGTCTGTCCGTATCGTGTCGAAGTTCGACGGACTGTACAACAGATGGAGGAAGTCTGCGGATGGCGTCAGCCGCAGGCTTCGACGTACGCCGCGCTAGCCAATCGTCGCGCGCGCGGGCGCGGCCAGGTGCTTGCGCTCGAGGCTGATCGCGTAGCCGTGCGATTGCATTTCGGCGAGCCGGCTCGTGGTGCGCGAGACATCGTGTGCGCCATCGAGCCCGACGAGCCCGACGAGCCCGACGAGCCCGACGAGCCCGACGAGCCCGACGAGCCCGACGAGCGCCGCGCGAATCGGCCGGTCGGAAGCGATGAACAGCGCGTGCTTGCGGTCGTAAAGAATGTCGACGAGCCATACGAAGCGCTGCAGCACGTCGCGGCGCTTGAGCATGTCCGTTTCGAGCCGGTCGACGATCACGCCGCGCCAGCGCTCGGCGAGCGCGAGGTAGTCGAGGTGCGAGCGGGGCGCGCCGCACAGTGCGTCGAAGTCGACCCACACCAGTTGCTTGCCCGCCGCCGTGACGGGCAGCAATCGCCCGGCCACTTGCGCCGTCGTCGGATGCACGGCCGCCTGAGCTTCGTACTCGGCAAAGAGCGCCCAAAGCGGTTCGCGCGTGCCTTCGAGCGGCGCGAAAAAGCGCGGCTCGGCGGCTGGCGTGTCGTCGGCGTGCCTTGGTTCGCGATAGTCGCGCTCGCCGTCGAATGCGACGATTTCGAAATGGCGCTCGATGCGTTCGATCGTCGGTTCGAAGCGGTCGTGAAACTCGGGGTCGGGCAGCAGATTGCGCGGGCTGTAGTTCGACGTCAGCACGATGCGCGTGCCGCATGCGAGCGCCGTTTCCAGGAAGCGGCCCATCAGGAACGCGTCGGCGATGTCGTGAACGTGGAATTCGTCGAAGTAGAGCAGGTCGACGTCTTGCAGCCACGCGCGCGAGACGTCGCCGAGGCGGTCGTCGCTTTTGGGCGCCTGCACGAGCAGGCGGTTCACGTCGCGAATGAACTGATGAAAATGGATGCGCCGCTTCGCGCACGTGGCAAGCGCATAAACCGTATCGACGATCAGGCTCTTGCCGCGCCCTGGCAGGCCGTGGCAGTACACGCCCTGGCGCGCGCGCGGCGTTGCGGCGGCAGGCTCATCTGGGAGCAGGGCGCATAGCGCGTCGATTGCCCGTCGCTGGCTCTCGTCCGCGACGATACCTGTTTCGGCGAGTGCGCGGGCGACAGCGTGCGGGTCGATCATGAGGCAACGAACGATTGGGAGAACGATGGAAGCGGTAAGCGGCGCACTACGCGGTAGCGCGTCATCGAGGCAAGTTTAACAGGGCGCTTACTTGTGCCGCTCGCGCTCGTTCATGTCCCAATGGCGGCGCGTGCCAACGCGCGCCGCCAATTGCCGCCGTATTCCGGCCGCGCATTCATCGCGCGTTGCTCACAGCCGTTCAATCAGCCGCGCGTCGCCGTGATCGCAATATGCGTGACACGCCGCGCGCGCGGCGTTCGCCGCGCCGTGCACGAACAGCGGAGCGTCGCTGCGCCGCGACATGGACACCACGATGGAGGGGGGCGAGGGTTGCAAAGGGAGCTCGATCAACTCGCCGCGCGCGACGAGCTCATCGACGAACAAGCGTGGAATGGCGGCCACACCGAAGCCGTCGCGCACGAGCTGCACGATCACCGAGATCGACGGCGACCCGGTGATGCGCGTCTCCGAAAGCGGCACGCCATTGGCGAGCGCGAGCTTGCCGACGATGTCCTCCATCGCGCGATGCGGCGCGGTTCCGCGTCCGAAGGTGAGAATCGGATGGCGCAGCACGCGCTTCGCCAGTCCGCTGCGGGAAAGCGGCAACAATCCCGCGCGCGCGATCCAGTGGACCGGATAGTTCGCGAGTGCGTCGCATACTACGGATTCCTCATCACTACCTTCCACGCGCACGATCAGGTCGAGCTCGCCGGCCATCAAGCGCCGTTGCAGCACGACGCTCACGTCCACGGCGAGCTCCACCTCGAGTTGCGGATAGTCGCTCGCGAGCCGCCGCAGGTAATCGGCGAGCCAACTATGCACCACGGTTTCGATTACACCCAGGCGCAGCTTGCCGCGCATCGCGCCTTCGTTGGACGCGGCGGCCTGCAACTGACGCGTCGCTTCGACGACGGCCTTCGCGTAGCCCAGCAGATATTCGCCGTTCGGCGTGAGCCGGAACTCGCGGCTTTCGCGCTCGACGAGCACCGTTTGCAGTTCCTCTTCCAGCGCTTTCAGGCGCTGCGAAATGGCAGCGGGCGTGGCGTGCAGCGCGGTGGCGGTGGTGCGGAAACTGCGCAGTCGGGCAAGCGTGACAAAGGTTTCCAGAAAGCGTGTGTTCATGGCACGAGGCGCGCGAGGCGCGCTGGAATAAAAACAACGTGACCCGGGAAAACCCGCGTTTTCGTTAAGAAATTCTATTCATCTGAGCCAAAAAAAACTAGTTGGCGTCAAATTTTCTTCTTTTCTATGCTTCGCTCTAACGGTGCGCGGCTAACCGCGCACTCCGCCGGCACCCCTGGTCCGACGCGGTTTTCGACCCGACGCCCATTCACGCCATCCACTAGAGACGCCCGAAATCATGACCCCGTTCGAATTCCGCCAGGCCGTCCGTCACCGCGATTTTCGCGGCCCGACCGCCGGCCATTGCGGCGAGTACGCGCAAGCCAATCTTGCGATTTTGCCCGCCGCCTACGCGCACGATTTCCTGCGTTTTTGCCAGGCCAATCCCAAACCGTGTCCGCTGCTCGGCGTGGGCGAGCCCGGTGACTTCCGCCTGGCCGCATTGGGCCGCGACATCGATATCCGCACCGACGTGCCCGCCTATAACGTCTACCGCGACGGCGTTCTCAGCGAGCGTGCCGAATCGATCGAGGCCTTGTGGCAGGACGATTTCGTGGTGTTCGCCATCGGCTGCTCGTTCTCGTTCGAGCACATGCTCGCGCTGGAGGGCATCGGGCTGCGCCACGTGGAAGAAGGCCGCAATGTGCCGATGTACCGCACCCACATCGCGAACCGCCGCGCCGGCGTGTTCGGCGGCGAGCTGGTGGTTTCGATGCGCCCCATGCGCGGCGCCGACGCGATCCGCGCCGTGCAGATCACGAGCCGCTTTCCGGGCGTGCACGGTGCGCCCGTGCATATCGGCGATGCGTCGGAGCTGGGCATTGCCGACCTCGCGCGCCCCGAGTTCGGCGACGCGGTGACGATCCGCCCCGGCGAGCTGCCCGTCTATTGGGCCTGCGGCGTGACGCCCCAAACGGCACTGATGGCCGCGAAGCTGCCGATCGCCATTGCGCACGCGCCCGGACACATGCTGATGACCGACATCACCAACGCATCGCTAGCCGTGTTCTGAAACCGACGGCGCGCAGCGCCACCTCCTTCCCAAGCGTCTGTCAAAAGGAGCAGCAGATGGACAGCAAGACACTCGCGGCGAGCGCCGGCGAGGCCAGCCATACTGGCGATATCGGCGAGTCCGCCGGCACGCAGCATCTTTCCTGGTACGCCGAAGCGGGGCCGCGCGCACGCCGCGCGTTCTGGAGCTGCAAGGTGGGGTACATGCTCGATGGCATGGACACGCAGATGCTGTCCTTCGTGATCCCGACGCTCGTCGCCACCTGGGGCATTTCGCTTGGCGACGCGGGCTTCATCGGCACCATGACGCTGCTTTCGTCGGCGCTCGGCGGCTGGATCGCGGGCATCCTCTCGGACCGCATCGGCCGCGTACGTACGCTGCAACTCACGGTGCTGTGGTTCGCGGTCTTCACGGGCCTGTGCGGGCTCGCGCAAAATTACGGCCAGTTGCTCGCTGCGCGCTCGCTGATGGGCTTCGGCTTCGGCGGCGAGTGGACCGCGGGCGCCGTGCTGATCGGCGAAGTGGTCCGCGCCCGCGATCGTGGCAAGGCGGTGGGCCTCGTGCAGTCGGGCTGGGCGATTGGCTGGGGCATGGCCGCATTGCTCTACGCCGTGCTGTTCTCGGCGATGGCGCCCGCAATCGCCTGGCGCGCGCTGTTCCTCGTCGGTCTCGTGCCCGCGCTGCTGGTGCTCGCGATTCGCCGATATGTCAAGGAACCCGAAGTATTCGAGCATGCGAGGGCTGCGCAAAAAGATGCCCAGGACACGCCGCGCTTCACCGAGATCTTCGCGCCCAAGCTGTTTTCCACGACGCTGCGCGCCGCGCTGCTGACCACGGGCGCACAAGGCGGCTACTACGCGATCACGACCTGGCTGCCGACCTTTCTGAAGACCGAGCGTCATCTCACCGTGATGGGCACCGGCGGCTATCTCGCGATGATCATCGTGGGATCCTATGTGGGCTACCTGTCGAGCGCGTGGCTCACCGACCGTCTCGGCCGCAAGCCCAACTTCATCCTGTTCGCCGTGGGCTCGATGGCGATTGCGTTTGCCTATACGTCGCTGCCGCTCACGAATGGCTCCATGTTGTGGCTGGGCTTCCCGCTCGGCTTCTTCGCCTCGGGCATCTTCTCCGGCATGGGCGCATTTTTGACCGAACTCTTTCCTACCCGCGTGCGCGGTTCCGGCCAGGGCTTCTGCTACAACGTGGGCCGTGCGATCGGGGCGCTCTTCCCGGTCCTGATCGGCGCGCTCTCGAAGCAATTCGGCCTGGGCCCGAGCATCGGCATGTTCGCCGTGGCCGCCTATGGCGTGCTGATCGTCGCTGCGCTTACGTTGCCCGAGACGCGCGGCCGCGAGCTGGAATCGGCTTGAATCTCAACTGAAATACAGGCGTGGTCAAGCCGCGCCTTATCTCGATCGCCAATACATCGTTCTGCTAATCGAATACCCACCGCATCATGACTCACGATCACGTTTCCGACGCTTGCACTCCGTCCCGCTGGCAATTCTGGATCGACCGCGGAGGCACTTTCACCGACATCGTCGCGCGCCGCCCCGATGGCACGCTCACCACCCACAAGCTGCTCTCCGAGAACCCCGAGCAATACCGCGACGCGGCAGTGGCGGGCATCCGCCATCTGCTGGGCTTGCGCGCCGATCAACCGATCACGCCGCGCGACGTAGAAATGGTCAAGATGGGCACCACGGTCGCCACCAACGCGCTGCTCGAACGCAAGGGCGAGCCGGTCGCGCTCGTGACCACGCGCGGCTTTCGCGACGTGCTGCGCATCGCATATCAGAATCGTCCGCGCTTGTTCGATCTCGACATTGCGCTGCCCGAGGCGCTGTATCAGCGCGTGGTCGAAATCGATGAGCGCGTGAGCGCGCAGGGCGATCTGGTCGCGCCGCTCGATCTGCCCGGCGCCGAAGCGGCATTGCAGGCGGTCTACGACACCGGCATTCGCGCGCTCGCGATCGTGCTGATTCACGGCTATCGCCACACCGCGCACGAGCGCGAACTCGCCGCGCTGGCACGGCGCATCGGCTTCACGCAGGTTTCGGCGTCGCACGAAGTCTCGCCGCTCATGAAGATGGTCTCGCGCGGCGACACCACTGTGGTCGACGCCTATCTCTCGCCCATCCTGCGCCGCTACGTCGATCAGGTCGCGAGCGAGATGCCCGGCGTGAATCTGCAGTTCATGCAGAGCAGCGGCGGCCTCACGCGCGCGGATCGCTTCCAGGGCAAGGACGCGATTCTTTCCGGCCCGGCGGGCGGCATTGTCGGGATGGTGCGCGCCGCGCAGGCGGCGGGCTTCGAGCGCGTGATCGGCTTCGACATGGGCGGCACCTCCACCGACGTCTCGCACTTCAACGGCGAATTCGAGCGCGTGTTCGAGACCCAGGTGGCCGGCGTGCGTATGCGCGCGCCGATGATGAGCATTCACACCGTGGCGGCGGGCGGCGGCTCGGTGCTGGGCTTCGATGGCGCGCGCCTGCGCGTCGGGCCCGATTCGGCGGGCGCCAATCCCGGACCTTGCGCCTACCGGCGCGGCGGCCCGCTCACCGTGACCGATTGCAACGTCATGCTCGGCAAGATCCAGCCCGACTATTTCCCGCAGGTGTTCGGCCCGCACGCGAACGAAGCGCTCGATCGCGACGCCGTGGTTGCGCGCTTTCGCGCGCTCGCCGATGAGATCCTTGCGGCCACCGGCCAGCGCCGCACGCCCGAGGACATTGCCGAGGGCTATCTGGAAATCGCCATCGGCAGTATGGCGAACGCCATCAAAAAGATCTCGGTGCAGCGCGGTCACGATGTTTCGCAGTACGTACTCACGACGTTCGGTGGCGCGGGCGGCCAGCACGCCTGCGGCGTGGCGGACGCGCTCGGCATGAGCCGCGTGTTCGCGCACCCGCTCGCGGGCGTGCTTTCGGCGTTCGGCATGGGGCTCGCCGATCAGACCGCGATGCGCGAGCGCGCGCTCGAGGTCGTGCTGGAAGACGCATCGCTCGCGAAGATCGACGCCGCGCTCGATGCGCTCGCGCAGGAAGCGCGCGGCGCGCTGCTGGAACAGGGCGTGGATGCCGCGCGCATCACCACGGCGCGGCGCGCGCATCTGCGCTACCAGGGCACCGATTCGGCGCTCGCGGTGAATGCCGGCAGCGTGGAGGCGATGCGCGCGGCCTTCGAGGCCGCCTACCGGCAGCGCTATGCATTCCTGATGCCGGATACGCCGCTCGTGGTGGAACTCGCCTCGGTCGAGGCCATCGGTCACTCGGATACGCAACCTGTGCCTGGCATGCTCGAGTCGCGCGAAACGGGCGACACGCCGTCGGTGCGGGCACGCGTACGCCTCTATTCGGGCGGCCGCTGGCACGACGCGTCGCTCTATCTGCGCGATTCGCTCATGGCCGGCGACGTGCTCGACGGCCCCGCGATCATCGCCGAGAAGAACGGCACCACCGTGGTCGAGCCCGGTTGGCAAGCGGCGCTGACCGCGGAGGGCAATGTCGTGATGACGCGCGTGCAGCCGCTGCCCACGCGCCGCTCGATTGGCACCGAGGCCGATCCCGTGCGGCTCGAGATCTTCAACAACCTCTTCATGTCGATTGCCGAACAGATGGGCTTGCGCCTGCAAAACACGGCGTATTCGGTGAACATCAAGGAGCGGCTCGACTTCTCGTGCGCGATCTTCGACGCGGCGGGCAATCTCATCGCGAATGCTCCGCATATGCCGGTACATCTGGGATCGATGGGCGAGAGCATCAAGACCGTCATCGAGCGCAATCGCGGCAAGATGCGCGACGGCGACGTATTCATGCTCAACGACCCGTATCACGGCGGCACGCACCTGCCCGACGTGACCGTCATCACGCCCGTGTTCGCCGATAACAGCGAGGCCCCGCTCTTCTATGTGGGCTCGCGCGGCCATCATGCGGATATCGGCGGCATCACGCCGGGCTCGATGCCGGCGGCTTCGCAGCACATCGAAGAGGAGGGCGTGCTCATCGACAATTGGCAGCTCGTCACGGCGGGCGTGCTGCGCGAGCGCGAAACACGCGCGTTGCTGGCGTCGGGCCGCTATCCGGCGCGCAATATCGATCAGAACATGGCCGATTTGCGCGCGCAGGTTGCCGCGAACCAGAAGGGCGTGGACGAATTGCGCCGCATGGTCGCGCAGTTTGGCCGCGAGGTGGTGCTGGCGTTCATGCGGCACGTACAGGACAACGCGGAAGAAGCGGTGCGCCGCGTGATCGGCGCGCTCAAGGACGGCGCCTGGCGCTACGAGCTGGACAACGGCGCAGTGATCGAAGTGGCGATTCGCGTGGATGCGCAAACGCGCAGCGCGGCGATCGACTTCAGCGGCACCTCGGCGCAACTGCCGAACAACTTCAACGCGCCGAAGGCCGTGTGCATGGCCGCCGTGCTCTATGTGTTCCGCACGCTCGTGGGCGACGACATCCCGCTCAACGCGGGCTGCCTCAAGCCGCTCACGGTGATCGTGCCCGAGCGCTCGATGCTCAATCCCGCGTATCCGGCGGCGGTGGTCTCGGGCAACGTGGAGACCTCGTCGGCGATCACCAATGCGCTTTACGGGGCGCTGGGCATCGTGGCGTCGAGCCAGGGCACGATGAACAACTTCACCTTCGGCGACGCACGTTATCAGTACTACGAAACCATTGCGGGCGGCAGCGGGGCGGGCGAAGGCTTCGGCGGCGTCGATGCGGTGCAGACCCACATGACCAACTCGCGCCTGACCGATCCCGAAGTGCTCGAATGGCGCTATCCCGTGCGGCTCGAATCGCATTTGATTCGCGCCGGTTCGGGGGGCGAGGGACGCTGGCGCGGCGGCAATGGCGCCATCCGGCGCATTCGCTTCCTCGCGCCGATGACGGCTTCGATCCTCTCGAACAATCGCATCCATGCGCCGTTCGGCGCGGCGGGCGGCCTGGCCGGGCGCGCGGGAAGCAACCGGGTCGAGCGCGCGGACGGCGAGATCGTGGCGCTCGGCCATATCGCCAGCGTGGAAATGGGCGCGGGCGACGTGTTCGTGGTCGAGACGCCGGGAGGCGGCGGCTACGGGCTCGCGTAACTGCGCTAAGGGTGGCGCCCGCGTGGGGCGCCGCGCAGCATGAACGAATGTTCATCCGCTTGAGGCCGGCATGAGAGACGAAGGCGCCTAATCTGCGACTGCAGCCGCGGGAAACGAAGCATCAGAACGACACTCCGCAGCTTTTTCGACTCTCATGACATGGAGGCAGACAATGACGAACGCGATTCTCAAGCGCGCGGTTCCCCTCGTGCTGATGGCGGCCAGCTCTTTGGCGTGTGCCGCGGGCCATCTGACACCGCAGCAGTGCGACAGCTATCCGTTCAAGCCCGCGCACGGTGCGCTTTCGAGCGACGATGTGGCGCGCGAGCTCGACGAGCTGACGTCGGTGGGCTATCGGCCCGGCACCGACAACTATTCGCCCGATATCGCCGACGCTCGCGCGAGGCTCGACGCCGAATACGCGAAGGACTGCACGGGACCGGCCACGGCGAGCCAGCCGGCAACCGGCGTGGTCCCGAACGTTTCCACGAGCGGCTAAACCTGTCTCACCGCCCACGCCGTCGCAAAATGGAGACTTCGATGCGGGCGCATCGAACCCGCATCAGCCCTGGGCGATGAAGTTGCGCACGTGAGTATTGAAGAGATCGGCGTGCGTGGCGTTCATGCCGTGTGTCGCGCCCTTCATCGTGATGCGCTGCGCGAAGTCGATCCACTCTTCTAGTGCCTCGACGTTGTTGCGGAACATCAGCGGGCTGCGCTGGCCGTCGATTAGCAGCGTGCGGCACTTGATGTCCGCAGCGGGACGGCGCGTGTAGGCGGGCAGCGGGTCGAGCAACTGTTTGGGCAGCGTCGTGGCGTTGGCGATGGCCATTTCGCGGAACGCGTGCGGGCTCTTGCGCCACGCCCCCGGCATGCTCACCGAATCCACGAACAGCTCGAGCCCGATTTCCAGTTCGCCGCGCTCGATGAGATCGGCCGCGCGCGTGCGCAGCGCATTGGTGGCGGGGGGCAGCACATCTTCATCGCTTTCGAGGCGGCGCAGCGGGCCGCCCGGGTCGGCCAGCACGAGCGTGCGTACGAGACGCGGATAGCGGCGCGCGAGGTGATACGCGATCGAACCGCCGCGCGAATGGCCCACCAGATGCACCGATTCGAGCCCCATCGCAACGATGAAGTCGGCCAGCTCGTGCAGATGGCTTTCCCAGCCGAATTCGCCCTGGATGCAGGCGTCGGCGGCCGGCCAGTAATGGCTGAGGCTCGGCGCGATGCAACGGAAGTCGTCCGCGAGACCATCCAGCTGCGGCGCCCAGTAGCGGTAGTCGCACAGCGAGCCATGCACGAACAGCAACGGCTCACCGGTCCCCCGTTCGAGGTACGGCAGAACCACGCCTGAATCCAGCGTCGCGAACGACAGGTCGGGCGGGGCAAGCAGGGAAGGATCGATGCGTTGGTTCACGGAAGACCACTCCAGTCACGGAGATGACACTTTGCCGCATGCCGACGCTTAAGGGAAACGCAATAAATTGAACGTTTCAATCAGATTTTCTGATTGAAATATTGTTGAAAGCTGGTGCGGGAATAGAACTCTTCTCCGGAAAAGTAAAGCTTTCTCTGCTGCCGGAAAGGCTATTGACGACATCCCCATGGCGAGTCCCAGCTTCGCTCGTCGCACGGAAATCACGTTCACCACGCGGGGCAGTTCATCCTCGATGAAAAGCGCTATACGGATAACAATCCATCGCTGGATTTGACTACACCTATGGACGATAGCGACAGAGAAAAACAGAATGGATGAAATCGATGTGTCTGGCGGAATGTAGCGATGTTTCTCGCGGAACATTCATGTGCCTCGCTCATGAGTCTTTGCCGATTCCACCGGCTAGTCGGGATGCGTGTTGACAGCCAGAATGTCTTCTACCGCAAATACTTTTATGGTTCGGGAAAAGAATATGGCAGACAAACCTACCGCTGCGCGCCAGGCATTTGGCGCCGTAGCACCGAAACTCGCTGAAATCAGCGATGAAGTTCTGTTTGGCGATATATGGGAGCGGCCGCAGTTGTCGAAGCGCGACAGAAGTCTCGTGACTTGCGCAGCACTCATCGCGCTCGGCAAGGTCGAGCAGATGAATTACCACATGCCGCTTGCAATCCGGAACGGCGTAACTCATGACGAGCTCGTCGAAATGACTACTCATCTGGCTTTTTATTCTGGGTGGCCCAGTGCGATGTCCGCGGTGACGAAGCTCAAGGAGCTTTTTCCCAATAGCGACAAGTAAACCAGGAACCGGTGCATCTGGGGAAGCCGGAGATTGTCGAGGCGACATTCAAGCTGGATATGCTTGCCAGGGGAAGTTGAGGGCTTGGGGCCATATGTGGAATCGCTGAAAGCTAGGCCGGGTGGGAGTTTCAGGGAGCGGGGCGCCGGGAGAGAAAGCCTCGCTTTTTCGGGGAACAAACAGAACGCGGACTGCTAGACTCCGACCCGAAATCCCACCTCATCCGGAGCCCGTGCCATGCGCCGAAATCTCTTTACCGTCTGTCTTGCCGCAGCTACGACGTTGCTTACCGCTTGCGCGAGTTCGACCTCGGCCACTTCGGCGCCTGTCGTGGGGGCCGATCGCGACCCGCATGGATGTATCGGTTCCGCCGGGTATTCGTGGTGCGATCACACCGGGCGCTGCGAGCGTCCCTGGGCGCTCGCGAAGCAAAAGGGTTTCGCGTCCTCGCAGGAGCGCTTCGAACGATATTGCGCGAGCGGAACGGTCGACTGATCCGAAGCCTCGAAACGGAGCGGCTCGCGCCGGGGGCAGGTGCTCCGGTTGGTGCCATTGCGGGAGATTCAATCAGGAATCCATATTAGTGGAATGGTGTAATTTGATGCGCGAATCCACCATGCGCCACGATATATCACAACGTGATGTGTATCCTATAATGACACTGGGGTTCTGCGCAGGTGCACAGGAGGACAGCGAATCGGATCCCGTTTCGTCATACGGCAACCGGAAACAATGACCACGGAGGCAAATTATGGGTGGCAAACTTTCCAATCCGGCGCCCCTCGGGCTAGCCGGGTTTGCATTTACGACGTGGATGCTCAGCATGGTCAACGCCGGCTGGTTCAATGCCGACGCGTTGGGTCTGGTTCTCGCGCTGGCATTCGCCTTCGGCGGCACGGCGCAGATGATCGCCGGCATCATGGAGTTTCCGCGCGGCAATACGCTCGGCACGGTGGCGTTCCTCAGCTACGGCGCGTTCTGGTGGTCCTTCGCGCTGTTTGTCGCGTTCCTCGGCACGAAAGTGCCTCAGGCATTCGTGGGCTGGTATCTGCTGGTGTGGGGCGTGTTCACGTTCTACATGTGGATCGGCTCCATGCATACGAGCACGTCGGTGCAACTCGTGTTTCTCGCGCTCTGGGTCACTTATCTGCTTCTGGCGATCGGCGCGTTCACGGGCTCGATGCTCGCCACGCATCTGGGCGGCTATACGGGCCTGATTACGGCTGCGCTGGCGTTCTATGCGTCCGCGGCAATGGTCATCAATGAAAGCTTCGGGCGCACAGTGCTGCCTGTTCACCCCTACGTAGAACCCCCTCATCCACAAGCAGCGTAGCGGTTTCGCGCCGGCGGGGGCGCGTGCGCGAGGGCGCTTCCCGCCGACGGCATGGCAGCGCAACGTCCTCAACAAGGAGGAAGCCATGTCTGAACATCAGATCTTTCCCGTGACAGCAGAATGGGCGAAGCACGCTTCGATCGATCAGGCGCGCTATGAGGCGATGTATCGCCGTTCCACGGAAGACCCCGAGGGTTTCTGGGGCGAACAGGGCAAACGTCTCGACTGGATCAAGCCGTACACGCAGGTCAAAGACGTTTCGTTTGCGAGCGACGATCTGCATATCCGCTGGTTTTACGACGGCACGCTCAATGCTTGCAGCAATTGTCTCGATCGCCATCTCGCCACGCGCGGCGATCAGGCGGCCATCGTCTGGGAAGGCGACGATCCCGCCAACAGCCGCACGCTCACCTACCGCGAGTTGCACGCGGAAGTCTGCAAGTTCGCCAATGTGCTGAAATCGCTCGGCGTGAAGCGCGGCGAGCGCGTGACCATTTATATGCCGATGATTCCGGAGGCGGCCGTCGCGATGCTCGCCTGCGCACGCATCGGCGCGGTTCACTCGGTGGTGTTCGGCGGTTTTTCTCCCGATGCGCTGGCGAATCGCATTCAGGATTGCCAATCGACGATTCTGATTACCGCCGATGAAGGCGTGCGCGGCGGCCGGGCGATCGCGATGAAGGAGAGCGCCGACGCGGCGATGGAAAAGTGCCCCGAGGTGAAGACTTGCGTCGTGGTCCGGCGCACGGGTGGCAAGGTCGGCTGGCGCGAGGGCCGCGACCATTGGTATGAAGATCTGATGGGTCCGAGCTCCGCGGACTGTCCGGCCGAAGAGATGAATGCCGAAGATCCGCTCTACATTCTTTACACCTCGGGCTCGACGGGCAAGCCCAAAGGGGTCGTGCACACCACGGGCGGCTATCTCACGTATGTGGCGATGACGCACCAATACGTGTTCGACTATCGCGACGGCGAGGTCTACTGGTGCACGGCCGACGTCGGCTGGGTGACGGGGCACAGCTATATCGTCTATGGTCCGCTCGCCAATGGCGCCATTACGCTGATGTTCGAGGGCGTGCCGAACTATCCGGATAGCGCGCGTTTCTGGCAGGTGTGCGACAAGCACCAGGTGCAAATCCTCTACACCGCGCCAACCGCCATTCGCGCGCTGATGCGCGATGGCGACGGCCCGGTCAAAAAGACCTCGCGCAAATCGTTGCGCCTGCTAGGCACCGTGGGCGAGCCGATCAATCCTGCGGCGTGGCTTTGGTATTACGAAATCGTCGGCGAAAAACGCTGCCCGGTGGTCGACACCTGGTGGCAAACGGAAACGGGCGGCATTCTGATTGCGCCGCTGCCGGGCGCCATGACGCTCAAACCCGGCGCCGCCACGCGGCCGTTCTTTGGCGTTCGTCCCGCGCTCGTGGACGAGAAGGGCGCGGTCATCGAAGGAGCGGGCGCGGGCAGCCTCTGCATGCTCGACTCGTGGCCCGGACAGATGCGCTATGTGTACGGCGACCCGGATCGCATGCGAACGACCTATTACAGCCAGTTCGAAGGCAAGTACTACACGGGCGACGGTTGCTATCGCGACGCCGACGGCGACTACTGGATCACGGGGCGCATCGACGACGTCGTCAACGTCTCGGGGCACCGGCTCGGCACTGCGGAAGTGGAGAGCGCGCTGGTGACGCATCCCTGCGTCGCCGAGGCGGCCGTGGTGGGTTTCCCGCATTCGCTCAAGGGGCAGGGCATCTACGCCTACGTGACGCTCAAGGTGGGCGTGGAGCCCACGGAGCCGCTGCGCGAGGCGCTGGTGACGCTGGTGCGCAAGGAGATCGGCCCGATTGCGAGCCCCGATTTCATTCAGTGGGCGCCGGTGTTGCCGAAGACCCGCTCAGGCAAGATCATGCGGCGCATCCTGCGCAAGATCGCCGACGGCGATTACGACAATCTGGGCGATGTCTCCACGCTGGCCGATCCGCGCGTCGTCAAGGAACTGATCGATCATCGGATTGCGCATTGAAGCGCACGCGCCGACGCATCCCGCTAAGCGCAGGGCGGCGCGCCGAACCGCTTGCAGGGTTCGGCGCGCCGCCCCTCATTTTCCCGTGACGGAGCGTAGCGCCGCGCGCAAGAGCCCGATCGTGGCAAGCACCCACGCGGCGAAGGCGATGAGCACGGTGACCTTCGCCACGTAGGCGAGAAAAGGCAGGTGGGCGGCCTCGGCATAACTCCAGGTCGCTGCCGTATACATGCCCAGCGGAAAGACAATGGACCACTCCGCCGACGTATAGCGAAGCGGATCGCCGATGATCACGTGCTTTTCGATGAAGAGGGCGGCAAGCAGAGGAATCCAGAATGTCGACATGGCCCAGCACGCGGTCGTCAGCACCTGCAGCACGAGCAGGTCGCTGCCCGGCCAGCCCGTGAGGCTGTGTCCGGCCAGAATGAGACGGCTGCCCGCAAACGTGGTAATGGCCATGGCGCCCATGTTGATCCACCAGGGCTCCGTGAGGTCGGCGGCTGTCATGGGCACGAAGCACCATCGATAGAAAATCAGCGTGATGAGGATCATGTAGAGGCAGCCGCCGAGCAGCCACGCCGAAAGCGCGAGCAGATCGAGCGCGATCGAGGCGCCGTCCCGCTGCGAGACGGCGGCCGCGAGCACCGCGATGGATTCGGTGGCCACCACCAGCAGCAGCCACGTGCCGTTGAGGCCCGCGTGCAGGCCGGGCTTTCTCTGCCCGATCGTCATGGCGGCGAGGAACGTGTATGCGACGAAGAGCCAGAGCACGGCCGCGAGGCCGAGCAGCCATGGCAGCGCGCGTGGCAGGAGATCGAAGGTCGAGAGCTGGCTGCCGATGACCGCGGTCGCGGCGACGAGCGTGAGCGAGCCCGGCCCGCGCCCGTGATCGACGATATCGGCGTGCACCGCGCGTGGATAGCGCACCAGACGGCACAGCGAAATGACAAGCAGCGCGGGCCAGGCTACGGCGTTGACGCCGAGCAGGAACCACCCGGCGATCTCGTAGCCAAGCAGATGCGCGGCGATCGAGACGATGCCCGTCGCCATGACCATCGCGAAGGCTGTCGGCGGAAAGGCCTGCAGCCAGGAGGGATTCGCTTCGAGCGTCGGCATGCGTGGCTCCTCGACGCCCGAGCGCACCTCGACGCTGCGCGGGTTTGCGCTATCCCGCTACCCCGTTGAGCCGCGTTGCTCCGTCGTCAAAGTCAGGTCTTCTTGATGTAGGCGTTGCACCATCCCTTCGCATAAACCAGTTTGCCGCCGTAGGTGGGGCAGGGGCCGGTCGCCGAGCCGGGCTTGCCCTGGTATAGCTGGCAATTGGCGCAAGTCTGGCCGGCCTGATAGCGGGCGAACTTCGACTTGTCGACTTTCGTGGCGTCCTCTTTGTAGCCGAGGGCTTGCGCGGTGGGATCGCTTTCGGAAAGCAACGGGGCGTCGGCGCGCGACTCGGTGGAAAGCACCGTCGCGGACGCGACAGAGGCGGCAATGATCATGAAACGCCGGCGGGAAAATGGCATGGTGGGGACTCCTATATGAAATGGAGCCGGCGGAACAGCGGGCGCATTGCATGCGTCGCCCTTGGTCCGGTCACGCTGACTGTATCCCGTCGGTCCATGGAAGCTCGCTGAGCATACGCCATACCCACCGGTCGCCTCACCGGATTCGCTGGCGCGTAGCATGCCTCGAAATCGGCCTGTTGGCGATTTCGAGCACATCGACTCCGACAACACTGGTACGGAACCCAATATATCACGGCGTGATGTATGGGTGCGTGCGCGGGCTTGCCGTGACGTTTGCAGGCGCCGGATGCCTGGCCGCGGCAGGGCGGATCAGCCGCGGGCTTGGGCGTCTCGCAGGCGGGCGAGCGACTCGCGCTGATGGCCTTCGGCGTCGAAGTTGCCGGCATCGAGCCACGTTTCGAACGCGCGCTTCACACCCGGCCAGTCCTTGTCGACGATGGCGAACCACGCGGTGTCGCGGTTGCGCCCCTTGTACACGACGGCCTGCCTGAAAATGCCTTCGAACTGAAAGCCGAGCCGCAGCGCGGTCTGGCGCGAGGGCGCGTTGAGGCTGTCGCATTTCCATTCGTAGCGCCGGTAACCCAGCTCGTCGAATGCGTAGCGCATCAGTAGATATTGCGCCTCGGTGGAGAGCGCGGTGCGCTTGAGCAGCGGCGAGAACGTGACGTTGCCCACTTCGATCACGCCGTTGGCCGGATCGATACGCATGAGCGCGAGCGTGCCCACGGCCTTGCCGCTCGCGCGGTCGACGACGGCGTAGTGCAGCGGATCGGTGGAGGCCGCCGCGCCCGCGAGGTATGTGCGATACGACGCGAGGTCCGCGAACGGCCCGACTGCCATGTAAGTCCAGTCGCCGCCGTTGGCCGCGCGGCTGTAGGCGTCGAAAAGATCGGCGGCATGCCGCTCGACGTCGACGGGCTCGATCCGGCAGCGCGCGCCTTCGATGCGCGCGCGCGCGGGCCGCTCGCGCGCCGTCCAGTCAGCCAGCGGTTCGCCGATGGGTTGCTGATATTCGTTCGTTCGGGCTGTCATTCTTCACACGCTCCATGCGCGCGGCGGGGACCGCGTGCGCGACACGTCATCTCGGGAATGACAGCTAGGGTAACCTTGCCCGTGGCACCTTGAAAAGGTCCACGGCGATAGAAGCCCATGGAGCCACGCTTCGAGGCGCGGCTTCATTGCGACATCGAACCCGAAGCGGCATGATCCATGCCCATCGCGTCGTGCTTTTTCATGGCCGGATCCTTGCCCATCTTGTCGTGCGCCATCGCGCCGCCGTGGCTCATCGTGCCGTGCGACATGGCGCCTTTACCCATGGTGTCTTTCGACATGGTGTCTTTCGACATGGCATCGTTGCCCATGGCGCCGCTCGCCTGCGCGAACGCATTGACGGCGCCCATGCTCAACGCGGCGGCGCTGGCGACGATGGCGGTAAAGAGGATCTTCTTCATGGTGGTGCTCCTGGGTGGGTGAAAAACAGAGGCCCGGCGCTCGAGGCTGGTCACGCGCCGCCGAACCAGTTGTAGCCCTGGTCGACCCAATAGCCGCCGGGATACGTGTTCGTGACGAAAATTTCGACGATGTGCTTCGGATTCTTGTAGCCGAGCTTGGTCGGCATGCGCAGCTTCATCGGGTAACCGTATTTCGCGGGCAGGCGCTCGCCGTCGTAGTCGAATGCGAGCAGCGTTTGCGGATGCAGCGCGGTGGCCATGTCGATGCTCTCGTAGTAGTCGTCCGCGCAGCGAAAGCCCACGTATTTCGCCGTGGTGTCCGCGCCCACGCGGCGCAGGAAGCCGGCGAACGGCGTGCCGCCCCAGCGCCCGATCGCGCTCCAGCCTTCCACGCAGATATGCCGCGTGATCTGCTCGGCGTGCGGCAGCGCGTAGAGCTCGGGCAGCGTCCACGCGCGCTGGCCCGTGACGAGCCCGCTCAGCTTCAGGCGATAGCTGTCGCCATCCACGACCGGCGCTTCGTCGACGCTATAGAACGCGTTGAACGGAAACGGCCGCGTGATCTGCGCCTCGGTGTAGGTGGGCGCGAGCCGGTGCGGATCGAAGAGCCAGCCCTGCACGCGGTCGTTCAGCCGCGAGACGGCGGTGAGAAACGTGTTGACGGAGGCGTCGTCGGTGAGCGAGCAGCCGGTCAGCATCGAAAGGCCGCCGAGCGTGAGCAGGCGCTTGCCGAACAATCGCCGCGAGGGCATGTCGAGCTGCGCCGTTTCGCGCCGCGCGTCGGCAAGAACTGCCGCACGGTCGAGCGTGACAATCTTGCGATCATGGATATTCATCTGGAATCCTTATCGACTGTCGAAGCCGGGCTTCAATGACCGCGCAGCATGGTGAGCAGCGAGCGCGGCACGAGCGCGACCATGCTCACGTGCACGCACACGAACGCGGCCAGTAGCGACATCGCGCAGAAGTGCACGACGCGGGCGTTGTCGTAGCCGCCCATGAGCTCGCGCAACAGCGGAAACTGCACGGACTTCCAGATCGCGAGACCGGAGAGCACGAGCGCGATCAGGTCGGCGATGGCGCACAGATAGGCGAGCTTTTGCACGGCGTTGTAGTGGCGCAGGTCGGCGTGCGAGAGGCGGCCGGCGAGCGCGGCGCGCAGGTCGGCGAACACGGCGCGCGGGCTCAGCGGCAAGAGCTTCGCGACGAGACGTCCGCTCGCGAGGTTGAGCGCGAGATAGACGAGCCCGTTGAGCGCGAGCAGCCACATTGCCGCGAAATGCCATTGCAGCGCACCGCCGAGCCAGCCGCCAAGCGTGATCGAAGTCGGGATGACGATGCGGGGAAAGACCGGCGAGGCGTCGTAGATGCGCCAGCCCGAAAACATCATGACGAGCGCTGCGAGCGCGTTGAGCCAGTGCGTGATGCGCAGCCATAGCGGATGGATCGGGCGCATGCCATGCGCAAGCGGCTGTGATGCGGGCGGCCGGGCGGTTGTGGTTTGCATCGCGCGCTCCTCATGGCGGGCAGGTACCGGTGAATTCGCCGAGGGGCGGGCGGCGGTTACAGCGCCGCGCGAAAAAAAGTCCGGCGAGCGCGTGGCGCGCGAAATTTCTCGCGACGTGTAACCGATGGCGCGGCGCCGACGAATTACCTCGATGGGCTGCGCCATCGCGCGGCGAGCATGAACGGATTCCGGAGCGGAGAGCGGGAGCGTGAGCGCGGCAAGTACAGCGGCAGGATGGATGCGAACGCGCGAGCGCGACTCGCAGGGCGGCATGGACGCTATTGCCGTGCCGGACGCCATGGGCTACCCTCATCCGATCGCGCCCGTATTAGGGCGCGCCGCCGCCGCGCGCAAGCTTGCTGCAAGCTTCGATGCCGGCGCGGACATCGGCGCGGGCGCGCCGTCCCGTCACCCGGAGCACACAGGACGCCCCTTGCATCCCGCGGAAATCCGACTCAAAGCGCTGTTCGTCGCCGGCCTGGAAGGCGATGCCGACGCCTACCGCTTGTTCCTCCAGGAGCTCACGCGGCATTTGCGCGGCTATTTGCGCAGGCGCATTCCGCAGTGGCACGACGACGTGGAAGACCTCGTGCAGGAGATCCTGCTCGCCGTGCACAACGCGCGCCACACGTGGCGCCCCGACGAACCGCTGACCGCGTGGGTGCACGCGATCGCCCGCTACAAACTGATGGACTTCTTTCGCTCGCGCGCCCGCCGCGAATCGCTGAACGACCCGCTCGACGACCACGCCGACCTGTTCGCCACCCCCGACGACGAACCGGCGCAAGCGCGCCGCGACATCGGCAAGCTGCTCGACCAGTTGCCGGACAAGCAGCGCCTGCCCATCGTTCACGTGAAGCTCGAGGGGCGCTCGGTGGTGGAAGCCGCGCAACTCACGGGGCTTTCGGAGTCGGCCGTGAAGGTGGGGATCCACCGCGGCCTGAAGGCGCTCGCCGCGCGCATTCGGGGGGCGCAATGAAAACCGACGACCTCATCGACCTGCTTTCCACCGGCGTCACGCGCGTGGACCGCAAGGCGGTCTTGCGCCGCTTCGCGCGCGCGCTGCCGCTCGGCCTGGCCGGATCGCTCGTGATCGTCATGCTGGTGTTCGGCGTGCGGCCCGATCTCATGAGCGTCGCGCAAACGCCGATCTTCTGGGCGAAGCTCGCCTTTCCCGTGGCCGTGGCGCTGGCCGCTGCGCTGGCCGTGAGCCGGCTGGGGCGCCCGGGCGTGCGCGGCGGCTATGCGTGGGCGCTGGTGGCCGTGCCGTTCGTCGGTGTGTGGCTGGCAGGGTGGCTCACGCTGGGCGCGGCCGCGCCCGCCGAGCGCGTGCCGCTCATGCTCGGCGAATCGTGGCGCGTGTGCCCGTTCAACATCCTGCTGCTTTCCGTGCCCACCTTCGCGGCGGTGTTCTGGGCCGCGCGCGGTCTCGCGCCTACTCGCCCGCGTCTTGCGGGGGCCGCTGCGGGCCTCTTTGCGAGCGGGCTCGCCACCATCGCCTATTGCGTGCATTGCCCGGAGATGAGCCCGGCGTTCTGGAGCATCTGGTACGCGATTGGCATGCTGCTGCCCGCCGCGATCGGCGCATGGCTCGGGCCGCGGCTTTTGCGCTGGTAGTTGCGCTGGTAGTTGCGCTGGTAGTTGCGTTGGTGTTGCGTTGGTGTTGCGTTGGTGTTGCGTTGGTGTTGCGGCGGCCCTCTCGGCCGCCGCAGGGTTTCAGGCCGGGGTTTCAGACCGCGCCGCTCTCCCGCAGCGCGCGAATGCGCGCTTCGTCATAGCCGAGTTCGTGCAGGATCGCATCGGTGTGCTCGCCGAGCGCGGGCACCGGGTCCATGCGCGGGTTGTCGGCCATCGTCGTGCCTGGCGGCAGCAGCGCGGGAATTTCGCCGGCGGACGTGCTCACGCGCGTCCAGCGTTCGCGCGCGGCCAGCTGCTCGTGCGCCCACACCGCCTGCATATCGTTGATATGCGCGTTGGCGATCCTGGCCGCTTCGAGCCGTTCGATCACGTCGCCGGCGGTGAGCGGCTCAAACGCCTGTTCGATGAGCTTGCCAAGTTCCGCGCGATGCGCCACGCGGCGGCTGTTCGAGCTGAAGCGCTCGTCCTCGGCCAGTGCGGGCTGGCGCATGACGGTCTCGCAGAAACTCTTCCATTCACGTTCGTTTTGCAGGCCGAGCATGACGGACTTGCCGTCGCCGGCCTTGAACGGACCGTATGGATAGATCGTCGCGTGCGCCGCGCCGTTGCGCTGCGGCGGGGTCTGGCCGTCGATCGCGTAGTAGAGCGGGTAGCTCATCCACTCGACCATGCTTTCGAGCATCGACACGTCGATGCGGCGGCCACGCCCCGTCTTGCCGCGTTCGATGAGCGCCGCGAGGATGCTCGAATACGCATGCATGCCCGCCGAAATATCGGCGATCGAGCAGCCCGCCTTGGCCGGCTCGTCGCGCGTGCCCGTGATGCTGAGAAAGCCGGACTCGCTCTGGATCAGCAGGTCGTAGGCCTTCTTGTCGCGATACGGGCCGTCGCTGCCATAGCCCGAGATGTCGCAGACGATCAGGCGCGGGTAGCGCTCGCGCAGCGTCTCGTAGTCGAGCCCGAGGCGCTGCGTGGCGCCGGGCGCGAGATTCTGCACGAACACGTCGGCGTCGGCGAGCAGGGCGTGCACGATGTCGAGCGCTTGCGCGCGCTTCACGTCGAGCGTGAGGCTTTCCTTCGAGCGATTGGTCCAGACGAAATGCGAGGCGAGGCCGTGCACGCGTTCGTCGTAGCCGCGCGCGAAGTCGCCTGCGCCGGGGCGCTCGACCTTGATGACGCGCGCGCCCAGATCCGCGAGCTGGCGCGTGCAGAAGGGCGCCGCGATTGCATGTTCGAACGTGACGACCTTGGTGCCTTCGAGAGGGCGCATATCATTTTCCCTGGTTCAATCAGAACGAACGCGGCAGGCCGAGAATGTGCTCGGCCACGTAGGAGAGGATCAGGTTCGTCGAGATCGGCGCCACCTGATAGAGGCGCGTCTCGCGGAACTTGCGCTCCACGTCGTATTCGCAGGCAAAGCCGAAGCCGCCGTGGAATTGCAGGCAGGCGTTCGCGGCTTCCCACGAGGCGTCCGCCGCGAGCAGCTTCGCCATGTTCGCCTGCGCGCCGCACGGCTCGTGCGCGTCGAAGCGGCGGGCCGCTTCGAAACGCATCAGGTTGGCGGCCTCCACGTTGATGAACGCGCGTGCGATGGGGAACTGCACGCCCTGGTTCTGGCCGATCGGGCGGCCGAATACATGGCGATCCTTAACATATTGCGAGACCTTGTCGACGAACCAGTAGCCGTCGCCGATGCATTCCGCGGCGATCAGCGTGCGCTCGGCGTTCAGGCCGTCGAGGATGTACTTGAAGCCCTTGCCTTCCTCGCCGATGAGGTTTTCCGCCGGGATTTCGAGGTTGTCGAAAAAGAGCTCGTTGGTCTCGTGATTGACCATGTTCAGAATCGGCTGCACGCTCAGGCCTTTGCCGATCGCTTCGTGCAGATCGACGATGAAGATCGACATGCCTTCGCTCTTTTTCTTCACGTCCGAGAGCGGCGTGGTGCGCGCAAGCAGGATCATGAGGTCGGAGTGCTGCACGCGCGAGATCCACACCTTCTGGCCGTTGATCACGTAGCGGTCGCCCTTGCGTACGGCCGTGGTCTTGATCTTCGTGGTGTCGGTGCCCGTGGTGGGCTCGGTCACGCCCATCGACTGCAGGCGCAACTCGCCGCTCGCGATCCTGGGCAGATACTTGCGCTTCTGCTCGTCCGAGCCGTGACGCAGCAGCGTGCCCATGTTGTACATCTGGCCGTGGCAGGCGCCGGAATTGCCGCCGCTGCGGTTGATCTCCTCCATGATGACCGAGGCCTCGGTGAGGCCCAGGCCCGAACCGCCGTATTCCTGCGGAATCAGCGCGGCCAGCCAGCCCGCTTTCGTCAGCGCGTCGACGAAGGCTTCGGGGTAGCCGCGTGCCTCGTCGACCTTGCGGAAGTACTCGGCCGGAAACTGGCTGCACAGATCGCGCACGGCTTCGCGGATGTCCTGGTATTGATCGGTAGCGTCGTTCATTGCATGTATCTCTGCGTATGTCCTGGTGGAGTCGTGATGGCGCGCTGGCGCTTCATTCAGGCGAGTACTGCGCGGGCCGACATCGTCAGCCAGCCTTCGTGATCTTTCGCCCAGAGTTCGACGGATTGGCCGTCCGGGGCGCGACGGCCGCAGACGGTGAAGGGGTGTCCGAGCAAGGTCGGGCGCACAGCCTTGAAGCGGTATTCGCGCACGACGGCTTCGGGCGCGAAGCGCGCAACCGTGTCGAGCAGCAGCGTGGCGATCAGCGGTCCGTGCACGACGAGCTCCGGATAGCCCTCGACGTTGCGCGCGTAGTCGCGGTCGTAATGAATGCGATGGCCGTTGAAGGTGAGCGCCGAATAGCGGAACAGCAGCGCCTCGCTGGGCGCGATTTCGCGCTGCCAGTCGGCCGGGGCGTGGGCGGGCGCCGGCGTCGGCCTGGGTTGCGGCTGGCCCGGCTGCGCGCTTTCGCGATAGACGATGTCCTGCTCCTCGCGGATCGCGGTGACGCCATTGGCCTGGATCGCGTGCTCGACGGTCACGAACGCGAGGCGTCCGCTGCGCCCTTCCTTGCGCTCGACGGACAGCACGCGCGAGACGCGCTCGGCAGGCGCGCCAATCGCGAGCGGCGCGTCGAACGTGATGCGCCCGCCTGCCGCCATGCGGCGCGGCAGGCCGAGATCGGGGAGAAAGCCGCCTGTTTGCGGATGTCCGTCGGCGCCCAGTTCGGCCTGTGGCGCGGCGGCCCAGAAATAGAGCCAGTGCCAGAGGGGGGGCAGGGCGTCGCCCGGACCCGGCGCGCGGCCGCTATCGAGCGTGGCGGCCAGCGCGGCGGCCGGGGCGGGGGATATGAGGTCGGTGACCGTCTGGACCGGCCGCATGGGCGGTTCAGGCAGAGGCATGTTCATCGCCGTCTCCAGCGCTGGTTCGGCCAGCGCATTGCGATTGGAAGAATGAGAGGGAATGAGGCGACTGTATGCGAATGTTCCGCGAGGTGGAAATACGGATTGAATGTACCGGTCATAAGGGTATCCTATGACCTCTCTATTGAAAGGGCTGGGCCCATGGACGTTCGTCAGCTTCGTTACTTCGTGAACATCGTCGATTACGGCAGTCTCGGCAAGGCCGCGGAAAAGCTCTACGTGGCGCAGCCGTCGCTCAGCCAGCAGATCGCGAAGCTCGAAGACGACCTGGGCGTGCCGCTGCTCGTGCGCAGTTCGCAGGGCGTGAAGCCCACCGCGGCGGGCCAGGCGCTGTACCGTCATGCGCGCCTCGTGCTGCATCAGATGGAGCAATTGCGCCAGGAAGTGCGCGAAGGCGTGGGCGCGGAATCGGGCACGGTGGCCATCGGTTTTCCGACGACGATGGCCTCGGTGCTGGCGATGCCGGTGTTCGAGCGCGTGCGCGAGCGCTATCCGGGCATTCGCCTGCAATTCTTCGAAAGCATGAGCGGCTATCTGAACGAACTGCTCGCGAATGGCCGTCTCGATCTCGCGATCCTGTTTCGCGACACGGCAACGCCGGGCATTTCGGCGCTGCCCGTGCTGGACGAAGCGTTGTGCGTGCTCGGCGAACCGGGGTTGCCCGCGCGGGCGCGCACCTGCCCGCTGGCGACGCTCGCCGACGTGCCGCTGGTGGCGCCGGGCGTGGCCAACGGCCTGCGCCTGTTGCTCGAAAGAACTTTCGCGCGCGAGCAGGTGCCGTTGAATATCGTCGCGGATGTGGACTCGCTGCCCATGCTTTTGTCGGTCGCGCAATCGGGGGCGGCGTGCACGATTTTGCCCGCGTCGGCGCTGGCGCTGCGGGCACCCGCCGAGCGGCCCAGGATGCGGCGCATCGTCGACCCGGTGATCAGGCGCCCGGCGAGTATCTGCTGGCCCAATGCATTGCCGGTGAGTTCCGCATCGCTTGCCGTGCGGCGCACGCTTTGCGATCTGATCGAGGAGCTTTGCGCGAGCGGTGTGTGGACCGGAATCGAACTGCGGGAGGCGGGGCTGGCTGCGGGCTGATGGGCGGCAAGCGGGTCGGCCCGAGATGGGTCAGCCCGGGATGGGCCAACCCGAAAGCGGGCTGGCCTTGCGCGTTTTTATTGCTTGTTGTCGACGCGCTTGGGCTTGGGCGGCGAGTCGACCTTGGCGTACTGGAATGCCGGCGTGGCCTTGAGCGCTTCCTTGGTTGCGCCCGGCAGATACAGGTTGCCGTTGCGCACGTCGAGCGAGGCGATGGGCACGGCCACGTCGTGCGCGGCCACGCCGAGGAAACCGCCCGCCGAGACGATGGCCGCCGAGACGGTGCCGTCCGGTGCGACGATCAGGTCGCGCACCGTGCCCACCTTGACGTTGTCGTCGTTATAGACGGCCTTGCCGAGCACGCTCTTCTTCACGCTCCAGCCTTCGAGCAGCGCCTGCGATTGCTCGACCGTCACGGAGAGCGGCTGCGCGCCGGCGACCTGGGCTTGCGCGCCCGTGCTGGCCACGCTTGCGGCCAGCACGGCGGCCGTCAACATCGTCATGCGGAAGGACATTTCCTGTGCTCCTGATTCAAATTTCTGCTTCAAGGTTAATAGGCGGCCGCGACCGCGCGAAATAATCGAATCGCAATACTAGCGGGATTGAAGAATGGCTGCGCGTAAGTTGTATGCGGGTTTGGCGCGCGAAAAGAAAGCATAAGGAACGCATGAGAAGCGCATAAGGAACGCATAAGCGCGCGGCGACGCGCGTGCAGTTCCCACTTGACACCATGAATTTCGCGCCTTACTGTGTGGGCGCAGATCTAGATAAGAGACTATCTGTAAGGTGGTCTCTTATGCGCGTCGCAATTGCATTGGCCTCTTACAGTACAAATACAGGAGGCAGATTGTGCAATCGGTCGCGATCAAGATTCGTGGCGTCGACGACGTCATTTCCTTTATCGATTCCTGTCCTGGCATTCCCGGTCGAGCCGGTGTGATCTGGTGGCTCGCGCTAGGCGGACTGTTTCTCGACGCATTCTCCAATTCCGCATTGAGCGCAGGCCTCGGGCCCATGGCGCGCGATCTTCATCTGGACGCGGCGCAAATCGCGCTGATGACGTCGTTCGCTTCGTGGGTCGCCATTGCGTTCAATCCTCTCGGCGGCTGGATGGCGGACCGCTGGGGCCGCGTGCGTCCGCTCGTGCTCGCGAAATGCTTCGCCGTGACGGGCGCCGTGCTCGTGATGTTCGCGCCGGGCTACGCGCTCATTCTCGCGGGCCGCTTCTTCGTGGGCATGGCCTACGGCATCGACTTCGCCATTGCCATGGCGTTGCTCGCGGAATTCACGCCCGCGCGCCTGAAGAGCCGCCTGAACGCGTGGCAAGGCATGTGGTACACGGCCGTCTGTCTGAATCTCGTGCTCGCGCTGGTATTTCATGCGTGGCACGTGGGCGATTCGATCTGGCGTTATTCGATTGCGGCCACCGCGGTATTCGGCGTGGCCATTCTGGCGCTGCAATTGCTGTATCTCGTCGAAAGTCCGATGTGGCTCGCGCGCAAGGAACGTCTCGATGCCGCCGCCGTTGCGATGAGCCGCATCTATGCGCGAGCATTCGAGGCGGCGCCGGCCGGCGAGCGCATTCCCGTGCTCAATCAGGCGCGGCGCGGTTTCGCCAACCTCGCGTTGATCTTTCGCGGCGTTTATCTGCCGCGCACGATTCTGGCCGCGACGGTGCAGATCGCGCAGTCCATCCAGTATTTCGCCATTGGCTGGTATCTCCCGCTCATCAGCGCCGCGCTGTTCGGCAAGGATTTCGTCTACGCGACGCTCGGCGCGCTGCTGTTCAATCTTTTCGGCATCGTGGGCGGCTTCATGTCGCCGGTCGTGGGCAGGACCATCGGCTTGCGCCGTGCCTCCGCGTTCGGTTTCGCGGCCGTATTCGCGATGCTGCTGATACTCGGGCTTTACAGCGCGAAGATGCCGATGTGGCTCTCCGTGACGGTGCCCTCGCTCTTCATCCTGTTTCATTCGGCGGGACCGGGCGCGAACGGCAAGAGTCTTTCCTCGCTCTCGTTTCGCAGCGAACTGCGCGCCGGCGCCAATGGCGTCGTGGGCGCGCTCGGCTCGATTGGCGCGGCGCTCGGCTTGTTCGTCTTTCCGCTGTTTCGCGAGCACTACGGGCTCGAACATACCTTTCTCATTCTCGCCGCCGTGCCGTTCATTGCGAGTGCGATCTGCTTCGCGATTCGCTGGGATCCCACCCGCACCAGCATCACGCCCGACAACGAACCCGGTGCGCCGCAGTTCGACAGCGATGCGGCGCGCGAGCCCCGCTTCATGAATCCCGCCATGGAGAAGTCCCAGCGATGACCCGAACCCAACCCGTCATTCTCGCCATCGACGAAGGCACGTCGGGCACGCGCGCCGCGGTGGTGGATGCGCGCGGCCACGTCTCGTGTCTCGAGTATCGTCCGCTGCGCGTGGAAAGCCCGCAGCCGGGCGTGGTGGAGCAGGACGCGAACGTCACGCTCGCGAAGACCATCGAGGCTTGCGGCGCGACGCTCGCGCGTGCCGCCGCCGAGGGCCTGGAGGTGGTGGCGTTCGCGCTCGCCACGCAGCGCGCCACGGCGGTGCTGTGGGACACGCACAGCGGCCGCGCGCTCGTGCCGGCGATGGTGTGGCAGGACACGCGCCACGCGGGCGAGCTCGCGCAACTGGCCGGCCGCTGGGACCGCACGCTGATCGAGCGGGTCGGGCGCCCGGCGGGCGTGCGCTCGCCGTATTTGTGGGCGGCCCATCACCTGCGCGAAACGCCGGCCGTGATCGACGCGCAGCGCGCGGGGCGGCTCGCTTTCGGCACCATCGACACCTGGCTGCTCTGGCATCTGTCGAACGCGGGCGTGTGCATGACCACGCCCACCAACGCGACTTCGGCGAGCGCTTACGTGCTCGCCGAGCACCGCTATTGCGCGGACTGGCTCGATGCGCTGGGTTTTCCGCACGCGCTGTTGCCGCAATTGCGCGAAGACGCCGACGCGTTCGGCCACACGCGCGCCGACGTGCTCGGCATCGAGGCGCCCATTCTCGCCTGCGCCGGCGACCAGCTCGCGGGCGCGGTGGGACTCGGCTGTCTCGATCGCGGCCAGTCGCTGTGCGTGCACGGCACGGGCAGCTTCGTCGATTTGCTGATCGGCACGGCCCTGCCGCACGACGCGGGCGGCCACGAAGGCACCTTGACGATGACGGCGCGCCGCCACGACAAGGTTTCGCATTTCTCGCTCGAAACCTTCGTGCCGACCACGGGCTCCGCGCTCAACTGGATCTGCGAAAAGCTCCAGTGGTTCGACGATCCGCAAGAGATCAGCGCGCTGGCGGCCACCGTGGAGGGTTCGCGCGGCGTGGCGTTCCTGCCCGCGCTCACCGGCATGCGCGTGCCGCAATTGCAGCCGGGCGCGCGCGCCTCGCTCGCGGGACTTTCGATTGCCACCACCAAGGCCGAGGTCGCCTACGCGATTCTCGAGGGCGTTGCGCAATCGGTGGCGCTGTGCAACGACGCGAACACGGCGGTCGCGCAGGTGGCCGCCGACGAGCTGATCGTGGGCGGCGGCTTGTCCGCGAGCGACACGCTGTTGCAGGTCCAGGCCGATCTGGGCGGCGTGCCCGTGCGGCGCATGCGCGGGAGCGAGCGCGCGAGCCTGCGCGGGGCCGCGTTCCTCGCCGGCTCGTCGGGCCTGCTGTGGGAGTCGCTCGACGCCGCGCGCGCAACGCTTGCGACCGACGCGGTGTTCGAGCCGCGCACGTCGGCGGACGCGCGCGAGGCGCGCCGCGCCTCATGGCGCACGCGCGTGGAGCACGAGCTCGCCCACGCGAGCGCATTCGAAACACGCCAATTCGAAGCACAGTAAAGCAGGAGAACGAACTACATGATGTGGATTCCATCGAGAAAGGCCAATCGCGAGCGCGCGAGCATGACGGGCACGGAGCCGTTGCGTCTCGTGCGCGCCGAGCAGCTCGACCGGCTCGCGAGCGAGACCTTCGACATCGCCATCGTGGGCGGCGGCGTGACCGGCGCCTATGCGGCGCTCGACGCGAGCTTGCGTGGCTACCGCGTCGCACTGGTGGAGAAGAGCGACTTCGCCGCGGGCACGTCGTCGAAGTCGTCGAAGATGGTGCACGGCGGCCTGCGCTACATCGAGCAGGGCAATCTCGGGCTCGTGCGGCATTCGCTGCTCGAGCGCCAGCGGCTGCGCCGCAACGCGCGCCATCTGGTGCAGCGCCTGCCGTTTCTGTTCCCGGTGATGGAACGCGATGGCATATTCGACAAGCGCCTCGCCAAGGCCTTCGAAGGCCTGCTGTGGACCTACGACCTCGCGGGCGGCTGGCGCGAAGGCATTCTCCACCAGAAGCTCACCAAGGCCGAAGTGCTCTCGCATTGCCCGACCTTCAACGAAACGCATTTGAGCGGCGGCTTCATGTACTTCGACGCGCGCGTGGACGACGCGCGCCTCACGCTCGATATCGCGCGCACGGCGGCCTTTCACGGCGCGGCGCTCGTCAATCACGCGCAGGCGATGGAGGTGACGCGCAACCAGCAAGGCCGCGTGGATGGCCTCATCGTGCACGCGGACGAACGCGAACTGCGCGTGAAGGCGGGCGTGGTCGTCATGGCCACGGGGGTCTGGCTGCGCGACTGGAGCGGCCGCAAGAAGGGCGACGATCCCGCGCTGCAGATCCGTCCCGCGAAAGGCGTGCACGTGGCCATTCCATGGCTGAAGATCCGCAACGACTGCACGGTGACGATCCCCGTGCCGGGCCGCAGCCGCCGCGCGACCATCACGCGCTGGGGCAACGTTTCGTATCTGGGCACCACCGACGAAGACTATCGCGGCGATCTCGACGACGTTTGTTGCACGCGCAAGGAACTCGATTTCCTGCTGGAAGGCGCATGTTCGGCGCTGAAGACCGACCTGTGCGCCGAAGACGTGGTGGGCAGCATCGCCGGATGCCGTCCGCTCGTCGGGCCGCCTGGCGGAAAGACCCTGGAAATGAAGCGCAATCACGAGATTCACGTCGCGCCCGATGGCCTCGTGACGATTGTCGGCGGCAAGCTGACCACCTCGCGGCACATGGCGGAGCAGACCATCGACGCCGCGCAGAAAGTCATCGGCAAGCGCGCCCGATGCGCGACCCAATCGGCGTATCTGCTGGGCGCGGCGGGCTACGACGCTCAGGCGATCGTCGCCTCGGGCGGCTTGAGCGCGCACTTCGGCGAACGCTATGGCACCGAGGCGCGCTTCGTCACGGACCTCGCGCAGGTCGATCCGCGTCTCTTGCGGCCCATCGTCGAAGGCCTGCCCTATACCGAAGCCGAAGTGCTGTACGCCGCGCGCCACGAACTCGCCGCCACCGTCGACGACGTGCTGTCGCGCCGCATGCGCGCGCGCCTGATGGCGCGCGATGCGTCCGCGCGCGCCGCCGCGCGCGTGGGCGAGATTCTGCAGGCCGAGCTCGGCCTGTCCCCCGCCACCGTTGCGAGCCAGGTGCGCGACTACGTCGCCGCTGTCGAGCACGACAAATCCGTTCTTATGGGAGATACCGCATGATCAGCAAGGAAGCCATCAAGCGAGGCTACAACCGCGGCAACTACGTCGTGGGCGCGCATACGCCGCCGCCGTGGGCCGTGGGCATCGACAAGCCCGGCACCGAAGCGGGCCTGCAGCGCGATCCCGTTGTGCTCACGCGCGAGCAGCTCGATGCGCTGCGCACCGCCGCCGACGAAGTGCTCACGCAAAGCGCGGAGGTAGTCGCGTTCACGCGCGACTGGTGGGCGCGCTCGATGGTCAGCGAGACGGCGGGCAAGCCGGCCACGCCGCACGCCGCGATCGTGCGCGTCTCGACCGTGGAGCAGGTGCAGGCCGTGTTGCGCATTGCGCACGCGGGCGCAATTCCCGTGACGCCTTCGGCGGGCCGCAGCAACGTGACCGGCGCGGCGCTGCCCTTGCGCGGCGGCATCGTGCTCGACGTGTGCGGGCTGAACCGCTTCGTGGGCTTCGATCGCGAGAGCCAGATCGTCGAAGTCGAGGCGGGCATGTTCGGCGATATCTTCGAGGAGACCCTCCAGCGCGAGTACCGCATGACGATGGGGCATTGGCCTTCGTCGTTCGCCATCAGCACGGTGGGCGGCTGGGTGGCCTGCCGCGGCGCGGGCCAGCTTTCCACGCGCTACGGCAAGATCGAGGACATGGTGTCCGGCATGGACGTGGTGCTGGCGGACGGCCGGCTCGTCACGCTGGGCGGCTACGCGCGCGCGGCCGTGGGCCCCGATCTGCAGCAGCTTTTCATCGGCTCGGAAGGCACGCTTGGCGTGATCGTGCGCGTGCGCCTGAAGCTGCATCGGCTGCCCGACTACGGGCGCGCGATTGCGTACGGCTTCAGCTCGTTCGCGGCGGGGCTCGAAGCTTGCCGCGAAATCCTGCAGCGCGGCGCGAATCCGGCGGCGCTGCGCCTCTACGACGAACTCGAAAGCGGCGTACAGTTCGGGCTGCCAAATACCAGCGTGCTGCTGGTGGCCGACGAAGGCGCGCGCGAGCAGGTGGAAGCGGCGCTGAGCATCGGCGAGCGCGTCTGTGCGGAGCTCGGCGAGCGGCTCGATCACGAGGCCATCTTCGAGAAATGGCTCGATACGCGCTACCTCACGGGCAAGAGCGCCGAAGGCTTCAAGCGCGGCCCCGGCTTCGTGGCCGATACGCTCGAAATGATCGGGCCGTGGCGCGATCTCGCGGCGATCTATCGCGACGTGGTGGCGGCCATCAATGCGGTGCCGGGCACGCTCGCGGGATCGGCGCACCAGTCGCATGCGTATGTGGACGGCGCGTGCCTCTATTTCTCGCTGCGCGGCGAGGTGGCGGTGGGCGAGCGCGCGCAGTGGTATCGCGCCGCGTGGGACGCCGCGAACGCGGTCATCATCCAATACAATGCGACGCTGAGCCACCACCACGGCGTGGGCCTGTTGCGCTCGCCGTACATGCGCGACTCGCTCGGCCCGGCGTTCGCGGTGCTGGAAGCCGTGAAGCGCGCGCTCGATCCGCAGAACATCCTCAACCCCGGAAAGCTCGGCTTGACTGACGAGCTGCTCCACGAAACGAAGTAACGATGCCCATGGACAGGTCACTTGGCGGGCGCCTCACGCGCCATCCGGTCATCGCGACGCTGTATGGCGCGGACGAGATCGATTGCTTCATGCGAAGCGCGGCGGAAGTCGCCATCGTCGCGAACGTCGATCTGCGCAAGCTGCACCGGGTCGTGGCGGCGCTCACGAAGGCGGACAAGTACGTCATCGTCAATATCGACAGTTGCGACGGCCTCTCGCAGGACAAGGGCGGCGTCGAGTATCTGGCGGACATCGGCGTGACGAGCCTCGTTTCCACGCGGGTGGCCACGATCCAGCGCGGCAACCGGGCCGGTCTCGTCACGATGCAAAAGGTGTTCGTGACGGACCGCTCGACCTGGCCGCGCAGCGTGAAGGCGCTCGAGCAGAGCGATCCGAATCTCGTGCAGCTGATGCCGGCGCCCATGCTCGCGCGGCTCTCGGCGCAGGACCGCAAGGCGCTGCCGCCCATGGTCGCGTCGGGCTTCGTGTGCAACGAGGCGGACGTGCTCGCGATACTCCGCGGCGGCGCCGTGGCGGCGTCGACGAGCGACACCGAACTCTGGAACCTCGAGCTGGAAGGTCGAACCCTTGGCATGGCGGGCGCGATGACCGGCCAGGCGGTATTGGCCGGTGAGCGCGCATGACTGGGCGAAGGCGGGCCGCGCCGCCACGGTGGCGGCGCGGCTCGCGCAGCCGCGCTCAGGGAATGCGCGTGCGCGTGACGTCGACCATCGGCGCGACGTCGACGATCGGCGTCACGCTCACGCCCGGCTCGTTCGCCTCGACGGCCAGCGTGGACGGCTGCCGTTTCGCGCGGCGCGCGCTTTTCCAGATCATCAGCAGGTGGTAGTAGAGCCGCAGGCTCAAGCCGAACCGGTACGCGTGCAGGTTGGCGAGCGCGAGCGTCAATCCCGCGCGCGCATTCTGATTGCGCGCATGGAGCGAAACGACGATCGGCACGAAACGGCGCATGGCGAGCTTGCGCGCGGGCTCGAGTTCGGGCGGTAGCGTCAGCCCCCGCAGAAAACGCCAGGCGGCGATCGACGATGCGCTGGTCGTATTGCGCGTCGACTGCGAAACCGAGACATCGGTTTTCCGGTAGCAGGACACATGTTCGTCGATGTAGCACACGCCCCGCGCCGCCAGGCACAAGCGCACGCCGAAGACGTAATCGCAGCACACGGCATGCTGTTCGTCGTAGCTGATCTGCTTGACGAGCGCGGCGTCGGCGAGCCAGCCGTTATTCGGGAACATCTGCACGATGCCGGTGCGCCCCGGCAGGGCCTGCAGGCCCGCCGCCGCGGGCGTGCGGTGATACGCGCGATTCATGCGCCGGCTCGACGCATAGTCCACGCTGCCGTCGTGGTCGACCTCGTATTGATTGCCGAACGCCGCCTGAATGCCGGGATGCTGCTCCCATTGCGCGAGCAGGCGCTCGATGCATCGCTCGGCCAGGTAGTCGTCGTCGTGGATCAGCAGGATTTTGTCGCCGGTTGCGCGCGCAAAGAGGTTCGCGACATTGCGCGCCTGACCGAGCGCGGGCGTGTTGCGCCGGTAGGCGATGCGCGCGTCGTCGCCATACCGCCCGGCGATCACGCGCTCGGTGCTCGCGTCCGGAGAATCGTCGCCGATCACGATTTCGATGTTCGTGTGCGTCTGCGCGAGGCACGATTCGATGCAGCCGATCAATAGATCCGGGCGCTTGTACGTGGGCAGACAAATCGAGACTTTGGTTTTTATCGTCATGGGCCTACCCCTTGTTCCTTAGGGACGATGAAGAGGTTCGCATTGCGAACGCCACGCGGCTGGCATGACGGTAAGGGATCAAAACTCGAAAGAAATTGAAAATAAATCGCAAGCCGGGCTCATGCGGGAAAACGCGGATCTGGCGGGAATTATGGGAAATTCATAAGAAGATTAATAAAGAAAATCGATGTTGCGGCGCAAAAGCCATGCGGTTTTGGGCGCGGCCGGCCGGTATTGCGGCGATTGCCGCCGATGAATTTAGCCAGAAGGCGTGAAGAGAAAATAATTCTGCGAGCGCGGAGTGCGTGCCGGGATTATGAAAGCACTTTCTACGGAGCGCCGCGTAGCATGGTGAGCCATTCAATCAGCGACAGAACAACGGACAATGGGCGACACACTCCATTATTTCGATTACGCGGCCACGACGCCGGCCGACCCGCGCGTGATCGCGTCGATGTGCGAATGCCTCGGCATCGAGGGCGCATTCGGCAATCCCGCCTCCAGTTCGCATGCGGCGGGCACGAAGGCGCGCGGCCTCGTGGAAGCGGCGCGCGCGCAGGTCGCGGCGCTGATCGGCGGCGCGCCCGACGAGATCGTCTGGACCTCGGGCGCCACCGAATCGAACAACCTCGCCCTGAAGGGCTTTGCCGACGCGGCCACGGGCGCGCGCCACCTGGTCACGAGCTGCCTCGAGCACAAGGCGATTCTCGACACCATGGCGAGCCTCGAAGCGCGCGGCATGACGGTCGCCTATGTGCGCCCTTGCGCCGACGGCAGCATCGGCGTGGAGGCCGTCAAGGCGGCTCTGCGCGCCGACACCGGTCTCGTCTCGCTCATGCTCGTGAACAACGAGATCGGCACGCTCACGGACATCGCCGCGATTGCGCCGCTGGTGCGCGAAGCGGGCGCGCTGCTGCACGTGGACGCGGCGCAGGCGCTCGGCAAGACGCCCATCGACGTGAAGGCGATGGGCATCGACCTGCTGTCGATGTCGGCGCACAAGGTTTATGGGCCCAAGGGAATTGGCGCGCTCTACGTGCGCCGCGAGGTGGCCGCGCGCATCGCGCCGCAGATGCATGGCGGCGGCCACGAACGCGGGCTGCGCTCGGGCACGCTCGCCACGCACCAGATCGTGGGCATGGGCACGGCCTGCGCGCTGGCGGCCGCCGAGATGGAGGCGGAGACGCAGCGCATCGCGCGGCTTGCCGAGCGTCTCCTCGATGGCGTGCGCGGCCTCGAAGGCGTGACCCAGAACGCGCGCGCCGCGCGCCGGATCGCGCACACGCTGAGCCTCACCCTCGGCCTGCCCGGCTTCTTCCCGTTCATGCTGGCGGCGGATCTGGCCGTGTCGTCCACCTCGGCGTGCAATTCGGCCTCGGGTGCGCCTTCGCACGTGCTGAGCGCGCTCGGGCTCGACGCCGAGGCGGCCAGCCGCACGCTGCGCTTCAGCCTCGGCCGCTATACGACGGCGCAAGACGTCGATCGTGCGATTGCGTGTATTCGCGCGGTGGTGGCGCAATGCGCGAGCGTGGCGGGCTGCGCGCGCGTTGCGTGACCCGCACCCGCCAAGCCTGCCCAGGCCGATCTCGCTCCAGGCGGACGCTTGCTGCCATCGGCTGAACCAGTCGGCCGAACGCCGTTACGAAATCGGCTTCGAATCCCGGGTGGGATTGCCCAGATCGTCGGTCGGCAGCCATTGCCGATCGAACGCGGCCACGTAGAGCGCCCACTGCGGCGCGCCCAGATCGACGAGCACGGCGCCGTCTTGCCAGATGTCGTTGTGGTCGTTGCTGTCGTTGCCGGGGCGATGAATGAACGCGCCCTTCGAGCCCTGGTTCATGTGCACGTCGTGGATGCCGTCGCCTTCGCTATAGAAGCGGCCGAATGCGTAGACGTCGAAGCCCGATTGCCTCGCGCGCACCAGCAGGCGCTGCAACGTGGCGACAGGCTCGACGGCGTCCGAGCCGTCCATGACGCCGCTGTCGCGCCAGTTGCCGGTGTTGGCGAGGAAGTCGCTGTGCTGGAAATCGAGCGCGGGCAGCGCGTCTTGCCCGGTCAGGTCGTGCGAGCCCGGCGCGGCGCTCTGCAGCGTCGCGAGCACCGGGTGGCGAAAGTCGAAGGGCAGCTTGTACTTCAGCAAGTCGTCGGCATCGGTGGTGCCGACGTTCACCGCGATGTCCCATTGCGCGCCCGCGACCGAGAGCCCGAAATGCAGGTGATATTGCACTTCATGAGGGCGTTGCGTGGGCTTGAGCTGGGGCGTCGTCACGATCTTGCCTTTGGCGTAGCCGTAGGGCAGCGTCATCTCTGGCATCTCCTGGAATCGCTGGCAGCAGGGCCGCCCATGATAGGCCGGCCGCGTGACAGTCGCGCTGCGCGGCGGCGCACGCGGGCGCTTATTTCGCCCCTTTGTCCGGCCCCTGGCTGGCCCATTCCGCGAGCGTGGCCACGGTGTTCATGTTGCGCGCCGTGCCGTCTTTCGCCGCTGGAATCTTGAGCTTCGAGCGCCCGATGCCGTCCTTGTAGTACACGTAGATCTCGCGCTTGCCGAGCGCAATGGCTTCCGTGCCCTGGCCGCTGACCTTCGCGAGCGCATCGGCGCTCGGGGAGGCGTCCAGAAAGAGCGCGAGCGTGCGCTCGGGCGGTGCGTTCGCGAAGGGGTTCGCCGCGAGCACGGCGGCCATTTCTGCGGCGGTGCGCAGCAGCACGCCTACGGATTGGCCCGCGTAGTCAGCAAGGCTGTGCTCGAGCTGCTGCTTGACGCCCGCCGCCGCGAGCCGGCTCTGGAAGACGACGTTTCCGCTTGCGATATAGGTACGCACGCCGGTGAAGCCCAGCGTTTCGCACATCGCACGCAGTTCGGTCATGGGGAGCTTGCCGGTGCCGCCGACGTTCACGGCGCGCAAGAGAGCGATATAGGTAGGCATGGGCGCATGATACTGCGGTTCGCATGGGCGCCACGCCACAGTGGCGGGCGTCGCAGGTCGGGCGCCGTTGCGACGCGTGGCGGTATCATCGAAACGATGGGACGCGCCATGTCGGCGCGTTGGCGGACCGAAGAGCGAAGACGCATGAAGACGCTGCTGATCGTCTATCACACGATGACCGGTGGAACGCAGCAAATGGCCGAGGCAGCGGCGGCTGCCGCGCGCGAGCAGGCGGGCGTCGTGGTGAAGCTGCAGCGTGCGGACGCCACGCAACCCGCAGACGTGCTGGCCGCCGACGGCTATCTGTTCGCGACCCCGGAGAATCTGGCGGCCATGTCCGGGCTGATGAAGGACTTCTTCGACCGTAGCTACTACGCGGCGCTCGATCGCGTGAACGGCCGCCCCTACGCGGTTATGATCTGCGCGGGCAGCGACGGGCAGAACGCGTTGCGCCAGATCGATCGCATCGCCACGGGCTGGCGGCTGAAGGCGGTGGCGCAGGGCGTGATCGTCTGCACGCATGCACAGACGCCCGAGCGCATTCTCGCGCCCAAGACGCTCGGCGCCGGCGATCTCGAACGCTGCGCGGAGCTGGGTGCGGGACTCGCAGCGGGGCTCGCGCTCGGCGTCTTTTGAGGCGTGCGGGTTCTCGCACTGGCAAAGATGCTTTGGAGTACGATTCAAACGCGCAACCGGGATGCGCGCAGGCCGTGAATCGGCTACTGAAGCAAGCAACGCTTGCGCGTCCGGCAGCGCAGCCATGTTGCGCCGACGGGTCATGAAAGACGCTCGTCGGGCATGCCGCGCGCGAGCGTTGCGGTTGAGTTTCCTTATCGAGCGCGCTACATTGGGCGCGCGCGTTTCGGTCCGCCTGGCAGGCGTCGCAACGCTTGCCCGCCTTTTCGTAATCGATCTGCAAGGATAACTGATGGTGCATCGCGCAGAGCGCGACAACCACGAAGCCTGGGGGTGGTTTGCCGGTCGCGCGGGCCAGAGCCGGCTCGGCGTGCTTGCGCTGGGGCTTGGCGTCGCGCTCGGCGTGCTCGCATGCGTGCCGGGTCTGCCGTTCGATGCGCGCGGCGGCGCGGCGGCGGCGAGCGCGTGCCTCGATATCGGCATCGCCGTGATCGGTGCGCGGCTCGTCGCTTCGCGCGAGCCTGTGGCGCCGTCTGCTCGCGTGCCCCTCTGGAAGACGTTGCTGAGCCTCGCGCGGCTCGCGTTCAGACGCGACGCCGCAGGCGCCGCGCATGCCGGAGAGACCGGCGCGTCCGTCGAGTCCGAAAGTTCCGGGCTGGCGGACCTGCGCAGCCTGCTAAGGGCGCTGCCGTGGCAGCCCTGGGTCGTGCCGCTTATTGCGCTCGTTTCGCTCGCGCTCGCGGCGCTTGCCTGGGCCGGGCCCGTTCCCGCGTCGCATGCAACCGGCATGCGGCCCGCGTCGCTCGTGTTCGTCGCGCTCATGCTGGTGCTCGCATTCGCTGCGCTCGTCGCGGAACGCTTTCATGCGCAACGCAGCGCCGATTCGCGCGCATCCGCCGCGCTCGTGGGGCTGCTGCGCGTGGTGATTGTCGCGGCGCTGGGCGCGGCGGCAGCGGGAGCGTGGTCCGCGCATGGCGGCGCGGCGCCGGTCTGGCTGCCGCGCGTGATCGCCGTGCCGAGCGGCGCGGTCGCGATCGAACTCGCGATGCGTTCGGCATGGGCGTGGCTGGCGGCACCTGCGGCATCCGCTGCATCTGCAGCACCTGCGGCACCTGCGGCCGATGCCGCGAGCGCAGACGACGCGTGGTTCCTGCATAGCGCGCTTGCCAACGCGTTGCGTCCGCACGGGCATCCGCTCGCCGCGCTCGATGAACGATTGCGCGCGCGCTACGGCATCGACTTGCGGCAGAACTGGGCGCTGCGAAGTTTCGTGCGGCTCCTGCCGGGCACGCTCGCGGCCATGGTGCTCGCGGGCTGGCTGCTGGGCGGCGTGACGATCCTCGGTCCCGATCAGCGCGCGGTCTACGAGCGCTTCGGCGCGCCTATCGGCGTGTGGCAGCCGGGACTGCACGTGGGGCTGCCTTGGCCCTTCGGCCGCGCGCGCGCGATCGACAACGGCGCGGTCCATCAACTGATCGTCTCGGGCAGCGCCAACGACGATAGCCGCGCCGCGCCGCCCGTCGCCGCCGATGCGGCGGCGCCCGCGCAGCTCGACCGGCTCTGGGATGTCGCGCATCCGTGGGAGACCACCCAGGTGATCGCGGGCACGAGCGGCGACCAGCAGGCCTTCCAGATCGTGAGCGCGGATGTGCGCCTCGACTACCGCATCGGCCTCTCGGATGCGGCGGCGCGCGCCGCGCTCTATCGCACCGTCGATCTGGCCGCGACCGTGCGCTCGATCGCGAATCGCGAAGTCGTGCGCTATCTCGCGTCGCGTACGCTGCAGTCGCTGCTCGATACGCCGCAGACCGCGATGGCCGCGACGCTGCGCGCCGCCGTGCAGCGCCAGCTCGATGCGCTCGCGAGCGGCGTCGAAGTCGTGGCGGTCGTGATCGAGAGCGTGCATCCGCCGGCGGGCGCGGCGGCCGCGTATCACGGCGTGCAGGCAGCGCAGATTCGTGCCCAGGCGAGCGTGGTGCAGGCACACGGTTTCGCCGCGCAGACGATCGGCGGCGCGCAGCAGCAGGCGATCGAAGCCGTCGCGCAGGGCAGCGCGAACGCGGCGGACACGCTGGCGACCGCGCGCGCGCAGCAGGCGGGCTTCGACGCCGACGTGATCGCGCAAGGCCTGGGCGGCCCCGCCTTCGCCTTCGAGTACTACCTGCACAGCCTGCAAAAAGGGCTGCGGAACGCGAACCTGACCGTGATCGACAACCGCCTCGCGAGCGGCAACCGCGCGACCATCGACTTGCGCACGTGGACGCCCGCCACGGCGGCGGGCATGAAGCAGGCATGGTGAAACAGGCATGGTGAAGCAGGCGTGGCGAGGCGCGCGCCGTCCGGTGTGGACGAATCGAAAACGGCATCGACATCGAGCAAGGTGAACTGAACGTGGGAATCCTGCACGCGCACGGTAATGCGCAATCTCATCATCACGGCCACGCGCACGGCGGCGGCGCGCCCGCGAATCGCCCGCGCTTCGCGCTGCGGGTGGCGCTGGCGCTCGCGTGCGTGATCGTCGCGCTCGTGGTCGCGAGCTTCGTGCAGGTGCGCGAGGGCGAGGCGGACGTGGTCACGCGCTTCGGCGACCCGGTGCGCGTGCTGCTCCAGCCGGGCCTCGCGTGGCGCCTGCCCGCGCCCATCGAGGCGGCGCTGCCGGTGGACCTGCGGCTGCACACGACGTCGAACGGCCTGCAGGACGTGGGCACGCGCGACGGCCTGCGCATCATCGTGCAGGCCTACGTGGCGTGGCGCGTGCCCGCCAACGCCAGCGATATCGGCCGCTTCGTGCGCGCGGTGCGCAACGAACCCGACGAAGCCGCGCGGCAGATCCGCTCGCTCGTGGGCTCCGCGTTGCAGACCACCTCGGCGGGCTTCGATCTCGCCTCGCTCGTCAATACCGATCCGTCGCAAGTTCGCATCGCCGCCTTCGAGGAGGCGCTGCGCCGCCAGGTCGATGCGCAGGCCTACGCCGCGTACGGCGTGCATGTCGTGCAGGTGGGGCTCGAGCGCCTCACGCTGCCGGCCGTGACGCTGGCGGCGACGGTCGAGCGCATGCGCGCCGAGCGCGAGACCGTGGCCGCGCAACGCACGGCCGAGGGCCTGCGCGAAGCGGCGCAGATCCGCTCGGACGCCGACCGCGACGCGCGCGTGATGATCGCCGACGCCAACGTGAAAGCCGCCGGGATCGAGGCGCAGTCGCGCAAGGACGCGGCGGCGATCTACGGCAAGAGCTACGCGGCCGATCCGCAGCTCTACACGATGCTGCGCTCGCTCGACACACTGGGCTCGGTCGTCAACCAGAACACGAACCTGATCCTGCGCACCGACGCGGCGCCGTTCCGCGCGCTCGTGCAGGGGCCGCCGGGGCTGGGCGTAACTTCGAACGCAACTGCGGACGCAACTTCGGGCTCCAGCGTGTCCGGTGCGGCTTCATCCCCCGCGCGCGCCCACGGGCACGGCCGATGAGCGCGCGCGAGAACGTCCCGGCGCTCGGCCCCGGCGCGCAGGCGGTGCGGCTGGCGTTCCGCTTCGTCGCGGCGCTGGCGGTGCTGGCCGCGCTCGCGTGGGCCACCTCGAACGTACGCCGCATTCCCGCCGATAGCCGCGCCGTCGTGACGCGCTTTGGCGCCTATGTGAGGCACCAGGGCGCGGGCTTGCTGGTGGCGTGGCCGCGCCCGTTCGAAACGGTGCAGCTCGTGCCCGGCAGCGAGCGCGTGCTCGAGCGCCACATCGTTTCGCTGATGCGCGATCCGCACGCGGGCTCGCAATTGAGCACGGCCTCCGACGCGCTCGCCGGGTCCGGCTACGTGCTCACCGGCGACAACGGCGTTGTGCAGGTGAGCGCGACGCTGTTCTATCGCGTAGCCGACCCCTATGCCTATGCGTTGCAGCTCGATCACCTCGACGCGGCGCTCGAGCGCATCGTCTCGGCTTCGGTGGGAGAGACGCTCGCGCAGCGCGATCTCGACGCGATCCTCGTGGCTCGCCCGGAGATGGTGGCCGCCGACCAGCAAATGGCCGCGCGCCGCGAAGCGCTGCGCGGCGACCTCGCGCGCGCGGTCCAGCGCCATCTCGACGCGCTGGCCGCCGCGCACGCGGGGCTCGGCATCGAAGTGGCGCGCGTGGATGTGCAGGCATCGTTTCCCGCCTCGGCCATCGACGCGTTCAATGCCGTGTTGAGTTCGATGCAGAACGCGGAGCGCGACATCGCGCAGGCGCGCACCATCGCCGAGAAAACGCGCCAGGGCGCGCAGCAGAACGCCGATCGCATCGTCCAGGATGCCCAGGCCAATGCCGCCGAGCGCGTGGCCACGGCCAGGTCCGAAACGTCGACCATCGCGCAGCTCGAGGCGGCGCTCGTGCAGGACCACGATCCGGGGCTCGTCGCGCGCGCTTACCGGGACCGCGTTCAGGCTGTGCTGGCCAGGGCGGCGCGCGTGACGACGATCGACCCGCACGATGCGTCGAGCCTGGTCTTGCCGGGGCATGCGCCATGACGACACCTTATGAGTCGGCCGGGCGGCCATCCGCGGCGCCGCGCGACGGCGCTCGCGCGGCGCATGCGGCGCAGGGCGTCCACCCGGCGCACGACGGGCAGCGGGGCTACGAGAGCCAGCAGGGGCACGACGGCCACGATCGTCGCGACGGCCACGAAGTCCACGCGCTCGCGATGTCGGCCGCCGAGCGCCGCGCGATCACGCGTCATACCTTGCTCGCGCTGATCGCGGGCGGCCTGCTCCTGCTCTCGCTCGGGTGGTCGTGGCTCTGGCCCAGTGCCGCGCGTGGCGGCGCGACGCTCGCGCAACTCCTCGCGGCGGCGGCCTCGCTCGTGGTCGCGCCGCCGGTGTTCGCGGGCGCGTGGCGCAGCCTCGAGTCGCCGAGCCTGCACGGCGTGACCGATCGTCTGATCGCGCTCGCGATGCTGGGCGCCTGGGCCGTGGGCGACATGACGACGGCCGCGCTGCTGCCCATCGTGATGACCTTCGGGCACGCGCTCGAAGAGCGCAGCGTGCTTGGCTCGCAAGAGGCCATTCGTGCGCTCGGGCGCCTGACCGCCGGCAACGTGCGGCGCGTGAATGGCGACGGGGCGATCGAGGAAGTGCCGTACGACGCGATACGGCCGGGCGACCTCGTCGACGTGCTGCCGGGCGCGCGCATTCCCGCCGACGGCATCGTGCGGCACGGCCGTGCGAGCATCGACAACGGACCGATCACCGGCGAGTCGCTGCCGCAGGACGCGGGCGAGGGCGCGAGCGTCTACGGCGGCTCGATCGATCTGGACGGCGCGCTGCGCGTGGAGATCACGCAGGTGGGCGAGGCCTCGACGCTCGGCAAGGTCATCGAGCTCATGCAGCGCGCGGAAGCCGCCAAGCCGCCCATCACCCAGGCGCTCGAGCGCTACATGGACGCCTGGCTCGCGCTCGTGCTGCTGATCGCGGCCATCGTCTGGTTCGTGAGTGCGAACGCCCAGGCGATGCTCGCCGTGATCGTCGCTTCGTGCCCGTGCGCGCTCGTGCTCGCGGCGCCCTCGACCGCCATCGCGGGTATTGCGGCGGGCGCGCGGCGCGGTATTTTGTTCAGGAATACTGCGTTTCTCGACAAGATCGCCGGGATCGACACGCTCGTGATCGACAAGACCGGCACGCTCACGCACGGCGAGCTGCGCGTCACGCGCGTGGCATGGCAGCCCGGCGTGGACGAGGCACAGGCCCGCGCGCTGGCGGTGCGATTGGCGTTGGGCAGCGCGCATCCGATATGCCGCGCGCTGGTGCGCGAGGGCGAGCAGGGCGTCATGCCCGGTGCGCAATCCCCCGGTACGATATTGGGTGCAACGCCGGGCGCAACGTCGGGCGCAACGCCGGGCGCAACGCCGGGCGCAACGCCGGCTGCATTGCCGGGCGCAGGCCCGGCAGGCGTGCCGTTTGCCGATGCGCGCGAATTGCGCGGGCTCGGCGTGCGTGCGCAGACCGACGCCGGCATGGCCGTGCTCGGCCGCCACGATCTGCTCGCGCAGCACGTGCATGAGTTGCCGCCCGCGCCCGCGGACTTCGACGGCACTTGCGCGGGACTCGCGTTGAACGGCCACCTGCTCGCGTGGTTTGCCTTTGCGGACACGCTGCGCCCCGAAGCGCGCGCGGCGCTCGACGACCTGCGCGCGCTGGGCATTGCGCGCGAGGCGCTGGTGACGGGCGACCGCGAAAGCGTCGCGCGGCGGCTCGCGCGCGAGGTGGGCATCGAAACGGTGGTCGCGCAGGCGCTGCCGCACGACAAGCTCGATTACGTGCTGCGCGAGATCGACGCGGGCCACCATCCGCTCGTGGTCGGCGATGGCCTGAACGACGTGCTCGCCATCAAGGCAGGCTCGACGAGCGTCGCGATGGGCGAGCGCGGCATCGACATCGCGGTGGCCTCGGCGGACGTCGTGCTGCTCGCCGACGACCTGCGCCGCCTCGCCGACTGCATTCGGCTCGGCAGGCGCTGCCGGAGCATCGCCACGGCAAACGCGGCGATCGGCCTTGGGTGGACCGTGGCCGTGATCGCGCTCGCGGCGCTGGGCGTGATTGGGGCGGTGGCGAGCGCGGTTCTGCACAACGTGGGGACGCTCGTGGTGATCGCCAACGCGGGGCGGCTGTTGCGGCGCGATGCGGGCGAGGTCGGTTCATCGGCGAGTGCGAGCCGCGCAACGAGCGCGTAGCGCCAGCGCCAGGTGCGAGCGAGCGTGAGCGCTGTCGGGCAGCGCGCGCTTCCTTCATTTTTTCGTTGGCCGGGGGCTCACTCCACAGGCAGCGCAGCCGGCATCCGCATGCGGTACAACGACACCGCCTGGATCGCGAGTGCGCAGAAAATCGCGCTGCCGTAAGCGGCAACCAGGTTCGTGCGCGTCAACGTCAGGCTTAGCACATAGAAAAACGCGGCGAAGCCCAGCAGGCCCGCCGTCATGCCGCGCATTAACTGCTGCGGGGCGGCATGGCCGGTCATGCGATGCGCGAACACCGCCAGAATGATCGCCATGAACGGGAACGACGCGAGCACGCCGCTCGCCTCGGGCCCCACGTAAGGCGCGATCAGCGTCACGCCCACCACGAGTCCGGCGATGAGCGCCATGCGCGCGGGCAAGTCCCACCACGGCGCATCGAGCTTCGCGCTTCTGGCCGCCTGGTTGGGGATGAGGTTGAGCGCGAACGCGATGGCCGCCACGGCAAGGATGAAGAGGCTGGTTTGCTGCAGCCCGCTCCACTGCAGCAGGACGGCCAGGACGGCGAATATCGCGCAGGCGCCGGTGAGCGCCATGCGCCATCCGAGCGGCGCGAGCCTGCAATAGACCAGGCAGAAGGCCACTTGCGCGACCGTCGCGACGAGCGAGCCCGCCGTGGCCTGGGCGGCGAAGGCCGGCCCGTGCTCGAGCGAGAGGAACACCGAGATCGGCCCCGAGGTGAGCGGCAGCCCGACCATGAAACCACCGATCGCTTCGCCCCAGCGGCGAACGGCAAGACTGGCGGCCAACAGCAACAGCGGCGTGACGACGAGCTTGAAAACGAGAAGATCCATGATGAACGAGATGAACGAGATGAGCGAGACGATGCGGGAAATGCGGGCGTCAGACGATTAAGCAGATATTGAAGGCCGCCCCTGCGTCTGACAAACCATTTGTCGTCATATAATGCGTGAGTAAAACTCACGCATGTCCTTGTCATGTTCGACCGGCTCCCTCCCTTGCAAACCCTGCGCGCCTTCGAAGCCACCGGGCGGCTATTGAGCATGACGCTCGCCGCCGAGGAACTGCACGTCACGCACGGCGCGGTGAGCCGGCACATCAAGACGCTCGAAAGCCATCTGGGCGTCGCGCTGTTTCAGCGCCTGACCCGGCGGATCGTGCTAACCGCGGCGGGCGCCGAGTTCCTGCTGGCCGTCACGCGCGTGCTGGGCGAGCTGACGAAGGAATCGGAACGCCTGCGCGCCCACGACAGCGTCGCGCGCCTGAAGATCAACTCGAGCGTGTCGTTCGCGAACAAGTGGCTCGCGCCCCGGCTGCATCGGCTCAAGGCCCGGCACCCGGAGCTCGACGTCCACCTCGAAGTGACCGACAAATACGTCGACCTGAACGACGGCGAGGCGGATGTGGCCATCCGCTATGGAAGCGGGCGTTATCCGCGCGTGCTTGCCGAACGCATTCTGGAAGAGACCGTGACGCCGGTATGCAGTCCTGATTATCGTGCGGCCAGGGCGGGCATGCGCTGCGTCGAGAGCCTCGCGCGTTGCACCCTGCTGCACGAGGACGGCATGCTGGCGAACTGGGAGCAATGGCTCGCGCTGGCGGGAATCAAGGGCATCCGCAGCGACCGCGGCTCCGCCTACAGCCATGGCAGCCTCGCCATCGAGGCGGCGATTCGCGGCGAAGGCGTGGCGCTCGGGCGCAGCGTGATCGTGGCGGACGACATCGCCGCCGGGCGCCTGGTTGCGCCGTTCCCCGCTATTTGCCTGAAGTCGGAGCGCGGCCACGATCTCGTCTACCGCATCGGCAGCCGCGACGACCCCAAGGTGTGCGCCCTGCGCGATTGGCTCGCCGACGAAATCCGCCTTTTTCTCGCGCCTGCGGGCTGATGCGAGGGTGCGAGGGTGCGCGACCCGGGCGGGCGAGGCTAGAACAAACTCGCTTGCCCCGAAATCAGCGTTTCGAATGCCTCGCGCAGGAACGGCAGAATGGCGTCGGCCACGGGCTGTAGCTGGCGGCTCAAATAGAACCCGTAATCGAGCGGCGAACTGAGCGTTTCCAGCGGCTCCGGGCCTGCGGTCGTCATCACGTAGCTGATCCAGCCGCCGTTCTGATACTGCAGCGGGCGGCCCCTGGCGCGATTGAATTCGTCGGCGACCCGCGCGGCGCGCACGTGCGGCGGCACATTGCGCTGATAGTCGCTCAACGGCCGGCGCAGGCGCTTTCTGAACACGAGTTGCTCGTCGAAGGCGCCGGCGAGCGTGCGCTTCACGTAGTCGCGCACATAATCGGCGTACGGTTCGCGCTTGAAAACGCGCCGATACAGTTCGCGCTGGAATTGCTGGGCGAGCGGCGTCCAGTCGGTGCGTACGGTCTCCAGTCCCTTGAACACCACTTCTTCGCCGCCGTCTTTCGTGCGTGCGAGACCCGCATAGCGCTTTTTGCTGCCTTCTTCCGCGCCGCGCACCGTCGGCATGAGAAAGCGCGAATAATGGCGCTCGAATTGCAGTTCGAGCGCGCTCTCCAGACCAAAGCGTTCGCGCAGTTCGGTCTTCCACCACTGGTTGACGTGCTCGACCAGCGCGCGGCCGGTGCGCGTGGCGTCTTCTTCCGTATGCGCGCGCTTGAGCCAGACGAAGGTGGAGTCGGTGTCGCCGTAGATGACGTCGTAGCCTTGCGATTCGATGAGCGCGCGCGTCTTGCGCATGATCTCGTGGCCGCGCAGGGTGATCGACGAGGCGAGGCGCGGGTCGAAGAAGCGGCAGCCCGTCGAGCCGAGCACGCCGTAGAACGCGTTCATGATGATCTTCAGCGCCTGCGAGAGCGGCGCGTTCTTCTGGCGCTTGGCGTTTTCGCGGCCTTCCCAGACCTGGCGCACGATTTCGGGCAGGCAGTGCAGCGTGCGCGAGAAGCGCGCGCCCAGAAAGCCGGGCACGGATTCAGCGTCGCCCGGCGTGCGCAGGCCTTCGATCAGCCCCACGGGATCGATCAGAAACGTGCGGATGATCGAGGGATAGAGGCTCTTGTAGTCGAGCACCAGCACCGAATCGTAGAGGCCCGGGCGCGAGTCCATGACGAAGCCGCCCGGACTGTTTTCGCCCACCACGTCGCCGAGATTGGGCGCCACGTAGCCGAGCCGGTGCATGCGCGGCAGATAGAGATGCGTGAAGGCCGCGACCGAGCCGCCGCTGCGGTCGGCGGGCAGTCCCGTGACCGAGGCGCGTTCGAGCAGGAACGCGATCAGCTCGGTCTTCTCGAAGATGCGCGTGACCAGTTCGCAGTCCTTGAGGTTGTAGCGGGCGAGCGCGGGTTTGTCCGCGTCGAAGCGGCGCTGGATTTCGTCCATGCGCTGATACGGATTGTCGATGGACTTGCCCTCGCCCAGCAGCGTTTGCGCGACCGATTCGAGACTGAACGACGCGAAGCTCCAGGTGGCCGAGCGCAGCGCCTCGATGCCGTCGATGATGAGCCGGCCCGCCGCGCCCGCGAAGTAATGGTTCTGGTTGATGCTGTGCTCGCGCCATTCCATCACGGCGCCGCCGCGCCCGAGGCGCAACGGCACGCCATATTGCTGCGAATGCGCGTGCAGCACGCGCAGATCGAACTGCACGAGATTCCAGCCGATGATGGCGTCGGGATCGTGTTGCGCCATCCATTCGTTCAGGCGCGTGAGCATGTGCGCGCGGCTCTCGCAGTATTCGAAATCGAAATCGAGTCCGCTTGCGTCGCCGTTTGCGGGCGCGAGCATGAACACCTGGCGCTGGCCGCATCCTTCGAGCGCGATCGAATAGAGCTCGCCTTGCGCACTGGTTTCGATGTCGAGCGAGACGAGCCTGAGCGCGGGGCGATAGTCGGCGGCGGGCCGCAACTCGGCGTCGAGCAGCACGCCCGCCGCATCGCGCTTGCCGCGAAACAGCACGGGCGCGGTGATGAAACGCTCCATCATGTAGCGCTCGGGCGGCTGGATATCGGCTTCGTAGACATCGACGCCCGCTTTCGCCAGGCGCTTCGCGGTGCCGGCGAGCTGGCGGTATTGCGGCGCATAGAGGCCGAGCACGGGCCGCTGCCGGAAGTCCTTGAGATCGAGCGGGCGAAGCTCGGCGCCCCGGTTGCGCTCGAGCGCGCCGAGTGCCGCTTCGCGTTGCGCGGCCGGCACGAACGCGACCGACGGTTGCGCGCGCAGCCGCAGTTGCCGTGGGCCAGCGGGCGTCGCGAGCCAGAAGTCGACTTCGGTATGGTCGGGCGTGTCGCGCCAATGTCGCGTCAGAATGAAGCCCGGCTCGAAGCCGGATTGAAGCTCGGTCACTGTGCGTACCCGCAGGCCTGTTATGTCTGCCGAAATTGTAACGCCACTCGTTGGCGCGACCGGGCCGGATACGGCGCATACGGCGCGGCGCGGGTGACTGGCCGGATTTCAGGCCGGGTTCGCCCTGTTTCCGAACGATTTTCGCTGATTGAGCGAAAATAGCCCGGCGATAAAAAACGAGATCCGGAGAGACAATGAACTTTAAAAGACTCGCGCGAGCGACGCGGGCCGCCACGCTGCTCGCCATGACGATTGCGCTGCCGGCGCTGGGCGCATCGGGTGCGTATGCGCAGACAACGCAGCAACAGGGGCAAAAAGAGCAAGCGGAGTCCGCGACCCTCGGGCGGACGATCGCCACGCAAGGCGCTGCCAATGGCGTTCCGGCGTGCGTCAGTTGTCACGGCGCGAACGGCGAGGGCAACGCGGCGGCGGGCTTCCCCCGGCTTGCCGACCTGGGCACGGACTACTTCGAAGCGCAACTTGCCGCCTTCGCCGATGGCAGCCGCGAGAATAGCGTGATGCAACCGTTCGCGAAGAGCCTGTCGGCCAACGAGCGTACCGCCGTGGCGCAGTACTTCAGCAGCCTGAGCGCGCCGCAGGGCATTCGCACGCAAGATCCTGCCGATGCCGCGCCATCCGATACGGGGGCCTGGCTGGCCGCGCGCGGCCGCTGGCAGCAGGGGCTGCCCGCTTGTGCGCAATGCCATGGGCCGGGCGGCGCCGGTGTCGGCACCGCATTCCCGCCGTTGGCCGGGCAGCCCGCGGCTTATATCGAAGCGCAACTCAATGCATGGAAGAACGGCAAGCGAGCGCCGGGTCCGCTGGCGCTGATGCCCGCTGTCGCGAGCAAGCTCGACGCCGCCGATATGCATGCCGTGGCGCTGTACTACGCGCAGCAGCCGCAGGCCGCGGCGAGCGCAGCGGCGGCTGCGTCGCAGCCCCAGCCCCAGCCCGGCGAGCGCGCCGCGCAGTTCCAGCCGCCTCCCGAAAGCGCCATGCCGGGCGGCGACTTCGGCAAGTCGGTGAAGCTCGGCGAGCAGATCTTCCGGCACACGGGCCAGTACGCAGGGAAGTTCGTGGGCAACTCGCTCAGCTGCGCGAATTGCCATCTGGATGCGGGCCGCAAGGCCGATTCGAGTCCGCTATGGGCCGCTTTTGTTTCGTATCCGGCTTATCGCAGCAAGAACGGACATGTGAACACGTTCGCGGAACGGCTGCAGGGCTGCTTCAACTACAGCATGAACGGCAAGGCGCCGCCGTTGGGCGATCCGGTGCTCGTGGCGCTGGAGAGCTACTCGTACTGGCTGGCCACGGGCGCGCCCGTGGGTGGCAAGGTGGCCGGCAGGGGCTATCCGAAATTGCCCGCGCCCGCACAGAAAGCGGACTATGCGCGCGGCGCAGCGGTTTATGCGCAGCATTGCGCGCTGTGCCACGGCGCGGACGGTCAGGGCAAAAACAGCGATGGCCAGACGGTTTTTCCGCCGCTATGGGGCGCGCATTCCTTCAACTGGGGCGCGGGCATGCATGAGATCCAGAACGCCGCCGGGTTCATCAAGGCGAATATGCCGCTCGGTCTGGGCGGTACGTTGACGGATCAGGAGGCATGGGACGTCGCGACCTTCATGGACAGCCACGAGCGGCCGCAGGATCCGCGTTTCAATGGCTCGGTCGCGCAGACGCGCGCGAAGTACCACGATTCGCCGCACTCGCTGTATGGCACGGTGGTGAATGGCCATCTGCTTGGCAGCCCCTGAAACTTATCGAATCGATCAGGCGGCGCGCCGGAATGCGCGATCGAAATCCGGTGCGCCGTTGATGTCCAGGGCATGGACGATCTCGTCCGCAGCTTTAAGACAATAACGGCGCAGTTCCAGACAACGGAATTGAAGCGATTAATTAATTCGTCATCCTGATGGATTAAGCCATTATCGTTTTCGCTCCGCACGACGGCATAGCCATGCCCGGTCGCACATTCGGCTTGTTGGCGGCTGCCCGGAAGCATTAATTTTCATATTTAAAAAATATTCGGAATCAATCCGCCGTGTCGCTTTGCGCAGGCTGGCTATTTAGAATGCGAACCTCAGCGCCGGGTGCATTGAGCGCCGATTGTGTCTGCATGCGCGGCGAACGATCATGCGAATATTCCCCGTCATTCATCCTACAAATGCAAGAAATGAGCCGGGACGCATGAATCCCAGGGTTTGTACCTAACCCTTCTTCCACAAAATTGTTAAATTCTCCCCTTAGAATGAACACTCTAATTTCGCTGCGGCGGCAATCGATGTGTTTCGCATATTGCCGATCGTAGTGTTTTAGGGTCGTGTTGGGTGGCGGCCCGCAATCCAACCTGTTTCGCATCACTAAACATGAGGCATAGCCGATGACCGAGCCCGTGACTTTTTTCGCCTCCGATCGTCTCCGCGCCCACTATGAGTCTGGCGTTGCGGTGTTTTTTGCGCTGACCAAGCCAGCGTTCGAGAATTTCGAAGCCACCGTTGCGCTCAATATGCAGACGGCTCGCGCGGCCCTCGCGGACAACGAGGCCACGCTGAAGACGGCGCTTCAAAGCAACAATCCGGTGGAGCTTTTCACGCAGCAACTGAACGCTTCGCAGCAGGCTGCATCGAAGGCCATGTCGTATGGGCGCAAGCTCTTCGATATCGCGGCCCATACTCATTCCGAATGGACTGAAGTCGCGCAGGCGCAAACCGAGCGGCAAGAGCAGTGCGTCAAGGCCATGGCCGAGCGCTTTTCGCAAAGCGCGCCCGCCGGCACGGAGCCGTTCGTTGCCGCCATGAATTCGACGTTCGCTGCTTTCGGCAACGCTGCCGACTCCATGCGTACGATGACCCGTCAAGCCATCCAGGCCGCGCAAGGCCGGATCGATACGGTTGCCGCCGCAACGCAGCGCGCCGCGCAAGCGGGGCGTGCCGCGAACTGATCGCTACGGCGCGCTGCCTTTCCGGAAATGGCGCGGCTGCAAATGGCCATTCGATTGCACCGCGCCGCACGCCCAATTCCTCGCTTTTCATTCATACCAATTCGATGCGTCTATCCATTGCGCGCATCCCCTCAATTGTCACATTGGTGTGACAGGACGTAGCTACGCTCGTTCGAAAGCCGCTGTGACGCTGCTTCGATTTCTGTTGCGTCATGCGGCGCAGGCATCGTGAGTATTTTTAACGCAGGAGTGGAAATTGACTGACATTGTGATCGTTTCGGCCGCGCGCACCGCGGTCGGCAAATTCGGCGGAACGCTGGCGAAGATTGCGGCGCCCGATCTGGGCGCGCTGGTCATCAAGGCGGCGCTGGAGCGCGCGG
>Ga0164242_10000332_pt1 | contig 58954 bp, 95 predicted proteins | sample OricomgcompostMG_FD_108783 | JGI IMG/M metagenome (GOLD analysis project Ga0164242, IMG submission 108783) | Miracle-Growth compost microbial communities from Emeryville, California, USA - Original compost - Miracle growth compost (MG) ...
ACGACGTGGACATGGGCACACGGTTTCATGCAAGAAAATCCACGCGGTTTCAGCGCCTCGTGGGAAAATACAAAACCAAAGGACTTTGCACTCATAGACAGTTCGGGTGTTCGTTATGTAGAGAGGGTTGGTGATTTCCTTGAGTGGATCGCGTGACGCAAAGATGGTCGTCAAATCGGTGAAGGATGCCGTAGAGTGGCACCTGCCTTATAATTCGGAGATCGACGCAGATGGTGATCTTCACTACCATGCTTACGGGTACGACTGGCTCGTAGAGGTGAAGGTATATAGATTGGATAAATGTGACCGGTGTAACAAAAGCTGACAGGGATCGTATCAACCAGCGTCTTCTTGAAGAGGGGATCGATCCACATGACGTTGCGCTGGATGGACTCACCCTGGACGGCTACTACGCGATGCCGCGAAACGAGAAGGGCGAAATTGTAAGGCTATCTGACAGCGAACCGTTCAAGCGGTGGATGGAGTGGCCAAATCGTAAGATTGCCCTGGAGGCGTACTGGTACGCAAGTCACTTTGGCTACGGCGTAGAGGAGCAGGAGGAGTGAACTATATCCTCTCCATTGACCCCGGCGTGGAGACTGGATGGGCGCTCGGGGCGTATGGGCAATCTCAGCCGTATGAACTCCGAGCCAGTGGACAGATCATAGGGGGCTTGGCTGGTTTTCGCAGGTGGTTTTCGTGTCGCCCCGATGATAGAGTCTGGAATGCGGCGCTTCAAGACCTTATCTGTGAGAAGTTCGTTCCACTTGCGGGTGAGTTCAGCTTCACCCTCGACTCATTAGAGCCATTGCGCATTGAGGGATACCTGATTGGAACCGGAAGGATGCCCGACTACCCGGCCGTGTGCTGGCAGCGCGCATCATGCCAGGTGCTCATGGGGGGCAAAAACCTAGCAGAACGCAAACGCAACTCTGATGACTTGCTCAAGGAGCACGGACTGTGGCAAACTGGCGCAAACCTTGAGCGGCCAAACGCTAATGACGCCAATTCGGCCATCAAGCACGCACTGTGGTACCTGAAGAACACCCTTGCGCACGAACCGACACTAGACGAGTATTGGGGAGAAGATTGAGCTACCCATCCATATTTCACATTGAGGAGATTCGCGACGATGATGATCAGAAGTTTGATATCCGAAGATTGAGATTCACCGTGGACCTGAAACTCGACCTGGCCATCACCGAAGAGAGTGCGCACGATGACGAGTATTTGCAAAACACGATCCGGTATGGTTATACCGAGTTCGCAAGACAATTGATCGATAGATTGGAGGATTTCGTATGAGGTGGTTTACCTCAGACCTGCACATCGGGCACAGACTGGTCGCCGGAATCCGCGGATTCACAGGTGCGGACGGCGAGCCAGACACCAGTGCACATAACGCCAGCTTGGCAGACATGTGGGACGGGACCGTAAATGCCCAGGACATTGTGTACATCCTAGGCGACATTGCCCTTCGTGCGACCGAGGAGACCTTCAACTGGATCGACGCAAGAGCAGGTCGGAAGATTCTCGTTGCGGGAAACCATGACGCCGTAGCCGGTTTTCATTCAAGTGCAAGTCGGGAGCAGCGTAGGTGGCTTGAGCACTTCGAATCAATCCACGACTTCCTCAACCTCAAGATCAACGGACGCAGAGTTGCACTGTCGCATTACCCGTACGCGGGTGAGGGGGCGCGTGAAGGTGTTGAGCGCTACAGCCAGTGGAGGCTGAAGGACCTAGGACAACCCCTGCTCCACGGCCATACGCACGGAAACGAGGTTGCGCATGGACACCAGTACCATGTCGGGCTGGACGCCCACGGTCTGAACTTCGTGCCGGAGAGTGCAATTGCTCTCTGGCTGAACACGCTTGAGGAGGAATAAGATGCTATACAGGATTCTCGTCACAGGGTCAAGGGCCTGGACGGAGGACATGGTGATTTGGCACGCGCTGGCGGCTGAGGTTCGTGTTGCATTCGCAAACGGGTTTGATCTTGAGGACATTGTTCAGGTGAATGGTGCCTGCCCCGATGGTGCAGATGCACGCTGTGCCGGGATTGCGACTGTGCTCGGGATTAAAGTTGAGGAACACCCGGCCGATTGGGCAACCCACGGTAAGCGCGCTGGTTTCTTGCGCAATCAGGAGATGGTTGACCTGGGCGCCGATGTCTGTCTGGCATTCATTCAGGATGATAGCAAGGGTGCATCGATGACAGCGCGAATAGCGGAAGAAGCCGGGATTCCGGTCAAGCGCTACGAGATGTTGACATATCTGCCGGAGTAGTGATGATGTATTCTGGACCTTCTGCTAATTTTGGCATTTCCTGGCAAGAGTCTGCTTGGGACAATAGGGTAACCGTAGACCTTGAACCTTATATTCGGGAGATGAACGAACGCCTACAGGGAATCGAGGATCGGATCACCATCGAGAAAGCCGTCAAGGTTCTGGGTGATCTCGGCTATATTGTGTTCAAGCCGGGTGAGTTTCCAGGCGACTGAGTGCATGAAAGAAGCCCCCGCTGGAAAATTAGCGGGGGCTTCTTCTTGTCGTTTTTACGTCTCGGGAACTCCGGGATCGGTTCCATTGGAATCAGCCGGGGGTGCAGTAGGTGCATCACCCTCAAGGTTCGGAGCGGTCTGCGTCGGCGCGGGTGCGTTCGTGGTTGCCCACGTCAGGCCGAAACCTCCACCAAAACCGGCAACACCCGAGGCGATGACAGCAAGCCACTGTCCCTGGGTAAGGCCCTGAAGCGTTGCGCTTCCCACCAGGACGACCGTCAGGGAGCTAATCACGCCGGTGACGGAACCCCAGATAGCGGAAACCCAAGCCTTAGCATTTGTCTGCATTTGAAACCTTTCCTCGCGTATCTATTCTACCAATGAAAAAGGCCCACCTAAGCGGGCCAATTCCAGATAGGATCAACTCCTTACTGACAAGATTCGCACCAAAGCTCTTCCATGGGGTCAGCGGGGACCTCATATTCGTCTGTGTCGTAATCCATATATCTCCTATCCATCCGAGTCCGTCTCGGAAGTATCGTCATCTAGCCACCATGGGTGCTTGAACGCCTCTAGGGCGGTGTCATCCTCCACATCCCAGTGGTTGTAGTCAAGAACGTTGTCTACCAGCTGACCGAAACGGAAGTCCGGATTCTCGTACCAGACCTTCCTCACGGCAGCCAGGAAGGGTTCAATTCTACCAGCATCTCTCATCGGATCGCCCTCGTGCCCGTAGCTTCTTGCATGCGTTTCGTTCCACGACTCCAACCACCACATGACCGGCAATTGTACATCACGTAGCTCTGCACATTTGTGTGGGCCATTCCATCTGTCGCGATCTCGCTCGATCCACAATAGGGACAAACGTCACCTTTGGCGCTGAACATGCCGATATGCGGAGAATTAGTTAGCCACGGCAGAAGGCGTAGGTACGTGCCTTCGGTGACAATGACATCCTGCCGGTTGTACTCCTCCATAAGCTTCCAGGCTTCCGGATCGCCGTTCATGCAATCGATCCACAACTGGAAACCACCATTGTCAACCTTGGCTCCGACGCCGGTACGCTGGGCGATGTAGTCGAGCTTGCGGCTAGGAAGGTCGAACCTGTTCTTGTTCGTGCGAATCAGGTCGATGCTCTTATATGGACGCGGGGGTGCCATGCCAGCAAACATGAACTCCTGATTCAGGCGTCGGATGTCATATCTGTCGCCATTGTAGGTAACAAGGATGTCAGCCTCGCTGAGGAGTCGGTGGGCTTCCCTGACGATCTTGTCGTGGCCATCGGTAAACTCCCCGTAGAAGGCAACCTCGTCGCTCCCAAGCCACTTTGCGGCGAAGCATAGGAGGCCACCATCGTCCACGATCTGCGTCATGGAGATGTTCTGGTCCCACAGCCCCCAGTGGTAGCTGAGCATTGGTCGCCACTCGATGTCCAGGGTGAGGATTTTGACATCCTCCGCGAGATCGTCTACAATCTCATTCTGGTACATCATCCGATACTGGTTGACAGTTGTCTTGCCACAATCAAGTGCGATTGCAGCCTGTCGGCTCGACATACCGCGAACGGATGCGATATCCTCTCGCGACAAAAAGCGCTTCTTACGCATCTAGTCCCCTCTCTAGGGCTATATCGCAGACCAGACTACCACATGTGGTGGCAGAAACACAAGTCTACGTGATTACTTGCGTTTCTTCTTATCGGTGCTGATCGACTTCGAGCGCCAGGAAAGCCACAGAACGATCACCAGGCGCCACATCACAATGAGCACACTCGTGTACACCGCAAATCGCACGAGGGACCGCAGGGGATAGTCCACACCGATCCAGCGCCCCAGGGCGCTCACGATGGTGATCGCGATTAGGGACAGAATGAAGTACATCAGCGAACGACCGGCGACGGTCTTGCGCCAGTTGAAGAACGCAGCGTAGGAGATGGCGAACACGACAGCACCGATACCAGCGACGAGGATTTCGACATCAGAAGTGAAGTTGAGGATGGAATCAAGCATGGTGCTCCCGGGTAAAGCTGATCTGAATCTGGTCACCGAAGTGGTTTCGTTCCCGGCGTTCGATGAGCGCCTGCGTCAATCCGTCGATGTATGATTGCCTCGCAGCTACCTGGCGAATCTCCCCGGTCTGTTGGCTTTTCAGACCACGCGCATCTTCAATATCGGACGGAACCTGCACTGGCGGCTTCTTTTTACGCCACAGCATCTTTCCCCCCGCTGTTCGGTGGCGCTTGCTCCATGCTGCGGAAGAAGTGGTCTGCGATGCGGTTGGCCTCGATCAAGGCGTTGATCTGGTTCTTCTGTGCCTCGATCAACGAACGACCGCTCAGCGCGGTCTCTTTCCATTCATCCCCGCGCTTATTCGACATTGCCAGTTCCCGCTCATGTGAGTTCCGAGAGACAAGTCTTCCGGAAACCAGGAGCCAGTAGGAGAGCACAAGTACGCCGAGGAGCGCTCCTAGCGGCGAAAGTGACCACAGCCCCGGCAGGTCCGGCATTCTAGTTGTACAGGTAGGTGTCTGAGTCGATCAGGGTAACGGTTCCGGTCCCCTTGTTCGACCTGTCAGCGGTGACCCGAATGAACACCTGGTCACCGGAGACTACCGAGTGCTTGAACTCACGCGTGGCGCGAACCTGGCCGTTGTTGTCAGCTACCAGGCGCTCCACGTAGTGATTGGAGTCCTTGGCGTGCTTCTTGTTGCGCCACACCAGAACGAGGTCTACCGCGTCCCCAGCACCGAGTCCGTCAATGTACACATGCGGCGTGAGAGAATAGGTGCCAACGCCACCAACGATGTTCAGCAGACTCGACCCCTTCTTCATATTCACGGATGCGCCAGGGGCAAGCGGCTTGGCGACGCGATCCTGGTAGTGGTACCACTTCACGACTTTCGTTCCTTTCGTAGAAGTCTTCGTTGCGGGCTTGGCGAACTTGATCTTGTTGCCACCGAAGTCCTCTGTCCAGCCCAGGTATGGGCGCTCGATCTCCTTGGCGCGGTCCTGTAGTGTCATCACGCCGATGTACGTGTTGTGAACCCCACTCGAATCCGCGTAGTCGGTGAAGATCGCCTTGCCATCGCCAACAGAGATTCCAATGTCTCCCGCGTTCTTGTTCGTATCCGTGCGAGTTGGGGAGGCGCCGAACCAGACGGGGACACCAGCCGGAGGGTTCCAGTCGCCCGCGTGGCGTTTTGTCGTGTAGTTGTACGAGTCAACGGCTGTGGCGAAAGATCGACCGGGCTGCTTCCCGATGGTGGAGGGGAAACCATAGGCCTGCCACACGGTATACAGACATGCCGCAAATGTGTTACGCTTCAGAGAGCGCATGCGCGCAATTGCCGCGTTTCCGTCGAGAGTAGCCATACTTCTATTCTACCAATGGCAACTAACCGACGCGCCCCACCTTCACGATTCCAGTGAACCCACTCAGTGCAGTGGCAGAGTTCACCCAGCAGTAGATTTTCGTGTTAGCTGCTGTCGCACGGTAGAAGGGCATCGCCGCCTGTGCAACACCGGCACCAGCCATTCCGATAACCAGGGAGGAGGTGTGAGCCGAGTCAAGGGTCATATTCAGGAAGTTGCTATTGTTCGCAGCCCAACCAGAAGAACCACCCTGGATTAGGAGCGAGTAGATGCCCGGATTTGTCAGGATGAACCCACCCGTTGTCGCCACGGCCATGTCTGTAGCGGTAGAGGCGGCGGAGTTGATCGTCACACCATTCCACGCGGTGTATGTGTTCGCAGATACGCTCATGGATGACTGAGTGAACTCGGCGTATGGAAGCGCGAGACGCCAGGAGCCGTTGTCGTACTCCCACTGGGTCTTCGTGTCGAGTTGGTAGCCATCATCACCCTGACGCATCCCAGTCTGAGAATTGCGGGCAGAATCATTCGCCCAGACATACGTATGTCCCTGACGGTTGTCAAGAGCCGCCTGAATGGACGAGGCCTGGGTTGCGGACTCGTTCTCGCTCGACTCGGGCTGTGGGCCAGAAGTATAGTAGATGCTATCGCCAGAAGTAACAGGCATTTTCGATCCTTACGAAGTCGGAAGAGGGTAGATGACAGACCCGGAACCATACGTTCTGGACGCACCCGTCTGCTGAGCGATTCCGAACTGACCACTTAGTGTGATGTAGGCGATTCCGTCATAAGCGCCATTGAGGTAGCACGGGCCTCGCCGGTGAACCACGTCCGGGAAAACGGTTGGGTCGGGAAGGGTGGCAAACACATTCGCCCCGACCGGAATCGTACCAGTGAGTTCAAAGACGAAGTAGAGGAATCCATTCGCCACCCTGTACTGACATGTTCCCGTAAGTGGAGATGCATCCACGGGGGTCCACACATCGGTCGGAGAAGTTGCACCGAGTTGGAGGTTGCGCATTTGGGTTTCAAGCGAGTCCAGGCGTCGCTGAAGGAGAATGATCTGCGCGTCACGATCACGCTGGTATTTCTCAAGATTGGTCGTACCGACCGGAATATTCGACAGACCCATGCTTTACCCCAGAAGATAGCTTCCTGCCAGGGAGAACGGGTCACCAACCGCGATATTGGTGGAACCACCAACTGCCGTGACATAGAAGCCGCCACCGACATTCACGTACCCAGAAACGGTTCGTCCGGAATTGTGTGTACCGAAACCACCCTGTGTTTGTGTGAAGTTATTGAATCGCGTATCACTGACCGTAAATACGTTCGAGTTCGCAATATCACCAGAAGCCACAACGGTTATTGCCACATTCCAGGTTCCGAACACTCGAAAGTAAATCTCCTGGCCGATTGCACGGAATCCGTAGGAGGAAACCGTAACGGTGCCATTTGCGATACTGACACCTGAGTTCAGCCAACCGGTGTCTGCCGTGAGTGCGGTGACTGATGTCTGTACGGGCGTGAACACATCATAGGTGACAAGTCTCTGATTGTCGGGTTGAGTCATTCATCTATCCAATCGCGTAATACGGGCGACCATCAATGTCAAGCCACGTTCCGTAAGAATCCCTCGTTGTGGAATAGTATGGTACTCCGTCTGTATCAATACTAATCCATTGCAAGGGTGTGCCAGCGTTCCCGCCGTACCAGAACGGCACAGAGTCGCTGTCCAGGCCAAGCCAGACACGTTCCGCGGGTCCAAGCGAAAGCGGGTTCCATAGGGGGCGAATCTTCTTGTCGTAGACACGATAGCCCCCACCCCACCGTCCGTGCGCCGTGGACCAGAAGTTGTCGTACTGTGCCACTGTTGAGGTGCCCCAGATGTCTTCTGCGTCCTGCACGGTCGTGTACGGGACAGCGGTTGCAGAAACCTGACCCGACGAAACAGATGACGACATGATGCGCCAATACTGGTCACGATACCTGATACGAATCGATTCGCCAGCCAGATACCCACCAGTTTGACTCGGGGCCGTGTATGTGAGTTGAATCTGAGGACCAGCGGCATCAAAGGACGCCCATGCGCCACGGTCATATGCCTGCTCGACATTCTCGATGAAAGGGTTGGTGATTGTCTCGCCCATGTCCTGCGAGATGAACTCCTCATCGGCACCCGTGTAGAGCGTGATCGTCGTGGGATCGGTTTTCACACCCCAGCCGGTAAGAGTGAGGTTGGCATGGTTGTCGGCACCCGTCGTGAATGAGAACGGTCCAGAGGTATTCTTGATGCTGTAGATGGGACCAACGATGTACAGGTTGATATCCTGCCCATTGTCCGCCACGGTTGCTGTAATGCTACCACCGGCGTTGTTCCAGTTCGACGCCGAAACGTTGACACCGTTTGAGTCCTGAATTGTGTAGTTCGTGCCAATGACGGGCTGATCCAACCCAACGGGCCAATGCTGCGTGTTGACCGTGACGATGGAAACCTGGGCGACATCGATAGAGATCACGTTGTTGTTGTCCACATGCGCATCATAGAATACGTCGGTATCACTGCGATCGATGTACGACGTTCCCTGTGAAACCACCTGAAGCTTACGAGACAGGCCACCGACACTCGCGCTGATTGTCGCGACCCCGGAATCACTCACCGTCTGCTCGATGTCATAGATTTCATAGCCCGCGACATCGTACACGCTGATGTAGTCGTTCTGCGCCCGAATCGACATATTCGTTGCAGAACACAGTTGCTTGATGAAGTCCCAGGCGTTCCCATTCCAACCGCCGTATACAACGTCTGGATCGGCACCAGTGAATGAAAGGCTGAAGGGTTGCTTGATAACGTTTCCCAGGTAGTAGAGAAACGCGTTTGATAGGGTGAGACCCGATGGGGTGACATATCCGGTTACCGCATTGCCGGCAGGACCTGTTGGCGAGTAGAGTGATTCTGATACCCAGACGATACCGTCTCGATATCCATTGATGCTCACACCGGTGATCCCCGATGAACCACCATAAGGATTGTCAGCAAGCGGAACGGTATTCGTCTCAACCGGCGTCAGGTCGTAAGAGGAATAGGTGGCAATCGTCTTTGAGGTGGGACCTGTCGCGGTGACCGCACCCGTGTACCCGACGACGTATACAAGGTCTTCGTACACCGTGAAAACTGGGTTCTGGATTACGGTCTTGCCATTCGACAGCAGTGACCGTGTTGCCACGACGGAACCGGACGATGGATCGATCTGGTAGATGTTACTCTCATCCAACCCGAACAGGTACGGAGCATATCCGTCCAGTGGGTAGCAAATCTGAGTAAGCTGGCGCGCACCCAGAGTGAATTGAGTAAGCTGTGTTCCGGTCGAGTCGAACTTTGTCACCCGGTTCCCGTGGATGACATCGCTGCCGTTGTCCAGGACGTAGATGTTCTCAGAATCATCAATAGCAATGCTGACCGGGTTTGCGAAAACACCGTTACCGAACTCCATGTCGAACTGACCATATTCGACACGAACAACCTTGTTGTTGCCCACGTCCACGAAATAGGTTCGGATCGTCCCATCACTGGGCCTTGTAAATGTCTTGGACGGTCCGACTGTTCCGCTGAATTGTCCAGTTCCGCTGCCTGTCGGCATGTCGATGATGGCACCCGTTCCGCCAGAAGGAAGATTGGCTATCTGGTGTGAACCGAAATTGGTCTGCACATTCGACCAGTAGGCGGTGTCATTGATCACGTCGAATCCGAAACGGTACAATTCGGGACCGGAGGTAACATTTGCAATACCGTGACCGTTGTTATAGGAATAGAGTTTATTCCACGCATAGAATGGTCCGAACGAGGTATCCGTGTTCAACCGTGCGAGTATGGAGTCGATTCCGCCCTGAAGGGTTCCAGACCCCAGCGTCAGCGAGTTGATCTTGCCAGAAAGCGGGTCAACGGTTGCATCCAATGCGAACGTGAAATCCGACTCATCAGTTGAGGTGGTCGTGAAGGTTGCGCTTCCGGTTCCACCGCTGCTGTCGGCAATGGAGTGTGGTGTGGCATCCATCTGGATGCTCCACGAGCCACTTGTGACATCGCCCAGGCGCGGGAATCGATAGTCACTGCCGTACGGCTCTACTGCTATCGCCATACTAAACCGACCACGGTTCTACTTCAACGAATTTAGTTGACAGCCCCTTGTAGTGGCGATTCTCACCATTGATGACCTGAATGTAGGTTTCTGCGATGGCGGAGTCCGTGAACGCCAGACCCGTGTTTCCTTCGCCGTGAATGTGCAAGCCGCCTTGACCACCAGTAGGATCGGGCGTTATGCCGGTGGGCCACAGTTGCGCCATGCTAGAGGTCAGCGATACCGTTCCGGGTGTCCCTTGTGCCGACTTGGAGCCAAGGAATATGATGACGTAATCGTAGGTTGCACCATCGGCAATCGGTGCTGCGCCCAGGCGATTCTGACCAGCCGGGTCCAGGAAGCCGAAACCGGGCTGATAAGGTCCCGCAGAGGGGTCGAGAACGTTCTGACGATCAAACGTACCATCGGAGACCTTATGCCTGGCGATTCCGACAGTTCCGGCACCCGTTGAGCCACCCGAGAATCCGGCCCACAGGGAATGCGTCGGAGGCACGGGGATGAGCATGTACTGCAACGATGTGTTGTATTGCACATCCTCGTCGGTCGTATCGAATGTCCATGTTGCGATGGGCTGATCGTAGTTGTTCGCAACCGTTTGGTTGAGCGACGCGGTTACCTGAATCGGGGGGAAGTTTGGTGGATAACCGCAGAACATCGGAGTTGCCCACTGCGCAGCCATCAGGTTTGACTGGAAATTGATAGGATTCGCAAAGTAGAACAAATCCTTCAGGTCATACTCACTACCATAACCGATCGGTGGCGCTGCGTAATACCCCGCCGCGTACTTCCCGTACAGGTCGAGTCCGCCTGCCTGCTGGGCCTCCCGAACCGCCCAGGACATCTCGTATTCAAGGTGGTAGCCGGAAGATCGCACGGACGTTGCACCGCCGTTCTCCAACTGGATCACGGCATCATCGAACGTCTTATTCGCCGTCATGCCGGAGGATGGCATCGGAAGCCACTGCATCTTCCACGGGTTGCCACCCCACATGAAACGCGAGTGAATGTTGTACTGGTTATACCCAGCCGGGTATGCCATGCTTAGTACCTCCCCTGGTTGCCAGCCTTAGCCGCTCCACGACGGGATGCGTTGTAAATGGCCGTATCATCTAGCATAATATGATTCACAACCTCCCGAGACAGTGCCCGCAGTGAGGTGGGGCCGAGTTCCACGATTCCGGTTGTCCCACCTGACGGCGCGGCAACAGCACGCGGAGTTCCACCACCGGCAAAGGTTCGCACGCGTCCGCGGTTCAGGGCGTCCATGAATCCGTCACCATACTTACGGACGGCAGCGGCGCGAATGACCCACTCGTTTCTGGAAAGCATCGTCGGAACCGAGTCGGAGGTCTCGCTACCGGGACCGTTGATCTTACCACCTGCGGCGCGGAATCCCCAGTATGCGGAACTACCCGGCGCTGCCGTGTTGTGCTGGTTCACGTACACCTGAACCTCACGATACTGATTCCGCGCGAGGAATGCGTCCAGTTGACTCTGCGCAGCGCCGGTCGCGGCGGATACCGACATGGGAATCTTCTTGTTGGAGTAGGCGTCGAGGAAGGAGTTTATCGTCCCCATTGCGGGCTTCGTGTCAGCCTTTGGTTTGAGTGGGTTCCCCTTGAGTTGCAGGTTGAACTGCTGCATAATCGTGTCGATGGACACACCAGCCTTCATTGCTTTTGTGATCGCATCCGCTGTCTTTCCGCCGACCTCCTGACCGCCCGCGGTCATCAAAACACCACTGGCCAGAACCTGATCGGCCATAGCCTGCCCGGCGAGATCGGCGTTCTTACGCATTGCGGCAACGTAAGCCTCGCCCTGTTTTGGTGCAGCATCGGTCAACTGCTGAAGAATGCTATTCTCCGTAGCCGAGTAACCTGCCTGAATAAACTGCTGGGCAACATCTTCACCATACCTTGCCGCAACAATCTTCAGATTGTTGTTCCAGGTCTGGAGAGACTTGTTGTTTGTATTGTATTGTTCGGTCAGCGCGGACAGCGATACGGCCTGATCCTTGTTCTGTGCCGCTAGATACTGAGAAACACTCTGACCAGCCTTGGCCGCAGCCGTGGCGTTCGCCTGTGCCTGTTGAACCTGTTGAATTGCACTATTGAGGTCAGTAAGGGGCTGCACACTCTTGGCATACGCTGCGCCGAACTTTTCAATGTCGTCAACGCTCATTTCGGTGGCATCTGCAAGCTGGGAGATGAAGTCGCTGGTCACACCGGTTGCCTGAGCGAGTTCGCCCTGCTCTGCCTTGGCCTCCTTCAGGGCTGCTGTGTATTTGGAGAACTCGCCATTCACTGTGTCGATGCCCCGTCCGGCCTCCTTGGCACCCTTTACGGCCGTATCAAAGATGTCGGCTGCTTTGAGCGTTTGACCGTTCTTGACCATGTTCGCCATGGCCTTGTCGAGATTCTGAACGTCCTTAGACAATGGGCTGATGTTCAGACTTCCGAACAGGTTATTGAGGTCGTTTCCAAACAGACCAGCCATGTTTGAGTTGGCACCCAGAACGGCCTGAAGCTGCTTTGAGCCAGAAAGCTTGGAGATGTCGGGAATCTTTATTCCAACGCGACTAAGCTGTGCCATCTTGGCAAAGCCGTCAGCCCACTGCTGGATTGCACCACCAAGGTCCTTGCCGAGTGCACCGGCACCCTTCTTGGCTGCGTTCTCAAGGTCTTTGGTGGTCTTGATGACACCCTGCGCTTCATAGACCCAGCCAGCCAACCCCGAACCGATCTCAATGCCAGCGAATACGATTCCGGCGATGGTAAGGGCCTTGAGTGCCACACCAGCAGCCTTGATTCCAACCGCGGCAACCTTACCGGCGGTCCCAAGGGTCCCCAGTGCTTCAGTGAGCATCCCGCTGACGGTTGTGGAGGTAATCTCGGCACCCGTCAGGCCGACAATGGATCGCGTGAGTGCGATGATTCCGGCAATGGCAATGGCGCTTCCGCCACCCACAAGGGAAAGTACGCCAAGAAGGCCCGTGAACCCGGCAACAACGGCGGCTATGACCTGAACAACAGGGTTGCGTGCAAGCTCATCGAAACGCTTCAGGATGTCTGTCAGCCATGAAGCAATGCCACCGGCCGCGCCCCCGGAGACGTTCCCAAGGTCGGCCAAGAGGACCTGGAAAGTATTGCTCAGAACCTTGATCTTTGCAGCGGTCGTGTCTGCGATCTTGTTGTACTGCGTATTCAACACAGCGGCAGAGCGGAATGCGTCAGCCGAGGTCTTGATCAGGGAAGACAGCAGTTTACTTGCCGCACCCAGGTTGTTGAACACACGCTGGTCCTGAACACCGGTCAGGCCGATGTCACGCAGAACCTGGTTGACGGCACCCGCCTGGGGCTGAATATCGTGCAGCCCCTGGATGAACTTGTCGAACACACCGGCAAACTTGTCAGTTCCAAAGGTCTTACGAACGGTATCGGCGGAGACGCCCGCGGTCTTCGCAAAGGACGACAGGCCAACGTTGGACTTGGAAATGTCCGTTTGCAGATTGGACAAGAACCGCGTGATCGAACCTGATGCTGCCTGCACCTGTCGCGCACCAGAGCCAATAGAACCCAGGGCACCAGACAGGGCAATAAGCTGGGGAGCGGTGAAACCAGACGTTCGCGACACACCGGCAAGGGCGGATGCGATCTGGGCGATCTGCTTCTCTGTTGCGACCGAGTTGATGCCCACAGCGAGAACGGCGGAGGCCAGGTTCTCAAACTTGCTCGCCGGAAGGTCGGTCATTTCCTGGAATCGACCCAGAAGCGTTCCGGCTTCCTCCGCAGAGAGGTTCGTGGTCGCGGTCAGCTTGGCGACGACGGACGTGAAGTCAACGATGTCACCTGATGCGATGCCCAACTGTCCACCGAGTGAGGCAATCTCAGTAATGTCCGCAAATGTTGCTGGAATCTGCGTGGAAAGGTCTTCCAGCGAGCGCATCATGTCGCCCGTTGCGCCAGTCACCGTGCGAGAGACCTGGGCAAAGTCAGACTGGAACGATATCGCCGCAGCAGCCGGTGCGGTTGAGAACGCGATAAGCCCGCGACCGACACTGGTCAGCGTTGATGCCACATTGTACAGCGCATACTGTGTCGCGGCAAGACCGATCCCCATTTGATCGTTGGTCTTGTTGAATGCGCTGTTTGCAGCCGTCATTCCCGTTGTCGCGCGGGTTACACCGGTTGTCGCGTCGATGCGCTCCTGCAGGGACTGGTTTACGCCCTGGTTTGCGGCACGCAGTTTTGCAAGCTGCTGAGCATTGTGAGATAGAGCAGCATTAGCCGTGGTGTCAGACTGGGCTTTCGCCATTGCCTGAGCTTCTTGCGCGGCAACCTTCTCCGACTGAGCGAGTGCATCAGTGCGCTGCTTTGCGGTGGAAAGACCCTGCTGCATTGTCGCGAGCATGGTCGCCGTCTTCTGATCGAACGGCGATGTGTTAAAGCCAAGTGCGCTCTGCTGCAAACCCGCTGCGGCAGAAGAGTTCAGTTTCCCGCTAGAAAGGCTTGACTGAATCTTGTCAATCTGCGATAGTGTCTGTGAGAACTGTTTCGCGTTGACGGAGGAGAGTGATTGTGCCCAGCCCTTAGTTGCCTGAGCTGCCTGCTGAATGCCCTTAGCGGCCTGAGCGCCACCAGAAGCTAGCTTGGCAAGTCCCGTCTGCGCGCGCGTGAGTTCTGGGTTGGATTTCTCCAACATGCCGTTGAGTTGCGCAATAGCGTTGGCAAGGTCAGCCGCAGCCTTCTTGGCGTCGCTGAAATCAATGGTGGCAGTAGCCTTGAAATTAGCGGTATCGCCTGCCACACTTCACCTTACGTAGAGTACAATGTCTCTACCAATTCTACCAGTCAGGCCTGTTTGCGCTTCAGATCAGCAAGCTCCTGTGGCGTCGGAGGTCTTGCACCTTCGGGCGCGCCACGAGGGCGAATACGACCATTCTCCTCTTCCAGCATCTCGAACCAGGAGTTCATGGTCGGAGGCTTCTGCGGATTGTCAAACACGGGAACAGCATACAGGTCTTCGCCAGGATCGAGTTCCTTGCCACTTTCGTGCAACTCGTTGCGGCGCCGCTCCACGGCCGCATCATGCCCAGAAAATCTCTTGCGAACTTCCCAACGAACTTCCGGGGACTGATCCCACCAGATCAACTGGCCGTTCTGTGAGTCGGTGAAGTCCTCGATCACCTGAAACGCACGGTCCAGGGCGAAATCCCAGTCCGTCCATTGCGTATCCGCAATCGGGTCCGGTTCCCAATCCTCACGCCAGTAGCACCGGTGCAGAGCGTACGGGTCTTGCAGGATGTACGCAGACGGGCGCATACCCCTCGTGCGAGAGGCGCGGATGTCCGTTACGTAGAGTTTCTGATCAGCCCTTTCCGTCAGGGCTTGGACAAAAAATCAGTGTCCTGCGCCGCGAAACGGAACCAGTCGGTGTTTCCAGAGACTTCCTCAATCAGACCATTGATGGCTCGCTGCGCCGCTGCCGGGAGATTCCCTCGCATATTCTCAACAACCTCAGGCGTGACTTCCTGCTTGTTCCCATGGGGGTCTTCAAGCTCATACAGGAACGCCTCCCAGAATTGAGTCATCTGAAGATTTCCACGCTTGAACTCCTGCTCACCATCGTCGCGGCCCATCAGGTCGCGCTTGTACGGGAACTCGGCAAGGGTCTTGGACAGGATGTCCTCGCGGTTTCGCTGGGAAATGCCGCGCGCACGGGCAATGTACTTGTGGGCGCGCAACTGCTTCTGAAGCTTCTCGAACTCCTTCTCGGCCTTGTTGTACTCGTCAACGCGCTCAAGGGTGAGGAGCTTGTCCAGGTTCTCGCTCATCTTCTCAAGTTGGTAACCCAGGTCCTCGTCAAGATAGAAGTCGATCTCGTCAGACGGGTATCCCCGATCGGCAAGAGCGTCCCGAATGTCGAACACACCGGGAGCAAGATCGTCAGCCGGGTCGTATTCCTTTTTAGCAGTAGCCATGTAAGTATTTCCTCCTGGCTACAATACTAGCAGAAACCTAGTGCAGGTTCGGGTTGTACTGGCCCGTTGTGCCACGCAATGACGAGAATCTGTAGTAGACCCATTCGTCTTTATAGGGTGTCGCAGAAACGGCAACGGGGGACGTTACAGATGCAACCTGAGTTCCAGAGCGCGACGCCGACGCGGAGACCGAACCAACAGCAAGCGGGAAAGTCTGCACATATTCGCCAGCGGGTGCGGTGTACGTGTGGTTGGTCCCGGCGATAGTCACGGTCACATCCGCAGATGCCGTCAGGTAGGTGACACACTCTACAATGTCGGCAACTGCCGACATTCCCGTTCCGCGCGCCCAGTGTGACATAAACGTCGTCTCACCATCGGCACTGGAGGAGAACGATGCGGTAGACAGGTGCGACCGGTGTGACAGGTAGATGGCGTCACGTAGGATCGTCGGGTAACCACCAGTCTTCCACTTCGTAATGTAGTACGATGAGATGTCTAGATTTACGTTACCCGAGTTAACCGAGTTTTGGACCGAACCCGATTCAGAGTAGTCGCTCCACGTCACAAGCTGAACATAGTCGGAGTTGTTTCGAATCGCGCGCTGCCACCATCCGCGCAGTGACGCGGTTCCCATCGCCTCGTCGTAGACGTGCTGGTTGGGGCGCACGTTCTCGCCCTGTACCGGCTGCATCCACGTGAGGCCAGCCGCATGTGGCGCCGTCGAGTGCTCGGAAGCTCCCGTAGTCGCCGCAATGCCGGGGTCGGCGCCGTCGCCCCAGTCGCCGCATCCATAGCTCCAGGCGTAACCCTGGTAGTTCGTCCAGTTACCGATGGCGAGAAGTCCCGTGAGGAACGCGGCATTCAACCCGTGACGCGTTTTCAGATTAGTGAACAGCGTGTCCCACCAGGTTGCGTTGTATGTCTCCGCCTTGAACGATGAGACGACATAGCGACCGTCATCCAGGAACCACGCAGAAGGCCCTGCGGCAAAAAGCGCAATTCTATCGGAAAGCTGGTCTGTTGTCAAGCCCGTGGTCAGGCTTGCGGTCGTGTCAACCATGGGAATAACCTTGAACGAACCATCGGTAACATATGAGTTCGCCGTATTGATCAGAAGCGCCTCACGCGTCGTATTGGTCGAGGATGAGCTAGCAGAGAGCATGTCTACGACAAAACCATCCAGGCCAGCCTTGCGGGCATTGTCAATATCGTTCTTCACGTCCTGCGTGGCGTAATCACCGCTGATCGGAGCGCGCCCCATGGGCCGATTGCGCAGGTAACCGCCGTATGTCGCGTGTGATCCGGACTCGCCATTCAGTGCCAGGTATCCAGTGGTGTAGTAGTCTGACGCCGGGTCTTTGTTGTCCATCGAGATTGGGAAGGGCGGGAAGTAATGCGCGAATACTTTCCGCGGGCTGGATGACATGTCCGGAAGGGCAAATGCCAAGCCTTCTGTCGGCGTGAGGGGAACGGCGTCTGTTGCAATGACCTGAGCCGTTTCCTGCTCGGCTGAACCATCCCAGGTGAATGTGTCAACTGGTCTTTCGGCGTGTCCATCCCAAACGGTTACTGTTGCCGGTTGAGTGTCTGGCACAGAAACCTCCTAGGAAATCGGTGGGATTCCGAATTGGACTCCAGCTCCGTTGTAATTAGGTGAAGTTGACGCATTCGGGTAGACAATGGTAACATCGCCTGTTGCACCCGCGGTGTCCATTTCTTTCGTTGCGGTGACGAGCGTGTGGATTTCGGGCGACGTTCCCTGCTGAACAAAGAACCATTCGGTTGCCCCGGTCAGAGACGTTACATCGGTCTCCGTCCCAGTTGTCGCCTCGAAGCCAATTGTCAGTGCAACAGAACTGTCATTGGTAGTGGTCACGCTTGGCGCAATAGTGGTTGCCGGTGCGGCGGAAGTACGCAGCCCCACGGTACCAATATCCCACGTAGAAACGTTAGCACCAGTTCCCCAGATCAGGTTTGTCTGGGAACCGTTTGTTGCAGAGTCGATTGCGAACGTGTAGGTCGAGTCACCAGACTCTCGCATCTTACCCCACACGATTGCGTAACGCGTTCCAAAGTGGCCAGCGTCAGCCATCACGGTCCAGCCAGAAGGCGTTGCCGGTGCTGCTCCAATTGCGCCCATGAATGTCATGAGCATCCAGTCACCGGTCTGAAGCGCGGTACCGCCAGAAGGCGTCGTCGGGTCAACTGTCACAGACGAAACGCTCGCGCCATTGCGAACCGTAACCCAACCGTCAGTGGTCGGAAGCGTCGGTCCAGGCGGTGTGGAGGAAAGGCGGATCACCCGGTCACCGAGAACGATGTCAGACGGCGTTGACGTACCGGTGCCAGTGGTGTCCTCCCAGTCAACGAACACATCCGTGCGAGTAGTGGGACGAGAAGGCCAGCCAGAGTTGTACAGAACAGTGAACCGCGTTCCCGCGACAGCACCGGCGTACCCCGAGTCAAGCTTACCTGCGAGTTCTGCGGTCGTCTCAGCGGCATCCGCAGCCGTTCCAGCCGTAGTTCCGATCACAAGGGTGGACGCACCAACATCCGCAGCAGTAAGGGTCACGTCAGAAGACAGCGGCTTTCCGTTCACGCTCCTAGTCGTAGGAACCGCAGACACATCAGCAGCAGCAAGGGTTACATTACCCGTAAGTGGCTTACTGTTGATCGTGGTTGAAGTGGGAACCGCAGAGAGGTCAGATGCCGTCAGGGTAATATCGGCCGAGAGCGCCTTCCCGTTAATCGCACGGGAGTCGGGGACAGCGCCCAGGTCGGCAGCGGCGATTGTCACATCCGAACTCAGCGCCTTACCGTTGACGGTACGCGAAGTCGGGACCGCGGAAAGATCGGCTGCTGCAAGAGTTACGTCAGAAGAAAGAGCTTTGCCGTTCACTTTACGGGTGTTCGGAACAACATCAGCAGTATTGGCCTTTGCCGCAAGGGCCGAAGAGTCAGCCTTGTTGCCCAGGGCTGATGATACGGCAGCAGCGTCTGCTGCGGTACCAGCGGTGGTTCCAATGACAAGCGTCGATGCACCCACGTCAGAGGCACTGAGGTTCACATCAGCAGAAAGCGGTTTCCCATTCACTGTGCGAGTTACCGGAACCGCGTTGTCGGCCTTGGTGCCCTGAGCGCTTGTAGCCGCCCCAACATCAGAAGCAGTAAGGTTTACTGCACCCGTCTTGCCGTTGACAGAATCGACAGCGCCACCACCCCCGCCTCCACCGGGAATCGGTCCAATGACGACATACGGCTTCGGGTCGGCACCCTGGTAGTCATCCGCGTCAACCTGGGTCAGCTTGATCGGTTTGGGCGCGACCATGGGCTACTTCTTCCGCGAGGTTGACCTCTTGTTCTTGTTCAACTGAGGGTAGCGCTTGTACACGGCGGCGCGAACCTGGGCTTCATATTTCGTGCCGCTTGCGCGAGAAAGGGCATTTCGGGCGTGGCTCAGGTCGTTGATGGGAAACTTGCGCTCGGCCGGAACCGCGAAAACACTCTTTGGGAGTGCCTTGCGCTTCTTCGTGGTGAGAACGGCCATGATTAGGACGTAACCGTGATCGCGAGAGCCGTGGACGAAACCAGCGAGTACTTCTCGGTTGCCGTGATGTTCGCGGTACCGGCAGCGAGCGCGGTCACAACACCATTGGCGTCAACCGAAGCAATATCCGGAGCACTCGAAGTCCACGAGAACCAACCCGGGTAACCAGTGAACTCGGCCGGAACATCATACAGCTTGCGACCCGTGACATACGTGGACAGCGGCGTCTTGCCACCGACCGCATAATCAGCGGTTCCCACCGGAGCCGGGGTCGTGACGGTTGCCACACCGACGATCAGGTCAGCGTAGATGTCACCCTGGGGCTGGAAGGTGATCGCGTATTTGAAGTTGTTCTCACCGGTGACCGAATCAGCCCAGCCGTCCGAGATGACCTTGTATACCTGCCAGAACTCGCCAGCAGCGGCATTGTGGTTCGTCTCGGGAGTAAGCTCGCCGTCAACCTTCAGAAGCAGGTAACCCAGCGTCAGCGGCTCCTCGAAAGCCTGGAAGGTGATCAGGTTTCCGTCAGTCGTGTCGGTGTAGTTGCTCGGGTAGAAGAGTGAGATCGCGCCACCGAACTGAGCGAAGCCACGAGCCTGAACGTTGCCCTTGTCGGCAATCGACGGGTCGGAGTTCGTATTCGAGGCCTGGGTTCCGAAGCCAAACGAGTCCCATGCCACAGAGCGCGTCACATCGACAGTCGCGTTGATCTCAGCGGGGGTCGGGTTCGCGGGGTTCGCAGCGAAGTTAGGGAGACCCCAGCGGATTACAAAATTACCAGCAGCGTAAAGCTTATTCTCAGCCATCTATCTTCTCCTACGCGCTCGGGTGAATGTTCCAGGCAATCGCGCCTCCGGCATAGAGAAGCGTGCTACTGATCTGAGCCGGTGCACTCTGGTCGGTGACCAGGACCGGGTTGTCCGTGTTGAACTGCACCATCTTGATCACGTGATCAGTCGTGAAGTCAACATCCTGACTCAGGTCCGGACCGGTACGGGAAATCAGGTAATACGGAATGTCGGGACGACCGATGAACGCCACAAGCTTGTTGTACAGCGACGTGTAGTCTGGCGTGGAGCCGCTACCACCCGAGTTCTTCTCAAGAAGCCCCTGAAGCTGGGCGGTTGGGTTCTGGAAGGTCGGAGTGGACTCGTTGCCTCGCGAACAGAACGTCACCGTGTTGTCGGTGTCCGAGTCGCCAAGGGTGAGGGTCGTATTATCCTCGGTCAGCGCGCACGAGAACAGGTGGACCATTCGACGGTCGTTCAGTTCATCGACCTTCGGGTCCAGCGGGTCATCAAACGCCGCCTGGTAGGCGAGCGCCCAGGTCTGATTCGGGCGACTAAGACGAGTGTACGCCACCGCTTACTCCTTTTCCTCTGATTCGGGGGCCGGAGTATCCACCGGCTGACGGTTACCGTCGCTATCGACGGTATAAGGCTGAGACAAAACCTCTGGCTTGTCTGACTTGACTTCCACCAGGTGATCCCTGTACACTGGGTGATGAAGGTAGCGAGCCGGGAGAAGTGCGGTGATGCCACTGATGGTATTCCGCAGAAGCTTGAGTTCTTTAGCCATAATCACTTCCAATTCTATCAGTTAGGAAACATTCCCGACATCATCCACATTCGTGTTGAAGCGGAATGAACAGATGCCCAGAAACGCCAGCGGAACAGAGTTGTTCTGCGGCAGAACAAAGACGCCCCCCCCAAAAGCTTTCGACAATTGACCGGTGTTGGGGAACCTCTTTCCAAGAAGCAGCCGGTTCACGCGAGACATCAGACCCCGGGCATCCCCATCGGAGTCTTCCTTATCTGGGCCACTGACGCAGATTGCATCCAGGTACGAGTAGTAGCCGTCGTAAAGCGCGCCGCCGACATTACCATCCTTGCTCGCTGGCATCTCATCAGAGAACCGCAGCACTACGTACGGGTCAACCACACCATTGCGCTGAATGACCGTCGTCGCATCCGGAACGCCTCCCGTGAGGACATTCCAGTTCAGGTTTGCCCTCAGATAGTCCCTGATACCGTTCTGCGTGTCAACAAGATCGTGGCCTACAGGATCACTCATGCCCAGTCCCTCAACACTTCCTCAGCCTCATCCAGGGACGCGCGGAGGGAGAACATGCCCTCGATGTGCTTACCGCCGATGTGATCGAAGCCGTACTCCTGGTAGTAGAAGTAGTCTTCTGGTGTGTCCAACCATCCCCACTCGCCGGTAATGGTCTTCTCCGTGCGAGTAGTCTTGCCGCTGATCTCTGCGCGCATATGACCGGTTTCCACACGCTGCTGGCGAATCATGGAAGACTGAGCAACGGAAACAGCCTGCTCCATGGTCTGCTCCCAGCCGTCCTCAAGGTCTTCAATCCACTCCTGAACCTCACCGACAAGCTGGTTGATGTTGCGATTCCAGACTATCCCAGCCATGTACTCAAGTCCCAATTCCCCCAGTCATAGTCGGGTCTGTTCTCCATGTTGACGCGACACTTGATCGTCCGTTGCCACCCCATAGACGAGTTCATGGCACCGGTGACGATGTACTGGTAGTTCACCAGTTGCGGATCGTTGTAGCCGTCAATGCAGACTAGTTCAAGACCCGGCTTCAGGTCGATGGTGAAGTCGTCTTCCAGCCAGTATGGCCACACCTGCACCGTTCGCACGGTAGTGTCGTTCAGCGTCGTCTTCAGGTCCAGAACATCCTTGATCGGCTGAATCCTGCACCTGCCAGCCCACAGGGGTGTCACAGTCACTGTCGTGGTCCCCGCGTCGATGTCACGTTCCACATCATTCTGGCTCGGGTCAAGAAGAACCATCGTCGCCTGCTGAAGCCACGGAGTCACCAACGGGCGCATGAAATCGGCATAGCCCTTTACGTCGGCATATGCTACATTCGCAATGGTGGGAAAGTCTACCAACAGGTTGTTCCCCGGAATCTGCGCTGGGCAAGCTCTGGATCGCAATCCCAGTCGTACGGGTTTCCGAACGGGTACACCACGTCGAAGCCATCAGATGCCGCAGAGGCATCATCGTCGTCCGCGCGGGAGAACCAGAAGTTCGCCAGGTCTGTCAGGTATTTTGCCCGGTTGTCCGTGATCGCCAGATCGTCGGACTTCCAGGAGACACTACTTGCGGCAACAGCGGCGGCAAGTGTGAGGTAAGAATAGCCAGCGGCTCGAACAATGGACCCGTCGCTTTGCGTGATGAACGCCTCAAGCTGATCATCCGAGAAATTGGTGTAGTTTCCGTACCCAGCTTCCGGAGGATCAAGTTCAGTGTACTGCGTGTCACCAATAAGGAAGCGCAGTTCACCAACGGGGGTTTCGGGGTCCGGCGGCGCTACGCCTCTATTCACGCTCATTACTCTATTCTACCGTAAGCAAGTTTGCGACCGGGGGAGCATGGGCCGTCGAGAGGAGGGAGAGAAACGGCCGTGAACGCTACAACCCCGGTCTCATCCAGTCTACAAGAAAGACCCCCAACCCAAACGGATCGGAGGCCTTTACTTGAGGTGAATGCTAGGCGATGATTCCAGCAGCCTGCAACGCCGCATACAGGCCAGCGAAGTCCTGCGTGCCGGGCGCTGCGGCCTTCTTCACGCCCCCAAGGGTGGAAGTTGTCGCAGCGGGAAGCGTGTAGCCACTACCGCCAGGAATGTCACCCACAACCTTGTACGGCTTCGGCGTCGGACCAGCATAGTCGTCTGCGTCAACCTGAACGAGGCTAATCGGCTTCGGCTCAGCCATTTACCACTCCTTACGGGGTAACGGTACCGGTACCGTCCGACCACACAACAGCGTCCTCCGAGAAGAGGCCAGCGTTCGTGAACTGGCGGAACTTCAGGTCAATCGCGTCGTTATCGAACGAGTACGCCTGGAACGGGTTCGCGGACGAGCCGCCGCCAAGCGGAGCACCGTTGAAGTTCGACACGTACACCTCGGGGGAAGTGTAACCGGTAAGCTGAACGCGGATCAGCGCGGGCTTATCGGTCGTGCCGGATTCCGGAACCAGGTACCACGCGTCGTCATCGATCCACTCGGTCTCGATCACGCCGGTGATGCGGCTCAGCGGGTCAGCGACGGCACCCGGACGGTACTGGATCGCGCCATCGTCAACCGAGAACAGGCCACGAGCAAGCGCCAGGTTCCAGTTGATCGAGTCTGCGGCACCCTGGGCGACAACCAGACGGAAGCGAGCCGGAACCGGAACGCGGCGACCCCGAGAGTCGGTGCGCTGGCCGATCTGACGCAGGGCCACACGCAGCGCAGCCGGGCTGGCCGGAGCGTCTGCGGGAACATCCTCGCCGGTCACAATGTCAGTACCAGCGGCAAGCTCGCTAGCGGCGGTGACCCCCTTGGTCAGTGCGCGGAACACGACGTATGCGTCGGTCTTCACACCCACCTTGAGCATCGCGCCCGGGAAGCTGGAAACAAACGAGAACACATTGTTCAGGCCCTTTTCCAGCGACCAGCCGACCTTGAAGCCTCGCTTCTCGACGGCGATGTCCGTGGACTCCTGAGTGTAGCCAAACGCGTACTGGTACGTGTCAAGCTCGGCAACCTTCGGAGCGATGCCAAGCTGGCCGTCGTTGTCCTTGCCGTACTTCAGGTTGTCGAAGTTCGCCTCAATGGCGAAGAACGTCGCAGGCTCGAAGTCCGGAACAAGCTCATCCGTGACAATCGGGCTGAAGTCGGGGATGATCTCGTCGTACTGGGGCAGGTTCCGCAGGTTCACCAGGTGAGTGAACGCGAACGGAGCATCGGACGTGGAAAGGGTCTCCTTCAGGTCCGTGCGAGCGCGCTCGCCAGCATAACCGCCAAGCTTTGCCCCCTTGACCATCTCGGACATCCGCAGCAGACCACGTTCGGTAACGCGAGGGTCAACGGTCAGGCGACCATCAGCGGTAAGGTCGATAGCCATTAGAGGTTCGCTCCAATCAGAACCGGGGTGACCGTGCCGACGATAACACCGTCATCCACAACACCAATCTTCGTATTGCCCGAAGCCGTCAGCGTGTAGCTGCCATCCGACGCGGACTTGTAAACCGCAGTACCCGCAGCGGTACCAGCAGTGCCGCTCTCCGGGTTCGTGTCACCAGCGGTAACACCAGCAACAGTCAGAAGCCACGAGCCGTCCACGGCAACAGTTGCCGAGTTCGCCTTGTTGCCCGCTCCACCGTTCGGGATAGTCCCACCAGTAACGCCGGGAATCCCGGCAGCGGCAGTGGAATCACCACGGGCGGTCAGCGTGATACCAACCTGGTTCGACACCGGATGGATCACAACCGTACCCGCCTGCGTGCCGGAAGCGACCGGCCACTCGCGCGTCTTGGACTCGGTGTACTTCTTGTACATGTTCGTAGCCATTAGAACACCTTCCCAAGGTCAACGGCGTTCACCGTGACACCGGACTCACGAATGTATCCGTTGTCGCCAGCGATGGACTCCTTCAGCGACTCGATGAGATCACTCTTGTCCTTGATGGACTCCTTGACATCGGCCTCGGGGTTGGCCCGGACCTCAGCCACAACAGCCTTGACGAGCTTCCGGGGAAGACCGGCCTCAATGGCCTCGTCGTAAGCTGCCTCAACCGCAGCCGCAACATCTACCTCAGGCTTCTCGGCAGGCTTGAGGGATTCCGCGATAGGGGTGAGCGCATCGGTCAGAGTCTGAACAGACTTCGCGATGGTATCCACCTTCTCCGCAAGTTCCTCAATCTCCATGTGAGATTTCCTTTCGTTTTTCTTATCGGTGTCAGCGGCTGGCGCTGTACCCTTTTCATCGGGAGCATCCCTGAAGGATTCCCGCAAAGCTTCAACAATCGCACCCTCAGCACCGGCGACCGTTACCAGGTCAACCGAGTTCACCGGAGAGGGAATCAGAGATGTGATCTCATTGACGAACTCACCGTCACGCTCAGACTCGGCAACCTCACCCTTGGCGTGGATTGACATTCCCAGGATTTCCCGGTACTCTTCAACCAGCGTGCGTGCATCCCCGTAGTTTCCAAACTGCGCATCTGCATATGCACCGTCCGACTCCATTACCGGGTCTGTGGCAAGGTACCCCGCGATCTTTCGCACGGAGCGTTCGGGAAGCTGGGAAATCTCGTCCTCGGTCGGGTGGTCGAAGTAAATCTTCGTGCCCTTCGGGAAGGCCTTCGCAACATCGCGAGCAACCGTCTCCCGAGCGTAGAAACCACTAGAACCCTGCACATCGGAGCCGATGATCTTGATGCGATAACGGCCCGGAGTTCCCTCAACGGGTGCCGGAAGCGCTGCAAGCGACTCATGCAGGATGATGGGCTTAGTCATAACTGCTTCCCAGTCTACCAAAGCGCAGGCAGACCCGAACAAATGTTCTAGTTGACTCATCCCGTTTCAGTGTGTTACTGTCAAAACCTACCCGTTTTTGACCAAAGGAGTCATAGTTGATGACAAACAAGCATCACCAAAAGGTGAACACTTTTGTTGGCGGCGGTTTTCTCGCCCCGCTTCTGGCGACTTTCGGAATCGGAGTTCTCTACACGGCAACCTGGGTTGTCGAAAAACTCAACCTCGCGAACAGGTGGTTTCCGAGATGATTACTTCTTGTCCATGTCCCTCAGGTCGTTGGAATCACCAAGAGTGTTACCGATTCCTAGTGAGTCTCGGCCTTGTCCGTTCGCCTGAGAGTTTGAACCGTCCGTGGCTTGAGAAGGAACAGGCTCGCCGTTCTTGATCGACGCCTGCATCGTCGCAGCCGGATCGATAGACGACAACTGCCACGAGTGCGAGTTGTTCGGCAACAGGTAGCCGTCCGGAACGCTCTTCGCCGTCAGGTCGATGTCCAGCATCGCAGCCAAGTGGTCGCGCAGTTCATCACCCTCAAACAGGCCCGAGCCGAGTGCACCCAGGACACTCTGGGTCTGCCGGTACAGTGGGTCGTCGGACAGTTTCGGCCACACAATCGTGACCTTCTTCTGCCCCAGAAGTCGTAGGATGCGTCGCAGGAACAACTCGAAAGACTGACGCCTAGCCTGCACCATGCGCGTTGTCGGGTCGTCCAGTGCCGTAGCCGCGCCGTACGCCGCACCGGTCGCTCCCGGGTCCGCAAGGGCCGTCACGACAGAGATGCCCGCAGCAGACGCCGCAGCAGACGCCATCGGCCTGCCGTTGTCGAACGACACGTCAGAGGCGCCTTTCTGCGCCACAATGTCGAAATCGCTACCGGTGACCGAGTTGCCCGCGGCTCCCGGGTTTCGGACAATCGACTTCGCCGTCGCCTGACCCTTTTCCGTTGCGGCCTTGTACTGTACCGCGATCATGCTCAACGACTGGGCGAACTTGTGCTGGAACTTCAGGTACGTACCATACCGCTCGGCCCACTGCAAAGATGCCAGGAGGTCTGGGACACCCCACGTCCAGCCAACCTGGGAGTTCACCTTGTCGATCACGACAATGGAATCCCTGTCGATTGCCACGTTGTCGTTGAACTGTCCCCGCAGTGTGGCCTTGGTGAAACCGGCAGGAGCCATGTCCGTCTTATACCAGCGTTCCATCGGCTTCGCATTCGTGTCACCGGGTGTAGTCGTCGCCCAGGCGCGTCGCACGGCCCAGATGTCCTCGTTGTCCTCCGGGTTGGCGTAGTGTGCGGTGATCTCGAAGATCGGAATGCGGAACAGGCGCTTGTTCTTCGTGTTGACGCCCATCACAATGTTCCCGTCCGAACAGTGGGCTGCGTTCAACTCCTTCAGCGCCTTCACCGAGAACAGGCAATCCTGGTTCTTCGGGTCTTCCAACACACTCGTGCGAAAAGTAGTCGGAACCTGCTTGAACTTGATCCCATCGCCGTAGATGTAATCGCCACGCACCTCGGAAAGCCGCTTCATCAGAGCACCTGCAACGATATGCGACCTCAGGTCGTCCGAGATGGACTTGATCGTGTCGAGTTCCAGGCCGTCAGCATCGTAGTCGTTGCCACCATTGCCGTACAGAAGCATCCAGTTCGGCCCGAATTGGCGACCGTAGGACGCGTTCAACTCGCGCATTCCCTCGGTAAGCTGCGCGATCTCCTCGGTTCTGGTCTGGTTCACGTTAACCAGATTGAGCAATTTCTCCTCAAGGTCAACGATTTTTGCCTCTTTTTCAGAGATTTCTGCCCTTTTCGTAGCCATGGGAACAATTCTACCAAGGGAAGTCGTCGTCCACGGCGTACTCGGGAAGCCTGTCCAGCACCTCCTCGGGTGCAATCACCTTACTCGCTCCCGGAAGTGGTCCGTCCAACCACGACAGGTCCATCGTCGCGTAGATCACTGCATCAAGGTGGTCAGGGGACTTCAGCCCCTCCTTACGCATCTGCCTCTTCGGTGTGATCTGCAATGCGTTGCGGTTGTTGTAGTCGTATGTCTGTGCGATCAACTCCTTGCGCAGTTCATCTCCACACTCGTCGCCGTAGAAGTCCAGGTCGATCAACCCGGCGCTCATCTGTCTCAGGAAGTCGTCGTATGACCACGACTTCAGCCTATTCCAGCGCGTCTCGTCGGGAGAAGACCATGCACCCTTCACCATGACGAAATCGTACGGCTTGGATGCGAACTCGTCCATAAAGCGCAGATTCTGGGCGACGCCACCACCCTCACCGGATGCGTCGATACGCATCTCAGCGGCACCGGTCTCTAGTGCCAACTGGTGAATCGCACGGGCACCATCCACCACGTTCATCTCGCCCCACGACTTCAGAAAGCGCACTCGGCCACCACGGTTGCCGTACACAATCGTCTCGTCGGTACCGCTGAGCGCAATGTCCACGCCCAGGATCAGCGGCTCGAACGGGTCGTCCTCGATCTCCGTCTCCATCGCCGTGTTGATCGCAACCTGAGAGAAGAACGTGTTGTCTGCTGCGTCCGGGAACTCCCCCAGCACTTTCGATTGCCACCGGGCGGAATCCTCGCCCCACTGCGCCCGCCACGACTCCACCGTCTCCGGGTCCTGCATGCCCGAGTGCAACATCGCGTACTGTCGCTCCGGCTCGTCAGGGTAGACGGCCTCGCCGGTGAACGTCGGCAGGTCGAATGCGGAGATCGTGTGGAGCTTCCAGAACTTCTCGTTTTCCGGATTCAGCCACAGGTCGTGGAAGAATGTGCCGCGTAGGTCGGGATTTCCGATAGCCATGATCTTATGGTCACCACTACCGGTCGTCACAGCCTCCGCCGCAGTGAACAGGTCTCGGGGCACCGATCCGGCTTCATCGATGAACACCGCCGTACCACCGTCACGACGAACACCCTGGAATGAGCCGACGATATCCTTGTCCTGTGGCTTGCGACCCACGGCGAGCGTCTGGCCACCGGGGTCTTTCCACTCAAGATTCTGGTTGATGTTCCCGGGCAGAATCAGGTCACGAGCCTTTGCCGCCGAATAGTTCATCTGCAAATAGGCGAACACCACAAGCTTGATGTGCTGCAATGTAGGCGCTGAGATGATCGCAATGACCTCGCCGGGGTCGTGCACCGACACCCAGTGGCTCACCAGGTCTGCAACAAGGTACGACTTGCCCGTACCGTTCGCGCTCCGCACCGCAGTGCGCGGGTTCGAGATGTAGTCATGTGCGATCTCCGCCTGCTTAGACCACCACTTCTTTCCCAGGACATCGTTGACCCACGCCTCCGGGTCACGCTTGTACAACACCGACCTGGACTTGCTGGCCCACTCATCCAGGACATCCGGAAGGATATCTGTTAGGAAGTTACTGCTCAATTGCGGCCCTAGAGTTCAGCCGCTCCGTCACCATCGGCAGCGCCTGCGCAATATACTCACGGAACTGCGCCTCATCGAACTCTGGATGTGAGCGAGAGTATTCCAGGATCGCACGCTCGTTAGACAACGACAACGACTCCACGACCAGCACCGCCTGCGCCTTCGTCAGGAGCCGCATGTGCTCCTCGATGTTCGGCAACTCCATCTTCAGCATGGACTCCATGTTGTCCAGCAGCTTCGCCAGGGGTCCTGCGGCCTTCAGTCCGTCGAAACCGTCCAGCATCGAGTAAAGCTTGTTGTGCAGTTTGTTGATCTTGTACACCAGCATCGCGCGCTGCTCAATCGGGTTGTACTGCTGGGACGCCTCCGCCAAATACTTGCGAACACGGCGTTCCACCTCCTTCGGAGACAGAACATTGTTGATGTCATCGGAGATTTCACCCCACGAAAGACCCTCCGCGGCCAAATCCATGATGCGGCGCTGAATATTTGAAAGGTTTATCTCCTCGCTCATACCAAAATTCTAACATTTTCGCTAGAATGCCCTAGAAAACGCTAGATTCCAGGCAAAGGAAAACCCCCAAGTGCGCATCAAATGAGAGGCGTGGGGGTTATGGGAAATGCCCCAACTCATCAGCATTGGGGCATTTCTACTCTACAGTATCAGAACTTGATCTTCTTGTCAATAATCACGACGTTCGCCATGTCATTGCTCGCCTTTATCGTCGGAGTCACCGTGGACGGGTCATTTTTGACCACCCCACCACTGGCAAGCTTTGTCCCAGGCTTGTCCTTGAACTTGAACTTCAGTCCACTGGACCGCTCAACCACACACACCTCGTGCGCATCCAGGTCGCCCTTGTAGAGTGCCACCATCGCCCTATTTGTCGCGTCCCCGATGTTCGGCGCCTCAATGGCGAACGTCACCTCGTACTCACTCATCCTCAATCCTCTTCTCTAGCTTTCGCTGCAACTTCTTCTGCCGCTTCTTCAACCACTTCAACTCCTTCAGAAGGTCCTCGTTTGACTCCTGCGCCTTATCGCGATACGGAATGGAGTTTCCGAAGTGTGGAATCGTCTCGTAGTCATTGCTACCCTCGTACGGGTGCGCACTCGCCGACGCGTTCACCCTCGGCTTGTACGTTCCGTAACCGTCCCAGTCGCCCCAATGACGCTGCGGATCAATCTCCATCAATCCACGCTCCGTCCTCTAGAAGTTCAATGTGAATACTCCGGTTCGGCCCCACTTTCACGAACACCACAAGGTTGTCCGGAATGTGCCGCTCAGCCAAGTACTCCTGAACCGCTGCAATCAGCTTCTGCGCTGCCGTGGTCATGCTTCCAGCCACAGGTCGTCAGCATCCGTCTTGTACTCGATCACACCAGAGTTCAGTCCTCGCACGGCAATGCCGGGATGCTCGCCGTTGTCCAGGTAGAACTTCCACGCCTCCTCGGCAAGCGTGTTCGCCCACCAGATCACCACGTCGGCACCTTCTACGCGACCCGGAATCAGGTCAGGAATGTCCGTCACAGAAACCCTCCTACGGTCGGCTGGTCGAACGTTCTGCTGCAGAATGTGCTTGGTCTCGGGATCGAACTCGACAACCACCGTCCCGATAACGCCCACCGCCCCGCTAGCCATCTTCGCCGTCCTCCTTCGTGTCCTCAAGGTCAACCGGCGCAAGCGGTGGCAACAGCACCGAGAACCCTCCCGCGGCGATCAGCGTGCCGCGCACCATCCCTGCGATCTCGTCGGCAATCGTCGGAAGCTTGCTCTCCTCCACCTGAAACGCCACGCCCCGCGTCACTCCGTCAACTGTAACTGAAACCTGAACTTCGCTCATCTATCTCCCTCTCCGCAATATCGAACCCCCTCACAATCGCGTCCAACAAATGAGCGTCATGCTCGACCTCGAAAAAGCCGAACGGTTCCTCATCTCGCACGGACACTGACCAAACATCCGAATCCTTCGCGGACTCGAACACCCCCATCGTCAGTTCGTACGACTTGTACCCACGATTGATCAGAAACAGCATCGCGACTCCTTTTACAGAATCACTCTACTCGAACAAATGTACCACTGACACATCGGAAAGCGCTTACCCTCGATGGAACACGTGTTCGGAAAAAAATTGCGAGGATGGAAACCCTCCACGTGGGACAGCTTGGAAAAATCTTGGCTCCCAATGTAGGGCGAAATGGAAAAATCTTGCGGATGCAGCCAATCCCGATCCGTGCGTTTCCTGGGAGTTTCAAATGAACTCTTTCACTACTTGCAAAGTTTTTCCCTTGCTTTCCTCAAATGCGTTTCGCACCCCCGTGCCGCGCACTGTCGAACACTTGTTCGATCATTTGTTCTATTGTCATTACATACGTATATATGCAACACACTCATACATCCGATCTTTGTGCACTGTGCACAACTACGCATGTGCCACAGCCACGTGTGTGTAGTAACACTACATTAGAACATATGTTCGATTGGTAGCACCCGGCATGCAAGCGCTTACATCGTGCGAGCTGACGCGCAGGAACGCGGTGGTGAGCGTGTGTGAGCTAAAGGGACGCCGCAAACACGCTTGGCTACCCACAACCATCGCACTGCGAACCGCGTGTGTATCGGTGTGAACCCCGCAATGTCTCGACACGCCGATACGTCGATTGCTCTCGTGCTCAACTATGTGTACTGTCTGCTATATGGAACATTCACGCTTGTATCGCATCATCCGTACTGCTGCGCGCGCGCTCGTGTACACGCTGCTTGCCGCGCTCATCTGTGCACTGCTCTCAATCGCCTCAATCACCCTGTAAGGACACGACATGCTCAAGACACGTGTAACCATCGCCGCGCTCGCTACTGCCGTAATAGGGGCTACAGTGCTGGCGTGCACTACTACCGTGACGACACCTAGCGATGGAACGCCGGGCATCATCGTCACAACTCCGATATCTTCCGGTGTGGTCGACACGGCGGGATACGCGGCATCGATCGGTCCCGTGACCGTTGGAATCGACACGCGGGGCGCATGGCTTGACATTGCTCACTAGATGCGAGACGATAGCAGGGTAGTAATCACAACCTAGACAAGGATGGAAATCATGAACGTCGTCACACGCCCGACCGCCGCAAGCGCATTCGTGCCGCTGGCAGAGCGTAAAGTCTGGATCGATCTTCCCGTTTATCTAGCGGTTCGGATCGCCGATCTTCCCGATGGAACGTACAACTTCAACGGGCAGACCGTTGTGGATGCCAACTACCGCAGCGGATACATTGTCGCCACCCAAAAACTCACCCGTGACTACATCCAGTGCCACATTTCCGGCGGTTTCACGTTCGGAGTGTGGCATGACAGCGAGGACGACGACCGCCCCTATCTCGACGTTGTGACGCGCGTGGAACGCGAGAGCACGGCGATTGCGCTCGCTCGTGAGCTTGGCGAGCTTGCAATCTGGGACGTGGCCAGCGCGTGCGAGATTCGGGTGTCGTGATGGGCGCCATAAGGATGTTTCACTTCTCGTGCGATGCCGACATCCGCGGATTCTACGACTGTGAGATAGACACGGGAGACGAATGGTACGCGTCCGCCGCGCGTCAACAGGCCCTCAGCGACGGTTGGCACCTTAGCGGTAGCGAGATTGCCATCTGCCCGGCATGCTGGGAGCACGGGGCGCGGTTCAAGAACCTTAACCCCGACAACTAGTCGAAACGCCCGCTAGTCGGGCGTCGCGTACGGATTGACCACCTACGTCTGATGAGACAGGTCACAATCAAGGGAGACACAATGAAACTCAAGGCAACCGTACTCGCCGGATTCGTCGGCGTGGCAATCGGAATCTCTGCCGTAGCGGGTGTGGCGGCATGCTCGCCGGACGCGCCAGCGCCTACGCCCGCAAAGACGACCACTCCTGTCACGCATGACGGCGTAACCCAAGGCGGCGGAATCGGGGCGACGTACGACCCCAAAGAGGGACTTTGGTCGTACAGTGTCGGTCCCTGCCGGGATGAGTCTGACCAAGGTTGCTACTGGGACGCGTCGATCATGGGCGGCGACAAGGGTCGCTCATTCGTCAATCTCGGCGGCGTCAAGTTCTACGCGGACGGAGGAAAGTGACCATGTACTACTCAAGCAAGTACGGCGCAGGCCTTACCAACACACTGAACGCAATCCGGACCCTCCGCTCGTTCCGGGCGGCGAATCTGTCGGGTGAGAAATGGCCCCCGGGGGCGTCCGCGGCGTTCTACTACCTTTCGCCGCGAGAGCAGGACGCGTTCTACAATGACGCTCCGACCGTGGACTACGTTGTCTTCTCATACGGGACACCGATCGCGTGGCACACCAAGGATGGCGTATGGCACACGGTGGAACGCCGTTTCTCTCAGAGCACGACTTCTCACCAATCTACGGTCCGCAAAGCACTTGAGGGTAGGGGCGTGGATGTCGTCTCATTCCGCCCGCACGTGACGGAGCCGCAGGCTCTTCTGCTTTGGGCCGTCCAGCGCACCGGTGAGCGCGGCTATTTCGCGGCATCGCGGGAGTTGCCGATTCTCCGCAGGCTCGCCGCCAAGAGTCTTGTCGTAGACCCGGGCGGATACGGACCGTTCATCACAACGGAGTTGGGAGACAGGGCACATGTCTAGCAAGTCGAAATTCGTCACTCTGACGCGCCGCCAGTCGCGTTCCGCAAAGTACGCGGCGGAATCCCTCGCGCTGGCACGTGTGACCCGCGCGGGTCGAATCGTCAAGGCAATCGAGGCACATGAGGACATGCAAGAGCGCGTGACCGTCGAGACGCTGAGGGGAAGAATCTAATGCTCGACTCAAAGGACATCGGAGAAGTTGATGGTTTTTCCATCACCCTCTCGCTCGACTACGACCCGGACTTTCGTCCCACCGATTTCGATTGCTATACGCCCCGTCAGATTGAGGCGTGGATGCAAGATTCATGGTGGTACGTCTACGCCCTTGTCACGGCATCTAAAGAGGGCATCGAGCTGGGGCATGCCGGTATGGGTGGCACCGAATGCGGCTATTTCACCATCACTGACCTGGACGACAATTTCATCGATGCAATCCGTATCGATATCGATTCCATGGTCCGTGACAGACTAGACGGATACTTGGACGACATGATCAAAGAGGCGATTGCGGAGGGCCGGGCGACCCTGGCAAAACTGACAGCCTAGCGCCGTTGTAGGGGTGCCTATCGGTGAGCGCCATATCCCGGTAGGAATCCTGGCAATTACGCCACACAATTGAGAGGAAACTCACATGAAATTCACAAAGGACGCGCTAGCCGCGGTGGCTGAGCATTCGGATTTGGATGGGGTGAGCGCATGACCATGTTCACCAGCGGCACGCAAGCTCGCGATGGCCGTACCGTCAATCACGACCCGGAGCCGTGGACGTGCGAGCACTGCGGAAAGCGGAGTGCCGTCGAGTGGGGACTAGACAGGTATGGCCGGACCTACGATCCGCGCCCCGAGTTCGCCGTGCTCGACAACCCGATTCTGGCGGCGTTCCGCAAGCGCGTCGCCTTATATTACTACGAGGAAATGTCTGTGCTTGCCGCGGCATGGCTCCGAGGCTCAGTGCTTACGAGAGTCGCCTATAACGCCGGAGCGACACTGGAGCAGATCGACCACGCCCGCCGCGTCCTGTCCAAAATTGCGGGTATGTACGCATGACCTACAACTCTCCGGGCGCAAAGGCGCTCAAGTCTGTCTGTGACGCCGTGGCAGAGCGCGACAGTGATGCACGTGTGCCGCTCCTGCCGCGATCCTGGCGCTTTATGTCGCAGCACAACATTGCTCAAGTTTGCGAAAACCCGCGCCCGGCTCTGGTTCCGTACCGTGTGTACGGCCCTACCGGCTACTTTTTCGGGTACGTGCACGCGCTGAGCATCGATATGGCCCTTGATCTTGCCCGTGACTGGCAGGGTCCCACTGTGACTGTCCGCTACTGATTGGAGGACACTATCTCGAAACTCACCCTTACCGAGCGCCTTGTCTCTGTCGGCATCGCCGCAGAGCTTGCCGCCCTTACTGTCATGGGCATCATCATTCTTGCCCGTTGAATCGTCCCCCGTTGCCGTATCGGTGGCGGGGGACTTTTTGCGTACCCACCGTGAGCGCCCCTGTGCGCCCGTCTGACGCGTCAAGATTGGAGGGCTAGACCATCACACTACCCCTACCACCAAATCCTCTCAAACGGGCCCCTGAGGCCGTACAGGCCTATTTCCGTCCTTGCGACCCTCGCGCCCGTCGATTCCACGCGTCCTGGAAAATACAAACGTTGGTACAAAAACGCTCTGTGCGCCTCTCTAACGCGTTATACCCCCGTCCTGGCACAATCACCCTACCTAGACGTAAAAGTCGCTCAGAACGGCTCCTACGGCCGCTCAAACACGTTTCTAGCCGACTCACCATCCCCCCGTCTCGAACGCCGAAGCTCACACCCGGTACTACAGGCAAACCCGACCGAACCCATTCGCACGATCTCGCACGGGAGTACGTCGAACCCTTAAAGGGGAGAATATCTCACACAAATTTCAAACCCTCCTGTAGCGCTAGCGCTAGGGGGCAAAAAACTTTTTCAAAAAGCGTGAAAACCACAAAACTCAATCCTCTGCAATTCCTATGAATTTCCCAAGAACGGCAGAGAGAAAAACAACCTCTCCTACAAAACGAAATCCCTTTATACCACTAAAAATATACCTTACTATTATATATTAGGTTTATTTTGGAAGTGACCGATTTCCTACTTTTGTGCACACAACCCGGCACACACCCCACGAACTTGTGTGCAAAAGTTCACATGTGTGCACAATTCAAAGTGTAAAGTAATAACGACCACACAAATCTCAAAAATAAGATTATAGTCGTCCTTTTTTGACTGAAAGTCCACTATACGTTTGCACACAAGTGAAAATAAGCACACATGTGCGGTGGGTGTGTGCCGGGTTGTGTGCAAAGGCACACATGTGAATTGCACACAAATGACGGGGGTGTGTGCCGGATCGTGTGCACGGCCAACTCCCAGATAAGACCCCTGAATTGCACATCTGTACAACAGGGAATAAGAAATTACAACGAGGTACTTGACATTCCGTGAAAACGGCGCTACGATAGGGGTGTCGATTTTGACGATTTCCACGTTCAAGGGGGTCCGATTCTGGCATAAAATGCATTCACTCCCGTGCGAATCGCCGGGTAAAACGTAAGAGGAAATGAAGAGAAAGGGGTTCGATTGTGGAACTTGAGCAATTCGACATGCTGGTGGAAAAAGAAGATCGAAACAAGTTCGTGCACATAGAGAAGTCGATTAGGGGTGACGAGTATGTCTACCTCGAGGCACCCCTGGTGCAACTCAGGCTTGACGAGGCGGAACTCCTGGCGCAAAAGCTGGTTCAGTTTGTTGACGCGGCCCGCACTCGCTCACTTCTGACCGAGCCGGTCGATTCTGACGTGGTTATGATTCACTACGTCACCCCTGGCGGTTCCGCGGGGAGGGTCGTTGCTCAGCGGGGAGGGTCGTTGCTCAGCGGGGAGGACTCGATTCACTGGCGCGTGGGGTTTGACTGGAAGATGGTCATTCGCACCTGGCAGGAGCTGATTGAAGAAATCTCCGAGCGCGGCTGGAGCAACATCGAGGTCGTTGAACTGACGACAAAGAAGGGAGAATGAATATGACGTGGGGTCCTGTTCTAGAGGTGAAACCCGCTGGGGGTTTCGACGGTGGGGTGGTGGTCTGCTCCAACTCCATTGTGGACGACAGTCACGTGTACTTGAAGGTCGCGAACGAGGAGAACTCGGGTGCAGTTCAGTTGACCGTGGCGCAGGCGCGTGAGATTGCGCAGGTCATTCTGGACAACACTGTTGCGCCCCCCGAGTGGCCTGAACCTGGAGAGAGTGTGAGTGCAGTGGTCGTTGAGACGGAAGCAGGTGACGACTTCCTTGTGCGACGTTCGAACGCCGACTGGATGTGGCACCTTATTCCCCTGGGGTTTGGTTTTGCCGACAGTGAAATGCAGGACGAAACACGGGATTGGGCATCGTGGGTCTCGTTCCTGGAATGGCGCTTCGGCGGCATTGCGTATGTCGCTAAGTTCCAGAACGTGTACGAAAAGGGGGATTGAGAATGGGAAAGATCACAGCACGACAGGTCATTGACACGCTTGAGGAGATTGTCGCCCAGTACGGAGAGGACTACACGTACAAACCTGTCAACTTTGCGTCCGAGTGTCGTTACAGCACGCCGGAAGGCGAGCCAGACTGCATTGTCGGGCAGGTTGTGTACCGTCTGGTGCCGGACGCGTTCCAGAAGATTGTCGCCATCGAACGCGAGAACAAGAATTATGGCTTTGGTGTGGCGTGGGACGACTTTCACGGTAGTTTTCCCCAGAACGAAGCTGAGGAAGACTACCGGAGTGTCGTTTACGACGCCATGGAGCACTTTGACAGCGAAGCGAACTGCATTCTCACACACGCTCAGCGCGATCAGGATTGCTGTGAGGCATGGGGAAGTGTCCTTGATGCGGCACGTGAGGCCCTGAAGGGGATGGTCGAGAATGCCTGAGCACAACCACAGTGGCGAGCCGTCCAGAAGGCATTACAACAACGGTTGCAGGCACCCGGATTGTCGGGCTGCGGACCAGAAGTACCGCGAGGACTACAGGCGTGGTCGCACGAGGAATACCGCGGCACGAGTGTGGCGCAACCTGGAACCGGTGGCGAAGGCGTGGAACGACGAACCGAACGAGGAGAACCAGGCTGTTCTGCTGAAGTACATTCGGCTGGCCGTGAACGGATTTCTAGGAGAGGAAAGAAAATGACGCAGAACGCAGTGTTGCTGAGAAACGTGACAGAACGCAAGCTGGAGGTGGAGCGCACCAAACTGAATGCCCGCGCGAAGGTCGAGGCTGAGATCGCGCGCGTGGTGGCCGACTACGAGGAAGCGGTCGTCGCCGCCCGGGAGGATGGTTTCGGAGGTACTGCCATTGCCCGCGCGGCTGGCGTGACACCCCCGACCATCTACGGTATTCTCTCCCGCGCATGGCCAACCTGGCGTGAGGAGACCCGGCGCGGTGAGGCGGATCGCCTGCAAGCCATTCTGGACGACGAGCATGCCGACCGTACAAACTTCCGTGCGCAGGATGACGGGTACGCTTTCGACTGGAAGCTTGGTGGCGAGAAGCACACGTTCTTCATTCTCGCCAACCACAACGGTTTCAAGTTCCTGGGTGCGGACGGCGAGCCAGACACCGCGTTCACTCAGGAGTTCAACACAGGAGTTCACGGTGACGTGGAGACGCTTCTGAACGAGTCGATGGAGTGGATTCGTTCACTTGACAACGAGGACGCCAGGCGGTACCTTGAAAGCATACCCACCGACGATAAGGAGGACTGAATTGTTCACAAGCAAGAAGAACCCAGAACCCCGTGAGGAGATCGCACGGGAAGACACCCTGGCGCGTGAGTACTACGGTGAGGTTCTGAAACTTGAGGCTGTGATCGCCCAGACTCTGCGTGTTTACGCACCCGAGACGTACGCGCAGTACTTTGACGAAGGTGACGGGCCTGAGTACTTCCTCCTTGGCCTTGGAGGCCATCCCCCGCGCGACTATTCGGTGTCCAAGTACATTGTGGACCTGAAGGCCTACCTGAAGAACCAGCAGGAGCTTGACGACGCCGTGGAACGCAACAGGCGCTTGTTCCCCGTGCCCGACTTTGGCGACGGAGAGCCGTTCTGATGGCGCGATTCTTGGCCGTATTCTACGTAGCCTGGTTCGCGGTAGTGATCTTCTGCCTGGGTGGTTTCACGGGGTCAAGCCTTGCAGATAATGAGGCGAAGGAACAGAAGGCGCACTACGAGCACGTGATTTCTAACTGCCAGGACCTGCTTGAGTTGATGCGCATCTCGGCCAATGATTTCGCGTCCGGGGATGCGCACCTAGGCGACCTGGTGTACAAGGAAGTCATGGAGCACCGGGGGGATTGCAAGTGATTGTCTTGACGATCAAGGACCCGAACGGTCTGTACCAGATGACGCCGGTTTCGACGGACGATCCTGTTCGTGCGAGACAGATCAAGGCGTTGCACGAGAGCATGGGAGATGTTGTTGAGTGGTCTGAAGACGGCGCCGGTTGAACTTGACTCGTACACACCAGACCGCGGCGAGCCGACGAAGTGGAACCCGTTCGGTCAGGTGACGGACGGATACACGCCGTCCACACGCAAGCAACTAGATGACGTGAGACGGTTCTGTGTGCAGCAGTGTGAGGAGATCGGCTGCGATTGTGTTGCCGTGACCGTGAACTGGGTTCACCAGTTTCCAACCCGTGTCGTGGTTGACAAGTACGGATTCCTGCGGGATAATGATGGTACGGACTTCAGTTACGACCAGTTCCTTAGGGAATCAGCAGAACAGAAGTAGAACAAAAACGAGAGGAGAGCACAAATATGCCAACATCCACAAGAGAATACATCTCTGTCAGCATCCCGGATGCGGTTCGGAGATTCAGCGATGCGATGGAGAGCCTTTACCCTACTATTTCGACAACAGATTTTGAGCCGTACTTCGAGCCTGTCGGTCTTGCGGATAACCTGGTCGAGTTCCTGGGTGGAGCGATCACGGTCACAGAAGCTGCCGCGATCAAGAGGGAATGGTACAACGTTCGTCGCGCGCAGTTCCTTAGCTCGAACGCCGAGGAGCGCACCACGATTGGGATCAACTCTTTCGCTCGATTTCTTGCGGCGAACAGCATCCACATGGAAAGCGATATCGTGTACTGCACGTGCTGCGTGTCCCATATTCGCTTCTCTCTTATTGTCGAAGGCGGTCGTAACGCGCAGATTCTCAACCTGGGACTCAGGACGCCGGTTCGTGCACGCATTCCGCATTTCGGCCGGGCCTTTGTGGAGGGCTTCGAGGAGATTTTCGCCCCGATTCTCGGAACCCCACCCCGGGTTGTACGAGGTGGAGCAAGACTGGCTGCGGCAGCGCGCTACCAGCGGCTTCAGCGGCGCAACAACTGGGGACAGTGGTCGATTCTGGCAGAAAACCACATTCCCCGTCGCGAACTGGCCAAGCCGCGTTCTTCGACAGGGAATTTCACGGCCTTCATTGAGGAGCGCAGTGATGTCATTGCGAAGGATACGCGGAATATCATCGACATGATGCCGATCTCCCCGCATGGTTCACTTGCCACCCGCAGGTGGGGCATCGAGGTGGAGTGCGTTGCGTCCCAGGGGGTTGAGCGACCGTCAGGGTGGAATCGCAAGTACGACGGGTCGCTTTCCGGCGAGCATTATGTCCCCGACGACCATGGTCCCACGAAGATGTTCACCATCGACCCTGTCAATTGCCCCGCACACGACCACTCCGCGTGGTACCGCGAATACTACTCAAGCAGATATGTCGAGCCAGAGAATTGCGAGTTCTGCGGTGAAGTGGAGTTGACGCAGCGTCAGTACGACGATATCACGAACGACAACGTGGACACGACAGATGGTGCTGCGGAGTTCGTCTCTCCGATCCTTTCCAGCTATCACTCCCGCGGACTTGAGTCGCTGTTGGAGCAGATCGCGCTACGCCCCTCGAATACGACTCCGGGCATTCACGTCCACGTCGATGCTGCCGACCTGAACGCGAAGCAGGTTGGTGCCGTGGTGTACCTGTACGGTCTCCTTGACCAGTACCTTGAGCCGCACTACCGGCGTGAAGAGCGCGAGTACTGCAACTCGTGGGACCCGGCGTGGGTCGCGGACGCCGTCAAGAGCGCCAAGAAAGTTACCCGCAAGGAGAACGTCACATACCCGACGCGGTACGCGACTGTGAACCTTCAGGCGCTGGAAGATCATGGCACGATCGAGTTCCGTGCGATGGGTCCCGTGTACGCGGAAATGAACGCGGCTGACTCGTACCTGTACCTGGTTCGGTGGGCGTCGTTCGTTCGTGAGATCGTCCAGGTTGCATCCAGCGGCGTTCCCATGAAAGAGTTGAACCGGATCAAGAATGTGGACGACCTGATCGACATCTTCATCAAGTACGGCAAGGAGTACAACCGGTCGCTTGAGGTCAGCAACGCATACGAAGAGTAGACCAGAAAAGCTACAACCGAAAAGTAGATAAAGAACGTCGCCTTTGTGGTGACAGAAAAGGAGGAAACCAAATATGTGTGGACTGGGATTTCTGAGTCTGACAAGTGAGAGTACGATCAACCCGCGAGATTTCACGCACGCGTTGTTGTACGAAATGGAAGACCGCGGATACATGGCGGCTGGATACGCGTACGGTCGAGAGGACGCGGTACCGCGTTACTACAAGGACTCGGTCCTGGGTCGTGATCTTGATCTGCGACGCATCCCGACGCATGCTCGTAGTGTGGTCATGCACACGCGGCTTGCAACACACGGTGACGTCAGCGACAACCGGAACAACCACCCGGTTCTCTCGCCGGACAAGACGATTGCGCTTGCCCACAATGGCGTCATCTGGAACCATGATGATGTTCGCAAGCAGTTGCCGTACGAACTTCCCGACGTGGACTCGGCCGTTCTTCCGGCGCTGATTCAGGACCAGGGCGTCTCGGGACTTCGGAAAGTGTCTGGGGATGCGGCAATGCTGTGGCTGGACGCGCAGACCGGCAACGTGATTCACGCGGCACGTCAGGAGCACTCACCACTGTGTCTTGCCGTTCTGGAAGACGGTTCCATGGCGGGCGCGTCTACGTGGCAGATTCTGTCGAACGCGCTGGACACGATGAGGCTGCAAGCGGTCAGCATGGACTTTCTTGAGGAGTTGCAGTACGTTCAGATTCTGAACGGCGAGATCGTCCTGGACCAGGCGCTTGAGCGCAACGTCGGCTTCCACTACGGGTTTGCGGCGTCCACGCGTGGGGCGACTTCTGGCGGAACAGGGTTCGTCTCGACTGGTTCGTCTTTTTACGACGACTGGCCGGTCGAGGACGACGACATTCCGGACGATTTCACCGACGACCTATGGGGTCGAGAGATTCACGACAGGGGCGACACGCAGGCGAACTTTTACACCACCGACTACTACGGAAACGAGTTGGTGTTCAACGAGTTCAGCCAGTTGTGCCTGACGCTGGCTTGGTATTCCGGATTGCACTACGCGGACCCGTTCTGGGAGAACGTGGACGACGACGTGAAGTGGATTGAGCACTTCTCCGACATTGGCGAGTTGACCAAGGACGGACATGAGTTGTCCTGGATCAACTTCCCCGACATGCTCAACGGGATCGAGAACAAACCGTCGTGGATTCACGAGGGAATTGGGTACTTGCGTCAGTTGGAAAGGGCGAGCGCGTGAGGTACGCAAAGGTGATCCTCTTCAAGGATTCCGGCAGATACTACACGGAGGAAGAGTGGAGCGTTCCACCGGGCGCAGTTAGCCCATACGACATGCGCCATTCGCTTGACTTCCGCAGGATTGGACACGGTGCCGTCCTGGTGCCGTCGCAGGAGCCTTGGGGCTACTCGCACCTTTTCCCACCCGAGCCGAACCTCCAGGCACGAAACGGATGGTGATCATGAGTTACCCGCGTTACGGTTACGTCAACAAAATTGGAAAGGTCCGGGTCCTGGGCTATAGTGGGAACGACCACTGGGATGTCCTGGACTCAAGAGACCAGGTGAGGCGAGAGCCGACATACCGAATCAACTTCTGGAAGGAGAACACAAATGCTCGCAACGGTAGCAGAAAAGACCATTGACCCCATCCTGTTCGAGTTGGATTGCGAGGCGGCGCGTCAGGCGCAGTTGTTCGAATGGGTCGTGGAGCACGGCTTCAACACAAACCAGCCGTTCAGGGTGGAAGACGATGTACTCTTCGGCCAGGAGGACACTCCGAACAAGCCCTCGTTCTTTGAGCCGTTCTCCTCGTACGACTACGCCGAGGTTGCCGAGCGCGCTGTGCACTACAACGACACGCAGATGCAGTCCGGCTACTACTTGTGGCGGTTCTTTGTGACCCCCGCGAAGTTCTGACAAGAAGGAGAGACAAATGACGACACCTGAGCAACTGTACACAATGACCGATGAAGAGTTCCGGACTCTGATTGGTGAGAATATTCTTCCCGCAAAACGCAACCGCGACCTGTGGACGAACATCGAGGAATACCCGCTTCTTCACGCCCCCACACTGGAAGCCCTGAAGTACATTCGGGATTCCGCATCTCGCACGCTGGGTAGGCTGGACCACGACCAGGAGTACACCAGGATTCAGTCGTTGCGGCTGTACCTGTCGGGCATTGACAACCACGTTCTGAAGATCAAACTCGTTCAGGCCCGGGCACAGGTTCGAGAGTTTCAGGACCTCGCTCAAGACCTGTACACGGCACTTGTGGAGGGTGAGCACCCTGACGACGTGAAGGGTTGGGCCGTGTTCTACTCACCAGAGGATGTTGCAACACTCGGAGAGTGGATCGCGGAGCGCAGTAACGAAGAGGACTAGTCTTGGACAAGCTGACGCTGACAACTGAACAGAGGGTTGCCGCCGACCAGATTCTCGCCCACAAGGCGACGCTGGTCGGCGCCGCCATGGGAACAGGAAAAACGGTGTTGCTCACAACAGTGATCCTAGAGTCCTGGTCTGTGCGATCTCTGGTCATCGGGCCGAAGAACGTGTGGGATAACTGGGCGGCGACGCTGGAAGCGCAAAGCGATGGAACCGATTTCCTGAAGGTGTGCTCGAAAAAAAACAAGGATCAGAAGCAGAACCTTGATGACCTCCTGGACGGCAAGACACCGGGACATTATTTCATAGGACGCGAACTCTTCACCTCGTTGGACTGGTACACGAAGGAGGATAACCGCGGCAGGAAGAAGCGTGTGCAGCGGCACATTTGGAAGAGCAAGAATCTGGACGTGGCAGTTTTTGACGAGGTGCACGCTGCGGCAAGCGCCAAGTCGAGAGCGTCGAAATCGTGGGCTGACATCGTTCCACGCGACCATAAGGTCGGCCAGTCGGCAACGTGGTACGGGTCCAAGTTTGAGAACGCCTACACGGTCGTCAACGGTCTGTGGCCGGGATTCAACCCGAAGTCGTTTCCGCTGTGGGTTGAGAAGTGGTGCAATACCGAGTACGACCATTTCTCCTGGTACAAGAAGAAGGTCACCGGAGAGAGGAACCCCGGCGAGTACGTCAGGACGCTTCCGTCCTACGTGTATATCGAGTCTGATATATCGCAGCCCGAGTTCGAGTACCGCTGGGTTGACCTGAGTCGTGAGCAGCGGCGTGTGTACGACATGTTCCAGAAGAACCAGGCGGTGAAGTTGGGGAACGACTGGATGGTCGGAAAGCTTCCGGTGGAGACGCGGGTGAGGTTGCGGCAGTTGACCCTAGGCGAGGTTATCGTGCGAGGGGACGAGATCGACTTTGCTGTAGATTGCAAATCGAGCAAGTTCGATGAGCTTCTTGATATTCTGCGTAACGACTACCCGGACGAGAAGGTTTTCATCACCTGTGCATCGGCTAAGTTTGCACGAGTGGTTGCCGAGAAGCTGAACCTGCACTTCAAGAAAGAGGTTGCAGGATTGTACGCGGGCACTGAATACACCTCTGAGGCGGCACGAGCGGCCGTCAAACGTGATTTCACCGAGGGAGAACTGAAGTACTTCGTCGGCGTCATCGCGGCATGCTCAGAGGCGCTGGACGGCCTACAACGGGTATGTCGAATCGGCATCCAGCTTGAGGAGAGCGAGAACGAGACACAGAACACCCAGCTACCCGGTCGCCTCGCAAGGAGGGGACAGGAACGCGATGTTGTGTGGCTGAAGATCGGAGCGCGCGGCACCTACGATGCGGGCGTCATCTCTAGGCTTGAGGACTTGTCCCGCGCAAACCGTGAATCACGGAAAAGATGACTTGCATACTTTTCTTGACGCTGTTACCATGAGTGAGAGATCAACCGAAAGGAGAACCACAAATGGACGACGAGGATTTCGACGCTGAGGATGTTCAGCGCTTTCCAGTGCCTGACGCAGAGTTCGACAGTTGGATGGACCAGCAGGTTTTCAACCGACTCTTGGAAGAGTTCAACGACAAGTACGAGAAGCTGTGGAACTTCGCCAACGACAACGGCATCGTCCACGGCTACCTGAAAGAGTTCTAGTGAGCGGCGAGGAGTGCGGTTGCCAAAGCGGGAAATACATTTGCGAGCTTCCGTTCTGGCACTCGGGTCCGCACGCAATGCACGTAGACAGTTTCGACAAGGTTTGCTGGTTGGAGGTAAATGATGATCAAATACCAGGTGATCGCTGGAACGAAGACTGACCACGAGGTCGTGTCCGTGTCGGAGAACCTGTATGTCGCACGCCTGGATGCGGTGCGGCTCAACAGGCAGGCAACCGTTCCGGAGTACCGTGTTCTCGCGGTGGATTCCGAGGGCACCAAGTGGTACGAATACGAGCCAAAGGAGGAAAAGTGAACGACACCGACACCACGGAAATCACGGCGAAGCTGATCGATGAGTTGCGAAACGCGGCATTCGGGAGGGGATACCTGCTTGGGCAACCGTGCCTTGAAAACCGTGCTGCCGATCTCATCAAGTCGCAGGCCGCACGCATCGCAGAACTTGAGGGAACGCAGTGTGAACCTACTCACGCGACAATTCGGGCATTGCAGGCCGAGCGTGACGCTCTCGTGGCGCGACTTGCTGATCGGACAGACGAGATAGTTCGTCAGAGAGTCGAGATAGGCGAGCAGCGAAGACGCGCAGAACATGCCGAAGCCGAGCGTGACGCTCTCCACGCCGCCGTTAGGAAAGCATGTGGACCGGAGGCACCTGGTGCATCAGGGTGACCTGGATGCCATCCTCTCCGGCGCACCGTCTGAAACCCTGGCCGACGTGAAGGAACAGGCATGGGATCAGGGACATCGGACCGCGTATCTCAGATACCACGATTACGACCACATCGATGTAAATCCGTACCGGAAGAGGGCGAGCGAGTGATGGTTAGCGACGATGAGAATCTGACCGAGCGTATCGGAAGGCAGTCTCGGCTCGCGGAGGTGCTGACTGAGCGCGGGATCGATCCGTCCTACGTTATTGCGGGGTCCGACGAATTGCATGGTGAGTTCACAAGACCCTGGCTCGTCGTGAAGCTCTCGATGCGGATTGATGAGGCTGATCGAGTTTACATCAAGCACGGGATCGGGCGAGAGGAGTAGAAGGATGGCCGACCTGACCGAGACCCTGGCCACGATGCGAAGAAACTTGCAACGCCACGAGGGGCCGCTCGAAGACGAATGCGACGCTCTGCTGTGTGCCGTGGAGGGTGTGGTCGCAGTGTGCGAACCGTGCGTATCCGATACTCGTGGTCTACCTGCATTCCAGGCTGGAGAGCGGGGCATGGCGACCGCTGTTGTGAAGGCTCTGACCGATGCGCTTGGAGGTATGTGAGATGAGTGAGTTGCACCGCGTCTATCGTCTTGCATGGGACGGTGAACCGTCGATGAGCGGCAAACCGCACGTCATAAGCCTGGGAAGCGAGTTCACAACGCTTGTCCAAGCGCATGCTGCATGTGATCGCGTGCCCTCCATGAAGACGAAACCGAATCTGAGAATTGAATCGCGACTCGTTACCCCATGGGAAGTGGAGGAAACCCGATGAGCAGCACTGAGGAAGCCGCACGAGCCGAAGCCTTGCGCCGGTGGCCCGTTTCTGGAAGCACCGGGCGCATGTTCCTCAACTCGCGAGCGCGCGAGCTTTTCGAGCTTGGTGCCGCCTGGCAACGCACCCAGCAGGCCGTTGGTCCTGCACGCATCGTCCAGATGCCACCCTCACCAGAGACGAACGCACGCTACTGGGAGGTTCACTGCCCAGTGTGCACCACGCACGAGTGCATGTTCGATGGGGATGACCCGCGTCTGGTAGAGCGTCGTGACGAGCACAACCGGCGTCACGCCGAGCAGCCCCTCCCCGGATCACCGACCGCCGACACCGAAGACGACCGGGAAGCGCTGGCGGTTCTCATCTCCGAGTACATCGACGGAACGGACGATTGTTCTGACCTGCCCAAGACGCGTGGGCTTGCGGACAAGATTCTGAGCAGGTTCCGTCGTCGCACCGTCGAGCCGTCCGAAGCCGCAGTGCGGGCCGCCGCGCGGGTGATCTTTGAGGATGAAATCACGGTCATCGAATGGGATCAGGTAGATCAAGGTGGATGGATCGACACGGCTCGTGCCGCCCTGCAAGCAGCGAAGGAGGCCGAGCATGAGTGAAGATTTCATTCCATCGGATGAAGGAGTTCGCAATGGATACGCAACAAACATACTTGATGAATACAGTGATCCAATCGGAGCCGCGAGTAATAGACGCTTTTTCGAGCAAGCGTTTGACCGCTGGATGGATGCTCACGACGAAGAGATTGCAAAGCAGACGCGTCATAAGATTGCAAGCTTGATTTGGGAGGAAGAGCACGTTGCAGGTTCTATTCTCTACGAAACCGATCTTCCTATCGCAGACCCTCGTGTCATACACCTGAACGGTCGCGTACTCGGCTTGCAGCGCGCGCGAGATATTGCAGAGATGGGAACACGGCGTGTTGACGAAGTAGGGTGATCTCTGCTATCGTGTACGACGAACCAATTCAGTTCACAAACGAAGGGGAGGAAATATGAAGAAGATTTTTGCGCTCATTCTGGCAACGCTTCTGGGTGTTGCTGGGGTTGTTGCGGGATTTGCGCTTCCGGCCAATGCCACACCGGCGAAGAGTTACGTGACGGTTGCGTGGCAGATGCCATCGTACGCTGGGGCCAATACGGCGACCTGGCCACAGACGCTGGCCACAAGCCGGAAGACAGCCGCACCGGACCTGAACGTCTTGGACTCGCAGTTCAAGTGTGGCATTGCCTACCAGGTGGACATCTACAATGACAGCAAGATCACCGACAAACTGATCGACGGAGGAAACCTCTACGGGTCGAACAATCCCCAAGAGGACCTGATCGCCGGAGGATGGGGAACTGCGTACAAGATCGCGTACACGCCGTGTGTTGCATCCGCTGGCGCAATCATCATCACCGCTGCCACTTGTGACGCTGACGGAAGTGCGGCACTGGGTACTGTTGTGAACGCGAAGCTGGATGGTGACCTGGATCAGACTGCGGGTACACACACGGCGACGTTTACCGCCAACCCCGGTAGCGAGTTCGAGGGTTCAGGTGCCACGTTCAGTGAGGACTACACTGTTCCCGCGAAGCTGACCGGTCAGCAGTGCGTCGTCAAGCCCGAGCAGCCGAAGCCGATTGTCACGACGGAGACTTCCACCTTCACTGATTGTGACGCGAAGCTGGACACCACCACTGTCACCACGACGACGGTGAACTACGTCTACGACGCAGACTCGAACACGTGGGTGAAGGACAAGCCGGTTGTGATGACTACGCAGAGCACGAAGCCCGCGACCGAGCAGGAGTGTCCGACCAAGGTGGTGACCCCTCCGACGAAGCCCACCAATCCGACCCCGAAGCCGACCGTGACTCCGAAGAAGGTCGTTGCCCCAGCACCTGCGCCCAGCCAGAGCGCCACGCCAGTGAAGGCAACCCTTGCCGACACGGGTAGTGATAACACACCGTCGCTGGTTCTGGCTGCTCTGATCCTTCTGGCTGGCATTGGCGTCCTGGTTGGAATGCGAGTGGGGACGCGTGTCCGCCGATAACTACTGGTACGTCGGCAAGCATGGCGTGTCGTTCTACGTGGCCATGGGGTTCGCTTCAAATGAGGCATACCCCGGGCTGCGCAGGGCGCTCGTGTTCTCTCGTGCGAATGAGGCAATCAACCATGCAGTACTTCTTGACAGTCGGGACCCGGCAGAGTACGGTGTAGTTATCAGCCAAGAAGTACTCGACATCGTACGAGAGGGGAACACAGTGAAACAGAAGTGGATTCCGGCAGAACGGGACGAGCGCCACGAGGATGTGTGGACAATTGTAGATTGCTTCAACAGATCGTTTTCCGACTACGGCTACCTGGCAATTGTGGAATACAACAACGCATCCTCCGATGAATGGAGGGTGACAATCGAGTGTTACGACGAGGAGATCGACATGGCCTACAGCTACGAAGACCTTGACTCTGCCGTAGGGAAGATTTACACGGAAGTGGGAGAACGATATGAGCAGATATAAGGCCGGAACCAATCTGGTCCTCGTTAATGATCAGGGTGATGTCCTCAATCGCAAAGTCATGAAAACAACTTGGCTCCTCGGGGGGCAGCCATATGTGGAGAAAATGCCAGGTTATCTGCTTGGTATTGCGATTGACGAGCTTGAGACGAGTGGATGGAGGGTTGAGAGCGCCACCCCACCCACCCTGCCGCCGACCACGCCTGGCGCATACAAGTCAAGTTTTGTGGGAACAGCGAGTGTGTACGTTCTCGGAAACGAGGACCACTGGCGCGAGATCACCCGAAGTGGGATGGTCGTGGATCATGGAGATTGTCCACCAATGAAGTTCGCGCCCTACATCCGCCTGCTTCCCGAGACGGAGGTGGCCAAGAAGGTCATTGGCTGGATCGAGGCGAGATACAACACCGGCTTATCGAGTCCCTGGGAGATATTCCAGACCGCTCGCGAGAAGTGGGGCGTGTGGGAACATGACTGAACACAGGGTGGAATACTTCTACCGCGACCGTACCGCCGAGGGTACCGTCGAGGGCTACCAGTGTCCGTGTGGTTGGTTCACACTGGGCACCGACCGTCATGCACGACGCGATGCGAAGAGACACGAGAGGGTGGCAAACCGTTGACCGAGCAGACAGACGAAACGGCGAAGTTGGTAGCCGCTCTGCGTATCGATGCCGATGACTACGCGGTGGCTGCGCAACACGATTGGTCGGACCGGATTCTTTCATGGGACGGCCGACAGGTGCGCGCGTGGAGGGCAGCCGACCTCATTGAGGCACAGGCCGCACGCATCGCAGAGTTGGAGGCCGAGCGCGACGCTCTCCAGGAAGAGCAGGACAATCTGGCGCAACTCATCCCAGATGCATACGACGGTGACGAGTATCAGGGCGCTCTGGTGGAGCGCTTTGTGCGCGATGCTACTGGACATTTCACGCAGTTGGCAGCCGAGCGTGACGCCCTCGCCGCTGAGAACGCTGTCCTACGCGGGCCGGACACGGATGAGCGTGACGGACTAATCACCGATCCGCTGCTGGCACGCATCCATGCTCTCGCAGCCGTGATCGAGAAGGCGAAAGAGTCGCGTCGGCACCCTTTCTCGCCGGTCAATGACGTTGATCGCATCCTCTCCGCCGCCCCATCCGACATCCTGGCCGAGCGCGACGCCGAGAAGTGGGACGAGGGCTTCAACGCCGGATACGACCACATCTACAACGATGGAGCGATCTATCTGGACGACAACCCGTACCGCACCAAGCAGGGAGAGCAGAGCAATGAGTGACCTGACAGAAACCCTGGCCGCGATGCGCGACGAGCACGACGGCATGTATTACGACTGGTGGGAGATGCGCCGTCTGCTATCCGGCATGGAGGGCGTGCTCGCGTTGCCTGGGCGTGCCGAGAACGGTGTGCAGCCCGTGGGCAACGCATATGCAGCTGGATACAACCACGCGCTTGCCGACGTTCGCAAGGCCCTGACCGATGCGCTGGGAGGCGAGTGATGAGCGCATGTCGCGCCCGCATCTACAAGCCAGAGTACGGCTCCGGGAACTGGTGGATCGAGACTTTCGGCGTCTTGCGAAAGGCGCAACTCCACGTCAGGGCGACATGGGGAGAAGCGATGAGGGTCGCGGCAGATTGGACCGAAAGGGGTACCCGATGAGCAGCACCGAGGAAGCCGCACGAGATGCGGCGGAACAACGATGGCCGATACGCAATGTGGGACCGCAGGAGGAAACCTATCCGCGCAGCGCCGTGGCCAGCATGATGCGTGGAGCATTCGAGAGTGGTGCCGCCTGGCAACGTGAGCAGCCCTCCATAGATACTGATGACGCAGTGATGCGTGCCGCTTCGGCGCTAATGAGAGACGACCCGGCGGCCGAGGATGGCACCTATGGTCTGGACGATTACGTCGCAATGGCTCGTGCCGCTCTGTCAGCAGCGAGGGAGGTGGGCCATGCCTGAGTACAAATACCCCAAGCCGGACAAGTCTTCTTGGGGCCAGTTCCGTGACAGTCTCGCATATCACCTGGCGACCTTTGCATTCAAGCGGATCGCGACGCCATGGTACGCGGCGATGATCGAAGGCTCTATCCGATTCGGTCTGGAGTCTGCTCGCCGGGAAGCGTACCAGGAGCGGGCATTCAAGCTTTCCGACATTCCCGCGTTCAAAAAGGAGGCGGATCGTGGCTTATAGCAGGGCGACCGACCGGTGGAAGTGCCCGATCTGCGGGCATGATCTGTTACAGCCCGCAGACAGAATCCCCGTCTCGGTGTGCACGAATCCCAAATGTGATTACGCGAGAAAGTGGAAAGGATGATGAACCGGTTTGATTGACACAGCGAAGCTGGCAACTGAACTGCGCGCCCGTGCTATTGAGGTACGGGATTGGCCCGAACAAGATGGCGTCGCGGATGCTGACCGGTTCAACCACGCCGCCGATGCCATAGAGGAGCAGGCGGCGCGCATCGTAGAACTTGAAGAGCAGTTGACGCTCTACAAAATTGCCTATGATTTTCTTTCCGAGGAGGTGGTGAAGAACAGTGTCCGATATTAATCAGATGAAGATCGCACTAGAGGATTACGAGAACTGGAAGCAGTCATTTTTCGACAGGCGTATCTGTACCGACACGTATCTTGAGGAGATAACCTCAAACAAAGCCCTGATTGCTGTTCCGAAGGTGATTGAGATTCTTGAGGAGTTGACTTTTGACGCAGAACCGAATATGATACTCAAGAGCGGAATCGCGCAGGCCCTTGAGGAGTTGAGAAAAGTGTATGAGCTATGAGGTAGGCGGAAAGTGTGCACGCGGACACGATCTCACCGAGGAAACACTCAAGGTAAAGCCCGGTACTGGTTACAAGTACTGTAGGGTCTGTGAGCGTGAGGCGCAGAAGAAGCGCCACAAGGCACGAATGAAATCGGACCCGGAGTATCGCGACAGATACCAGAAGAAGAAAGTACAGTCCAACAGGCGCTACCGCCAACGCAGGAAGCTTGTTGACGAACGCATTGCCAAGATGGTCCTTTCTGGCGAAATAGACCTCCGGGACGAGACGGTTGACCAGCGGGCGCTGAGAATTGTCGAGGCGCGCAGGGCTGCAAATGAACTGACAGTCGGCGCCGAGGTAGACCTGACATCCACACTCGTGCGACCATCCGCCAAAAAGCAGTGGGATGCATTTCAGAACGCCATGCGTGACTTGGAGTTCTCTGGAATCGACTGGAACTGCAAGGACCGGTGGAATGAGTTCGCGCTTTACTCGGACGAGAATGCACCAACAGCGCAGCAGGCCCAGGAAATGTGTGCCGGATGCCCGCTGCTGGAATTGTGTGACGCATACGCAACCGCACAGCGTGAGATAGACGGGGTGTGGGGCGGCAAGCAGAGACGGAAACTAGAGAAATGAGGAGTAAATGAGTAGTATCTATGAGCTGATGGGCAAGATTTCGGAAGAGTCTGGCTCGCTTGCAGCGACAAAAGACCCGGCCAGTGGACTGAAGTTCGCCTTCCGTGGCGTGAATGCGGTGGTGAACCACTTCGCACCACTGCTACGCAAGTACGGGGTGATCACGGTTCCAGAGGTTCTTGAGCGAACTACAACCGCACGGGAGCTTAGCGGCGGTAAGGCTGTCACGCAGACGGACATTCTGGTGGCTTTCCACTTCATTGCACCGGACGGTTCTGAGGTGGTTGCGACGACGAACGGGTTGGCCCAGGACTACGCGGATCGTTCCGCGGCGCAGGCCCAGTCGGTTGCCTACCGTGTAGCACTCCTTCAGACCTTCTCGTTGCCCACGGACGACAAGGAGCCAGAGGTTGCCGGTGAGGAGACGCAGAAGTACATCGAGGGCGTAAGTTCTGCTGAAACCAAGGCTTCACCGAAGAAGGATGCCGCGGTGGAGATCGGTGACCTGAAGGCGAAGATTTCCAAGGCGGTCAAGGCTGCTGGAATCAGTGACAGCGTGAAGGATTACGGGAACAAGTTCTTCAATGGTCGCGAGGGATGGGACCAGTCGGCTGTGGCCCTGAAGAAGCTTCTGAAGTCCCTTGAGGCGGGAGAGATCATTGACTAAGGCCGTTATTGTTGAAAGCCCTGATGGTATCCACTGGGAGATGGAACCCGAGGCGTTCGAGGAGCTTGAGGACAATCTTGTCGTCGTCAAGCCGCTGGATTCCGACTACTGGGTGAAGGGTCGCCTTTCGGACATTCTCCGCGTCGTGCGACCTCCGGGAACCGCGCTGATTGACATCGGTCAGATTTTCGGAGTCGAGAAGTTCGAGGACATCGTTCCGGACGAGGTGTTTGACCTTCCGAGCGGGATCGAGGACGACGCTTGACGCAGCCACGCCTCTCGCTTTACGGAGACGCCAAAGCGTACAGCGAGGGGAGGGCCTACCGTAAACCAACGGACGGCTCCAACCATCCTTCGGTGACGACGATCCTGAAGGCCTCTGACAAGAGCGGTCTGGTCCAGTGGGCCGTGGATCAGGCAGTTGACTGGTGTGTTCAGAACTGGATGGTTCTGGGCGAACGTAGCGACGGGGACGCGAAGAGGATCGCACGGTTTCAGCACAACAAGGTCCGTAACGATAGGGCCGAAGTTGGTGACGGAGTACACGGCTGGATTGAGGCAGACCATACTGGGACGTGGGACTATCCCGAGTTGGATGATGAGCAGCAGGCGATCATTGGCCAGTGGCAGCAGTTGAAAGCCGAGCACGACATAGAGCCGGTTCTGACGGAGTTTACCACATTCATTTCCAGCAGGGGGGGGCTTACTTGCATGGGAACTGCTGATGGTTACTGGGTTATCGACGGAGTGAAGACCCTCGTTGACGTGAAGACGTCCCGCAACACACAACGGGAGCACTTCGCCCAGCTTGCGGCACTGCGCCACGGAATCGAATGGTACGAGCAGATCAACGAGATTCCACCCGAGATCACCGACGTTCCGGCAAAGAAGCTTGTCGCGTTCCTGAACGAGTACTGGGAACCGCGTACAATGCCCACTATCGACGCGAGTGCCCTCGTCCACCTCCGTGCGGATTCTCACGAGATCGTATGGATGAATGAGGAAGACGAGTCGGCGTACTGGGATACGTTCCAGGCGTACATGTCCATCTGGTATGCAACCGAGGAGATCAAGTCCAACGAGAAACGACGGAAAGAACTTGACAAGGAGGAGTGGTAATGGGTAAACTCATGTTGGTTATCGAGGACGATCAGAGATTCGAGGTTGACAACATCGACCCGGAAGTGTATGATAGTTCCGACGAAGAGGATTTGTTCGAGGAGTACGATTATCAGATCAGTGACTACCTGTCGAGCATTTCTGCACATCTTGAATACGAAGAGGAGATTGACTAAATGAGAGCAACTTTTACAGGGAACGTCATTCGCGAGCCGGAGGTATGGCACCTGGCATCGGGTTCTCGTGTCAAGGAGTTTACCGTGGCCGACAATGAGCGCCGCAAGAACTCGGACACTGGTGAATACGAGAACAGTGGCCGCACGAACTTCATCCGGGTCAGCCTGTGGAACGACAACGCCGACTTCGATGTCGTGAAGGGTGACCTTGTGTCGGTCGAGGGAACCGTGTACGAGCGCACCTACGAGAAGAACGATGGAACCACCGGACGTTCCCTTGAGACGACGTTCGTGGACGAGATTTCGATCAAGTTCCCGAGCAAGGATCGAGACCCGGCACAGTCCAAGAGTGGCTTCGAGGACGACGCTCCGTGGTAAACTGAAGGCAACCGCGTCACCCTTCCCGCGGTATAGGAAAGTAGGCAGGGAAATTGAGGGGCATCTTTCTCCGGAACGGTGCAGTCGGTTACATCGCTGGTGTGTAACTTCCACTTCATGCGGCATATTCTAGATAAAATCCGCTAGCCGGTATCAAACAGCAACTGGGGTAGGCACTCCTTCCTTGTTTTCGATCTCGGTTGTTGACCACGGGAAATCCATCCCGGTTTGGAAAACGGATACCCGCACCTGATCCAAGATAGGGTGGGCCGGGTGCGGGTTTGGGGGCCTAAATTGGTTTCGACGGTAACAAAGACCGCATGTCGGAATGTTATCGGAGCAGAGTTCAAATCTCTGTAGGTCCACGTACTGAGGTGATTGGCATAATCAAACGGCACCGTAGCCGCGCCGGTTGCCTCAGTTTTTCTTACTAGAGTGAACGTTATACGAAACCAGGGGCGCATAGTAGACTAGAGAGATTCACAACGAGAGGGATTTGTGAGCACGTACGATGATTGGTTCCAGTTCGCATTCTCTGACGCCTCTGGATTCATCTATCTAGACTCCCTCAAGGGCGACATCTCGTCCTACATGTGGCCCGTCAAGCGCGCGGAACTCATCGACCAGGTTGAGTGGACCGCAGCGGCTGGTCTCTACTTCACACCCCTCACCTACACTGACGGTCGTATTGCACACAACGATGACGGCACCGTTACCACAGGTCGCCGCAAGGAGAACGCAAAACAGGGTTGCGTGGTCTTCTGTGACGCTGATACTGCACCCCCGGACTCGTTCCGACTGAAGCCTTCCGCCATCGTCCAGTCCTCCCCGGGTCGCTGGCAACTCTACTGGAAGCTCGATGCCGCGTATCCGGCCGACGACATTCTGGAAATCGCCAAGAAGATTTCCATCGCGCACCTGAACGAGGGCGCTGATATCTCATCCAGCCAGGGCAGCAAGCTCATGCTGGTTCCCGGCTCGCGAAACGCGAAGGTGAGGGACGGCGTTTTCGTCCACAAGGACCTCCCTGTCGTCACCGTAGAGTATACGGGTGTTGTCTATTCAATGGACACGCTAGCCAAGGCATATGCCGACGTTTCGGTTGAGCGCCCACGGAGCGTCGAGTACGACTCGGTTGAGGTTCCGGACCTTCTTGAGTTTCTTCCCATCTTTGACCGTCTTCCCGAAGAATCCATGGGCGGCTCCCAATTCTCCGACCTGATCTTCACCGAGCCGTGGAACATGCGTGGCAGCCGGGTGGGCGACAGGAGTGCATACCGGTACCGCCTTCTGTGCGAGCTTTTCCGGGAGAGGCTTTCGGCACAAGAGGTTCTGTCGGTTGCGTGGAACGCGAAGAGCAACAAGTGGAAGTCCGACCCGCGCGGCATACGTGGCTTCTGGGAAACCGAAGTCCTCAAGGCCCAGGCCGAGATCAATCTAGAGTTTCAGACCGGCCAGACCGCGCAAGAGCGTGAGCTTGAGGATGGCGTCAACCTCCTCGACACCGAAGAGCGTGACCTTGCAGAGTCGGACGTGAACTTCATCGTCAGTTACCAGGACTGGGCCGCAAATCGGCTCTCCCGCGCGAACCTGCCATACCACAGGCTGAACGCGTGGATGCTTCTGTCGGCCGCATATGGCGAGCATGCCACCATTCCCGACGAGGATAAGAATGTCCCGCTGAACTTCTTCGGGATGATCGTTGGCGAGTCTGGAACGGGTAAGGGAGAGGCGAAGGCCTTGTGGGGCGAAGCCCTTGAGGAATGCCTAGACGGCGGCTGGCATAAAGAAGGGTCGGCAAACATTGGGGCGAATGCTTCAAACAACGCGTTGACCGAGGCCTTGATTGAGCGTGACGGCAAAGTCTCCGTGCTCAACAACGACGAAGCGCACGGTGTGTTGAAGATCATGGCGGAGCAGCAGTGGACCGCTGGCGGTTTGGAATTGTGGACCGACCTGTACGACGGTCAGGTTCCCTCGATGCTGCGGCGTGGCAACAAGGATGTCTCCGGCAAACACGCGACCACCTGCTTCCTGGTGTGGATGCAGGGAACGTTCATCGGCATGACGGCAGCCATGAACCCAGACATGTTCTACTCGGGCTTCCTGGGGCGCTTCATCTGGGCAGTGGGTGAACCGCCGCTACAGACGCGTGAATCCATGATCCGGCGTCACCGCAAGGCAACCACAGCATTGCGGAAGATCGACCCGACAGTGAAGCAGTGGGCCGGAGACATGTCGCGCAATCGCGCCAGGCTGAAGTCGATGTATGGTGGCGAACGTGTTCCCATCGAGTTCACCGAAGAGGCCGAGGACCGCATGGCTCAGGCCAACTGGGACATGTTCCAGGCCGTCCAACGGCGACAGAACTCGGCACTTCTGGTGACGGCACAACGACGTATGGCTCTCTCCCTAGACAAGGCTGCGGCCCTTTTGGCCGTACACGAAGGGGCACGAGCCGTTACGTTGCGTCATGCTATTCTCGCAATCCAAGCCGCCGAAGAGTGGTTTGCGAACCTGCTGCAAATGGCAGACTCCATCGCCCTTTCCGACTGGGCACGTGACACCGAGAAGGTCATGCAGTTCATTGAGGACGAGGGGGGTATCGTCTCGGAGGTTCGGATCAATTCGGAGTTCCGCTCGATTCGCAACGACATTCGTAGTAGACTTCTGGACGACCTGAAGGGGCAGGCCAGGATTCGAGAGACGCGCATCAATGGCAAGCAGAAGGCATGGGAAGTACCAAGGTAGGAGGAGCACGATGACAAGCTACACAACAAGGGTTGACCCGATCTTCTCGCACGACAGTTCTCTCGTCGGTTGGCGAGTGAGGGTTGGTAAGACCAAACTGCCCAGAGAATACGACTGGGAGGCCACCACGTTTACACGTAGGGGCGCATTTCGCGTGGCACGCCGGAGGATCAGGGCCATGGCGAACGAAGAGAAGTTCACCCGCGTGCACACCTACACAAACGTGCACGATGAGTGACGTTCGCAACCTTCTGCTGTGTTCTTCTGGAAGGCCGGTGGGTCACAACCTTGAACTGCTGAAGGCGGCGAAAGAATCTCTTGACCTTCCATTCCAGGTGGTTCTGCGACGAGCGTTTCCTGGGTGTGGTCGTTTTCTTGCGGTAGGTGTCCATCCCGAATGGGTGGCCGATTATGGCTATATCGCTAACTACCAAGACCAAGAGCTTGCCCACGAGTTGAGGTGGGTATTGACAGGCGATGGCATACAGCGATACGATATGCAAAGTTGCTTGACAAGGATGATGGGTCGCACGGTAGACGAGATACCGGAGCCCGGATTCGACCCGAACGCAGACTTTGAGGCAGAGAGGAGATTCATCAATGGCACTGATCACAGTGAGTGAGTTGCGTGACTTCTTCGCCTATGACAAGGATCGAGTGAAGGTCATCGACGGGATTCCGTACATCGAACTCTCGACGGATGACACACACACCGTGCGAATCGTGAAGGAAGCAGAACGCGTTTCCATTGATGACATCCCCAGCGCCGCCAGGAAGCTCCTACAGCCACTTTTAGAGTCCGGATGGGTGATCAACCTCACCCAGTCTCAAACCCTCTCGGGAGGGGGATTCTACGGCCCTACAGCGCAGAAAGCGGGAGAGCCGAAACCCGAGAAGCTTACGACGTGGACATGGGCACACGGTTTCATGCAAGAAAATCCACGCGGTTTCAGCGCCTCGTGGGAAAATACAAAACCAAAGGACTTTGCACTCATAGACAGTTCGGGTGTTCGTTATGTAGAG
>Ga0164242_10000333_pt1 | contig 58843 bp, 73 predicted proteins | sample OricomgcompostMG_FD_108783 | JGI IMG/M metagenome (GOLD analysis project Ga0164242, IMG submission 108783) | Miracle-Growth compost microbial communities from Emeryville, California, USA - Original compost - Miracle growth compost (MG) ...
AGCGGCACGGTCTGGTTGAGGAGGTTGCGGAAGGTGGCGAGGCCGTCCTTCTGCACCAAACTATCCGGGTCTTCCCCCTGCGGCAGGAACACGAATTGCAGGGTACGCCCCGGCTCCAGCACCGGCAGGGCCTTTTGCGCCATGCGCAGGGCGGCGGTGCGGCCCGCGGCATCGCCATCGAGGCAGACCAGCGGCGACGGGCTGTTCTGCCAGAGCAGGGCAATCTGCTCGGCGGTGACCGAGGTGCCCAGCGGCGCCACCGCGGTTTTAAAGCCCGCCTGCCACAGCGCGATGGCATCCATGTAGCCTTCCACCAGCACCAGCTGGCCGGTGGTTTTGAGGTGCGGCTTGGCGCGGTGCAGGTTGTAGAGCAGGTAGGACTTGTTGAAGAACGGCGTTTCCGGCGAGTTCAGGTACTTGGGCTCGCCCTTGCCCATGACGCGGCCGCCGAAGCCGACCACGCGGCCCTGGCTGTCGTGGATGGGGAACATGAGACGGTTGCGGAAGCGGTCGTAGCCATCGCCCTTGGCCTGGCTTGTCGTATTTTGGCCTTTCGTCAGAAGGCCGGTGGCGTGCAGCAGGTCGAGCTTGAAGCCTTCGGTAAGCATGGCGTTTTTCAGGGCGTCCCAGCTCTCCGGCGCGAAACCGAGGTTGAACTCCTCCACCGTGGCGGACGTGAGGCTGCGCGAGGCGATATAGCCCTGCGCGATTTCGTTGAGGCTGCGGCGGAAGAACACCGCGGCGCGTTCCAGCAGTTTGAAGCCGTCTTGCCTTTGGGCGGCGGCCTGCGGGTTGGCTTCCGGCGCTTCCGGCAGCTTCAGCCCGGTCTGGCGGGCGAGGCGCTGCACCACGTCGGTAAAGGTGCCGCCCTGGGTTTCCTGCACGAAGGTGATGACGTCTCCCGCCGCGCCGCAGCCGAAGCAGTAGTAGCTGTTCTGGTCTTCCCTCACATGGAAGCTGGGCGACTTTTCGCCGTGGAAGGGGCAGCAGGCCCACCAGTAGCGGCCCTTCTTCTTGAGGTCGGGGACGACGCGGCGCACTTCATCGACAATGCGCAGGCGCGCCTTGAGTTGCTCGATGATATGCGGCGGATAACGCAAGCCCCTACTCTCCCCCTGGTTTGTGGCCCTAACGGCCCACCTTAAAGGGGTTGTGCCGAAGGGGCAAGTGTGGTGTAGTAAAAAGACAAGCCTGACCACGGGCTGTTTTTATTGGCTGACGTGGCAATAAACACTTGAATTGCAAGAAGGAAGACACGACATGGAGCGCGTGCCGATGACGGTTTACGGTTATGAAAAACTGAACGCCGAGTTGAAAAATCTGCTGCATGTGGAGCGGCCCGCGGTGATTGCCGCGATTGACGAGGCGCGCAGCCACGGCGACCTGAAGGAAAACGCAGAATACCATGCCGCCAAGGAACGCCAGGGCTTCATTGAAGGGCGCATCGCCGAGCTGGAAAGCAAGCTGAGCCGCGCCGAAGTGATTGACCCCACCAAGCTGAAAAGCGACAAGATTGTGCTGGGTGCGACCATCACGCTGGTGGACACCGACACCGACAAGACCGTGACCTACGCGCTGGTGGGCCCCGACGAGGCCGACCTTGAGAACGGCAAGATTTCCACCACATCGCCCATTGGCCGGGCGCTCTTGGGCAAGGCCGAAGGCGACGAGGCGACCGTGCAGGCCCCCGGCGGCAAGCGTGTGTATGAGGTGGAGAAGGTGGAATTCAAGCCGATTGCCTAGCGCAGCCATTCTCCACTGAGAGGATTGTAGATGCGGCTAGGCAGGCCGGAGAGTTCGTTCTCCAGCGTGAGCGCGGGAATGCCGGCGGGGATTTGGCCGGCGTGCGTGGCGGGCGGCTGGCCGCTTTCATTCAGGCTGGTGCTGACCAGCGGGCCGCCCCAGTCTTGCAGGTATTCCTTCATGTAAACCGGTTGCGGCAGGCGCACGGCGAGGGTGGGGAACGCGCCGGTGAGCGCCGGCGGCAGGCCGGCGGCGGCGGGCAGGATGAGCGTGGTGGGCGGGCGGCCGGGTTGCCAGTGTTCGGCGACGGCGCGGCGGCATTCCTCCGGCAGCGGCGGGCAGAGTTTTTCAAGCCACGATACTTCCGCGACGAGGACGATGAAGCCCTTGGCGCTGTCGCGCTTCTTGAGGGCAAGCAGGGCTTGCAGCGCCCTGGGACTGAAGGGATCGGCGCAGTAGCCGTAGACGCCTTCGGCCGGGGCGGCGGCGATGTCGCCGCGGCGGAGGGCGGCGGTCCAGACGTCAAGCTGTTGGTCGGTGAACATGGTTTGTGATGGCGGGGATAAGATAATTTGTCAAGGCGTGCCCGGTTCTTCTTGGCAAAACAGAATGATGCGGATATGGTGCGGCACTTTTGATGTTTTTGGAGGATGCCATGCAAGGCATGCTGACTTCCCTCACTATTCTATGCGCTCAACTGCCCGCCAACGAGGTTTTGGCCGAAGCCAGGGATTACCTGAGCTGGAATCCAGACGTTGAGGAAACGTGGGTGCGCGTGCTGGATGACGGCGGCCTGCAACTGGGCTGGGCGCTGGAAGACAGGCGCAGTTACTGCGTTGACCTTCCCTTGGCGGGTTACATTGTGGCGATACCCTGCCGGGAGTGATTCCGGCAGGCTTTTTTATTGGCGCAGGGTTTTGAAGAAGGCTTGCAGGAGTTCGCGGCAGGCGTCTTCCTCGATTCCACCGAGGATTTGCGGCTTGAAGTGGCTGTGGCTGGGCACGCGCGCGCCGTTGACGGTGCCGCCGGATTTGACGTCGTAGGCGCCGAACACCACCGTGCCGACCCGTGCCGCACAGATGGCCGCCATGCACATGGCACAGGGTTCCAGCGTGACCGCGAGGGTGCACTCCTGCAGGTTAACGCCAGCGGCGATGGCGTGGTTGAGCACGCGCATTTCCGCATGGGCGAGCGGGTTTTTTTCGGCTTCCACGGTGTTGTGCGCGGCGGCGAGGATGGTGCCGGTGGCATCGGCCAGCACGGCGCCCACCGGGACTTCGTGCGCGGCAGCGGCGGCCTGTGCCTGCGCAAGTGCCGCATTGATGAGGGTGGTGGGATTGTTCGCCATCGTGCCGTGTTATAGAGTGCCGGTATGACGATTGCAACTGCTCCCTCTTCCGGCCACCCGGTGATTGGCATTTTGATGGATTGGCAAGGCAGCGGGAGCTTCAGCCCGCGGCCGCATTACGCGATACGCGAGGCGTACTTTCGGGCGGTGTGGGAGGCTGGGGGCCTACCGATTGGGCTGCCGCTGATGGAAGAGGCGCTAACGTTGATACTGGCGCAGGCGCGGGGCGTGGTGATTCCCGGCGGCGACTACCCCAGCCCGGCGCGCTGGTACGGCGAGCATGCGCCGGAGGAGGCTGCGGGCGAGCATCCGCGCACGGTGGTAAACGAGCGCATCATTAACGGGTTGATTGCGCAGGACATGCCGTTTTTGGCGATTTGCGCGGGCCACCAGGAGCTGGCGGCGGCCACCGGCGGGCTGCTTTACTGGCGCGTGAAGGATTGCGTGAAGGGCGCGATGAACCACCGCGGCACGGTGCCCACCGAGGCCTGCCACAGCGTGATGGTGACGCCGGGGAGCCTGCTGCACACGCTGGTGGGGCGCGACGAGATTATGGTGAACAGCCATCACAACGAGGCGGTGAAGCACGTGAACGGCGGCGTGGTGGTGAGCGGCGTGGCCGGTGACGGCGTGATTGAGGCGATTGAGGTGCCGGGCAAGCGCTTTGCGCTGGGCGTGCAATGGCACCCGGAGTTCGGCCTGAGCGACGCCGACCACGCGCTGTTCGCCGGGCTGGTTGGGGCCGCCCGTGCGGCTTAACGTTTACCTTCAGCGGGCAGGCGTGGGCAGCCGGCGGGAAGCCGAGCGGCTGGTGGCGGCCGGGCGCGTGACCGTGGACGGCACGGTGGCGACGGTGACCACGGCGGTGGAGGACAGCAGCGACGTGCGGGTGGACGGCGTGGCGGTGGGCGAGGCCGCGGCGGGGGTGCGGGTGTTTTTGTATCACAAGCCGGTGGGGGTGATTGTGACCGCGCGCGACCATGAAGGGCGCAAGACCCTGTATGAGGCCCTGGAGGAGTTGCCGGAAGGCAAGGATTTGCCGCGGCTGATGCCGGTGGGGCGGCTGGATTTGAACAGCGAGGGCCTGCTGCTTTTGACCACCGACGGGCGGCTGGCGCAGACCTTGATGAGCCCGAAAACGGCACTGGTACGGGTTTACCGGGTGCGGGTGTTCGGCGGGCTGAACGAGAAGCAGCTTGAGATGTTCCGCAAAGGCATGACCATTGGCGACGTGTGGTACCGCGGCGCCGAGGTGAGCGAGGACAGCGTGGGCGAAAGCGGCAAGAACCGCTGGTACACGGTGCGGCTGACCGAGGGCAAGAACCGCGAGATACGGCGGATATTCGAGCATTTCGGCTGCGCGGTGAACCGACTTCAGCGGGTGGCGTACGGGCCGTTCGAGCTGGGGCGTTTGCCGAAGGGGCAGTTGCGCGAGGCGGGTGCGGAGGCGGTGGCGGCGCTGGTGCGCGAGGTGAGCCATGGCGACGTTTAAGGATAGGATTATCGCCGGGCGGTGGCGCGGGCGCGGGCTGGTTCTGCCGAAGAGCGAAAGCGTGCGGCCGACGCGCAACCGGGTGCGGCAGGCGGCGTTCAACCTGCTGACCGCGCGCATGGCGTGGCAGGGCACGGCGGTGGTTGACCTGTGCTGCGGTAGCGGCGCGTGGGGGTTGGAGGCGGCGAGCCGCGGCGCGGCCAAGGTGGTGCTGGTGGACAGCGAGGTTGCGGTGGCCAAGGACAATGTTGCGGCGCTGGGCGCCGGGCAGGTGCAGGTGGTAAAGGCGGATGTGCGGGCGTGGGCGCCGGGGCAGGCCTTTGACGTGGTGCTGGCCGACCCGCCCTATGGGCGCGGCATGGCGCAGGCGTTGTTGGCGCGGACAGAGACGCTTGGCAAGGGCGGCAGCTGGTGGTGCGTGGAGACGGCCAGCGACGAGGAATTGGATTGGAATGGTTTCGTGGATGTGGATTTTCGGGATTATGGCGTGAGCCGGATTTGGGTGGGGCGGTTAGGAACCAGGTAGCCAGGAACCAGGGAGCCAGGGGGCGCTGCGCGCCGCCGTGATTGAGGATTTATTTCACTGCGCGGCGGAAAGGGAACCGCATTTTTCATGGCCTGCGGTTGATGTCTTGGTTTTTTCTATCTTCATAAATAAACGCCGCCCCGAAGGGCGGCGCGGTTTTCCGGAAACAGCGGCGATTAATCGCCGAAGGCGGCGTCGTGGTGCTCACCGACGACGGTGTTGCCGTGGCTGCTTGCAGCGGCAGGCGGCTGCTTGCTGCGCATCTCGGCCTCTTCCTCCGTCATGTGGTGGACGTAGAGGGGATGGTCTTCATGGTTCTTTTCATTCGAAACGGGGGTATTATTCATGGTGGGCTTTTCCTCGTAAGAGTTGAAGGCACCTACGCAATACTTAGGGTGACCGGGGTGAGATAGGCCTGAGACAGGGCATTGTCAACGGGTCGGTAAGGTGATGGCGGAAAATTGTGCTGCGGCGTGTGGTTTTGGCGGGAGGGTTAGCGGCGGGCGAAGAGTTTTTCCAGTTCCGGCAACGAGATGGTGACGGTGGTGGGGCGGCCGTGGTTGCAGGTGAGGCTGCCCGGCGTGGCTTCCATCTGGCGCAACAGCGCGTTCTGTTCCTCCACCGAGAGGCGCCGGTGGGCGCGGATGCTGTGGTGGCAGGCGATGGTGGCGAGCACGTGCTCCACCCGCTGGTGCAGGGTGGTGCGCGGCGACATGTCGGAAAGGTCGTTGAGCACGTCTTCCACCAGCCGGGCGGGGTTGGCGTCGCCCAGCAATTGCGGGAGGGCGGTGACAGCGACCGCCGTGGGCGAATAGCTTTCCACCTCCAGCCCGAATTTCTCCAGCTCCGCCGCGTGGGCGAGGAGCAGCTTGGCGTCGGCAGGGGTGAGGCTGACCACGGCGGGCATGAGCAGCGGCTGGGCGGTGATGCGGCCTTGCGCGAACTGCTGCTTGAGATTTTCATACACGAGGCGTTCGTGGGCGGCGTGCTGGTCGACCACCACCATGCTGCCTTCCGCGGTTTCCGCCACGATATAGGTGTTGGCCACCTGGCCGATGGCGGCGCCGAGAAAGGCTTGTTCAGCCGGGGTGTGGCCGTTGGCGGTGGGGGTGGGCTGGACGGAATGCGGCGTGGGTGGGGTGGAGGGTTCCGCGCCCTTGAGGAGTTTTTGCGGCGGCGCTTGCAGGCCGAGGCTGGCTTGCAGGGTGGAGGCCATGGGCATGGCGGTGGGGCGCGGTGCGGCGGCGCCAACGGGCGCGCGGGTTTGCGAGAGGGTTTGACGCACCGCGGCGTAGACCAGGCCGTAAAGATTCTGGCCGTGGCGGAAGCGGACTTCAGCCTTGGCGGGGTGGACGTTCACGTCCACCTCCTGCGGCGGGAGGGTGAGGAACAGCACGGCGAACGGGTGGCGGCCGCGCGGCAGGGCGTCGGTGTAGGCGTTCTTCAGCGCGGTTTGCAGCTGCCGGTCCTTCACCGGGCGGCCGTTGACGAACAGGTATTGCTGCGCGGCGGTGCCGGTGTGCAGCGTGGGCGGGCTGACGAAGCCGTGGATGGCGGCCCCTTCCTCCGGCCTTTGGGCTTCCACCGGCAGGGCCTGCGCGGCGAAGCCCTGGCCCATGACCGCGGCGAGGCGCGGGCGCATGGCGGTGAAGAAATCGCCCTGCGCGGCGGGGATGTGCCAGCTTTCCGCGCCGTCCTCCACCAGCGTGAGGGTGAGGCCGGGGTGGGCCAGCGCGAGGGTTTTGACCACGCCTTCGATGGCCCGGCTTTCCGCCCGCGGCGACTTGAGGAACTTGCGGCGCGCGGGGGTGGCGTAGAAGATGTCCGCCACCTCCACCCGCGTGCCGGGCGGGTGCGCGGCGGGCTTGAGTTCGCCATCCTGCGTGATTTGCCAGGCCTCGGCGGCATGGGGCGGACGGCTGGTGAGAGTGAAGCGGCTGACCGAGGCGATGCTGGGCAGGGCTTCTCCCCTAAAGCCGAAGGTGTGGATGTTGAACAGGTCTTCGGTGCTGGCGATTTTGCTGGTGGCGTGGCGGGACATGGCCAGCGGCAGCTCATGCTGCGGGATGCCGTGGCCGTTGTCGGTGATGACGAGTTTGGTGAGGCCTGCGTCGGTGATGTCTATGCGCAGCATGGTGGCGCCTGCGTCCAATGCGTTCTCGGCCAGTTCCTTCACTACGCTGGCGGGGCGTTCCACAACTTCGCCAGCCGCAATCTGGTTGGCGAGCGTATGGGGCAGCTGACGGATGGGCATGCCGCAGTTTAGGCGGCTTGGCGCAGGGCGTCGAGGGCTTGCAGCGATTGCTGCTTGGATTCGTTAACCGCCGCGGGGTTCTCGAAGGGGTTGAGGTTCCAGATCTGCGCGGCGAGCACGGTTTCCAGCATGAGGTGCATGAGCAGGGCGCCCAAGGATTCCGTACTGTGCGCGGGCATGGTGATGGTGCGCACCGGGTGGCCGCGCGCCGCCAGGGCCTGCACCGTGCCCTGCCCCATGGCCTGCTGCAGGGTGCCGGTGCTGAGGGCATCGCTGGCGCGGGCGGGGCCGGTGGCGTGGGTTTGCGGGATGACGACGGTGTAGAGCTTATCCTGCGGGCCATCGAGGAACAGTTGCTGGATGCTGTGCTGCGAGGCTGGGCCTACCGCGCCGAAGGGCGTGGTTCCGTGGCCGTTCTTGCCGGTGCTTTCCGCCCACAGTTGCTCGAACCATTGGGGCAGGATGCGCAGCGGCTCGCCGTAGGCATACAGCACGGTGATGGATTTGCCCTGCGCCGCGGCGTGTGCCTGCAAGGCGGCACCCAAAGCCGGGGCAGAAGTGTAAGGTTCAGCCAGCCACTCCCTCAGCGTGGTTTGCGCGCCGGCGTGGATGGCGTTGATATCGAGCCCCTTGAGAATGGCGGGAATGCTGCCGGTTTCCGCAAACACGGAATAGCGCCCGCTGAGCGCCGGGTGGTGCGGCAGCACCGTGACGTTGCTTTGCTGCGCCCACTGGTGCAGCGGGTTATCGGTGGTTTCCGTCACCACGATGGCGCGGTCGTCCATGGGCAGGCCGAGGGCCTGGAAGGCGCCCGCGACCAGTTGCAGCTGGGTGGTGGTCTCCAACGTGCCGCCGGATTTGCTGATGGCCACCACCGCGGTGTGTGCCAGCGGCAGGCCGGTGAGCAGCTGGTGCAGGGCCATGGGACAGAGATGGTCGATAAAGTGCAGGCGCGGGTTGTCGAGCTGCGCGGGGTCGGCAAACTGGCTGATGAGCCGCCCGCCGATGCTGCTGCCGCCGAGGCCGAGGACAAGGACGTGCTGGTACTTTTCCGCCCAGCCCTGCAAGGCTTGCGTAGTGGCCTGCGGCACCTTGAGCGCGCCGTTGAAGGCCGGGTTTTCGCCCTGGGCGATTTGCGCACGGAAGGCATCGATGCGCGGCTGCGCGCCTGCGACGATGTCCTTCAGGGTGGAATCGGTGGCGTTGAGCGCGGCAAGCGCGTGGCTGAGAGATTGCTGGTACATGGAAATTCCTTACAAGGTGCTTACGTAGCGCATAGCGACGGCCGTTTTAGGCCTTTTCACCGCCGTTGGCAAGGCCCAGCAAAGCCTTTGAAAAGTATACTGAATTGAAGGGACCGAGGTCGTTAAGCCCTTCCCCCACACCAATTGCCACCACCGGCAGCGGGTGTGATTGTGCTGCTAAAGCGAGCAGAAATCCCGCGCGGGCGGTACCATCGAGCTTGGTGACGATGAGGCCGGTGAGGCCGGTTTGCTGTGCGAATTGAGTGACTTGCGGGAGAGTGGATTGGCCGAGGGTGGCATCGAGCACCAGCAGGGTATGGTGCGGGGCATCGGGCAGCAATTTTTGCAGCACGCGGGTGATTTTAGGCAGTTCCGCCAGCAAATCCTGCCGGTTGGGCAGGCGGCCCGCGGTATCCACCAGCACGATATCGGCTTTGGTCTCAAGGGCTTGCTCCAATGCGGCGTAGGCGACACCGGCGGGGTCGGCGCCCGGTTTTTGCGGCTGGACGATATTGACACTGCCCTTGCTTGCGGCGCGGTCGCTCCATACCGCAAGCTGCTCCACCGCGGCGACGCGGAAGGTATCGGCGGCGGCGATGACGACCTTCTTGCCCTGTTCCGCCCATTGAGCCGCAAGCTTGCCGATGGTGGTGGTTTTGCCCGCGCCATTGACGCCCGCGACGACGATGACAGTGGGGCCATTCTTTTGCAATTCCAGTTCCTTTTCCAGCGGTGCGAGGCGGGTGGCGACGGCGTCGGCGAGGGCCTGGCGCAGGACTTCTTCGGTGAGCGGTTCCGGCAACTTGCTTTTTTTAAGCGCGGCGAGGAGCGACTGCGCGGCGGGCAGGCCGGTATCGGCGGCAAGAAGGGCTTCTTCAAGAGCGGTTTCGGTGGCGGCATCCAGCTTGACGGCGACGCCAAGGGCCTGTTTGACGCCTTGGGCAAGATTGCCGGTGCTGCGCCTGAGGCCGGAGGTGATGCGGTTGAACCATGTGGTCATGAATAGTTAGGAATCCCTTTTCTGGTAGTGCACCTGCCACTGCGTGACGGTTTGCTGGATGCTTGCCTGCGTGTATTGCCGCGCAAGCTGCATGGTGGCCAGCGGACTGTTAAGCCATAATGCCATGGCTGGAAAGGCAAAAACGAAGGCATAGGCATAATGGCGGTGGCGGCAGGCGGACATGAACGCCAGCATGCACAAGGCCCAGAGCGTGAGCATGAGCGCACCCTGCGACACGTTGCCCAGCGCCATGAAACCCAGCCCCGGCACCACGGCGAAGGCGGCCGCGCCCTTGGCAACCAGTTCGCCATGGTTATAAAGGCCGTTGATGCGCTGCTGCAGTTGCTTGCCGAGAGGCAGGCCGTAGGTTTCCGTAACATGCCCGGCCCTTGCCTGCCGCCAGATGCTGGCGACCAACGCCTGTTGGGTTTGCGGGGCATCCGGGTAGGTTTGGCGCAGGGTTTTCAGGGTTTGCGCCTGTTCGGCGGGGGCGGCGGTTTCCGCCTTGTAGGCGAGCATCTGCGGGATGGCGGTGGCGGAGGGATTTTCCTGCATGTACGTGGCGACGGTGTGCGAGACGCCCTCGGCATCTCCCAGCAGCACTTGCAGGCGTGCGGCCTGCACCAAGGCGTCGGCGCGTTCGTCGCCGTGTTCGCGGTTGGCGATGCGCAGCCATTCCAGCAGCGCGAAGCGGGGTTCGCCCTGTTTTTCAAGCATGGTAGGGAAATCGGACGGGTTAAGAAGTGGCTCGGCCTGCACCGCCGTGGCGCTGACCGTGACCGGCGTGGCCACCGCGGGCAAGGTGGGGCCGGGTTTTCCATCGAGCTTGCCGACCTTGGGCTCCGCCGCGTGGGCCGCGGCGGCGCACAACGCAAGCAGAAGGGCCAGCATGGCGATGGTGTTTCGCATAGACGCCTTTATACTCCGTGCGACGCTTTACGCCAAGGGCAGGACTTGATAGTAAAGGCCTTATGTTCGATTTCATTCAGGAAAAGCTTGGCAAGGCGCTTTCAAGCCTGACCGGCAAGGGCCTTCTGACCGAGGCAGACGTTGACGCGGCGTTGCGCGAGTTGCGCGTGAGCCTGCTGGAAGCCGATGTGGCGTTGCCCGCGATTAAGCACCTGCTGGGCACGGTGCGGGAGCGTGCGGTGGGCGAGGCCGTTTTGCGCGGCGTGAACCCCGGCCAGCAGGTGGTGAAGATTGTTTACGACGCGCTGATGGAGCTGCTGGGCGGCGCGGTGCCCTTTGAGGTGAAGGCCGCGCCCCCCGCCGTGGTGCTGATGTGCGGTTTGCAAGGCGGCGGCAAGACCACCACCAGCGCCAAGCTGGCGAAGTGGCTTCAGGATACCCAGAAAAAAAGCGTGATGCTGGCGAGCCTTGACGTGTATCGCCCCGCCGCGATTGAGCAACTGGCGATGCTGGCGGGACAGGTGGACGCCATCAATTTTGAAAGCGACAGCAATGATGTGGCGATACGCGCCAAGGCGGCGCTGGCGGCGGCGAAAAAGGCCAGCGTGGACGTGCTGATACTGGACACCGCGGGGCGGTTGACGATTGATGACGAAATGATGGCCGAGCTGGTGGCGGTGCGCGACCTTGCCAAGCCCGCCGCGACGCTGCTGGTGGCCGACGGCCAGACCGGGCAAGTGGCGGTGGAGGTGGCGAAGACTTTCCATGAGGCGGTGGGACTGAGCGGCCTGGTGTTGACGCGCATGGACGGCGATGCGCGCGGCGGGGCGGCGCTTTCCATGCGTTATATTACCGGCGTGCCGATTGTATTTTTGGGCACCGGCGAGAAGGTGGCGGCGCTGGAGCCGTTCCGCCCCGAGGGGCTGGCCGGGCGGATTTTGGGCCAGGGCGACGTGGTGGCACTGGTAGGCAAGATGCAGGCCGCCGCCGACAGCGAGGACGGCGCCAAGCTGGAGCAGAAGCTGCTGAGCGGCAAAAGTTTGGACATGAACGACCTGCGCAAGCAATTCAACATGATGAAGAAAATGGGCGGCATGGCCGGCATGCTTGACCTGCTGCCCGGCATGGGCGCGCTGCGCGGCAAGCTGGACGCGAGCAAGATGGACCCGAAGGTGATGGTGCACCAGGTAGCGATTATCGACAGCATGACCAAGGCCGAGCGTAAGAACCCGGCGGTATTGAACGCGCGGCGGCGCATCCGCATCGCCAAGGGCGCGGGGGTGGATGTGGCCGCGGTGAACAAGCTGGTGAAGATGCACGAGCAGATGAACAAAATGACCAAGCTGATGCGCAGCGGCGCGCTGGGCAAGATGATGCGCAAATAAAAACGGCCCGCAAAGCGGGCCGTAAAGGCGGCGGTCAGACCAGCCTGAGGTATGGTTGCTGCGGCATACGCAGGCGCATGAAATCCAGCAGTTTTTGCACGGCGGGGTGGAGCGACGTCATGCTGCGCCACGGTTGATGCTGGCGGACGCTGCCGTCGTCCTCGGCGTTGTCGAAGCGTTTGAAGGCGACGATATCCTCCACCTTGTTGCCGATGATGACGGTGGCGATGCCCACCACCAGCTGGCTGTAGCCGCGGGGGTGGAAGATGGGATCTTCGGGAAGTTCTTCGGTTTCAGGCTCGGCACCGGGGCGCCAGCGAACGACAAATGTGCGTGTGGACATGGACTGTGACCTCCTGTTCCGCAAGATACGGAGATTTATATAAGGGGGATCCGGCCGGGTTGCAAGGGCTGCCATGCTTATGAAAAAAGGCCGCGGAGCGGCCTTTTCTCTCGTTATACAGGCTTGGGCTAAATGTCCAGAGCCTCCGGGGCGGGCATTTGCTGATGCATATACTGCTGCAGCATGATGCCAGCGGGGTGCAGACCCATTTTTTCCGGACGGCGCCACGGGCCGCCGATGCGCATTTGCAGGCCGAAAAACACACGGATAGACCCGGCTCTGTCGCTCTCGATCGGCTTTTGGCCGTTTCTTTCATAACGGACATAGACGAGGGTTTCGCCATCGATGCCCACGGTGAGTTTTTCACCGCTGCCGAAGGGGATGACGTTGCCCTCGGTGAGGCCGAAGGCATAGGGATCGCCCTTATCAGGCAGGACGACAGCAAAAAAGCGGCGCATGGATTCTCCTTTTCTACTCGCTTTGCATTTTGCGGATGATATGGCGGATGAGAGCTGTGCCGGCTTCGTCTTTGGGCGCAAGGCCCTTGAAGTCGGTCCAGCGCATGCCGGGTGTGAAGGTGATGCCGAACACCGTCATCTCCTTGCCCTTGCGGATACGCTGATACCACTGCGAAGGCGGCAGCATGGTTTGCAAGGTGACGGTGTTGACGTAGCCCTGGCCGTCGATGGTGACGGTGAGGCGGTCATTGGCAGGCTTGGGCGGTATTTTACCGGTGATTTCGATGGCCAGTGGCATGCGGCCACCAGCGCGTTTTTCAACATAAAAGGTTCGATGACCGGGCACGGGGTTCTCCTTTCCGCCGCGGCAATTTCCTTCCGTATAGGGAGCAAAGAAAGAGTTTACAAGGGGGTGGAATGCGGTTATACGGCAGATGCTGTGCAGGAATCCCGCTTGACGGGCGACTCCGCAGCCCCCCTGCCCCGCCCAGCGGCGGCAGGAACCCCCGCGCGGGGAGGCGTGCCCGACGAGGCACGAGATGAACAAGTGAAAGACTTATGACATGTCCGTAAAGATCCGCCTGCAACGCCGTGGCCGCAAGGGCCTGCCGATTTACGCGATCGTGGCCGCCGACAGCCGCAGCGCGCGCGACAGCCGTTTTATCGAACGCCTGGGCATTTTCGCCCCCAAGGCGCGTGGCGCCGAAGTGCCCTTCAGCCTGAATGAAGAGCGCGTAAACCATTGGGTGAGCAAGGGCGCGCAAGTGACCGACGTGGTGGCCCGCCTGCTGGTGAAGCACAACATCGGCCCCGAAGCCGTGCGCCAGGACTTTTTGAAGCGCCGCGACCGCCGCATCAAGGTGGCTGAGATTAAGGCCAAGGCCGCCGCCAAGGGCGAAGAGCTGAAGGCCGCCGCTGCGGCCAAGGCCGAGGCCGAAGCCGCCGCCGCGCAAGCTGCGGAAGCGCCTGCCGAAGCTCCGGCTGAAGAGGCTCCCGCCGCTGCCGAAGAGCCGAAAACCGAAGAAACTCCAGCGGCTTAATGGCTGCCGGTTGTTCCACACTGGTGAAAGTGGGGGCCCTGAGAGGCCCCCATGGCTTGAAGGGCATGGTTAAGGCACGGATTTTCCTTGATGATTTTGACCTTCTGATGACCGGCGGGCCGTTGATTCTGGCCGATGGCAGCCGCTTCAAGGTGAAGCGCTGGCAGGTGGTGGGGCAAGGGTTATTAGGCCTTTCATTACAAGGCATTGACAGCATCGAGGCTGCCGAAGGGTTGCGCGGCGAGGTGTTTTTAGACCGCGGCAACTGGCCGGCAACACACGGCGAGGTGTTTCTGGACACCTTGGTGGGTGCCGATGTGCGGGGACCCGATGCGGCAGTGGTGGGGCAAGTCACGGCAATTTTGAGCTTGCCCGCCGGGCCCGCGCTGGAGGTTGACGCCGGCGGCGCCAAAACCGCCGTGGTGCCGGTGGCCGACGCGTTTGTGACGCTGGATGGCGGCATTGTGCTGACCGAGCTGGGCCAGGCCCTGCTGGCGCTGGATTGACGCGCACCCTTGGCGGGTATAGAGAACAGGTGGGGAATCACCAGGGTTTTCGAGAGGAAACCTTCCATGACACATCAACCACAACATTTTCCCCCACCGCGTGAGGTGGCGGAGCTTTTGAAGGGTTATCGCTCGGCCCGCGCCGAACGGCGCGAACTGAGCGTACAAGCCTACCTCGCCAGCCTTGGCATAAGCCCATGCGACCCCGCGTATGAGGGTTATGTACAGGCGCTGAATGAGGACAACGGCCCGCACGTCATGTAGCGAAAATTGGCGGCCCTTTTGGGGCCGCCTTTTTTTGCTGGTTTATATCTTATGCAACCCGTTTGAGGGCGTTCAATGCGGAGCCGGCGCGGAACCACATGATCTGCTCTTCGTTCAAGGTGTGGGCGAGCTGGATGTCCACGCTGCTGCCGTCCTTGTGGCGGAGGGTGCAGCTTACCGTGCTGCCCGGCTCTATCGCCGCGAGGTTGTGGAAGCTGAAGGTGTCGGTGGCTTCTACGAGGTCGTAATCGGCCGGGTTCACAAAGGTGAGCGGCAGGATGCCCTGCTTCTTCAGGTTGCTTTGGTGGATGCGCGCGAAGCTGCGGGCGATGGCCACCTTGCAGCCCATCCAGCGCGGCGACATGGCGGCGTGTTCACGCGAAGAGCCTTCACCCACGTTGTGGTCGCCCACGAACACCCAGCTTTGGCCTTGCGCCTTGAGCTGGCGCGCGATTTCAGCGGGCGTGCCTTCGGCGCCGGTTTGCGGGTTCTTCACTTTGCCCGTCTCTCCGGTAAAGGCGTTGACCACGCCGAGGTACATGTTGTTGGAGATGTTATCGAGGTGGCCGCGGTACTTGAGCCACGGGCCGGCGGGCGAGATGTGGTCGGTGGTGCACTTGCCCTTGGCCTTGATGAGCAGCGGCAGGTTTGCGTAATCCTGCCCATCCCACGCCGGGAACGGATTGAGGATTTGCAGGCGGTCGGATTCCGCCTTGACCTGCACGTCGGCGCCGCGGGTGGCGGCGGGCGGCTGGTAGCCGTGTTCGTCCGGCACGAAGCCGTCGGCGGGGACTTCGTCCACCTCGCCGGGGGCCTTGAGCATGAAGGTTTTGCCGTCCTCACCGGTGATGGGGGTATTGAAGGGGTCTACGTCGAGCCTGCCGAACACCGCGTAGGCGAGCACCGTTTCCGGGCTGGCGATGAAGGAGCAGGTGCTGGCGAAACCGTCGTTCCGCTTGGGGAAGTTGCGGTTGTAGCTGCTGACGATGCTGTTGACGGTGCCGTCTTTCACGTCGTCGCGCTTCCACTGGCCGATGCACGGGCCGCAGGCGTTGGCGAGCACGGTGGCGCCGAGCCGTTCCAGCTTGGCCAACTGGCCGTCGCGCTGGATGGTGGCGTGCACCTGCTCGGACCCCGGGGTGACCATGAGCGGGCACTTGAGCTTGACGCCGTGGGCCAGCAACTGGTCGGCCAGGATGGCGATGCGGCCCATGTCCTCGTAGCTGCTGTTGGTGCAGCTGCCGATGAGGGCGTAGGTGAGGTTGGCCGGGGCGGCTTGGCCGCGGTTGAGTTCCTTGACGCGTTCCGACGCCAGGTGGCCTGCCATTTCGGAGGCCTTGGCAAAGGCGTCCGGCGAGTGCGGGCCGACCAGCGAGGGTTCGAGCTCGGACAGGTTGATGTCGATGACGAGGTCGTAATACTTCTCGGGGTTCTGGGCGGTTTCAGGGTCCGCCACGAGGTTTTCCGCAAAGCCGTGGATGAGCGGCAGCAGGCTTTCGCGCCCCGTCACCTTGAGGTAGGTGTCCATGCGTTCATCATACGGGAAGACGCTGGTGGTGGCGCCGAGTTCCGCCCCCATGTTGCAGATGGTGGCCTTGCCGGTGGCGCTGATGGTGGCGCAACCGGGGCCGAAATATTCGATGACGCGGTTGGTGCCGCCTTCGCAGGTGAGGATGTGCAGGAGCTTTTGAATCACGTCCTTCGGCGCGGCCCAGCCCTTGAGCTGGCCGGTGAGGCGCACGCCGACGATGAACGGGTGCAGCACTTCCCACGGCAGGCCGACCATGGCGTCCACTGCATCGGCCCCGCCGACGCCGCAGGCGAAGCTGCCCAAGCCCCCGGCGTTGGGGGTGTGGCTGTCCGTCCCGATGAGCATCTGGCCGGGGAAGGCGTATTGCTCGAGCGCGACCTGGTGGATGATGCCGGCGCCGGGCTTCCAGAAGCCGAAGCCGTAGCGCTTGGAGGCATCGGAGAGGAAGCGGTAAACCTCCTCGTTCTCGTTGTTGGCGACTTTAAGGTCGGCGCGGGCGCCTTCGTAGGCGCGGATGAGGTGGTCGCAGTGGACGGTGACGGGCACGGCGGCTTCGTCCTTCTGCGCCTGCATGAATTGCAAAATGGCCATTTGCGCGGTGGCGTCCTGCAGAATCACGCGGTCGGGGTTGAAGCCGACGTAGGATTCGCCGCGGGTGAGCTCGGCGGTTTCAGGCTCGGCAAGGTGGCCGTAGAGGATTTTTTCCGCCAGGGTGAGCGGGCGCTTGAGGCGGTTGCGGATAATCTTGAGATTCTTGGCGGTGGTGTCGTAGACCTTCTGCACGAAGGCGGGGGTGGATTCGATCTGCATCGGGGGCTTCCTCTATTTTTGGCCCAAAGGGCCTCTCTTTATACGGGCGGACTTTAGACCCAAATGACACCAAAAAAAAGAGGGGCAATGAAAAAGCCCCGTCACAGTGTGACGGGGCTGAATAAAATGCGGGCAGCATCGGCATGTGCCGCTTGCGCATACGTTGTTTTCTCGCGGGCCAGGGTGGTTAGCCCCGGCATAGATACCGGCTGGATCACCGCCTTTCGGGTTGGGCCGAAACTTTACGCTCCGTGTGCATCCTTCGAGAGTGTTTGTGCTTCATGCAGGCTACTCCTTCTGCAAGATGCCCCGGGGGGCGGATTAGTGGCGACGGCAGCCGGGCTTGGATTGGCCACCGTTACGCTTGGCCTTGCGCTCACCTTGGGAGGGGCGGCAGATGGCGCGGCGCTGCTGCTTGGCAGGATTTTCCCGCGGCAGCGGCAACCTTTCCTTCTCATCGGGCTGAGTGGTGGCCCTGACGAGGAAATCGGCGGAAAATATCTCGGACGCTCTCACGGAGAGGGGGACGTCGAAGCTTAACATTCATTGCCTCGCATGTTTTAAGGGGGAAGCCCGGTTTAGGGGCGGCGAAGGACTTCGATTCATCGAATCCAAACGGACTGGTGTGTCGGAGTCACTGCAAATCATATGACAAACTTGACTTGCCGTTGCAAGGGGATGGGCGCAAAATTGTGGCAAACCGCGTAACATTTTTGTGAAAGGGGGAGCGTAATGGCCGTTAGACTGGCAAACCGGATGGGGAGCGTGGTGCCCAGCGCCATCATTGAGATTGCCCAGAAAGCGCGCGAGCTGAAGGCCGCGGGTAAGGATGTGGTGAGTTTGAGCATCGGCGTGCCCGGGTTTACCCCGCCCAAGCACGTTTACGAAGCGGCCAAGGCGGCAGTGGATGGCGATACGGGCGATTACCTGGCAGGGCGCGGCAGCAAGGAGCTGGTGGATGCGTTTGTGGCGGCGATGAAGGCGCGCGGCTTCGATTACGACGCCAGCGAGGTATGTGCGCAGGTGGGCGGCAAGGGCGCGCTGTTCAACCTGATGCTGGCGCTGGTGGACAAGGGCGACGAGGTGGTGATACCCGCGCCGTACTGGGCCAGCTACCCGGACATGGTGAAGCTGGCCGGGGGCAAGCCTGTGACCCCGCTGGGCACGGCGGAACAGGATTACAAGCTGACCGCGCGGCAGCTTGAAGATAGCTTGACCGAGAATACAAAGGTGCTGATTTTCAACAACCCGAGCAACCCCACCGGGATGCTGTACAGCGCCGAAGAGATGCGCGCGCTGGGCGAGGTGCTGGCGAAGCGGCCGGATGTGTGGATTATATCCGACGATATTTACGACCAGCTGGTGTATGAGCACGGCGTGCAGCCGGGCGGGCGCGCGGCGGAGCTGATGGACAGCCACCCGGAGTTGCGTAACCGCCTGATTGTGGTGCAGAGCGTGAGCAAGACCTACGGCATGCCCGGCTGGCGCGTGGGTATGGTGGCCGCGCCCAAGCCGGTGATCGACGCGCTTTTGACCATTACCAGCCAGAGCTTCACCAACCTGCCCGCGGCGACCATGGCGGCGGCGGCGGCGGCGTTGAGCGGGCCGCAGGACTTTCTGGCCGAACAGCGGGCGCGGCTGATGCGGCAGCGCGATATCACGCTGGCGGCATTGGCGGAGATGGGCCTGCCCTGCCCGGTGCCGGAGGGCGCGTTTTACGTGTTCCCGCAGGTGAATGGCTGCTACGGCAAGGCGAGCAAGGGCGGACAGGTGATAACCGATGATGTGGGATTTTGCGCGGCGCTGCTGGAGGAGGCCTTGGTGGCGGCGGTGCCCGGCGGCGCGTTTGGAGACGCGGGGGCCATACGCATCAGCTACGCGGGCAAGGAGGAGGCGCTGCGCGAAGGCCTGCGGCGGATGGCCGCATGGGTGGCGGATTTACGCTAGTTTATTGGGAGACGGATTCGGCGAGGATGGTGACCGACTGGGGCGTGACTTCCGCCACGCCCGCGCTGACGGTGTAGGTTTGCACCTTGCCGTTTTCTAGCGTGGCGCTGACGCTGCCGCCCGGCTGCACCATGGCAACCAGCGGCATGTGGCCGGGCAGGACGCCGAAGCTGCCCGCCTCGCCATCCACGGTGACGGCGGTGGCCTCGATATCGGCAACCTGTTGGGCAGGGGTGAGCAGCGTGAACTTCATGCCGGTGTTTTACGCGATATTCCTTAAGAAATAAAGAGGGGAATGAGGCAAAAGAAAGGGGCCTTGCGGCCCCCTTCCCTAACCTGACAGTTCTACTTGGATGCGGCGGGCGCGGCGGCCTTGTGCTCCATGCGGCGCTCATGGTGGCGTTCCATGCGGTGTTCCGCATGATGCTCCTGCATCTTCTTCATGGCATAGGCGCGCTGTTCAGGTGTCATGTCACGGAAGGCGTCACGGCGCTTTTCCATCCTCACCTCCATGGCGTGGCGCTGCTCCGGCGTCATCTTTTCCATGCGCTCGCGGCGGTGCTCCATGCGCTTTTTGAACGCGGCCTTTTGCTGCGGGCTCATTTTCTCCCAGCGGGCGCGGCGTTCTTCCATGTGCTTCTTCATGGCGGCGCGCTGGTCGGGGGTCATGTTTTCCATGCGATCCCTCATGTGCTCGCGGTGTTCCATGCGCGGGTGGTGCATGGCGCCCGGGGCGGCGGCACCGGTGGTTTGGGCCATCGCCAGCGGGGCGAAGCCGACCGAGGCCATAGCCGCGGCGAGGATGATTTTCTTCATTCGGTAGATTCCTTTTGTTGGGTTACCTAAAAATAAGATAAGTCCCCGCCGGGGCGGGGACAAGAGGGTGACCGCCAAGCTGTAAGGCAGCGGTATTGATTTGATTATTAGGCGGATTTACTCGGCGGCGAGTTTCTTCGCCTTCTCCATGGCTTCCTCGATGGTGCCGACGAGGTGGAAGGCGGCTTCCGGCAGGCTGTCGTGCTTGCCTTCGAGGATTTCCTTGAAGCCGCGGATGGTGTCGGCCAATTTCACGTAGGCACCCTTCATGCCGGTAAACTGCTCGGCCACATGGAAGGGCTGGGAGAGGAAGCGCTCCAGCCGGCGGGCGCGCAGCACCACCAATTTATCGTCCTCGCTGAGTTCATCCATGCCCAGAATGGCGATGATGTCCTGCAGGGCCTTGTAGCGTTGCAGGGTGGTTTGCACCTGCGTGGCCACGTTATAGTGCTCTTCACCCACCACTTGCGGGTCGAGCATGCGCGAGGTGCTGTCGAGCGGGTCCACCGCCGGGTAAATGCCTTTTTCCGCGATGCTGCGGCTGAGCACGGTGGTGGCGTCCAAGTGGGCGAAGGTGGTGGCCGGGGCCGGGTCGGTCAGGTCGTCGGCCGGGACGTAGACGGCCTGCACCGAAGTGATGGAGCCCTTCTTGGTGGAGGTGATGCGTTCCTGCATGGCGCCCATGTCGGTGGCCAGGGTGGGCTGGTAACCCACGGCGGAGGGGATGCGGCCCAGGAGCGCCGAGACTTCGGAACCGGCCTGGGTGAAGCGGAAGATGTTATCCACGAAGAACAGCACGTCTTGCCCCTCTTCATCGCGGAAGTATTCCGCCGCGGTGAGGCCGGAGAGGGCCACGCGGGCACGGGCGCCGGGGGGTTCGTTCATCTGGCCGTAAACCAGCACGGCCTTGGACTTCTTGGCATCGCCGGGGACGATGACGCCGGATTCGATCATTTCGTTGTAGAGGTCGTTGCCTTCACGGGTGCGTTCGCCCACTCCCGCGAACACGGAATAGCCGCCGTGGCCCTTGGCGATGTTGTTGATGAGCTCCATGATGAGCACGGTCTTGCCCACGCCGGCGCCGCCGAACAGGCCGATTTTACCGCCCTTGGCGTAGGGCTCCAAGAGGTCGATCACCTTGATGCCGGTTTCGAGGATAGCGGCTTCGGTGGACTGGTCTTCAAACTTGGGGGCCGGGCGGTGGATTTCCCAGAGATTCTTGGTGTCCATGGGGCCGCGTTCGTCTATCGGCTGGCCGACCACGTTCATGATGCGGCCGAGGTTGGCCGGACCCACCGGCACGCGGATGGGAGAGCCGGTATCGGCAACCTTGGCGCCGCGGGTGAGGCCGTCGGTGCTTTCCATGGCGATGGCGCGCACGGTGTCTTCACCCAGGTGTTGCGCAACCTCCAGCACCAGATCGCCTTCCTTGCGCTTGATGACGAGCGCATTGAGGATTTCCGGCAGGTGCTTGTCGTCGGCAAACTGGACGTCGACCACCGGGCCGATGATACGGACCACGGAACCGGTGAGGCTGGATGGGGCGGCTGCGGCTGCGGACATGGATTGCTTCTCTCTTTGGGTTACATGCCTAAAATACGCGCGGAACATGCCGTAAACGCAGTTGAACGTCAAGCCAATACACGCCATTGTAGGCGCATGATAGGCGTGTTTGATTCCGGCCACGGCGGATTGACGGTGATGCGGGCGCTGGCGGCGCGTTTTCCGCAGCGCGAATTCGTATATTTCGGCGACCACGCCAACGCCCCCTACGGCGACAGGAGCGGCCCGGAGATTGTGGAGTTGACCGCAAAGGCCTGCGACAGCCTGTACCGCATGGGCTGCGGCATGGTTATCCTTGCCTGTAACACGGCCACCGCCGTGGCCGGGCGCACGCTGCAACAGGAATGGCTGGCGCCGCACTGGCCCGACCGCAGGCTTTTGGGCATCATCGCCCCCACGGTGGAGGTGGCCACGCAGACGCCGTGGAGCGTGAAGGAGCCGGTGTTCCCGCAGCGCTTCAACACCGACACCATCGCACTGTTCGCCACCACGGCCACGGTAAAGACCGGCGTGTACGAGACGGAAATCCACAAGCGTTGCCCGCGCGCCCGCGTGGCCGCGCAGGCCTGCCCCGCGCTGGTGCCGCTGCTGGAAGGCGGCGCGCCGCGCGCCGAGGTTGAGCTTGCCGTGCAGGGCTACGTGGCCGAGCTATTGGGCGGGCTGGACAAGGCGCCGGAGTGGGCGATTCTGGGTTGCACGCACTACCCGCTGGTGGCGGATATGTTCCGCCAGCACCTGCCCGCGCAGACGCGCCTGATGGACCAGCCGACGGCGGTGGCCAACGCGCTGGAGGATTATCTTGACCGGCATGACGTGGATGGCGTGAGCGGCGAGGCGGTGCGCTACGTGACCACCGGCGACGTGGATGAAGTGCGGCGGGTTTCCGCACTGTTGGGCATGGACGTGCCGTTTGTTGCCTTGCCCCGGGAATAGGCATATACAGAGGCACTGACGTGCCTTTTCCCCCTCCCCCTCTTTTCCTGCGAGGATACGATGCTGCAACGAATCAAGCGCCGCCGCTTCGAGGTGGCCGAGACTTTCTGCGAGGGCAAGTTCGGCCCCCTGTTCCCCGAAAAAAACCAGGACCGCTATTATGCGGGCCCGCGGCATATCGCGGTGTTCGACGGCGTTTCAGGCCCCCATGGCGACGAAGCCGCAAGGCTGGCCTGCAGCGTTCTGACGGGCCTTGCCGGTGATGACGGCGAGCGCACCTATGCCCATATGGTTCAGCAACGGATGCTGCAAACCTTCGGCATACCGCAGAAGGTGGGCATCATGCCCGCCAGCACCGCCGCCATATTAAGCCGCGCCCGCAGCGAGGTATGGATGTACGGCGACGTTCACGCGGTGGAAATGCTGCGTGACGGGGCGGTGGTGCGGCATAACGTGCCGATTGCCGAGGCCCGGTGCGGGTATGCGCTGCGTGCCCGGCTGAACCGCATGCGGCTGGCGAGCGGTGAAATCACCGACGAGATGCTGTATGAACCGGAGCACGACCTTGGACGCATGTTGCTGGGCGAAGTGCACAAGCGCCAACATGTGACGGCCAACACGGAAGGCGGCTACACGGTGCTGTGCGCCAAGCCGGTTCCGGCTGGCATGGCCAGGGTCGTCCGTTTGCTTCCCGAAACCGCGCGGCTGGTTCTGGCCAGCGACGGCTATCCGGTGGAGCTGATGGACGACCGCGACCTTGCAAGCGTGGACACCATGGAACGCAAGCTGGCGGAGATCAACGCCGCCGACCCGCACTGCATGGGCCTGAACCTTGGCGCCAAGGGTATTACGGTGAACCCTGACACGGGCGCGCTCAATTCCACCTACGACGACCGCACGGTGGTTATCATCGACGTGCTTTAGCGCGAAACAGGAAAGGCCGGGGAAACCCGGCCTTTTCGCGTTTCGCCTTGTTACAGCGCCTCGGCGCCCGCGATGATTTCGATGAGTTCCGTGGTGATGGCGGCCTGGCGGGAGCGGTTGTATTGCACGGACAAGCGCTTGATCATCTCGCCCGCGTTGCGGGTGGCGCTATCCATGGCGGCCATGCGCGCGGCCTGCTCGGACGCCGCGGTTTCCAGCAGCGCGGAGAACACCTGCATGTTGAGGTTGAGCGGCAGCAGGTGGTTGAGCACGGTTTCGTCGTCGGGCTCGTACTCCGGCGTGGCGCGGAGTTCGTCGGCATCGGCCTGCTGCGGGCGGGCGAAGGGAATGAGCTGTTTGGTTTGCGGCACCTGCGAGAGCATGCTGACCAGTTCGCTGCTCATGATGTGGACTTCGTCCACCGCGCCGCCTTCGAACATGGTGAGGGCTTCGGTGGCCACTGTTTGGGCGTGGCTGAACTCCACCGTGCGGCCCATGTCGGTATGGCTGACGACGAGAAGTTCCGGATGGAGGACGCTCAGGCCTTCGCGCATTTTGCGGCCCACCGCCACCAGCTTGACCCCCTGCCCTTGCGCCTGGCGGGCTTTGATCCACGCCTGCGCCTCGCGCAGCAGGTTGCTGTTGAGGCCGCCGCACAGGCCGCGGTCGGACCCGCAGACGATGAGGCAGACGTTTTTGACGCGTGCACGGCCGGTGAGAAGAAGCAGGGACGAGCCTTTCGAGCCCGCGGCGATGTTACCAAGAATGCCGGAGAGATGCGCGGCGTAGGGGCGGGCGCTTTCCACCGCCGCGCGCGCACGGCGCACCTTGGCGGCGGCGACCATCTTCATGGTCTTGGTGATCTGGCGCGTATTCTTGACGCTTTTAATACGGCTGCGGAGTGCTTTGAGAGAGGGCATATAGCTTCCTTATTCTACTATGCGGGTCATCTTTCGTCTTTTCCTTGGCCTCCGCTCCGCACGTACCTCTTTGTACGCTTGCGGTGCTCGGCCTGCGGAGAAAGACAAAAGCTGCCTCCGCCTAGCGAATATGTGCCGCCTTCTTCCCGCTTTTAGCAGACCACCCTACCTGCCGCAACCTGATTTTGCCTTATGCGGTGTAAGCATGGCGCAAGGTAGCTGGCGCCAGGCTTACACCGGGGCCTTTACGCATTGCGGCGCGGCGGCGGATGGGCAAGGCTACCCATACGGCCACGTGCCCAATCCCATGGCGGCCGAAGATGGAGGACATAACCATGAAAACCAAACTGTTGACCCTGGGTGCCATGGCGGCCGGTGCGCTGGCATTGCCGTTCGCCCTGCCCGCCGCCGCCCATGCGGATAGCCTGCGTGTGGGCATCAACCTTGGCACACCGGTGGTTTACCAGCCCGCGCCGGTGTATTACCGCCCGGTGGTGTACCGCCCGGCCCCGCGCGTGGTGTATGTGCCGCGCCGGGTGGGATGGGCGCACAGCCATCACCACCGCTGGCATGAAGCCCGCCGGTACGCGCCCTATACCCAACAGGGTTACATGGCCTATCGCTGGTAGGCGTGAGATGACAAAAGGCGGCCCTTGGGCCGCTTTTTTGCATGGTTTATTGCACAGCCGCCAGCAGCAGCGGCGGCAGGGGGCCTGCGGCGGCCTTCTGGAAGGCGCGCATGGTGCTGCCGTAATGGTTTTCCTTGATGCCGGAGATTTCGCCCTTGCGCCACATGGTCTGGAACTCGGCCTCGGCGACCCATTTGTAGGCCGAAACTTCGTCGGAGAGGCTGAGGCTTTCGATGAAATCCTCCGGCATGGCGCGGAAATACCAGGCCGCCACCCAGGAATACTGCCAGTGCATATGCATGGGATGCTTGTGCAGGATGTTGACGTAATCCGGCTGGGCGAAGCTTTTGGGATTGAGGCGCACGCCAGTTTCCTCGAAGAACTCCCGCGTGAGGCCGGTGGGAAACTCCTCGGTATCCTCAAGGTTGAGGAAGCCGCCGAAGGTGCCCCATTTGCCCGCGTTTTCCACCTTGCCCGCGCGCTGCTGAAGCAGCACCTTGTCGCCTTCAGGATTGAGGATGATGACCGCCGCGCCCACGCCGGCGTTGCACCACGGACTGAGGTAGTGGTGCTTGCGGCCGAACAGCAGGCGCAGGACGGTTTGGGCAACGGTGTAGCGCCAGCCGGGCGCGATGGAGCGTTCGCGGAAGAAAGTCATGGCACACGTTATACCACAAAAAACCCGCAAGGGCGCAAGGGCTAGTGGCCCTTCACGTCCTTCCAGATGGCGCGCTTGGTAACGTAGGCCAGCAGCGTGAAGATGACCAGATAGAGCAGCACGTAGACGCCGAGGCGCTGGCGTTCGGTGCGTTCCGGCTCGGCGACGAAGTCGAGGAAGGTGGTCACGTCCTTGGCCATTTGCGGAATGGTGGCGGAGGTGCCGTCGCTGTAGGTGACCAGATCGGGCGCGCTGAGCGGTGACGGCATGGCAATGGCGTGGCCGGGGAAAGCCCGGTTGAAGTGGGTGTTGGGCGGCATACCCTGCGGGAAGGTTTTGCTGATTTCCGCCGGGTCTTCGGAGAAGCCGGTGAGCAGGGCGTAAACATAGTCGGGTCCGCCTTCGCGCGCCTTGGTGATCATGGACAGATCCGGCGGAACCTTGCCGAAGGTGGCCTTGGCGGTTTCGTCATCCTGCGCGGTAAGCAGGGGCTGGTCTATGTTCATATTCAAGGCCTTGGCGAGGGTTTTGACCTCGCTTTCGGTGAAGCCGACTTGCATGAGGTCGCGGTGGGTGAAGTATTTGAAGCTGTGGCAGGCGAGGCAGACCTGGGTGGCGACGGTGTAACCCCTTAGAATCTGGGCTTTATCCCAGCTTCCGGGGACGCCCTGGAAGGTCCATTTCTGGGCCGGGAACGTGGGTTCCTGCTGGGCATTTGCGGCAAACAGCGGGAAAAACGCGGCAAGGAGGAGGAAAAGGAGGGCAGGCATGCGGCGATTCCTAGATGGTTGTTGGCAAGGGTTTGGCTTTCTCGTACCGCGAGAGCAGCGGCATGAGGGCGAAGAACAGGAAGTAGTAGGCGGTGCAGATGCGCGCGACGATGACGTAGATGCCTTCCGGCGGGTTTTTGCCGCACCACGCCAGCGCTACGAAATTGATGAGGAACAGCCAGAACAGTTGCTTGTAGACCGGGCGGAAGCGCCCGGAGCGCACCGGGTGCGTATCGAGCCACGGCAGGACAAAGAGCACGCAGATGCTGCTGAACATGGCCAGCACCCCCAGCGCCTTGATGGGGATGGCGCGCAGGATGGCGTAGAACGGCAGGAAGTACCACTCCGGCACGATGTGCGCGGGCGTGACCATGGGGTTGGCCGGCACGTAGTTATCGACGTGGCCCAGATACTCCGGCGCGTAGAACACCATGAAGGTGAACGGGATGAGGTAGACGCCCAAGCCGAAGATATCCTTGACGGTGTAGTAGGGGTGGAAGGGGATGTAGTCGGCCGCCTTTTTGAGGTCGATGCCCACCGGGTTATTCGACTTGTGCTGGTGCAGCGCCCACAGGTGCAGCATGACCAGCCCGACGATGACGAAGGGCAGGACGAAGTGGAAGGCGTAGAAGCGGGTGAGGGTTGGATCGCCCACCGCGTAGCCGCCCCAGACCCAGACGACGATAGTGTTGCCGACGAAGGGAATCACCGAGAGCAGGTTGGTGATGACGGTGGCGCCCCAATAGGACATTTGCCCCCACGGCAGCACGTAGCCCATGAACGCCGTGGCCATCATCACCAAAAAGATGATGACGCCGAGGCCCCACAGCACTTCGCGCGGCGATTTGTAGCTGCCGTAATAGAGCCCGCGCGCCATGTGGATATAGACCACGATGAAGAAGAAGCTGGCGCCGACCATGTGCAGGTTGCGGATGAGCCAGCCCCAGTTGACGTCGCGCATGATGTGCTGGACGCTGTCGAACGCCATGTTGACATCTGCCTTGTAATACATGGCGAGGAAAATGCCGGTGAGGATTTGCAGCACGAGCGCGATACCCGCGAGGCTGCCGAAATTCCACATGTAATTGAGGTTGCGCGGGGTGGGATAGGTGACGAGGTTGTTCTTGACCAGGCCCATGATGGGCAGGCGGTCTTCAAACCACTGGGCGGTGTTGCGGATGTCGTTCTCGACTTGCTTGGGGCCAAAGTCGTGAGGAGTATCGTGAGTCATGGGGATTCCTTGCGGTTAGCCGATGCGGACGGTGGTGTCGTCGAGGAAGCGGTAGGGCGGCACCGCGAGGTTGGCGCCCGCGGGGCCGTGGCGCACGCGGCCGGAGTCGTCGTACTCGCTGCCGTGGCAGGGGCAGCGCCAGCCGCCGAAATCGCCCCCGCGGATGGGCACGCAGCCCAAGTGGGTGCAGATGCCGAGCAGGATGAGCCATTCGTCCTTCTTCACGCGAGCGGCGTCCTTTTCAGGATCCATAGTGGCGGTGGCGTCGCCGGCCTTGGCGCGGGCGATCTGTTCCGCATTGCGGTGCCAGATGAACACCGGCTTGCCCTGCCAGAGGAAGGTTTTCACCTCCCCCAGCGGGATTTGCGCGAGGTTGATATCCACCGTGGCCTGCGCGCGCACCGCGCGGTTTGGGGCCATGCTCTTGATGAAGGGCGCGGCCACGCAGGCGGCGCCGGCAAGGCCGAAGGCGGTGGTGGTGTTGACGAGGAAGGCGCGGCGGTCGGCGTCGACATCGCCGATAGGGGCATTGTCGTCGAGGGCAGCGGCGTGGGAGGCGGAGGGCTTTTTGGCCATGGGGGCTGTTACCTGCTTACTTTTGCATAAAGTTTTGCAAACGCTACCGCAGCCACGCCGCCCCCGCAAGAGGTTGGCCGCAAAACTAAGCGGCCCCGTGTTGCACGGGGCCGCCTGGCTGGCTTTTACGCCGATTGGTCGAGCCATTCGCGGCGCAGTTCCTTCACCATGCGCCATTGGCGGCGCAGGAAAGGCACCTGCGAGAAGCCCAGGGCCTCCAGCACCAGGATGGAGGCATCGAGGACGAAGGGCTGCAGGTTTTCCGGCAGCAGGCTGGAACCGGTGGGGCCGTGGGAGGCCATGAACCGGAAAAACGGCGGCAGGCCAAAGGCCACGAGCAGGGCCGCGGCCACAGCGAGAAGCGAGACCGTGCGCCGCCAAGAGGACGAGCTGCGCTGGTAATTCCAGCTGAGCACGCCCAGCGCCGCCGCGGCACCCCAGATGAAGGAGGAAGCCTGCAACAGCGTGTACCAGCCGTTGTGCACCACCTGCCATTGCGGGTTGAAGACCAACCAGACGTAGGGCAGCGCGAAGGCGAGCGTCAGGGTGATAACCGCGGTGAGCAGTATCTCCCCTGCATAAAACGCGATGCGCATGGGTAAACTCCTATGCGAGGTTTCGATGGGGGTTTTATTAGCGCAAAACGGCGCGTTTGGCAAGAAAAAGACCCTTGCAAAGGGCCTTTTTTCTCAATGCGTTAGGCTCTACAGCTTGTGCTGGGTGCTGTAGGTTTTATTGCTGAGGATGAACTGCATGCCCGTGAGGTTGTGCGTATCCACCAGCACCGGCGCCTTGAGGTTGGCGGTAAGGTAGTAGCTGTCGCCTTGATCATACAGCGTGAGGATGGTGAGGATCTGGGTATCCCCTTCCGGCATTTTGGTGCCTTCCAGCGCCTCGGCGATGTCCGACTTTTCAAGCTCAAGCCCCAGTTGCGAAGGGTCGGCCACCAGAAAGGCGATGCCCGGCTGGTTGGTGCATTGCAGCAGCATGAGCGGCGTGCTGTCCACATTGGGCAGGCGCGCGAGGCCGAACTGCGTGCATTCGCGGAAGCCGAACAGGCCCTGCGGGAAGCTGATGAGGCGATCCTCGCGCAGCTCCACCTCGCCGAAGCGGGTGGTGAAGGTGCGCACCGCGCCTTCCTTGTGGCTGACGTCGGAGTGCATGGGCTCGGTCATGAGGGAGGCTCCTTGCTGGTTACTTGTTGCGTCCTGGCTGGACGTGCGGTTGGTCTGACTCATCACCTAAACCCTTTGTTGCTGTTGTTGGCGCCTTGGCGTGTGCCGTGTTGCCATGGGGTTTAGAATGCAAGTTCCGTACCACATTTTTCAGCACGTCGGTGCTGGCCTGCGGCACGGCTTGCGCCGCGGCCTTGTTTTCCTCTTGAATCTTGGCGAAGAGTTCCTGCCGGAAGACCGTGCTGCCGCTGGGATATTCGAACCCCAGCTTGACCCGGCCACCCTTGACCTCGAGCACCTTCACCTCGATATCGCCGTTGATGACGATGGCTTCTCCGGTGCGGCGGGTGATGAGCAGCATGGATGGCCTCTTTCTATTCAATTGGTTTAGCGCGCTTATCAAACCAGCTTTGCGGCGGTTTGTAAATGATTGGGCCGCTATCTGGGCGGCGGTTGCGGTACGCTGCGCGTGCTAGCCGTTCCTAGTGCAGATAATCCAGCAAGGAGAGCTGGTTGACCTTGGAAATGATGAGCATGCTGGCCTGCAGCGTGGCCTGCTGCTGCGAAAACTGGGTAAGCGCGTCGGCGGCATCCACGTTCTGCAGGTCGTCGAGCTGGTTTTTGACCAGGTTGAGCTGGTTGGTGTGCCTGTCCGACACCAGGCTGATGGTGTTGAGCTGGCCGCCGACCTGCCCGAGGAGGCTGCTGATTTGCGTCTTTGCGCTGCCCAGCGCGCTGATGGCGTTGTTGACTTCCGTCATGTTGTTGTTCTGCAGGCCGTACCAGAGGGCTTCCAGGCCGGATTTCATATCGGCGAAGGCAGGGTCGTTCCCCGTGACCCCGTATTGCACCGTGGTGCCCGCGCCGCTGACCACGCTGGGCAGTTGTGTATCGCCCTGGTACCACGTGGTGGGCACGGGGCTGCCCGGATAAGGCGTGGCCGCCGCCGTGCCGGTGATGGGCGACTGCTGCGCGTTGGAGCCGCTGAACACGTATTGCCCGTTGAACTGCGTGTTGAACAGCGTGTAAAAGCTCTCCGCAAGGCTTTGCGCCTTGGGCGCGAGGGTGGCGCGGGTTTCCGCCGAGCTTTCGTTGCCACCGGTGGTGGCCAGCGCGCTGGCGTCGCTGAGGAGGTCGCTCATTTGCTGGAGGGCGCTTTCCACCGAGTTGAGGATGTTCTGCGCGCCGGACAGGTTGCTGAGGTAGGTTTCGGTTTTTCCCTGGACGTCTTGCAGGGTGAGGATGCGCGCGCTGTTGGCGGCGTCGTCGGACAGGTACTGCGACTTGAGCCCGGTGGTGATTTGATAACTGGTGAGCGCCATGCCCTGGCTGGCTGTCTGCAGGTTGCGCAGCGAGGTCTGGTCGAGATAGTTGGTGGAGATGCGGGCTACCATGGGTTTGCCTTTCTATACCTATTGGCCTTATTGGACGCTGTTCATGAGTGTGTTGAAGAGATCGTTGACCACCGTGATGATGCGAGCGCTGGCCTGGAAGCTGTTCTGGTAGACCAGCATCTGCGACAGCTCTTCGTTGATGTTGACCCCGCTTTGGCTGCTGATGAGGTCGGACAGCTGGTTCTTGATGTTATTGTTGAAGGTGACATTGCTGTTGGCGTCGGACACCGTGATGGCGAGGTTGCTGACGATGCCGCCGGCGTAGCCGCCCAGCGTGTTGGTTTGCGGGCCGATATCGCCCGCGCCGTCGAAGTTGAGCTTGGCGTCGGCCAGCTGGGCCAGCGCGAGAATGTTCTGGCTGTCGGTGCTGCTGACGCCGCCGGTGCTGTTCATGCGCGCCACCGGGATGAGATCCGGATTGTCGACGATGTCGCTGCGCACGGCGATATCGCTGGTATCGTTGCCGGTGAAGAGGTTGTTCATGCCCATGAGGCCCAGCGCGTTGCCGCTGGCGTTGCTGAGCACCACCTTGTAGTTGCTGTTGTCGGCGGCGATGTTGAGCACGGTTTTACCGTCAACACTGGAGAGCGAGGCCGTGACCGTGCTGGTGGCCGGTGCCGCGCCGGTGCTGCCGAGCGTGGTGTTGTTGTTGATTTCGTTCACGAGATCGGTGAGCGAAAAGGTGGTGGCAGGAGCGGTGGGCGTGAAGTTGATGGGCGTGCCGCCCACCGTGGTGGCCACCGGGTTGCCCAGGCTATCCACCACGCTGATGTTGAAGGTGGCGCCGGAAAGACCGGTGAGGCCCGTGGTGGTGAGAAGGTCGGCGGCCACGCCGACATCGCCGAGGTTGCCGCTGCTGAGGCTTTGCACCGGCGGGTAGCTGCTGCCCTGACTGGACAGGTCGTTCATGGTGTTCTTCAACACCGCGGTGAGCTGGTTGAACTGGCTGAGCACGTTGGGCACGAGGCTGTCGCGGGTTTCCACCAGCGCCTTGATTTCACCGCCGTCGAGGCGGGAGGTGTCGATTACCAGCTTGTTGGGGCTGAGGCTGCCGTTGACCTGCACGTTCTGCGCGACGATGGTGGCGAAGCCGGTGCCGGTGACATCGCGCGCGAGTTGCACGTAGCCGGTTTCATCCACCAGTTTGCGCCCGCTGGTGGTGCTGACGCGGATGCCGCCGTTGGAGGTGTTGGTGGTGACCTGCAGGTTGAAATACTTGGAAAGTTCCGTCACCGCTTGATCACGCGAATCGAGAAGATCGTTGGCGTTGGCGCCGTTGCCGCCGGTCTGGCTTTGCGCGGCAATCTGCTTATTGAGCGTGTCGACCTGCTTGAGCAGCTGGTTGATGGTGCCGAGGTCGGAGGTGATGGTGTCGTCGGCGTTCTTGGCGACGGTGCCGAGCTGGTCGTTGATGCCGTTGAGGATTTGCGCGGTGGACACCGCCTGCTGCATGACGTTGCGGCGCAGCGAGGTATCGGCCGGGCTGTTGGAAAGCTGGTTCATGGCGTCCATCAGGTTGCTGATGGCGGTATCCATGCTGCCGGTACCGCTGTTGGTGACGGCGTTTTCGATGGAGGTGAGGCTGTCGCTGCGGGTCTGGCTGTAGGCGCTGGCCGAGGTGGCGCCGAGGTTGCGGGTGAAGGTGAAGCCATCGGTGACACGCTGGATGGCCTGGAGCAGCACGCCATCGCCGAAGCCGTTGGTGCTGGAGGCCGCGGTTTGCACTATCTGCCGCGAATAGCCCGTAGTGTTGGCGTTGACGATGTTGTGCGAAATGGTGCTGAGCGCCAGCTGCGACAGTTGCAGGCCGGAGGTGCCGATGCGGAGCGCGGTGGTAAGGTCGGCCATGGTGTAATTCCTATCTTTCTCTTCAATGCCTAATGTGCAAGCACCATGCCAAGGTTGCCTAGATGGTACGGGCCAGCAACCGCGTGTTGCCGCTGCCGCTGCTGATGCCGCCACTGGAGGTGTAGAGCTGCGCGCGCGGTTGCATGGCATCAATCTCGTTGCGGATAGCGATGATGAGATCGGCACGGAGCTGGTGCGCGGCCTGCAGCAGCAGGGCGTTATTGCGTGCGAGCTCCTGGAATTTTTTCAGCTCCTCGGCCAGTTGGGCGGCCTGGCGGCGGGCGTCGGCATTCTCCTTCCAGATGCCGCCGTTCTGCTTGATGTCGGCAAGCTGCTTTTCAAGCCGCAGGGTGAGGCGCTTTTTGTGCTGGATGCGTTCCTCCACCAGCTTGATATCCTGCTTGGTGAGGCCGCTGTTTTCCTCCATGAGCAAGGCGAGGAGTTCGCGGCAGGTGGCACGGGCGGCGATGATGCCGGCAGCGGGCGGAACATTATAGCTTTGCATGGTTTGCACTTTCCTTACTGATACTGGTTGGCCTGGTTTGCGCGCGCCATGGCGGCGTTGTGGGCCTCCTGCTGGCGCACGAGTTCGGCGTAGACGGTATCGGCCACGCCGAAACCGCCGCGTTGCGCGATGGTCTTGCCCATCTCTTCATTCAACTGGTGATGGAACATTTCTTCGCCCGGGCCGCCATTCATGACGCTGTTCTTGTCTTCCGGCGGCGTGACAAGCTCGAGGAACTGGTAGATGTAGAAGGATTCGAAATCCTGCGCCTGGGCGTGCATTTTGGCTTTGGTTTCAGGCGACAGCGACTGGCCCTGCTGCATGCCACCGACCAGCGCCTTTTGCCGCGCGGCCTGGGCGCCGTAGAGTTGTGCGGTGGGCATGGAGGCCTCCATTACAGCACCACCAGCTCGGCCTGAAGGGCGCCGGCCGCCTTGATGTTCTGCAAAATGCTGATGATGTCGCGCGGCTTGACGCCGAGGGCGTTGAGGCCTGCGACAAGGTCGGACAGGTTGGCGCCGCCACCCAGAATTTTGAACTTGCCATGGTCGGGGTCGTCATCGGTTTTGGTGATGGTGGTTTTGTTGGTGACAACGGTTTGCCCGGCAACGTTGAAGCTGAGCGGTTGCGACACACGTTTTTCCTCGGTGATTTTAATGGTGAGGTTGGCGTGGCTGATGGCCACCGGCGCGATGCGCACGTTTTCACCCATGACCACGGTGCCGGTCTTTTCGTCTATGACCACACGCGCCTGCGTGGTGGGCACGATGGTGAGGTTTTCGATCTTATCGATGATGGCGGGAAGCTCCGCTTGGTAGCGCGGCGGCACTTGTACGCTGACCAGGCCGTTATCTTCGGTGGTGGCGATTTTCTCCTTGAAGCTGGTGTTGATGGCATCCTGCAGGCGCATGGCGGTGGTGAAATCCGGCTGGCGCAGCACGAAATGTAGGGTATTACCCAGTTGGCTGAGCTCGAACCCGGTTTCGCGCTCCACCGTGCCGCCTTCCGCGATGCGGGCGACGGTGGTGTCGTTCTTGCTGATGCTGCTGCCGTCTTTCCCCGTGGCACTGAAGCCGCCCACCACCAGCGCCCCCTGCGCCACGGCGTAGGTCTGGCCGTCGGCCGCGACCAGCGGCGTGGCCAAGAGCAAGCCGCCTTCCAGCGACTTGGCATCGCCCATGCTGCTGACGGTGACATCGATATGGCCGCCCTGCCGCGCGAGGCTGGGCAGGTTGGCGGTGACCATGACCGCCGCGACGTTTTTGGTTTTGATTTGCGTGAGGACATCCTTCGCGTTGACGCCCAGACGCTCCAGCATGTTGGCCAGCGACTGGCGCGTGAACGGGATGCCGTTGGTGCTATCGCCCGTGCCGCCAAGCCCGACCACCAGGCCATAGCCCACCAACGCGTTGGTGCGCACGCCTTCGATATCGGTAAGGTCCTTCACGCGAGCGCTGGGCGCGGTGGCAAAAGCGTTGCCCGCGGCGGAGGCCAGCAGTGCGATAAGGGCGATACTCAGCAGTTTTTTCATCGGTCGGTCCTCTCTCTGCTCCCGTTGATGCAAAGGCTGTGCCAACTTGGAACCGCGTTGGCACGGGTTGTGCATAATGGGTGGTGTTATTAAAAGGAGAGAGATAATGCCCAATGTAACCAACGCGCTGTTCCACCGCATGGACTTTCTGGTGGCACGGCAGGGCGTGATTGCCGGGAATATCGCGAATGCCGATACGCCGGGATACCTTGCCAAGGATCTGGTGGACGCCAGCGCCGACAGCGGTGCCGCCGCGCCGCTGGCCATGGCCACCACCGACGGCAGCCACATGGTGGGAGCCGATGCCGGTAACGGCGGCGGCGCCATGACCGAGGACAGCCGCTTTCTTCAATACAACGGCAACAGTGTGCGCATCGACCAGGAAATGCTGAAGATGAATGACGTGCAGATGAATTACCGGATGATGACCGAGCTTTACAACAAGCAGGTGGCGATGCAGATGGCCGCCCTCGGCAAGCAATAGGATTAAGGAAGGAGAGCGGAGATGGGCGTGGATTTACTGAACAGCATGGATGTGAGCGGCGCGGGGATGGCGGCGCAGAGCATGAGGATGAAGGTGGCGGCGGAGAACATCGCCAACGCCGACAGCGTGCAGAGTGCCGACGGCAGCGGGCCTTACCGCGCCAAGCAGGTTTATTTCAAGACCGTATTGGACAAGCACACCGGCATGGCCAGCGTGCAGGCCACCGAAAAGCCCGATATGAAGACTCCGCTGGAGGCTGTTTACGAGCCCGGCAGCGATCTTGCCAACGCGCAGGGCTTTGTGATGCACCCGAACGTGGACATCACCATTGAGAACCTGAACATGCACGAGGCCCAGCGCAGCTATGAAGCCAACCTTGCGGCGATCAACACCGCAAAGGACATGGCCGGGCGCACGCTGGACATGCTGCGTTAAGGCGCGTAGGGTAGCGCCCCGAACAAGGGCAATAAGGATATTCACCATGGAACTGACCAAGGCCGGATTGAGCAGCATCGCCAAGCTGGGTGAAAGTTTGAGCGGCGGCAAGCAGGCGGCTGGCGCGGGAAGTTTCAGCGACGTGCTGAAAGGCATGGTGGACAACGCCATCGACAGCCAGAAGACCGCCGAAGGGTTGACCGTGGCCGCCGCCAACGGCGACAATGTGGCGTTGCACAACGTGGTGCAGGCAGTGAGCCAGGCCGAATTGACCCTGCAAACGCTGGTGGCAGTGCGCGACAAGGCGGTGGAAGCCTATCAGCAGATTATGCAGATGCCGGTGTAGACCGGTTCAAGTGATTGAAATGACACAGGCGGTATGCGGATAACCGCCTGTTTTTGTGTTGATGGTTGCAATGAAAGTGATACGGGTGCGGGATGGAAGGGTAAGGCTTACCGCATATTTTTTCCGCGGGGTTGCCCCGCGACACGGGAGGACGACCATGCCCAAACTTGTGACTCTTTTGTTGTGGCTGCGCGGATTGCTGCACCGCCTGCCCCCCGACGACGAATTCTCGTGCTCCGAATTGGACAGGGAAAGTGTTGACGGCCCTTTGCAATTGCCATACCGCATGGCGAAGATGATGTAGATGCGAGAGGCGCCTGAGAGGGCGCCTTTGGCGTATTTTGGGCCGAATTGCCACACCCTGTGGCGGTTTTGCGGGGGCAAAGCCGCAGCCAAGGTTGCCAAGCGCCGCCAATGGGCGTGGGATGAGAACATACGTTCCATCACCAAGGTTTTTTCCGTTCACCACCGGGAGGATTTCCCCCTCCCCCAACCCTGCCCATGAGGAGAAACTACCATGAGACGCATGCTTTCCGCCCTTTGCCACTTCGTGCTCGGCGCCCTGCCTTCGGCCACGCCCTGCAACACCGGATGGCCCCGCGACGGCAAATACACCGCCGACGCGCCGACCGGCGTCGGCAGGATACGCTACAACCGCGCCATCAGGCCTGCCTGAGGCGTCGGAATAACAAGAAACTGTACTGAAAAAGATTAGTGTCCTTCGGGGGCACTTTCTTTTTTGTGCATGGGCGGCTTGTACCGGGGCGGCAGGGTGTTAAGGTTGAAGCCTACAAGAGGAGAACGGGACATGGCATTTTCAGGCAGCTGCCATTGCGGCGCGGTGCAATTCACGTGCAATGAAGAAACCCCCGGTGAGGCGCTGGCGTGCAATTGCTCGTGGTGCAGCAGGCAGGGGTCGTTGCTGCACTTCACCACCGGCGAGAATTTCCGGCTGGAGCGCGGCGGGGATGCGTTGCGCGAGTACCGCTTCAACAAGCGTGTGATTGCGCACAAGTTCTGCGGCCAGTGCGGCGTATCGATGTTCTCGGAAGTGGATGGTGCCGAAGGACCGGTGAAGATGGCGATTAACCTGCGTTGCACCGACGTGCCGCTGGAAGGGCTGGCGATCCGCACGCATGACGGAGCTTCGGCTTAGGCGCTCCTGCCCTACGGCCTTCTCTTAGAACGGCAGGACCTTATCGAGCAGGCGCACGCCGTATTGCGGGGTTTGCGCTTCATCCACCACGCCGCGACCGGAGTAGGCAATGCGGGCCTGCGCGATTTTATCGCTGGAGATGGTGTTTTGCGCGGTAATGTCTTCCGGCCGGATGATGCCCTGCAAGACCATGACCTGCTTTTCATAATTCACCAGCACCTCGCGCTGGCCCTGGATGACCAGGAGGCCGTTGGGGAGCACCTGCGTGACCACCGCGGCAATGGATGCGCTGAGGGTATCGGTGCGGTTGGTCTTGCCGCTGCCGTCGAAGGAGCGGTCGCTGTCGGTATTGACCAGGCCATCGGAGGTGAGTGGGATGCCGCGCTCGACGAGCTTGCCGCCCATGTTGAGCAGGCCGAGGATGCCCGACTGCTGCGTGTGGCTGCGCGAGTTGGAGGTACCCGCGGTGCTGGCGGCGGACGAGCTTTCATCCACCGTGACGGTGACGATATCGCCGACCTTGTGGGCACGGCTATCCTTGAAGAACTGCTTGCTGCCCGGCACCCACAGCGAGCCATAGGCGGGTTGCGCCGGTTGCGGGATGCTAACCGGCGGCTGCACCAGCGTTTGCGTATTCTCCGCCAGCCCTTGCCCCTGCGCCACCGGCGTGAGCTGGGGGCGGAGCATATCCTGGCAGCCGCCGAGGGCAATGCTACCTGCGAGAGCGAAGAGGACGACTGGCTTGGTCATAACATTTTCCATCAGTTGATTTGCACCACGCCCGGCGCCTGCACCGTGCCGACAATAGTGGTGCGGGTATCCGGGTTGAGCACCTTGATGCTTTGGCCGAGCTGGCCGTCTTGCAGGGCCTGCCCCTTGCCGGTGAGTTCGATGCCGCCCTTAACGTAGCGGATTGTGACGGCCTGGTTATCCTCCACCGCCGGAGGCACGCGCACGCTGAGGCTGTTGACCGGGCGGCCCGCTGGCAGCGGACGCAAGGCCTGCTGGCCGACCAACGCCTGCAGGGTTTTCACCGTGCCCGCGTAGACTTGCGTGGAGGGCACCACCTGCATGGCGATTTGCGAGGCTTCTATGATGGCTCCTCGACCCACCGGCTGCAGCGGCACCGGCACCTTGACCGTTGCGGCATCGTCGGCCCATGCGCCAGCGGCAATACAGGCCCCAAGGGTGATAGCGGTTATCGGCAGCGTACGCATGGTGAATCCCTTTTTCTTGCCCTTAATGCATCATCAACAGCGGCAGCCCGGCGCCGATGACAAACAGCCACATGGCGGTTTGCGCGGTGAACAGCGGCGGTTGTGCCTGGTTGAAATCCTTCCACGTGAGCATGGCGAAGACGTCGTCGCGTTGCAGGACGACGGGATGGTCTTCGTCATTCAGCCAGTGGATCATGGTGCTGATGAGTTCCATTTCGGTTGTTCTCCATAGTGATTCATAGCGGTGAATCACCCCTGTGCCGTTCAGATTGGTTCACGGCCTCTCCCGGCCTTTACTATGCAATGAGCGTGCCAACCGAAAGCCGGGGCAAGGACCCCGGCTTTTCGCTTAGTTCACCCTGCTTTAACGAATCTGGTTGAGGGTGCTGAGCATGTCGTCGGCGGTGGAGATGACCCGCGAGTTAAGCTCATACGCGCGCTGGGCGGTGATGAGGTCGGTGATGCTGGCGATGGCATCCACGTTACTGGTTTCCAGGTAGCCCTGGTCGAGAGTGCCCGCGCCTTCGGTACCGGGGTTGACGTCGGTGGGCGTGCCGGAGGCGTCGGTTTCGATGTAGAGGTTGTCACCCTTATTTTCCAGCCCCGCCTCGTTGGTGAACATGCTGAGGGTAATGGTGCCGAGCTGGGTGACGATATCGTTGACCTTGGCGCTGACCACGCCGCTGGAGGTGACGGTGACATCGGTGGCGTTGGCGGGGATGCTGATGGCGGGGTCGAGCGGGTAGCCGTCCTTGGTGACGATTTGGCCGTCCTGGTTGATCTGGAAGGTGCCATCGCGCGTGTAAGTGTTGGTGCCGTCGGGCATGGTGATTTTAAAGAAACCGCGGCCGGAGATGGCGACATCGTAGGTGTTGTCGGTTTTCAGGAGATCGCCCTGCTTCATGATTTTATACACACTGCCGACGCTGACCCCCAGCCCGATTTGCAGGCCGGTGGGCGCGATGGTGCCGGTATCGCTGGTGATGGCGCCGACGGCCTTCTGGTTCTGGTACATGAGGTCGGTGAACGCGGGCATGTCTTGCTTGAACCCTGTGGTGTTGAGGTTGGCGATGTTGTTGGACAGCACGTTTACGTTCAACTGCTGGGCGTGCATGCCGGTGGCGGCGATTCGGAGAGCCTGGAACATGGGTTTACCTTTCCTTCCTTCACAAACTTGTCATTACAGGCCACCCAAGGACTGGATGGTTGTTTTCTCAAGATCTTCAATACCCTGCAACATGGTAAGGCTGTTCTGGTAAGCCTTGGAGGCGTTTTGCATATTCACCATTTCCTGCACCGGATTAACGTTGCTGGACTCCAAGAAGCCCTGGCGTACCACCGGCGACTCCGCCGCGCGGGCAGTTGCGCCGTTGGTGGGGATGAACGCGGTATTGCCGGCGCGTTGCAGCTTGCCCATGTCGGCTTTATCAAAGGTGTAGACGCCGACGGTGCCGAGTTGGCCTTCCTCGGTGCTGATGGTGCCGTCCGGTCCGATGCGGATGCTTTGCACCGTTTGCGAAAACTGGATGGGCGTACCCGCGTTGTCGAGCACGTTATAGCCCTGCGGCGTGACCAGCATGCCATCGGCATTCAGCACGAACTGGCCGTTGCGGGTATATTCTCGCGTGCCGTTGACATCGATGGCGAAAAAGCCTTCGCCACTGACCGCAAGGTCGAGCGGGTTGCCGGTTTGCTTGAGCGCGCCTTCTTCCTGATTGAGGGTGATGGAGCGGTCGGCAACATAGCTTGCGGTGGGGCGGCTGTGGTTCTTGCCCACCATTTCCTTGAAATCCAGCGATAACTTACGGTAGCCCGTGGTGTTGGCATTGGCCACGTTGTCGGCCACCGCGGTGTATTGCCGCTGGGTGGTGAGGACGCGCGAAGCAAGGACGGCGACGGTTTGCATGTCGCCTTTGATGCAAAGGGTGTGCCAATTTATGTTAATGGCGGAGTTGCGTCCGGTTATCAACGCCTTAATAGCTTAAAGCGCGAAAGTCCGCAAAAAATCGGTTGTAATTTCAGGGGGGTGGAGGCAGGATGGCGCTTGCCTTGATTGAGAAGAGAAGACGTACCCATGAAAGACGCCCCGTCAATTTTGCACGACATTCGCACGATTCGCGATATCGAGGCGAGCCTTGAGGAAGCCGAAACCTTTATCGGTCGCGTGAAGGCCAATAAGGTACGCCTGACCCTGCAGAACGGAAATATCTCCATATCCCGCGAGGAAATGGCCAAAATCACCGACCTTGTAATTACCCTTGAACGCAGCGGTAAGGCACTTGAAACAAGCGTGCGCTACCTGCGCGAGTTGATGGCTTACGACGAGGTTACGCAGTTGTTCAGCCGCCGCTACCTTTTCCACCTGCTGGAAAAGGAGCTGATGCGCGCGCAACGTTACGATAGCCCCTTTGCCGTGCTGGCACTTGAGATTGATCCCTATACGGCTAACCCGGATTTGAAGCACATCAGCCAAGACGACCTGAACCTTTTGATGGCGGAGACCGCGCGGGTGGTGCGCAAGTTCGTGCGCGACAGCGACAGCGCCGGCCGCACCGGCGAGCGCAGCATGCTGTGCCTGCTGCCCGAAACCAACGCCAAGGGCGCGCTGATTCTGGGCGAGCGCATCCGCAAGGCGGTAGACAAGACGTATGACCTGAGCATCGGCCCCACACCCATGACGCTAGTGGGAGGAATTGTGGAAAGCGACGACCCGGCCGCAACAGATATGGCAGGATTGCTATACCTGATTGACCAGAAACTGACCGAAGCCCGCGCCAAAGGACCGAATGTAATTGTTAAATAACGCCCTGATTTTTTGCGTTAAAGCATGATGTATGCTATATGAATACCGGCCTTCCACAAGGCTTTTTGGCAAACCTTGCCAAGGTAACGCTTGCATTTTTTCTTTAAAGGTTGACACTCTGGGAAGAAAGAAAAACGCTCGGGAGTGTCAGTTTGGCAGCCAGCTTTGCCTTTTGGCCCCGGGGATAAGGATGCATGATGGCTGAGTACCGCGAGCTTGCGCATTTGTTTGTTTTAGGAGCGCCTGATGCGGTCGCTCGTGTTCAAGACTATATTAAAGCCGGCGGCGGTCGCTGGAGCACCGGCACCGTGACCGTGGCCAAAACCTTCGATGAGCTTGACGATAAGATTAAGGCCAGCAGTCTTGACGATACACGCATCGTGCTGCTGCCGCTGAACGCCAGCAGCCCCGATTATGAAGCATGGATCGAGCACTCATCCACCCTGCCGCGCACCGTGGCGGTGGTCATGAGCGACAACCAGACGGCCATGGATATTGCCCAACGCAACGGTCACCCATTGGTAATGACCCTGCAGGGATTGAACCCCGCCCAGCTTGAAAACATGCTGCTGGCCGCGCTGGAGCTTGAAGGCCTTAAATACCAGCGCAACCGCGTGCAGGCTATGTTCGAGATGGCGGAAGAGCGCTTCCATGACATGGCCAACCTGTTTGCCGACTGGATTTGGGAGATTGATGCCGACCTGAACCTCACCTTCAGCAGCGCCCGCAAACGCCCGGCGAAGGCCGCCAGTAAGGGCGCCCAGTTCGCCGACTGCTTTTTGGATGAGGAGAAGCTGCGCATTGAGGATGATTTCGCCGAGTTGGCGCGCAACCCCAAGCCTTTTTACGAGCGCGATTATTGGAGCCCCGACCCTTATGGCGGGCGGATTTGCTGGAGCGTTTCCGGTCTGCCGGTGATGGACGGGGCGGGCACGTTACGTGGTTTCCGCGGCGTGGCGCGCGATATTTCCAGCGTGAAAGCCGCTACGGACCAGATTTATTATCTGGTGAACCATGATACCCTGACCGGCGTGATGAACCGCCAGCGCTGCCAGGACGAGTTAGTGCGCACGCTGCGCGCCGCAAAGCGCGAAAACCGCAGCGGGGCTCTGGTTCTGCTGGATATTGACCGCTTTGCCTACGTGAACCACACCTATGGCCACCTGGCCGGTGATAAGATGCTGATCCACCTGGCGCAGGTGTTGAAGGATAATATCCGCACCGGCGACACCGTGGCCCGCCTTGACGGCGACCAGTTCGCGCTGATTTTGCGCGACGTGCGCCCCGAGGACATGGATGCCCGCGTGGAGCGCCTGCTTTCCACCATTTCCAGCCGCCCGCTGACCCTTGAAAGCGGAACCCTGACCATCAACGTTTCTGGCGGGGTGGCAATGTATCCGCAAGATTCGGACGATGCCGATACGCTTCTGGCCCATGCCATCAATGCCCTTGAGCATGCCAAGCTGCGCGGCCCGCATAAGGTGGAACGTTACAGCGACACCCACGCCGACCACGCCGCCGAAGTACACGGCCAGATGGAATGGGTGGAAATGCTGAACGAATGCCTTGTGAACCATGAGACCCGCATGGTGCTTTATTATCAGCCGATTGTGCCGCTGAGCGGCCCCGCGGTGAATGAGCGCGTGGAGCATTATGAGGTGCTGCTGCGCCTGATTGACCGCGACGGCAATATCATCGTGCCCGGCAAGTTCATGAGCACGGCCGAGGAGTTCGGGCTGGTGAGCCAAATTGACAGCCTTGTGACCTCGCGCGCGATTGACATGCTGAAGCTGTGGCAAGGCCAGGGCCGCAAGGTTCACCTGAGCGTCAATCTTTCCGGCAAGACCTTCGACAACAAGGAATTCCTTGAAGCCATCAAAAGGAGCGTGATTGAGGCCGAACTGCCGCCCAAGGCATTGGTGTTCGAGATTACTGAAACCGCGCTTCTGCGCGACCTGCAACTGGTGAAGGGCTTTATGACCGAAATGCGCGCGGCCGGCGTAGGCTTTGCTCTTGACGATTGCGGCGTGGGCTACAGCAGCTTCAACTATATCCGCCAGCTGGAGCTTGATTTCATCAAGATTGACGGCAGCTTTGTGCGCAACCTGCACCTGAACGACGACGATCAGGCCTTCGTGAAGGCGTTGGCCGACGTGGCCAAGCAAAAAAACATCTCCACCGTGGCGGAAATGGTGGAGCACGAGGCGGCGCTGCTGGCGCTGAAGGCGATGAACATCGACTTCGCGCAGGGGTTCTTCTTTGCCCCGCCCGCCGCCGAATTGCCCCATCAGGGGTGGGACGACAAGTTCGTCAACTAGGATTCAGTCATGGAAAAACCGCCATTCCGGCGGTTTTTCCATGCGAGTGCATTACCTAATTACTTGCGCAGGCCGAGGGCTTCGATGAGCGATTGGTAGCGCGGAGCATCCATGCGCTTGAGGTAATCGAGCAGGCTGCGGCGGTTGGCCACCAGCGCCAGCAGGCCGCGGCGGCTGTGGTTGTCCTGCTTGTGAGTCTTGAAGTGTTCGGTGAGGTTGCGGATGCGTTCGGAAAGGATGGCGACCTGCACTTCGGGGCTGCCGGTGTCGTTTTCGGCACGGGCGAATTGCTTGACGAGTTCCTGCTTGCGCTTGGCGGTGATGGACATGTGTTATCTCCTTCGTAACCCTTGATTTACCTGCTATTTTCCTGCCGGGGGTACGGCCAGCAGGGGCAGGATGTGTGCCGCTATTTGGCCGGTTTTGATGGCGTTGTCAAGGATTTCGGGCGTTATAGCGCTTTCCAGCGTAAATGGGCCGTGCTGAGTGCGGCGCAAGAGGGTAACATATCCCAATGTTTCCAAAGATTTGGATATGTCTTCGGCGAGGGTGCGGATGTAGGTGCCCTTGCCTACCGTGGCGGAGAAGGTGGCTTCGGTCTCTCGCTCATTATAGTCAATACATTCAATGGCATGGATGGTAATTTGGCGGGGCGGGAGGACGATTTCATGGCCTTCGCGGGCGAGTTTGTAGGCGCGCAAGCCATTGATTTTCAAGGCAGAGAAGGGCGGCGGCGACTGGGAAATACACCCCACAAACGCGGCAGAGGCGCGGCGGATGGCGGCAATTGTGAGGCAGGGAACGGCAACGGTTCCGGTGACCTCGCCCTCGGCGTCCCCAGTGGTGGTCTGGGTGCCGAATTTGACGGTGAAGAGGTAGGTTTTGGGCCCGTCGAGAAGTTGCTGGAGCTGTTTGGTGGCCTTGCCGATGCCGACGGGGAGGACGCCTTCGGCGAGAGGGTCGAGGGTGCCGCCGTGGCCGATTTTGATGTTTTTCGGGTAGCCCTGCTGCTTGAGCATCCACTTGAGGTGGTTGGTGACCGACGCGCTACTTGGCCCGCGCGGCTTGTTGACCACGAGGAAGCCGTTGAGGGGCGGGAGGGCCGGGTCGCTCATGCGCCTCCCCTACTCTTCCGCCGGGTGGAAGGACACATTGGGGATGTATTTGGTGCCGAGTTGGCTTGCGAGGAGCTTGCGCAGGGGCTTGGCGGCCTGGGCGTTGAGTTCTCCGATGAATTCAGCCTGCGGAGTGCCCTGGGGCAGTTGCACGTAGAGGCGGGCGAGGCGGAGGTCGGCGCTGACCCAGCAATCGAGCACGGTGACGCGCGACAGCGGCAAGGTGGACGGGATGCGGCCCTGCAGGAGCGCGGTGGCGCTGAGGCGCTGCACCTCGTGCGCGACCTTGGATTGGCGGGCGGTCATGGATTTCATGGGGGCGGTGTAGCACAGGTGATTGCCAAAGGGAAAGGGTATGCCTAGGCTAAGCTTATGGGAGAACTGGAATTCAAACCGTTGCGGGTTGAGGATTATGCGCTGGCGGAGCAGTTCAAGCGCGCGACCACGCGGGATGCGATGGGGGACGACGGACTGTTTAACAGATGGTTCCCCGAACCCGGCGATTATATCGCGTTTTTAGCCCGTCAGCAGGCGATTGACCCGTGGCGCTGCGTGCTGGCGTGGCGGGGCGGCGCCGCGATTGGGCAGGTGGACGTGCGCATGATGGATGACGGGCGCGGCTACCTGACAACATCTACCTGCTATCGGAATGGCGCGGCAGGGGCTTGGGCGCGCAACTGGACGGCTATGCGATGGGATACTTCCGCAAACAGGGCGCTACGCGGGCGATGTTGCGCACCAACCCGGCGAACTCCAAGCTGATGGATTTTTACCGGCGGATGGGGTGGGAAACGGGCGCGCTTTGTGATGGGGGCATGGTGTGGATGGAGCGGATGGTGGATTGAGCGGATTGCATGGCAACCTTTAAACGTATACATACAGGCATGGTTTGGTTCAGGAGAAAGGAGACTCCTCATGTGCCTGGACTATGGAACACCTTACCGCTTGCGCATGGCCCGGCTGGGGTTGTGCGACTATCCGCTGGAATGCCACGACAAAGCCACACTGCTGGCGCACCTGCGCGAAGAGATGGAGGCGGGCCACTACGGTGACCCTGCCCTGTTCCACCCGTTCTTGAAGGTGTTGCTTCAAGGGTTAGTGGAAAACCATGGTCGGATTTTCTGGCTGTGGCAGGAGCCGCGGCACGCCTTTTGCGACGTGATTCAGGCGCTGGGCATTATGTTCGGCTTCATCAACGGCCGGGATTGCGTCCCCGCCGCCGTCGAGCAGGAGAGGTTCATGCGCTGCCGCATGGATTGGGTGCACCCGCAGGTGTTCATGGTGGCGCGCAACGTGGCGCAGGCCTGCTGCGACCCCGAAGACATCGCGCCGTGGCGGGAGTTGCCGGAGACATGGCTGGGCTTTGCCGGGATTGACGGCCTGCTGCTTGATACCGCGATGCGCAACCCCGAGCTGATGCAGCTGAGCGTGGCCTGAGAACGATTGACCCGCCGCCGGATTTCCGGCGGCGGTTTTTTTTAATTTGCTATGAACATCTTTAACAGCAGACTGGATTACGCATAGCCTTAGAGGTTTGGGGGCAACTTCGGCAGCTAGCATGAAAAACCCCCGGCCAGTGGCCGGGGGTTTTGCGTTTTGCCTGTATTGCGCAGCGCTAAGCGGCGGGTTGGGTTTCGCTCTTGCTGCCGGACTTGGCGGCGGCTTGCTTGAGGTCGTCAATGGTGCGCTTGATTTCCTTCATGTGGAAGGCTTCCACCACGTCCTTTTCCTTGAAGTCGGTGTAGTTGACGAAGGTCATGCCGCATTCGAAGCCGCTGGCCACGTCCTTGGCGTCGTCCTTCCCCCGGCGCAGGGTGGCGAGTTCGCCGGTGTGGATGACCACGCCGTCGCGGAGGATGCGCAGCTTGGTGCCGCGGGAGATTTTACCCTCGGTGACCATGCAGCCCGCGATTTTCATCTTCTCGAAGGTGAAGATCTGGCGGATTTCGGCCTGGCCGGTGATTTCCTCCACCATGCTGGGGGCCAGAAGCCCGGACATAGCGGCCTTGATGTCGTCGATGAGGTTATAGATGATGGTGTAGTAGCGCAGCTCGATGCCCTGCTGCTCGGCCAGCGGGCGGGCGGTGGCATCGGCGCGGACGTTGAAGCCGACGATGAGGGCGCCCGCCGCACTGGCGAGGTTCACATCGGTTTCGCTGATGACGCCGACGCCGCCGCTGACGACCTTGACCTGCACCTGCGATTGATCGGCATTGAGTTGCCCAAGGGCGTAGGAAATGGCTTCCACGCTGCCCTGCACGTCGGCCTTCACAATCACGTTGAGATCCTTGCGGCCTTCCGCGGCCATCTTCTCCATGAGGTTTTCCAGCGTCATCTTGCGCGCGGCCTGGGCGCGTTCACGCTCCTGCTGGTCGCGCTGGGCGGCGGCGTCCTTCGCGGCGCGTTCATCCGGCGCCACGATAAACTGGTCGCCAGCCTGCGGCACGCCTTGCAGGCCGAGGATTTCCACCGGGGTGGAGGGCGCGGCTTCCTTGACGGTTTCGCCACGGTCGTTCACCAGCGCGCGCACGCGGCCCCAGACCGAGCCGACCACGACGATATCGCCGGTGCGCAGGGTGCCGCGGCCGACCACCACGGTGGCCACGGGGCCGCGGCCTTTATCCAGCCGGGCTTCCACCACGGCGCCATCGGCACGGCGGTTGGGGTTGGCTTTCAAATCGAGCACGTCGGCCTGCAGCAGCACGATTTCCTCAAGGTCGGTAAGGCCCATGCCGGTGAGGCCGCTGACCGGCACGCAGGGCACGGTGCCGCCGAACTCTTCCAGCACGACGTCCTGCGAGAGCAGGTCGTTCTTCACCTTGGAGGGGTTGACGCCTTCCTTGTCCATTTTGTTGAGGGCCACCACCAGCGGCACGTTGGCCGCGCGGGCGTGCTGGATGGCCTCGATGGTTTGCGGCATGATGCCGTCGTCGGCGGCGACGACGAGGATGACCACGTCGGTCACCTTGGCGCCGCGGGCGCGCATGGCCGTGAAGGCCGCGTGGCCGGGGGTATCGAGGAAGGTGATGAGGCGGCCCGAGGGCGCCTTGACCTGGTAGGCGCCGATGTGCTGGGTGATGCCGCCGGCTTCGCCCTTGACCACGTTGGCCTTGCGCAGGCTATCGAGCAGCGTGGTCTTGCCGTGGTCCACGTGGCCCATGACGGTGACGATGGGCGGGCGCGGCTTCAAATCCTTCGGGTCGTCTTCGCCTTCCAGCAGGGTTTCCTCGATGCTGGTGGTGGTGGCGAGGATGGGTTTGTGGCCCATTTCGCTGACAATCACCTCGGCGGTGGCCTGGTCTATGGTCTGGTTGGCGGTGACCATTTCGCCCATGGTCATGAGCTTCTTGACCACGTCGGCGGCCTTTTCGCCCATGGAGGCGGCGAGTTCCGCCACCGTGATGAATTCCGGAATGGTGACGTCGCGCGAGATTTTCTCGGCCGGGCCGGTGGGCTGGGCCTGCGTGTCGTCGGACGCGCCGCGGCGGCCGCGGCGGCCACGGCCACGCCCGCTGCTGGCGGTGCGCTGACGCTCGGCCAGTTCTTCAAGATACGCATTGCGGCCGCGCTTGCTGGTGAGGTCGCGGCCTTCCGGCTTGCCGCCGGTGCTGCGCTTGCGCGCGTCGTCGAGGTTGACGCCCTTGCCGGCGGTGAAGGCGCGGCTATCGATGGCACGGCCGCCGCCGCTGCTGCTGCCGATGGTGCCGCTTTGCACGCCCCCTGCCCCGCTGCCCGCGCGGTTGGCGGCGCGTTCCTGCGCCTCGGCCTCGCGCGCGGCGCGCTCTTGCGCTTCGGCCTCGGCCTTCTGGGCGGCCTGGCGGACGCGGTCTTCCTGCAGGTTGGCGGCCTTGCGCAGGGCTTCTTCGCGCTGCTTTTCAGCCTCGTTGGCCTGCTGCGACTGCGAGGCCTGCAGGGCGGCCATGCGGCGCTGCATTTCCTCGCTGGTGGCGGTGGTGGCGCTGGGCACCTTGCCGCTGAGCGGCGGCGGGGCATCGAAGCGGCGGCGGCGGACCTCCACCGAGACCGACTGGCCCCCGCCCACCGTGCGCGGCGCGCCCGCGCCCACGCTGAGGGTGCCCCCTCCCAAGCTGAGCGTGCCTTTTTTCGGTGCGGTTTTGGTGCTGTCGGTCATGCGCTTCCTTAATCTCTTATGGCCCGTTGGAATTAAGTAATTCTGCCGCTTTTTGCATCTTAATCGCGGCGGTGTCAAGGTATGCCTGAATCTCATCCCAAGCGGGCGGCGGGCGGTTGGTGCGCAGCTTGTGCGCGAAGGCCTTTTTCTTCACCGCGAGGGCCAGGGCTTCCGGCGTGGGGAGGATGTAGACGCCGCGGCCGGGGGCCTGGCGCAACGGGTCGGGCGTGGGCACGCCGCGCACGTTGGTGAAGCGCAGGAGCTGCCACTGCGGCAGCTTTTGGCCGGTGCCTGCGCAGGTGCGGGTGGGGATGTGGACCATTGTTGTTGTGTACGGGGGTTTTTGGTGTTAGGCAAGGAACATCCTTGCCTTTTCAAAGGAGGAACACCTTGACTGAGAGACAGAGAACGTCCCTGCGCGTTGCGGGATTTGGACTGATTGTGGCCTTTCCCCTGCTGTTGGGACTGGCCAGCATGGTCGACGAGCTTACGGGCGCGGCCCGCAGCCTGATAGGAGGCTGAGATGGCGAGTCAACGAAAGCGGCGGCGCCAGCGCAACCGGCGGCGGCATGAACAGAAGGCCCTTGGGCGCGACTGGGAGCATACGCGCATAGCACCGGGGGTTGACGCCCAAGTGATGACTTATGCCCCTGCCGCGGCACCGCGTCGGCGGCGCAGCATCTTTCCGCCGTTGCTGCTGAGCCTTTTTGGCCTGATTGTGGTGGCAGCCGCCCTTGGCGGCATGGGATGGGTCAGCGTGAAGGCGTTGCACGTCATGGGCGTTCCGCCCGCGTTACGATAGCGAAGAGCCCCGGGAGACCGGGGCTTTTCTCATGTGCCGTGGCTAGGCCTGCGCGGCGGGCTTGGCCGATTGCTCTGCGGCGGTTTCGGCCGGGGTTTCGGCGTCGTCGAGGTCTTCGTCCTCGTCGTCGCTGTCGTCGGCGAACCAGTGCTGGCGGGCGGCCATGATGAGCTTTTGCGCCTGCTTTTCATTCAGCAGACCGGCGGGCAGCATTTCCAGCAGCTCGTCGGTGGCGAGGTCGCCGAGGTCATCCAGCGTTTTGATGCCCTTTTCGCCCAAGGCGATGATGAGGTCGGCGGTCATGCCGGCCATGTTCTTGAGTTCATCGGACACGCCGAGTTTCTCGAGACGCTGGGCGGCGGCGGTGATGGCCGCGCTGGCGCGGTTCTGCAGCTCCTGCGCGATGCCGAGTTCCAGCCCTTCGATGGCGGCGATTTCTTCCGCGCTGACCTTGAGCAGGTCGTCGATGCTGCGGAAGCCCTCGGTGATGAGCAGGCGCGCGAGGACCTCATCCACGTCGAGGTTCTGCATGAGGTTCTGGCTGAGCACGTTGTACTCGTTGGTGCGGCGTTCGGACTCCTCGGCGTCGGTCATGACGTCGATATCCCAGCCGGTGAGGATGCTGGCCAAACGCACGTTCTGGCCGCGGCGGCCGATGGCGAGCGAGAGGTTATCCTGCGGCACCACCACTTCGATGCGGTTGTCGTCTTCATCGAGCACCACCTTGGAGACCTGCGCGGGCTGCATGGCGCGCACGAGGAACTCGGCGGCATTGGCCGACCATTCGATGATGTCGACGCGTTCGCCCTGGAGCTCTTGCGTGACGGCCTGCACGCGCACACCGCGGATACCGACGCAGGCGCCCACCGGGTCGAGGTTGCGGTCGTAGCTCTTCACCGCGATTTTAGCGCGGAAGCCGGGGTCGCGCGCGGCGCCCATGACCTCGATGGTGCCGTTGGCGATTTCAGGCACCTGTTCCTTGAACAGTTCCACCAGGAATTGCGGGTGGGTGCGGGACACGAAGATTTGCGGGCCGCGCGCCTGCGGGTTGACCTTGTAGATGTAGGCGCGGATGCGGTCGCCTTGCTTGAAGGTCTCGCGCTGGATGGTTTCATCCTTGGGCAGCCACGCTTCGGCACGGCCGAGGTCGACGAGGGCGCCGTTGAAATCGGCGCGCTTGACGATACCGCTGATGATGGTGCCGACGGCGTCTTTATACACTTCCAGCTCCTTGGCGCGTTCCACATCCTTCACCTTCTGGAAGATGACCTGCTTGGCGGCCTGCGCGGCGACGCGGCCGTCGAAGTACTTCTCCGACAGGTCGGTCATGATGTAGTCGCCGACCTTGATGTCCGGGTTGGTCTTCTGCGCTTCGGCCAGCAGGATCTGGCTGGGGTTGGACTTCAGCGGATAGCCGCGCTTATCGCAGGCGGGGCGCATTTCCGGCTCGCGGCCTTCACGCACCGCCGCGCGGGCTTCTTCCGGCGAGGTGGGTTCCATGACCATGGGCACCACCTTGACGAGGCGCTTGATGCTGACTTCGCCCGTGGTGCGGTCGATGTGGCCCTGCACCGTGAGGTCGAGGGGTTGCAGGCCCAGTTCCGCCGCCAGCTTTTTGCGCGCGGCCATCTGGATGGCTTGTTCCATCACCTCCAGAACCTGTTCCTTTTCAATGTCCTTCTCGCGGGCTACCATTTCCGCGATTTGCAGGTACTCAAGCGCCATTGTGGCTCTCCTTCTGTTCAACACTTTTCCGCGTCGCTTCTTTAATCAACGCTTTAAACTCTTCTTCCGTGGGGCTGAGGTTGGCGTGGCGAATGGACGCCAGCGGCCACGTTTGCGGCTCTTCCACGTTGGGCATGCGCACGGTGACGCTGTCTTCAGCCGCCGTGACGATGACCGCCTGCGTGGTGCCGAGCACGCCGCCCTTGCCGGTGGGATTCTCGATGGGACGGGTGAAGGTGAAGCGCGCGTTGCGGCCTGCGAAGCGCAGGTAATCGGCCACGCTGAGCAGCGGGCGTTCCAGCCCGGCCGAGCCGACCTCCAGCGTGTAGGCGCTTTGCAGGATGTCTTCCACATCCAGCTGGGCGCTGAGCGTGCGCGAGGCCTGCGTGCATTCCTCCAAGGTGGGGCTGGTGCCGTCGGGGCGCTCGGCCAGCACGTTCAGCGTTTGCTTGCCGCGCCCTTGCGTGGTGCCGCCGGTAAGCTGCGCCTGCACCAGCACCAGCCCATGCGCCGCGAGCGCGGACTGCGCCAAGGCATCGATTTGTTGCTGGAGCGTGGCCATGGGCCTTGCTTTTCCCCCGTTTTCATTATCCCCTGACACCCCCGGTACTGCAATAAAAAAAGCGGCCAGCGGCCACTTTGGTTTTGCGTTTACCAAGTGTGCCGGCAACCCTTGATAACCCGTGTTGCCGTTGCGGGCACAATATAGGGTTGTGCGGGAATGTCAAGAGAGATTCAAGGCCTTGATATACCACGTGGCGCGGCCGGCAAGTTGCGCTTTTTGCTGGTATTTTGTGGGCTGCCACCACGAGGGGGCTTCCCCCAGCAGGTGCGGGCCGATGGGCTGCGGCAGACGGGCGGTGGGCTTGCAATCGGCGGCAGCGAGGTGGGTGGGCGCGAGCATGAAGTGGCGGTGCGCGAAAATGGTGGCGATGCTGTGGTAGGCGTAAGACGGCCAGTCCGTCACCACCCAAAGTTCGCCTTCCGTAGTGAGCTTTTGTGCGGCGGCGTCGAGCAGTTGCGGCTGGACCAGGCGGCGCTTGTGGTGGCCTTTTTTCGGCCAGGGGTCGGGAAACAGCACCAGCAGGCGGGCGATGCTGCGCGGCGGGAGGGATTGGAGGAGTTGGCGGGCATCGTTGGGGTAGATATGCAGGTTAGGCAGCGGCTGTTTTTCCATGGCCGCGGCGAGGGTGCGCAGGCCGTTGAGGTAGACCTCGGCGCCGAGAAAATGTATATGGGGATTGGCCTTGGCGCGTTCAACCATGGCGAGGCCGTTGCCGATGCCGAGCTCCACCTCCAGCGGCGAGGGCGGGTTGGCGAGCCAGCTTTCAGTAGCCACAAAGGGCTGCAGGCGCGCGGCGAGGGCGGCGCGTTCGCCCGCGTTCATGCGGCTGTGGGTGCGGCCGGTGGTGGCAATGGGACGCTTGGTGGTCATGTCCGCCGTTTTAACAGGCTTTTTTCACCAGCGCCAGTTTGGCAAGGCCCATGGTTGGTGATAGGCTTGGGCCCATGACACCTGCCGATGTGATCAGCGTTGCCCGCGAGGCCATGATAACCCTGATGTGGGTGGCCGCGCCGACCATGCTGGTGGCGCTGGCCGTGGGCCTGCTGATTGCGCTGGTGCAGGCGCTGACGAGCATCCAGGAAGTGACGCTGACGTTCGTGCCGAAAATATTGATTGTGTTCGTGGTTCTTCTTATCACCATGCCGCTTATCGGCAGCCAGATGCAGCAGCTGACCGAGGATTTGTTCATGCGCATGGCGGGCATCAACCCCGTGGGCGTACCCGGCACTGGCGACACCGGAACCGGCAGCATCGGCACCGGCGGCTAGCTTTCATGGATAACATGACGCTGGCGCAGGCGCTTTCCGGCATGCTGGTGTTCCCCGCGTTTTTGCTGCTGGCGCGCGTGGGCGGGGCGATCATGGTGTTCCCCGCCGTATCCGACCCGAGCATCAACATGCGCGTGCGCATGGCGATTGTGGCGGCGGTGACGATGATACTGTACCCCCTGCTGCGCCCCACCCTGCCCGCCATGCCCGACGGCTTGGGACAGATGAGCTTCATGCTGCTGGGGGAGGTGTATGTGGGCATATTGCTGGGGCTGGGCGCGCGGCTGATGATGGCGGCGCTGAGCTACACCGGCGAAATGATCGCGTTCATGGCGGGGTTTCAGGGTGCCAGCCTGTTCGACCCGACGAGCGGCGCCAACACCGCGGCGCCGACGATCCTGCTGACGCTGATGGCGAGTTTGCTGATTTTGGTTTTGAACCTGCACCACCAGCTGATTATGGCGGTGGTGGAGAGTTACCGCGCCTTTCCGCCCGGGCAGCTACCGGCGATTGGCGACGTGAACGAGGCGTTCATCCAGATTATGGCCGAGCTGACCAAGCTGGGCGTGCAGCTGGCCGCGCCGGTGGTGGTGGCGGGGCTGCTTTCCAACGCGCTGTTCGGCGTGATGAACCGGCTGATACCTCAGCTGCAGATCTTCTTCGTGAGCGTGCCGGTGAGCATAAGCCTGGGCATCATGGTGCTGGTGGCGGGGCTTGGCACGATGATGCAGTTGTGGGCGCACGCCACAGAGGCTAGACTGACATTGTTCAACGTAACCGGTTAGGAGAACGACCGTGATAGACCGCATCAACGGCCCCGGCGGCATCAAGGGGCCAGACAAGAGCAAGGCCAAGCGCAAGACCGACGGGCCGAGCTTCGAGAGCTTCCTTGAAGAGGCCGAGGGTGCGGGCGCGCCCGAACAGGCCGCGGCGCCCATGCAGATGGGCCTGCCGGGCGGGTATATTCCGCTGGAGGAGTATCCGCAGAACCCGCGCGAGCAGGCGCGTGAACTGCTGAAGACCCTGCGCGAACTGGCGGGCGAGGCGCTGGGCGGCGAAAACACGGCGCAAAGCGTGGAGAAGCTGGCGGCGATGGCCGGCGAGGTGGATGAAAGCACGTTGACCGAGGAACAGAAGAAAGTTCTGGACGAGGTAAAGACGCGGGCCGCGGTTGAGGTGGCGAAGCTGAAACGGTGACGGGGTTTAAAGTATAGAAAGGGCCCGGCGGTTGCCGGGCCTGACTGTATGGTTCGACGAATGGCTTCAGCCGCCGTTGCCTTCGGCAATGACGGTGAGTCCGCCCCAGCCTTCGATACCGCCATCACCTTCGATGATGACGTCCTTGCCGGTGAGCGTGCCTGTGCCGGGGCCGGGGCTGTCGCGCAGATGATCGTCGTTGTAGAAAGGTCTTCGCATGGGGGTTTCCTCCTGAGGGCGGTGAGAAAAGGACTGCGCGCGCAGCCATCAACAAATGACCGCCAGCATTACGTGACTGTGGGAGTATGCGGAAAATTAAGGTAGTGTGCAAGCCATGGCGGATGATGAAGACCAGAGCAGTAAAACCCAGGACCCCACCGAGCGGAAGCTGAGGCAGTTGCGCGAGGAAGGCAACGTGCCGAGCAGCCGCGAGGTGAACAACCTGTTTGCGATTTTGGCCATGGTGGCGCTGGCCGGCGGCGCCGCGCCGTGGGCGTTCCGCAAGCTGCTGGAGATGGATGCGGGGCTTTTGCAGGCCGCAGGCGAGGTGCGCATGGACGACGGCGCGGCGATTGGCGCGGTGCTGAGCCATGTGGGCATGACCCTGCTGCTGGCGCTGCTGCCCCTGATGCTGCTGGTGCTGGTGCTGGGCTATTTTTCCGGATGGATCCAGAACGGGGGCGTGTTTTCCGGCAAGCCGATCCAGCCCAACCTTGAAAAAATTTCCCCCCTTGCGGGCTTTAAGCGCATGTTCAGCCTGAAAAGCCTGGCCGAGCTGATTAAAAGCCTGGTGAAGATGGCGGTGATCGGCGGCGCCATGGCGCTGGTGATGTGGAACCACCGCGACATGGTGGTGGGGCTGGTGGACGCCGACACCGTGACCATGCTGTGGTATTTGCAGCGCCTGCTGCTGTGGGTTTTGGGCGCGGCGGTGATTGTGATGGCGCTGCTGGCGGTGGGCGATTACATCTTCCAGCGCATGCAGTACATCCAGCAGCACCGCATGAGCCACCGCGAGCTGAAGGACGAGGTGCGCGACACCGAGGGTGACCCGCACGTGAAGGGCCGCCAGCGCCAGATACGCATGGAGCGCGCGCGCAAGCGCATGATGCAGGCGGTGCCCAAGGCCGACGTGGTGGTGACCAACCCGACCCACTACGCCTGCGCGCTGCGCTACAAGCCCGACGATGGCGACGCCGCGCCGACGCTGGTGGCCAAGGGCGTGGACGCGGTGGCGCTGCGCATCCGCGAGATTGCCGCCGAGCACAACATTCCGCTCTACGAAGACCCGCCGCTGGCGCGCGAGCTGTTCCGCAGCGTGGAGATTGACGAGGCGATTCCGATTGAACTGTACGAGGTTGTGGCCAAGGTGATGGCGTTTGTGATGGGCTTGAAGGGCAAGCGCGCGGCGGCATAGCGACTGCGAGTCGCGTGTTGCGTTTTGCGCGCCGCGTTAATCGAGGTTTTTCAGCAAGGTATCCGCAAGGTCGGTGGCCTCCCACGGGAAGGTGCCCCTGCCCGCGCTGTTTGGCGCGCGGCCGAAGTGCCCGCCCGACGCGGTGGGCAGGTAGATGGGATGGTTGAGGTTGAGGTGGCTGCGCAGGCCGCGCGGGGTGAGGCTGAGGCTGGCGCGGATGGCTTTCTCCAGCTTTTCCTCCGGCGCCTTGCCGGTTCCGAACGTATCGACATAGATGGCCAGCGGTTCCGGCAGGCCGATGGCGTAGCAGAGCTGGATTTCGCACTTCTGCGCAAGCCCCGCGGCGACGATGTTCTTGGCGAGGTAGCGCGCGGCGTAGGCGGCGGACCTATCCACCTTGGTGGGGTCTTTCCCGCTGAAGGCGCCGCCGCCGTGGCGGGCGTAGCCGCCGTAGGTATCCACGATGATCTTGCGGCCGGTCAGCCCCGTATCGCCCGCCGGGCCACCGAGGGTGAAGCTGCCGGTGGGGTTGACGAGCAGGCGGGTTTCGGCGTCCACCCAGCCTTCGGGCAGCACCTTCTTCCATGCCGCGGCGATGATGGCGGTGAGTTGCTCACGCGAAACCTCGGGCGCATGCTGGTGGCTGACCAGCAGGGTGTGGGCGCGCACGGGCTTGCCGTCGCGGTATTCCACGGTGATTTGCGACTTGGCGTCGGGCCTGAGGCCGAGGGCGGGGTTGGCACGGCGCTGGGCCTCAAGTTCCCTCAGCACGGCGTGGGCGTAGTGGATGGGCGCGGGCATCAGCTCCGGGGTTTCGTTGCAGGCATAGCCGAACATGAGGCCCTGGTCGCCCGCGCCCTCGCTTTCGCGCGCGCCGGCATCCACGCCCTGCGCGATTTCCGCCGATTGCTGGTTCATGCGGTTGAGGATGTCCACCGACTGGTCGTCGAACCCGTGGTTGATGCCGCCGGTGTAACCGATGGCGGCGATGGTTTGGCGCACCATCTCTTCAAGATTGGGGGTGGCGTGGCTGCGGCGTTCTCCGGCAAGGCAGGCGAAATCGGTGGTGACCAGCACTTCGGAGGCGACGCGGGATTCAGGGTCGACGGAGAGGTAAGCGTCGAGAATGGCGTCGGAAAGCTGGTCGGCGAGTTTATCCGGGTGGCCGGACGAGACGGCTTCGGACGTGAAAAGACTGATTTTCTGCATGGATATGATTTTTAGTGGCAATGCATGATTGACGCAAGGGGCAGCATGATGGCACCTTTTTAGGCATGGACGCCTATGCCTCGTTTGAATTTGTGAAGAACGGCCACATCGTCGGTCATCTGGACGTGCAGACGGTGTGCGAGGGCGTGGACAACGCCGCCGAGCTTTGCCGCACCACGGTGAATGCGGCTTACCCGCACATTGAGGCCTATGACGGTTCGCCATTGCCGTGGGTGCTGACCATACGCCTGGGCGACGAGGAGGAAGGCCGGTTGATGAACCGGGACTTCCGCCACAAGGATTATGCCACCAACGTGCTGAGCTTCCCCAACGACGAGCAGGAGCCGGATGCCAGCGACTGGTATGTGGGCGATATTTTCATCTGCGTGCCGGTGTTGCAGAAGGAAGCGGTAGAGATGGGCAAGAGCGTGGAGGCGCACCTGCAGCACCTGGTGGTGCACGGGCTGTTGCACCTGGTAGGCTACGACCACGAGCTTGGCGAGAAGGAAGCCGCCGCGATGGAAGCGATGGAGATTGCGATCCTGGAAGACATGGGCCTGCCCTCTCCCTACGGAGAGACCGCCTGATGCCCAACCCCCTAAGGCCGCTGAGCGCGTGGCTGAGCCGATTGCGCAAGGGCATTGCGCTGGCCCCGCACATTGACGACCTTCATGCCGCGTTCGAGGAACGGGAGGACAGCGGTGCGCTTACCAAGCATGAGCGCGAGCTTTTGGAAAACACCCTGACCTTCGGCGAGATTACCGCCGACGAGGTGAGCATACCCCGTGCCGATATTGTGGCGGTGGACGAGAAGGCGGATTTCAAGACGGTGTTGCGGGCGTTCAAGGACAGCACCCACAGCCGCTTGCCGGTGACCGGCAAGAGCCTGGACGATGTGAAAGGCCTGATTACCCTGAAGGACGTGCTGGCGTATGTGGATGACGAGGACAGGTTTGTGCTGGCGGATATTTTGCGCCCGGCCACCTTTGTGCCGGAAACCATGGCGCTGCCGCGCGTGTTGCAGGTCATGAAGAAAACCCGCGTGCCGCTGGTGATGGTGACCGACGAGTTTGGCGGCACCAGCGGGCTGATTACCCTGAGGGATGTGGTGGAGGAGTTGGTGGGCGACATTGAGGACGAGCACGACCAGGCAGAAGGCGCGGCGCTGATGGCACTGGGCGGCGGGAAATACCGGGTGCGGGGCGATTTTACCCTTGAAGACCTGGATGAGGAACTTGGCACCACGCTGGCGGAGAGCATGGGTGACGACATCGAGACCGTGGGGGGTGCGATTTTGAAAGCGGCAAAGACCATGCCGGGGCGGGGTGAAAGCTTCCGCCTGGACAAGCGGGTGCAGGCCACCGTGACCGCCACCGACGGGCGGCGGATTTTGAGTGCCGAATTGAGCGTGGACGACGAAGCATGACCCATGGCCCGCGGCCGTTAGGCGTGTGGTTGCTGGCGGCAGGCATGGTGATGACGCTTGGTTTTGCGCCCTTCGGGTGGTGGCCTTTGAGTGTGGCCAGTTTGGCATTTTTATGGTGGTGCGTGGCGCGTTCCAGCGGGCCGAAACAGGCGGCGATGGCGAGTTTGGTGTGGGGCATGGGACATGGCGTTACTGCGCTTTATTGGCTGCCGTGGGCGTTCTTCAAGGATGCTGACGGGAGTTTGGCCGCGGCGGTCTTCGGCGGCGTGCCCTCGGTGCTGGGGCTGGCGCTGTATGGCGCGCTTGGTTATATGCTGGCGGCGGCGCCGGCGCGGGCGGCGCTGGGCCGGTGGGGGCGGTGGCAGGCCGGTGCCGTGTGGATTGCGGTTTTGGTGGCGGTGGAGTTTGTGAAGGGGCTGAGCCCGTACGGCTTCCCGTGGTTGCCGGTGGGCGCGGTGTGGGGCGAAGACCCGGTGATGATGCAGGCGGCAAGCGTGGGCGGAGTGTGGCTGCTTTCGGCATTGGTGCTGATTTGTGCCTTGATATTGGATGGTTTTTGGGAAAGCTGGCGGCAACGGAGCGGCATACGGCGGCATGCGGCGGCATTGCTGGCGGTGCTGGGTGGCGTGGCGTTGTTCGGCGCGGTGCGGCTGCATGGTGCGCCGCCGGTGGGGACGGACGACGGGCCGCTGGTGCGGGTAGTGCAGCCGGATATCCAGAGCCCGTTGAAGTGGGATGACGCGCAGCGCTGGGCGTTTTTGGGGCGCACGCTGGCGGTGGCCTTCGGCCAGGGCACGCCCACGCCGCCAACAGTGATTATGCCGGAGACGGCGGTGGCATTCTATCTTGATGACGAGCCGGTGGCGCTGGACGTATTGGCCACGCGGATGCGCGCGGCCATGCCCGCAGACGGCGCCGTGGTGACCGGCACCGTGCGGCGCAGCCCGAACCCGGA
>Ga0164242_10000334_pt1 | contig 58726 bp, 88 predicted proteins | sample OricomgcompostMG_FD_108783 | JGI IMG/M metagenome (GOLD analysis project Ga0164242, IMG submission 108783) | Miracle-Growth compost microbial communities from Emeryville, California, USA - Original compost - Miracle growth compost (MG) ...
ACGGTGAGAGTGCGGATCTGATTGGTGAGATAGGCGTTCTGTTCGCGGAGTTTTGCATTCTCCTGTTCGAGTGACCCGGCCCGGCGGAAATAGTAATGGCCGTCGATGCGCTTTCGCCCAGCGAGACGTTCTTCTTGCTCGCTGACTTCACGGTGAGCCTGTGCGGCAAGTTCGGCTTTGGAGTTCTCGACGCGTTGCTCGATATGCTCCGCGAACGATCCCATGCCCACATTAGCAGGGCCGGGCGGATCGAGGGGCGCGTCTTGGTGCGGCTTGGCTCGCGGATCGACCTGGCGTAGCTGCAACGATTCGATAAAGTCGGGATCGACGAAGTTGTTCGGCATTGTGGGGAGCGGCAATGGGGGTGCGGGGTCAGTGTGCTGGAGTACGCCGGTGAAGCTGATGGGTTCTTTGGTGCAGCAAAGTTGGTCGCACATCGCTTGGAAAGGGTTCGAGGGCGTGTAGTTGAAAGCGTCGGTCGCGCGGTCGCGGTCGAGGTTGAGGTTAGCGATGCTTTGAAACGGGGTCGGGGCGGGATTGACTTTGTCGATCAATGCGGACAGGTCGATTGGCTGTTGCTCCCTCACTTCTTGAACGGATTGGTTCATGCGGTTGATGTGGGAAAGGGCGGCGCAGAACTCGGCGGCAGTACTGCATTCGAGGGTGAAGCCGGCGGCGTCTGTGTAGATGATGGGCATTTGGGTTAGCTCCGGTCGAGCGGCAGCGCCGCGAGAGTAAGGCTGATGATGGACATTTGGTAGGTTCCAAAAATTGAGGTTTTAAAAATGGACCGAGTGAGATTGCTTGCGTAGGATAGCGCAGAAAGGCGGACGGAGGGGGATAGAATAGTATGATTCGAAAATTTATAGTTTTTCTGGAAAGGTAGCCCGGTACGGACAACAGGTACCCGGTCTGCGCAGCGCGGGGGTGGTGGGGTCCGCCCGCAGCGCAGGTCGCTGCGACCAGCCGGGCTGTGCCTCCCGGCCGCTGGGCTGTGAGAGCCGCTAGGCAGCGCGCGCCCGATCCTCAGCTTGCGCTGCCTGCCAGCCATCGCGCCACTCAAGCGAGCCTCGCTCACCCGACCCATAAGGGCTCTGCCACTCCTCCGCGCCATCCAGATAGGCATTATAGCCGCTGGTATAGGCGCGCTGCGCTTCGCTCAATCTCTGCATTTCATTCTCCCGATCCGGCTCGCGCCCAATGCGCTAGCCCATGACTTAATCATAGGCCAGCCCGCAAAGAAATGCAAGAAAAATCTTTCGCCTAATCAAATGATGCCGATATCCAGCCCATTGAGCCATTGGCAAAGCGCATCCAATTTGAATGCTTCGCATGCGATGCGCTCGCGGCTATCGCCATTCTCGCCATTAGCGTAATAATCTGCGCTCGCATCTTCTTCGCAAAGCGCATTCAATGCCGCGCATTCATCCGCTTGCAGCGGGCGCGCGAGGATGAGCAGCAAGCTATCATCCCGATAAGGCTCCGCTTCGATTTTGAATTGCATGATATTCCCCTGATTAATTGGCCGGCAATTCGCTTTCGCGCATTGCGGCTTCGAATTCGGCCATAGAGCTATCGGCCGCGCAAGCAATCTCGCGGCCCTTGCTGCCCTTCGCGAAGCTCTTATAATGCTTCGCAAGCGCGGCGGCTGCATTCTTCGCGCGAATCTGATTGATATTCTGGCTTCGATAATAGATATAGAATTCTTTCATTTCGCTTCCCCTTCTCTTGATTGATCCAATGGCTAAATAATAGAGGAAAAATCTTTCTTAGCTACGTAGGGTTTTCCCTAGTATTTCTAAGGGAAGAATCTTTCCTATAATGCTTCTCATGGCAGCGCGATTGGCGCGCGGCGAATAGGGGATTAAAATGAGCGATATTCAGGAATATGAAATTCATCCCGAATATGCGAAAGCATTGCGCGCGATTATTAATGATCCGCGCCAGCCAAATGTCATTCGCATCGCGGCGATTAAAGAATATCGCTATCTGGCTCAGAATATGCCGAAGGGCGCAAGCATCGAAGGCGATGACGAATATCTAGCTGACTTCGCGGGCGAATTCTTCGAAGAATTCCCTGCTCCGAACGATTGATAGCCACATTAGCCGCCGAGCAAGCCACGCCCGCCTCTGTGCGGGCTATCGGCGCTTCTGTTCCCATAGCAATTTCACTATCGCTTTCGAGCGACATGCGATAATGCCCATTATGGTAAATGAATCTTTCGATCCTTTCAATCGAAATTCTTTTCGAATCAATGGCTTAGGCGCGGCTCGCTGATAATGTAAGCATTATGAAATTTATCTGCAAGTTAGCTGCAAGATATATCATGTATTAACGGACTACTTACGCTAGTACCTTCTGAGGATATGCCAAATTTTCCTATCATAGTTCTTTAGGGAAAATCTTCCGAATGCACGAAATAAATATTGATGCGATGCGGGAATGCCTCTAGCATTAGTCCTAGGCGCTTCACTTTCGAACGCCTTTCAATCTGATAGGGGATTACTATGGAAGTCGTAGCTTTCATTGCAGAAGACGGCCACAAGCTCTATGCCATCGGGCCTTTCAAAGATAAGGCGAGTGCGAATGCGGCTGCGGATCGCGCAAGCGCCGGCCTCAATGCCAGCCCGGCCAGCATGCGCCATCGGCCCAGCGGGGCTATCACCGGGCGCGCATGGGCGATCTTCGATCTGCTCCAAGGCAAGCCGCGCGGCGAATTGATTGCGGAATGCGAGCGGCAAGGCATCAAGAAAGGGACCGCTGGCGCGCAGTACAGCCGCTGGGCGCGCGCTCGCAAGCCGGATAGCCGGGCGAACGGGGATTCGCGAAATGCACGCAGCAGCTAATCAGGGCCAGGTTAGCTAATTCGGGGATCGGCCCAGCAAGAGGCAATACATTTCTTCAACATGAACAGATAAGCGATTAAAAAGTAGTATTGGAAAAGCGCGTTGCCCTGAATTAATATTCTTACATGGGCAACGCGCAATCCCGCGCCAAGGCCCTGAATCTTAAGGATAATCATCATGGCCTTCCCAACGAACATCGCGGCAATCAACGCCGCCAATGCTTTCCTCAAAGCCCAAGGGCTCCCGAAGGAACAGCGCGCTCAGTTCTTCAAAATCGAAAAGCTCGATGGCGAATGGCATAGCCGCCAGATCGCCCCCTTCCCCGCGCCTCGTGATCCGCTTTCCTGCCTGATGATCGAGCGGGATGGCATCTATCCCTTCCCCAAGGCTGGCGAAGGCGCGGAAGCGGATGCCACGAAAGCTAGCGAGGAAGATTTTGCAGCGGCTCAGGCCGCAGCGGATCGCGCGGCGGATGCCCAGCAATCGGCCGGCATCAAGGGCGGCAAGGAATGGATTCGGATGAGCACGATCGAGCGCCCGACCAAAATGGTGCATGTGATTGCGGATGAAATGGTGGCCGCAGCAGCCGCCGAAGGCCGCGAGCGCCCGAGCCGCAAGGAAATCCAAGATGAATGCGTGCGCCGGGGGATCGCCAGCGGCACCGCTCGTACCCAGTACCAGGCATGGAAAAAGGCGAACGACAATGCCGCCGCCAATGCCGCGAATGCCGCCGCTCTCAGCGCCGCTTTCTCCCGACGCATCTAGTCTCTACATTTCGAACATCGTCTGTTCTCGCTATCGCTCGACTGGGGCGATAGCGACCATCTATCGGAGAAAATCATGATCGCCATCGGCATTCTTCTTTTCGTCGGCTGCATCTTGTACCATCGTTGGATCACCGGCTGTTGGACTACTCGCCATCCCTACAATCGCAATAGCAGTTCTCTATCAATCACCGAACGCGATAGCCACTGATCTGCCCTACAAGCTATCACCCGAGCATTCCCAATAGAGTATCTCACATGGCAAAATTCTTCCTCGCTGCTATACTTCTTTTCATAGCAGCACTCATCAAGCGCCCCGCAAGCAAGCGCGGCCATCACTAGCCACATTATTCCGTCCAAGGCGCGGGTATCGCTTCAATATCGAAATACCAAAGGATCGCTCGCAGCGCATCGCCCCAGCTATCGAACACCGCATACAGATAGCCAGCCGAACCGAGATACGCGCCGAACTCTTTTTGCTCGGCGCTTTCACCTTTGAGCTTCCCCGGGGCTTTCATTTCGATACAAAACCCGTGGTACCCTCTAGCTGGCCACATTATCGCAATGTCGCTCACCCCTGCTCGCTGGCCCTCCGCTTTCATGTTCGCTCCGGCAATCATCGCAGACCGCCTATCGCCTCCCCGCGTCCCACCATTCGGCACCGCGTGTACCCATTTCAGCGCATCCGCGATCCGCCACAATCTATCACGTTCCTCTCTCGCACCATCCGCCCCATACCCCGCGTCCGCAATCTCCGCATTGTTCGCCGCTTTCTCCACTGCAACCCGATACGCAGCCAACGCAGCAAACAGCGCGACCTGCTGCGAATGCTCACTAGCACCTGCCAACTTTTCTGGGCTCATGTTCATTCCTTAAAGTCGGGCATCGGGCTATGGCGATTCCATAATCCGGTCGCGACATTGAACTCATACAACCAGCCATCATCCCCTTCCGCGAACAGCGCGCTATCGTTGAAATCAAATCCGGGCACTTGATGCATTCTCACAAAGTTAACTTTCACATCAGACATTTCATTTTCCTTTCAGGGGTAAAATAAAATTAAAAAATTATTTCGAATCCGCGAAAATGCCGATGGGTAAATTAGGCTCCCCTTATCCCTTCGGGAATAAGGGGGAGAGCCTATTATTTTACCCGCATTTCAGGGCATCGCCAGCCATATATTTACCCTCTCGATTAATTTACCCGCCGAATATTTTACCCTTTCAACTATCTTTCAACTGGATACTATTTCCACTCACTTCGAATATTTCACCGCTATCCAACATGCCGGTAAACGCTCGGGTCATATTCTTGATCGATTGATGTGCTCCGCTGGGCGAAAGCGCATCGACGGCCATTTGCGCAGTTTCGTAAGTGATCGGCCCACCATTCGCTTTGCATGCTGCGTCAATCGCCGCGATGATCCGCTGCTGTTGCGCGCCCCCACCTTTCGGCCGGCCACGAGCATTCTTCGGGGTCGGGTCATCTGAATTCTGCGCGTTCGCCACATTAGCCCGTTCCGCCGCACTATAGGTTTCGCCGCCTTTGGGTCGGGTCGCCGCTGGCGCATCCGCACTCCCACCTCTCATCGGCTCGCGCTTGCCACGCCCAGCCGATCCACCGGCTCCCGGTCCGCTCGCAATTTTCGGTCTTGCAAGCGTGCCAGTGTTAACAATCTCATGTACTTCGCCTGTCTCTACATCAACATGCTCAGTCGCCACCGGCTCAATCGCCACGCTCATCACCGGCCCATCCTCATCAAAGCCGATTTGTACCTCGCGCATGTCGAACAACTTCTCATAGCCGTCGCGCCCATCCTTCACTTTCTGCGCACGCCAACCTCTGCGCCCTTCGATCAAACGCGGCTGTTCTACCGGCTTGCCATCATGGCCCATCGCGGGCTTCGTCCATACTTCGCGCAGCACTTCAAGAATCCCATCCATCGCCCCATACAACGAACTGTGGCCGCGCATCGACTGATTCTCTTTACTCTTGGTCGCATGGTGTACGATCAACACGAGCGATCCGGTCTCGCGCTGGATAAACTTCATCGCCTTCAACAATTCGCCCATATCGCGCGAGCTATTCTCGTCCGCCCCATCGCTCGCCTGATTCAGCGTATCAATGACCACGACGCCGCCTTCCCGCCCATTCGCTCGCAGATCAGCACAGAGCCGAACCAGCCGATCCGCGTTCTCATGCTGCATCCGATCCGCATCACGCAGCGCAAACGAGCCGTTCTTAGCGCTATCCCAAAAGTAAACTTGGGTCGGGTAATCGCGCTTGTTGACTAACTCCCAAGCCTTGACGCGCCCTTTCAATCCGCCTTCACCTTCAAGCGCGAATACGCTCACTGGCAGTTGCTTAGTCCGCAATCCGAACCAGCGCGAGCCCTGCGCGATGGCCGCAATCAGATCGATACCCACAAAGGATTTACCCGCGCCTGATTCGCCATAGATCGCGCCAACGCCACCGGACGGAAACAATCCTTTCACTACCCATTCAATATCGGGTGATCGCGCCAGATCGTCTTTGGTCAACCAATTGAATCCCGCGAAGCCGCTTTCATTCTGGCCGGGTGCCGCCGCGCTATTGGCTGGGGCCGCTTGCTGGGCGCTAGCCGGCGCTTCACTTTCCGCGCTCGCTTCGCCGCTGGGCGCTGGCTCGCTTGCAGCCGCGCGGCTCGCCTCTATCTGCGCCTGATATTGCGCCATAAGCGCATTCGAGCCCTCACGAAAGTCGTAATCCTTCGCAATCTGCTCATCGCGGCGCAAGGCCATCCGCGCAGCATTCAGCGTGCGGCCGAGATACTGACCCCAATCGCTCGTTCTGCTCTTGTAGTGCTCGCGGGCTTTGGCGCGCGGCGTTTTGAGGAACATGCGCAGCGCTGCTGCGATCCGGTCCTTGCTGCGCGTGAATTTCATGAACGCTTGGATAAGCGACATGTCGCCTTCCGATCCGCCGCCGCCATCCGGGCGCAGATCGTGGCCGTAAAAGAAGTGTTCGAGATTGCGCGCATTCTGCCAAGACGACATGCTGGCAATTAGCGCATCATCCAATGCCATGTCTTCGGGGCTGGGGTGATTCACCGCCTCGATATCGTAGCCCAGCGAATCGACGCCCGCGTCATCAAATGCGCGCTTGTACTTATTGGCCAGATAGTCAAGCCAAGGTTGCGCTTTCGCAACATCAGCAGTCACGCTATCAATGTGGCCAGTCATCACCACGAAGCCCTTGTTGCCGTAGCATTCGATGCCGGCCGTCTGAGCATTGAAGTCGTGCGGCAGTTTGCCCTCAATGACGATATGCGCGCCCTTGCCGCTGACGCTGCGCTCGACATAAGTGCTCTTGCATGCTTCTTGCCACAAGGACGCCTTTACATCGCTCGCTTCGACGTCGTACACTCGGTCTTCTTTCCAGTCCAGATCAATGATCGTGAACGGATCGTCCGGCGTCGGGCAGTACCCAATGCGCAAGCCAAAGCGACCGCCTAGCTCGACTGCATCAGAGAAACACAACCATTGATCGGGTCGATTCTTGGAGCCAGCGTAAACGGATTCTTCGCCCCAGTCATAAGCAACTGGCGCTTTATTCGCTCCCGCTAACATCCATTGGGCGCGCTCGCGCATCGCCGCAGGAATGTTGTAAACACTCATGGGATTACTGTACCTTGAGGGTGGTGCCGCTCAACAGATTGTAGATCGCTTCGCACAACTCGACGGACGGAATGTTCACGCCCGCTTTGATGTTGACGATCGTGCGCGTGGTGCAGCCGCAATGCTCGGCGATAACCGTTTGCGGGATCGGTGTGGTTTCAAGTAGCTCACGCGTTCGCGTCAGCAGGGCGGATGCCATGTCAGAGGCTCCTTATATAGATGGAAAGGGCAGGGATTGGAGCATAGCCCCATCGCGGCCGGAATGCAAGAAGAATATTTCACTACATTAAATGAAAAATATTGCTTGCGAAAAACATTGCTTGGCCTATAATAGATTCATTGGATGACCAAACAGGGGAACGCAATGAACATCAAGACGAACAAGATTCTCAACGATCTGGATGATGTAGCGATGGGTCGTGCATATCACGGGAACTCGCTGAACGCCGCACTGGCTACTTTCATCCTGTCCGATAGTGAGCGCGCGATGATTACTCGTTTTCGGAATGGGGTGGCGCATAACATGGACCACGTTGCGCTTCAAGATTTCGTACGCGAAACCCGCATGGACCACGTTGCGCTTCAAGATTTCGTACGCGAAACCCGCCGCAACGAACGCGATTAGCTGCACGGAGGTGCATATCATGAGACCGAAGATTTATACCACAGGTGACGGGCGCGACAAGCAGTATGCCCGTCATGAGAACGGAACGCTGTTTGCTCGCGACTATCGGCCTGACATTCCGGGCTGGGGCAAATGGCACGTGAGCATCAATCAGCATCCGTTCGGCCTCTACCCCGCTCCGCGCTACGGGCACGCACGACTGCCCGAACTGGAATCAGTTTAAAAGTGAGGTGTATCATGATGATGAAAACCTACTGGATTCGCTATCGCGACTCCCTCGGCCGCTGGACCCGTCGCCCGTACATCATGTTCTGCGTGGAGCAGGGATCATGAACGCCGAAGAAGCCGAGCGTTTTACCTTGTTGGCCGAGTTATTGGCGCAAGGTTACGCTGACGAAGCACAAGAACATGAGGACGAAGACCTCAAAATGACCGAGGCCGAACGCCTCGTTGACTTCACGTTGTACATACTCTCAAAGGTGAAAAAGTGAAACGTCCTTCCTCGTTGTTGCTCGCTTGCATTACCGGCGTCCTCGTATCCGCTGGCATCGCCCAATGCGCGCATGCGGAAACCGATGTACTGATATTCGGGCATTCCCAGCATTTTCGCAATAGCTGGGACCGGCCGTACAATCAGTGGAATTTCGGCGGTGGGCTGGAATACGCGCCGGATGCTTTCGCCCATCAATTCAGCACGCATGGGCGCGGCCAATGGCTCGTCGGCGCTTTCGCGCTGCGCGATTCGATCTATCAGACTGGCGGCGCGGCTTATATCGGCTACCGGTACACCTACGCGCTTTCGGATAACTGGTCCGTGAACGCTACGATCCGGGCCGGCTGGATCAAGGATGCTGACTATCGCGGCCCGGCTGCGCTCCCGGCCATCGGCATCACGTACAAGCGCGTGACGATCGAAGGCACATTCATTCCCCACATTAGCAGTGGGAACAAATTCACCGATCCGCTGGCGATTGTATGGGCGCGGATTCGATTCTGACTGCGCTGGAATGCATCGAAGTCGGCCTCGCGATTATTGTGGCTATCGGTATGATAGTTTCGATAGTCGCGCGCCGCTGGTTCAATCCGAATAACTGGGAGACCTGAACTAAAACCCGCTTGCGAAGAATATTGCTTCCGCTATAATAGAGTCATGGATCGGGGCTGGCCGCAAACGAGAGTTCAGCGGGAACACAGACCGCAGGTTAGCACGATCCACTTTTTACCCCTTGACGAACAGGAGAAAGGGAAATGAGCGAAGACCGAATCATCGACCGAATCAAGAAAATGCTGGCGCTGGCTAACGACCTCGCGGCCAGCGAAGGTGAGCGCGACAATGCGCTGCGGATGGCCTTCAACACGATGGCGAAGTACAACATCGACATGGCCACGGTCGAGAAGCACGGCAAGAAGGCCGAGGAAGCGCGGATCAATTTCCGCAACGACAGCTGGTCGTGGCTGTGGGCGAAGAAGGTTAACCAAATCGTCGGTCGCCTGTTCTTCTGCAAGTATTACTACGGCGAGTCGATCAACGGCACGCAATGCCAACATCATTTCGTCGGCCGCGAATCAAACGCGATGACGGCGGCGGTGATGGCCGATTACGTGGTCAATTCGATCTTGAAAGAAGGCCGCAAGCTCGGCAAGCAAAATACGAGCCCGATCACGCGATCTTTCTGCGTCGGCGCAATGGAGACTCTGAGCATTCGCGTCAATCAGATCATCGCAGAGAAGGAAAAGGAATTGCAGGGCTCTCCCACGCCCGGAACGGCCCTTGTGCTGGCCTCATTCTATAAGAGCGAGCAGGACGAAAATTCTCGCTGGATTGCGGAGCATATCGGCAATCTGAAAACGAACAAAGGGCGCGCGAGCAAGGTGAACGCGGAAGCCTATGGCGCTGGGCGCGAATATGGCGATAAGATCAATCTGAGCACGCAGGTGGCCGATGCAAGCGGCCCGACGCGCAAGCAAATTCGCTAACAGGAGAACGGCCATGTCAGGACTGACGAATGGGCAACGTGAATTTCTGCTCGGGTACGACGATAACCACAAGAGCACGGAGGAATCGCGTGCGCTCCATTGGGTGCTGTTCAATAGCGCGAACTATCGGCCCGATATGATAATCGCGGTCGTCGGAAATCGCGTCTTTATGCGGGCTCCGAAAAGCGAATTGGAGTATCGTCTCGCGAAGCAAGTCGAATCGGTTTTCAAGCGCATCATGCGCGTCAACTAGGAGAGGTGAGGAATGAATCACGTGCAGGAACAGCCCAAGCCGAGCATTAAGGTGCGGCAAATGAAGCCCCGCGTCGAACTGTCTCTCAAAGAGAATTTCGATCTGTGCAAGTATCTCGAAACGCGCGCGCCGCAAGCGGGGGAAAGCTATCCGTTCATCGCGGAAGAAGCGGGAGCCGCGCTAAACAACGCGCGCATCAACCAGTCCCATATCATGAGCCGATTTCAGGCGCTGGGGCTCAAGCTCATGCCCGCCAAGCCGGGCACCGATGCCGAACGCATCGCTGCGCTGGAAAAGATGATAGGGCTCGCGATCAAACAGCAATTGGCTCTATGCGCCGCGTATGGCGTGACGGTGGTGCCGGAATTGCAGGAATTCGCGGAGTAGTCTGAAATGGCCGGTCGTAATAAATTCTTTAGCGCGGAGTTAGTCGAAGCGACGACGAAGCATGAGCGGCGCGTTCGAGTCATCAATCGCGAGACTGGGGACTATTACTATCGGCCGTTTCCGAATCGCGACACCGGCGTATCGTTAGAACAACAACTGCGCTACCGTATATACGAGATTCACACTTCCGCGCTTTTCGATCCGCGAGTGCTATGGCACGATAAGAAGCTAGGAATCACCTTCTTCGAACTAGTTTACGGGAAAGATAATGGCTAAACCGCTACCGATTAACGAATTGCCTTTCCAAGGTGATTGCGAACTGAAGGAATGGACGATGCCGGATGGCACCGTCGCCATTCTAACCAAGGCCAAGTACTTCGACAGGATTCTGGCCGATTGGTATCAAAAGGCTACTGAATTCGCTGCGCTTAAAGCGGCCGAAGCGGAAGCGCGGGCGCGCGTCATCGAAATGGTCTACCCCGACGGGTACGCCAAGCCGGGTACCGACAAGTTCGGCATTCAATCCGGCTGGGTGCTTGAAATGGAGCGTCGAATCAACGTCAGTATCGACGAGGCGCAACTGGCCGGGATTGCGGCCGAAGTCGCCAAACTCGAAGTCGATCCCGATACGGGCGAAATTCCCACATTCAGCGCGGCCGTCAAACCCAAGCCGACTTTCTCGGAGGCCGGGTACCGCGATCTGCGCGAGGACGTGAAAGCGCTGCTGAATGACGCCCTCACTTTCACTCCGGGTACCGCTGGCGTCAAAGTCATTCCGCCGAAAGCGAAAGCCACCGCGCGCGTCACGGATCAGAAGGCGAAAGCGAAGGGGGCGGCATGAGCGGAGTCACCGTCAGATTGCGCGTTGAAGTCGAAGTCGAAGTCGGCACGTGGAGCGAAAAGACCAATTTCGACGAACTGGAAGAACAAGTTACGCGCGAAGGGATACAAATCATCCGTAGCCGGCTTGCGTCAGCAGAACACAAGTGCCGGATCGTCGGACCCATGTCGCTGTCTTTCGTCGTGTTCGAAAAGGAAGTGAGATGACCACATTGGCATCGATTCACGCGCGCCAAGGCGTTACGCTGGATGACGAGAGTTACGACGCTGCGAAGGAAGCGCGCCGGATCAAGAACGTCGAAAATGCGCGCGAAGTGCTGAATCGGAATAAAATTGATTACGGGGAGCGCCCTACGCTGCTCGATCCGCCGATGTTCATTGTCCAAATGATCGACGAAAACTATGCGATCAAGTATCATCCCGCTACTGGAGTTTGGTACGACGTTGACGGCGTTCGGAACTTCGGCGTACGAAATTTAGTTCGCTATTTGAAAGGGAGTGTTATATAATGGTATTCCCACTTCTGTTCGGTTCTGTGCGTCATATGAAACTCATAGGGGAAGACCCTGAATTCAAAGCACTGCGCCGCCGAAATGAACAGCGCCTCGCCGCGCTGAAAGCCAATCATCGACTCTACGAGGACAAGCGTGAACCTGCCGCCGCAACCGGGAACCGCCTCAAGCTCTACGCAAACTGCGCCCCCATCGTCAACTGGGACGACTATCCCGCCCTCGCAAACCTCGCCGGGCTTGCCACCGCAGGGAACGCCTATGGCGCAGACCTCGCCGGGATCGGCGGTACCGCCATCGTCGCTCAATCCCCACTCTTCGGGGCTATCTTCGGATCTGGTTTTCTCGACCGTTGAGCAGCAGTGCGGCGCGGAAGCGGGTGTAAAAGTTCTCGTCTATGGTGACGCGGGCATGGGTAAAACCGTGCTTTGCGCGACGCTTCCGATGCCGTTCGTGATCGTCAGTACCGAGAACGGCTTGCTGTCACTGTCTGTCAAAAACTTGACGCAGATTTTCATCGGGTTGGGTCTTGACGAAGAAAGCGCACGGTCGCGGGCGGAAATGGTGCGTCAGCAGAAAGTCATCATCGTGCGCAATGGGCTGCAATTGCGCAAGGCGCACGAATGGCTGGTTGCCCACATGAGCGAGTTTGCGTCTGTTGGTTGGGATTCGGCCTCGGATACGGCCGAAGTGATGCTTGAGGCCGCGAAGGCGGTTAAGGCGGATGGCCGTCAAGCCTATGGCGAAGTCGCTGACCTGATCGGCGGGTACTTCAAGAAGTTCCGCGACACTCTGCCCGGCAAGCACATTTGCGTCGTGGCCAAGAAGGGTTCGGTCAAGGACGAAGTTACCGGCGGTATGAAATGGGGACCGGATTTTCCCGGTAAGCAATTGGGACCGGCAACGCCGTATTGGTTGGACGAAACGTTCCATATCAATGTGGCGACGAATCCCGAGAACAACACCCAGTATCGCTATCTGCAAACGCAGCCGAACGAGCAGTACGTCGCGAAGGATCGCAGCGGCTTGTTGCTCCAGTGGGAAAAGCCGGACCTCTCGTACATCATTGCGAAGATAACCGAACAATGAAGCGCTGTTGCACCTGCAAACTAGATAAGCCGTTGGATCGTTTCGGTAAAGATCGAAGCAAGAAAGACGGTTTGCAGGTGCAATGCAAAGATTGCAATAAAACGTATCGCGACGCGAATAAAGAACGAGCAGCACAGTATTCCAAAAGGTATCACGCCGAGAATTTCGATTTGGTTTCTGCTCATAAGCGCAAACATTATGAAACGAATATTGAGTCGATCCGCGAGAATCGAAGGGCGTACTTCGCTGCGAATCGATCTGCGTTTAACGCGCGCTTTGCTAAACGAAGGGCAGCACAGCGCCAAGCGATTCCCGGCTGGGCCGATCAAACGAAGATTGCCCTAGCGTACGAAGAAGCACAATTTGCGACGGAATTCTTTGGCGTACCTTTTCACGTCGATCATATAATTCCGATCAAAGGGGTTTTTCGCGGTAAGCATGTAGTCTGCGGTTTGCACTGGGAAGGAAACTTGCAAGTCCTTTCTAGCGCTGAAAATCTTCGAAAGAAGAACATTTGGTGGCCCGATGGGCCAATGTGTAATTAACTTAAAGTTTGGAGAACAGCAACATGGCACTCAAGCCTATCGAGTTTACGTTCGATATCGGTGGCATCGAACCTTACGTGAGCGGCGGCGAACCGCTGCCGACCGGCACGTATGCGATGAAGATCACGGACATGCAAGTCAAGGGCAACAACGGCGACACCGGCAGCAACCTCGCACTCGAGTACACGGTTCTGGAAGGCGAGTTCAAGGGCCGCAAGTTTTTCGAGAACCTGAACCTCTGGCACAAGACGTCGTCGTCGGCCGTCGAAATCGCGTACAAGCAACTGTCGTCCATCGGCCATGCGCTCGGCATCACCGCGGGCAGCGACCTCACGATCCTCGCGGACAAGGCCATGCTGGTCGACCTCCAGTACGTCGATGCGACGCCGGACACGCCGAATCCGAACACCGGCGAAACGATCAAGGGCCGCGGTCCGCAGAACCGCGTCAGCAAGCGCAGTGCGTATGCGGCGCAATCGATCCAGAAGCAGCCGGGGTTCCAGCAGCAACAGCAAGCCAGTGCAGCGAACCAAGCGCCGCCGATGCAGCAGCAAGCTCCCCAGCAGCAGGTCCCCAATCCGGTGCCGCAGCAGCAGAGCCCCGCGCCCCAGCAGGTCGCCCAAGGCACGCCCGGCGCAGCGCCGCCGCCGTGGCAGCGCGGCTAACCCACTAACCGCCGAAGGGCAGTAATCGAAACGAAAGCCCGCCACTGCGCGGGCTTTTTCAATTTCACCGGAGAGTTTCATGTTCAATCGGTTCTGGAGTTTGGTCGCGTCTTTCGCGATGAGCGACCGAGGTTTCCGCTGGTTGCATAAGCGCGCGGATAAGTCGCACTATACGCATATCCTCCACATGGGTAAGCTGTATATGTGGCGCGGCTGGGTCATCAAACGCTGGCGAAACTTCCCCGCAGTCCGGCTGCACCGTATCATGGGGCCGGACCTGTCGCGCGACATGCACTCGCACCCGTTCAATTTTCGCACGATCATCCTGCGCGGCTGGTACATTCAGGAGTATCCCGGAGAGCACTGGCCCGGCCAGAAGAACTCGATCAATGTGGTCAAAATGCTGCCCGGCATGCAATCGATTTGCAAATACGGCGACTTCCACCGCATTACGCAAGTCAGTCAAGGCGGCTGTTGGACTTTGTTCATCATGTGGGGTGGCAAGCGCCACGATTGGGGTTTCATGACCAAAAACGGTTTTGTGCACGCGCGTGATTACAAGGACAAGAACGGCCACGGGGTCGCGAAGGTATGAGCTATGAACCGATCATCGCGCATCAAACCCGCGAACTCATCCTCAGTTCGATTTACGCGGATCAAGGACGTGCCTATCGCGGGCATCTTCGGCAGACTATTCTGTCTGTGGACGATGCTTTTGACGATACCATTCATGACCGGTTCCGTTCCCATATGGGAGTCAGCACCAGTGGTCGCGAGTGCGCCCGAGAGCTTTGGTATTCATGGCGTTGGAGTACCCCTGTCAAGATTGCGGGCAAACTGCTACTTCTGTTTAATCGCGGGCACTTGGAGGAAGCCCGTTTTGCGGCTATGTTCCTCGCTGCTGGCATTCAGGTCTGGCGTGAGGAAGCACCGGGCAAGCAATTCCGCGTAAGCTACTTCGGCGGACATTACGGATCGGCGATTGATGGCGTCGGCTTGGGTTTTCCCGAAATGCCGAACGAGAATATGCTGTGCGAAATGAAGACTCACAACAAAAAGTCTTTCGCCAAGCTGGCGGGCGAGAAGGACTCAGACGGAAACTATGTTAAGTTTCCAGAAGGCGTGAAAGTCGCGAAACCTGAACACCATGTTCAAATGCAGCAATACATGGGCTATTACAAGCTCAAATACGCAATGTATTGCGCGGCTTGCAAAGACAGCGACGACCTCTATTTCGAAATCGTGCCATACGAGCAGAAAGTCGACGAAGGCTATCGCAACCGTTCGCACCAAATCATTTTCGCGAAAGAAGCGCCACCTAAGATAACCACAAATGCGTCATTCTGGCGCTGCAAGTACTGTGACCAACGTCGTGTTTGTCATTTCGGAGAAACCCCCGACTTCAATTGCCGGACCTGCGCGGCAAGCTACCCCACCGAAGACGGAAATTGGCGCTGTTCTACGCACGATCACGCTATAATAGATAAAACGAGGCAGCTAACGGGTTGTCCCGATTGGCAGCAGCACCCATCGTACCAACAGGAGAAATGAATATGAACAAACTTCACCCACCATATGTCACAATCACTCATGGAATGCGCGGCTTCTTCGCGGTACTGATGACATGGAGTGATGACGGGGATGGTTCGAGTGAAGGGTTCTACGAGCCGTTCAACACCGGATTCGAGTCGTACAAGACCTACGAGGACGCCATTCCCGAGGCGCGAAGCTGGGCATTTGCCGAGGAGTGTGAACTTCGAGTTAAACATTTGACAATGGTGAAATAGGCGCGACATGCTGCTGAAAGAGCGCGATTATCAGACCTACGCAGCCGATAAACCGTTTGAGTACTTCGCGGAATCGGTAGGGAACCCGCTCATCCTGATGCCGACCGGCACCGGCAAATCGCTGGTCGTCGGCGGCATTGTGGAGCGGGCGCTTAGAGCGTATCCCGCAACCCGCATCATCATGATGACCGAGACCAAGGAATTGGTCGCACAGAATTATGAAAAACTTAAGACGATGTGGCCGGATGCGCCGGTCGGAATTTATTGCGATGGTCTGGATCGTAAGCAACATCATTACCCTGTTACGTTTGGGACAATTGGTAGTCTTATTGGTGTTGCTGAAATATTCGGTTTCATCGATTTTGTCATTGTTGATGAAGCTCACGGCATAAGCGAAAAAGACGACACGATGTACCGTCGGTTCTTGCAAGCGCTGATGGTCAAGAATCCGAACTTAAAAGTCATTGGCCTGACGGCGACCGGCTTTCGGATGAAGCAAGGTATGTTGACTCAAGGCGATAATCCGGTGTTTACGGATATCATCGTCGACATGGTTGGATTGGAGTCGTTCAATTGGTTTTTAGATGAAGGGTACTTGGTTCCGCCGATCCCCCGCCCGACCGGCGCAGAAACGCTCATCGACGCATCGAAAGTCAAAGTGCGGGGCGGTGAGTACGATCAGAAGTCGATGCAGGATGAAGCGGACAATCAGAAAAAGAACGAGGCGGTTGTCCTTGAATTGCTCCAGTATGGACAGAATCGCCACAGTGGTATGGTATTCGCTTCCGGCCTTGAGCATTGCAAACACCTGTTGGAGATTTTCGAGTACTACGGGCAATCAGCGACTTGGGTGGCTTCGCGAGGAATGACCCCTAAGGACCGCGACCGTAATATCGAAGCGTTCAAGCAAGGGGAATTTAAGTGGATGATAAACAACGGGATTCTGACGACCGGGTTCGACCATCCGATTTTGGACATTATTGGGATGGCACGGTTGACGCTCTCGCCCGGATTGTGGGTACAAATGCTCGGTCGGGGGACTCGCCCCGTTTATGCCTCTGGATTCGATCTGTCAACACGGGATGGACGGCGATCGTCCATTGCGGCCAGTCAGAAGCAGAATTGTTTGGTACTGGACTTTGCGCAAAACGTGACGCGTTTGGGACCGATCAACGATCCTCGGATACCGAAGCCAGCGGAGCGCAAGCGGGAGGGCGACGCGCCGGTAAGAATATGCGATGCTTGCGGCTGCTACAATCACGCCTCGGCACGGACGTGCTGGAGTTGCGGGTTCGAATTTCCACGGTACTTGAAGATCGACGAGACTTCCGGCGCTAAAGCATTGGTTCGCGGCGTGAATAGTAGCAAGCCGCCGATTGACCCGCCGATCTATGAAGAAGTTCCGGTTGATAGAGTGACTTATCAGGTCTGGCGTAAGCCCGGAAAGCCGGATAGCATTAGAGTGACTTATCATTGCGGACGGCGCACTTTCCCCGAATGGGTTTGCATTGAGCACGACGGGGTGGCGGGACGCAAAGGGCGCGCATGGTGGCGCAAATTCTCCCAGCAGCAAGACGTTCCAGAAACGACCGAAGCGGCATTGAAATTGACTGATACGCTTCGCCAGCCACGCGCCATTGAGCTAGCGACCAACATGGATTTTGCGGATATCCGTAACCATATATTCGATTGAGAGGAAATAATGACCATTGTGCAAGATTCGATGGAAACTGCCGAACCCGTCGCAGACCCTGAAAGTTGGTGGATGAAAGAACTTGAAAAGTTCTGGGGCGATTCCTCTTACGTGGTGACGATGGATACTCGTCGAGCGGTAAAAGTGGCGTGCAATCTCTTGACTGGAAAAGATCATGTCTAACTCTCCGCTGCCCCCGACCGCGCCGATCGTGCGTAACCCGCAATCGAAATCGCGTGAATTCACGATGAAATCGCAACAAGCGATGGTCGATACTTACAGTTGGGAGTGCTGCCTTAACTGCGATCATTGGACGAAGAATCGCGTCGAGAGAGTAAAAGACGAGACCAAGTATTCCGGCTGGCGTGAGGAAAATCGCGGTCCGATCTGCATGAAATACGAAATGCTGCCGCCGCCCGAAGTGCAACTAATTGGTTGCGAAACCTACGAGCCAAGCATTCCGTTCTGACCTTTGGTGATATAGAATATTTCCTATTGAGTCGGCACATCAGGAGCTTCCGAAATGCATATCGTGGTGGATAAGACGAATCTAAAAATGGTTGCGGCTGCGGCTAGCCTTAAATGGGCGAACCTGATCGCCTATGTCGATTTTGGCGAAGTCGCGACCTGTGTGGTGGATTCAGAGGACGGCCGCACGTGGACGGTTCTCGATAAGGCGCAAATGGCCACGCTCTATACGAACATGAGCGGCCAGCCATCGCCCGAATATAAGGACGCCATCGAACAGCTGCGCGCCTATTCGTCCAGATGGCCGCTTTATCCGAAAACTGAACGCGACCTCGAACCTGTGGCCGAAGCCATTTATCAGGCGGAAATGGACGACCCTGAAATTCAATTGCATGCGGAAGAAACCGCAACAGCATTGAAACAGGAAGCCTTTCAGGCGACCGTGAGAGCTTGCGAGAATGCGCGCCCAGCCCAATCCTCGGAGCACCGCGCGGAAGCGCAGCAGCAAGCCGCCACGAAGCCGAAAGCGCCTCCTAGCGGCGAAGGCCAGCCCCGGCCGCGCCAAGGGATCACAAAAAAGATTTGGGAATACTGCGATATCGAACTCGCAGTGACCGGCCAGATGGGTGACCACAAGGCTTTCCGCCGCCGCGTGGTGGATCGAGTCAAGGCCGAGCACCCGGAAGCAAACGAAGGGACCATTGCTACACAGTTTGGGCATTGGCGTCGTGAACGGGGGCTGTGATGGCCCATCTGTGCAGTATTTTAACCGCGGCTCTTGCAGTCGCAATTCTTTCAATCGCTTGTCACAGGAGATTCAAAATGCTGGATATCAAAGCACTGCAAGACGAAGTTAACGCCGAAATCGCCAAGGAAGAAACGACCAAGGCGAAGTCGCAATTGAAGCAAATCACGCGCGACATTCAGAACGCGAAGCAACTGGTCGCGAATCTGGAACGCAAGCGCGCCGACCTGCTGGTGGCCATCGGCGAAGGCACGAACTGACATGGACGTGCCTCGCATCCTAAGCAAGCCGCATCGGGTGCACTGGGCCGGCTTCACGACGACGACCGCCCGGCTGCAACAGGCCGGGTGGTCGTTGAGTGCCGAGCAGGATTTCCAAAACGATGGTATCCGGCTTGCGCTGCGCAACGAAGACGCCCAGCTGTACGGGATTACGGATCGAATATCGTTCTATCGACTTGCAGTCGATGATTACGAACGGTCGATGGCTCGATATAGGGAGCCGCGTTACAGCCGCGACTTCGGCAGTCCTTTGGCCAGCAGTGACGATGGCTTGCTCGACTTCCATGTGGTCAGAATGGCGAGCCAGATTATGGTTCATCATTTGGAGCGCACGAATCCGCTGGAACTGTTTAATTCCATCGACGCGGCTACGCAGATAACGAGGGAGAAAATTTCTCGTTTGGAAGATTTGGTGCCATTCGCGGCCCCGCTCGTCCAAACTAAGGAACTAATTGTCGATGAAAGCGAGGTTAGCGCGATTCTGGCCAAGCTGATCGATGCGCAGAAGCCCGAGCAAGAGCGTATTCGGGATCGCCAGCGCCTTCGCGAGAGCCGGGAAGGGCTAGAGCTAGGCGCTGATCCGCGAAGGCGCTTTCACGCTCAAATCCTCTCGATTGCTGCGTAGGAGGGAACATGTTCGAAAATCATCATTTGCCTTCGGTGTGTAGGGGCAAGCCGCATATTCAGAAAGTCGGTGGATACTGGCAAATAAGTACGATGAAGCGGCCGAAGTACGATCAGTTGGAGCGCTGGCGTTTGGCGTATAACTTTGTTTTTCGGCTGAATGGCGTTCCGCGCCACGATGTACCAGTTTAAAGAACTAGGCCGCGAACCAAGGTTAGACGGTTTGGCCAGCGGTTCGCGGAAAGGGTGGTTCTCCGGGTACCATCTAGTAAAACCCGGAACAAATTTAGGTCTTGCGTTTGATATTGGTTGCGGATAAGATTCTTTCACCGCTAACGCATACGCGGCCCGCCATTAAATAGCCACAAAGGAAGAACTATGACCGAAAGCACCAAAGCCCCGGAAACGGCAGACAAGGCCGCAGTGAAAGCGGCGAAGGACGCCGAGAAGGCGAAGAAGGCACAAGAAAAGGCCGACGCGAAAGCGAAAGCAGATGCCGAAAAGGCACAAGCGAAGCAAGCGGCCGAAGCCGCGAAGCTGTCGAAGGACACGAAGAACGGCATCACGCGACCGGCGCGTGGCGTCACGCTGCTGGTATGGACCACCGCCGATGCAATGTCGGCCGCGAAGGAAGCTCCCGCCGAACGCGCCGACGTGGTCAAGGCGCTCGACGGCAAGGTCGAACAGGGCACCGTGCACACGCAGTTCGGCCGGTGGCGCAAGTATTATGGTCTGACCGAGACCAAGGAACAGCGCCAGACGCGTCTGGCCGACGCGAAGGCTGCGACCGCCGCGAAGAAAGCCGAGGAAAAGGCCAAGAAAGACGCGGAAAAGGCCGAAGCTAAGGTCAAGGCAGATGCCGAAAAGGCCGAGAAAGCCAAGGCCAAGGCCGACGCGAAGGCTGCGGCAGATGCGGAAAAGGCTCGCAAAGCCGAAGCCGCGAAGCAAGACGCTTAGCAACAACCGCAGTAAGTTGCCGGTCGGCTGGGGTAGGTACAGATAGGGCTTTTTCACCCTATCACGCGTTCGAGTCGCGGCCCAGTTGTAATAGTTTAACTCGCGATATCAGCAGATCGGGCGCGCAGCGCTTAAGAAAAGTTGAGGAGTTGCCTTAAGGGAAGTCGCTACCGAAAGGCCCGAAGCGCGTACCGGTAAAAGTGGGTGAGCCATGCCAACCACAGCCGATCACAGAGACGACAAGTCTCAATGCGGCCGAGAGTTGATGGAGATACCCAAGCAACGCGCGTAAGTCTATTGGATACAGGGGCGGCCTATCGCGACGATGCGCGGCGGTCGCCGCCCCGACCGACATTTTAGAACGTTTATCCAGGGGTTACGGCACCTTTAGTCGAGGGCGGTCAACTGGGCGGCGTGACTAACCGCAATCAGTTCCTTGGCACGAACTCCGCGATAAGCGTTCTAGACGGACCGACCATCCGTGAAGTGGGCAAGGTCAACGAGTCAGTGAACTCTAAAAAGATAGCCCTAGGATGCTTTTCTGATAGAATTGGTTTAATCGTCCAGCGGTTAGGACAGCGCCCTGTCACGGCGCAGACTCGGGTTCGACTCCCGATTAGACCGCCAAGCATTACCGCAGTTGGCACCGGCTTTTGCCGATCCCTTAGCCCGCTCACCTTAGAGACTCACCACAATCCATGCAACAGATTAACTTCCAGCGTCCCGAAAAGGCGACGACTCAGGGCAATGGCGAAATCCTCCTAATCCACTCTGTGTTTTTTACAATTCAAGGCGAGGGTCCGAATGTCGGCAAACCTGCTGTTTTTGTGCGCCTTGGCGGCTGCAATCTTCAATGTCCGGGTTGCGACACTGACTACACGCATGGAGTCGCAAACGAACACATCGAGTCCATCGTTACTCGAATTGGAATGGCTTTTGGTGATTACAAGGGCGAACGCTTGGTAGTTATCACGGGCGGCGAGCCGTTCAGGCAAGAACTCGAACGGTTTATCAACAGTTTGTTTCGGCTGGGATACGTGGTGCAGATTGAAACGAATGGTACGCTCGGTTTTCGCGAGCCGGAAGAACTGACGTTCTTTGCAAGAAGATTTCTTCAAATCGTGGTCAGCCCTAAAGCGGGCAAAGTTGCCGAAAGCCTCTATCCGTGGATCACGGCGTACAAGTATGTGCTGGATATCGTGCATATCGATCCGAAAGACGGATTACCGACTTCGGCGCTAGGTATGCCGGCCGCACCTGCTCGGCCGCATGCTGGCTTTTTTGGCGACGTGTACGTGCAACCCGCTGACGAGCCGAAAGAGGAAGAATTTGAAGACGTCGGTGCAATCAATCGCGCGAACGACGATAACCTAGAAGCTTGCATTCAAGTTGCCAAGAAGTTCGGTTATCGGGTCTGCATTCAAACTCATAAGATTCTTGGCGTCGCATAAATTGTAGTTCAAACTCTGGAGTTTCAAAATGAGCAAAGCGGTAATCGTATTTTCGGGCGGTCAGGATTCAACGACCGTCCTCGGCATGGCTCGTCACATGGGCTATGATTGCTACGCCATCGGCTTCGACTACGGCCAGAAGCACGCGGTCGAGTTGCAGCAAGCGCGGAAGATTGCGGCCAAGCTCGGCGTACCGTACCATGTGGTCAATATCCGCGAATTCGGCAAGCTCGTCGGCGCGGGATCGGCCCTACTGAACAACGGGCAAGAAGTGACCGACGCTTCGCGCATCGTGAAGGACGTACCGGCTTCGTTCGTGCCGAATCGCAATGCAGTCATGCTCACGATCGCGCACGGCTACGCGCAGATGATCGAGGCGGATACGGTCTGGACTGGCGTCTGTCAGACGGACTACAGCGGCTACCCGGATTGCCGGCTGGAGTTTATTCAGAAACTGAATGTCGCCTTGAATCTCGGGTACAAGACGCAAATCTCGATTCTGACGCCGCTGATGCATTGCACGAAGGGCGAAACGTTCAAGTTGGCAGAAGAAGCGGGCGTGCTCGACTTGGTGATCGAGGAGTCGCATACGTGCTATAACGGCATCCGACAAGTCGGCCCGACGATGCCTGACCGTTGGGAATGGGGCCACGGCTGCGGCGAGTGCCCGGCTTGCCTACTGCGCGCGAAGGGCTGGGAAGACTACAAGGCAATGGAACATATCGCGGAAGGCCGGGTCACTGGGAAGGCGGCGCAATAATGTACCTCTCGACAAAATGTTATGGGCATGAAGAAGGACTTTCATGCGCCTTTCGCCAGTGGCGGGCGAATCATTCCCATTGCCAGCTGTTGCACGGGTACGCGCTCTCGTTCAAGTTCGTTTTTGCCGCAGACAAGCGCGACGAACGCGGCTGGGTGATGGACTTCGGCGGTCTCAAAGGGCTCAAGCAACAACTCAAGGATACCTTTGACCACAAAGTTGCTATCGCGGCCGACGATCCATATCGGGCAACGTTTATGTCGATGAACGACGTAGGAATCATGGACGTGTTGATTTTCGAAGGGGGTGTCGGTATCGAAAATTTCGCACGGGAAGCGTGGTACCTTGCGACCGTTTTCCTGAACGAAAACTACCCCGAGCACGTCAAGTCGCGCGGGCTCCGCGTAGTATCCTGCGAATGCGCCGAGCATGGCGCTAACTCTGCAATTTACGTCAACGATTAAAGAGAACATGGGCGATCTTAAACAAGAAGTGCAAACCACCATTTTCGATGATGGTGACGAAGGCAAGCCGATGCAAAGGAGTATAACGGCCTCTCACAATTGTGCCAAGTGCGGCACCGGCTATGCTGGACCAGAGTGCAAAGGTAGCCCCGGTCTGTTTATTTCGGGCGTGGGTCATTTGAGCGATGCGGAAATTGCGGAGTTGATAGGTGCGAGGCCGAACTCGGTCGTTAGAGTTGGGCCGGTGTCGCAATTGGAGCCTATCAGCAAATCGCTGAGCGAAGGAGTCATCAGCGATTTGCTGGCGCATGTCATCGGCGAGGACGTGAATCGCGAAGGGCTGCGCGAGACCCCGGCGCGGGTGGTGAAAGCATGGAAAGCATGGACTGCGGGCTATGCGCAAGACCCGGCCGAAGTGCTGAAAGTGTTCGAAGATGGTGGCGAAGCTACGCACGGCCAGTGGATCATCGTCAAGGATATCCCCATCTACAGTCACTGTGAACACCACCTCGCGCCGTTCTTCGGCACGGCCACGATCGGCTATGTGTCGAGTGGCCGGGTCGTCGGGCTTTCGAAGCTCGCGCGGCTCGCTGACGTGTATGCCAAGCGGCTGCAAGTGCAGGAGCGCCTTACGAATCAGATCGCAGACGCGCTGATTCAGGTACTTGATGCCCCGGTTGCCGCGGTGGCGCTGAATTGTCGCCACATGTGTATGGAATCGCGCGGCATCCAGCGCACGGGCAGCAGCACGTCGACTTTCGCGTTCAAATGCGGCCCGATGGTGACCGTCGACGGGCTTAAAGAGTACCGCATCGAATTCTTCGAACAGCTGTCGGTGCTCTGATGGAGAAGCGGCCCCCGAAACTGGTTGTTGCTCCGCGATTGGAGCATGCGGAGTACTTCGCGCGCGAGGTGATGCTGTGGGGCCGCTCCGAATGGAAGTATGTTAGCAGCCCCGAAAAGTTGCAGGGCATGCAATATGTTTTCATCTTCAAGGTGGTTGCGCCTCGCCATCGATTCGGCTCGCATGGGGATGAGGAAAAGTACGAACAGATTCTGCAAATCCTCGCATCGCGCCACAACGTTCGCATCAACATTTACGTCCTGAAATGAATCTCTATATCGCCGGTCTGTACACTGCGAACTTCCAGTATGGCGGTCCGGGCTGGAGCAATCTAGATGACCGGGAGAAGCAAGCCCATGCAAGCGTTGAGAACAAACTCGAGTCTTACCACTATATCGGGAAAGGACGGTATGCCTTACGGATTCGTGAGAACGGGGACCGAGTATTTTTGGACAGCGGAGCCTTTTCCGCGTTCTCGTTGGGGGTCGAAGTCGATCTGCCCGAATATTGCCGCTGGATACAAGAAAATCTCGACATTGTACGGGTCGAGGACGGCGATCTTATGGCTTCCGTACTTGATGGAATTGGCGATCCACTCAAGACGTATCGCAACCAACTCGCGATGGAACAATTGGGAGTTCGGCCTCTCCCTTGTTTTCACTATGGCGAGGACGAGCGGTATCTGGAACATTACATCGCAAATTACAGGTATATCACAATCGGCGGCATGGTGCCGATTTCGACGCCCCAATTATTCCATTGGCTTGATCGAATCTGGAACAAGTACCTCATTGATGGGTCCGGTCGGGCTCGCATTAAGGTACATGGATTCGGACTGACTTCGCTACCGCTGATGCAGGAATATCCGTGGTATAGCGTTGACTCCTCATCATGGGTGCAAATCGGCGCGCACGGAAACATCATCATGGACGGTAAGACGCTCGCGTTTTCGAGCCAATCGCCTAGCCGAAAGAATGCGAATCAGCACGTCGACTCGCTCCCGGAGACTATGCGGTCTGCGATTGAGCAAAAGCTGGTCAGCATGGGATATGATCCTATCAGGCTTCGCGATATCCAATATAGTCGCTGGGCCTTTAACGCTGAGCAGTTCGCCAACATGGGCCGCGAACTCAAAGCGCGAGGAATTACGTTCGATAACCAGCAACCGGAGCTTTTCTCATGAATACCCCTTTGTATGATCCGCTGACGAACCTCCTGTGGACACTTTTGATCGGCGCATTGAGCGGTACCGTGATGGGCACAGGTTTGGGAATCCTCATCGTCAAGCTGGGTTGGTTCTAAATGCCGTGGCCGAAAGGGCGACCGGCCGCAACTGTCGGCCGGATTGGCGAAACCAAACAAGCAGTGATCGATGCGCTCAAATTGTGCGATTGGACTAAGACTGAACTCGCGCATTTTCTGGGCAAGCATAAGAACACGATCGATGGCAGCATTCGAAGTTTGAACGAAGCCGGTCAGTGCTATATCGTTAGATGGCAACGCGCGCAAGGGATCGGCGGAACCCCGGCCGCAATTTGGCGATGGGGTGCCGGGCTCAATGCGAAGAAGCCCCAAGGGCGCGACCGCAAGGCGGAAGGCAAGCGTAGGCGCGCGAAAGAGAAGGCAATCCGCCCCGATGCGGTAAAGTACGCAGCTATGATCGGATTGCCGGCTGGGCCGTTCGATCAGCTATTGAAATCTGCTGGAGTGGATGAGAATGCTTGACTCCCTCAAGTTCATCAAGGGCAGCGTTGCGCGCAAGGATTTTGTCCCCGCGCTCACCCATTTCTCTATCAGGAATGGCGTGATTCGCGGGTCGAATGGGCTCATCTGCATGGCTGCTCCCATAGGGCTTGATATCGATTGCCAGCCGAAAGCGCAGCCCTTCACGAAGGCCGTAGAGATATGTGAGGATATGGATTCGACGCCGGCCTTCTCTATGACCGCGGCCGGACGCTTAACGATCAAATCGGGCAAATTCAAGGTGCATATTGAATGCTCGCCCGAGCCGTATCCCGATATTCAGCCCGAGGGGGAATCGGTCGAGGTACAACCGGGCTTGCTGGCCGCATTCAAAACGCTTGCGCCGATGATCGCAGAGGACGCTAGCCGTCCTTGGGCGCGGGGGATTCTGCTGCGCGGCGGATCGGCGTTCGCCACAAATAATGTCGTAATCGGCCAATATTGGGTCGGGTCGGATTTCGGCTTCGACGTGAATATTCCAGACGAATGCATCAAGGAGATTCTTCGTGTCAAAATGGATCCCATCAGTATACAAGCGACTCCACGATCCATCACGTTTCATTTCCCCGAAGGACGTTGGATCAAATCGCAACTGCTTACGACCGATTGGCCGAATGTTGCACCGGTCTTGGATCGTCCTTGCAGCCCCGCACCCGTGCCATCCGATTTCTTTTCTGACCTTGCCCGGCTTGCACCTTACGCGGATGCCGCTCGTCGCGTGTTCATTCGCGGAAGTACATTGTGTACTCATGTTGAGGAAGGGTCAGGCGCAAGTTCCGTGGTCGAGTGGAATGAGGGTAGTGCAGAATCTAAAACCGCACCTGAATTACGCGGAGTATACAATATCGACTTACTCCGATCGCTGGACGGACTCGTGGCTCGAATGGACCTGTCTCTATACCCCCAACCCGCCCTTTTCTTTGGGCCTGACACAGACGCTGGCTATCCTGTACTTCGGGGTGCAGTGGTAGGGATGAAGGGGGTATGACATGCGATGGCTCGTTTACGTTCGTCGCTTGGATCGAGTGACCGGCAAGCTGCCGAAGCGCTCCAGTCTGGAAGTCATTTATCAATATCATTATGAAGGGAGCATGCCTTATCAGCAGGTCTGGAAGCGCTTTCGAAAAGAGTACCCTTGGTATCATAGTTCGAGCATAAGGATCGAACGCGATGCGTTTTGACGAAGCCGGGTTGTTCTGGAATGACGTAAAGCCGCCGAAAGTCAAGCGGGCGGATAAGATCAAGCGCACGCCGCCTGATCCGGTTTGGCTATCGCCTAACTATTTACCCAATCTGGCCGAGGCGCTGCATTGGGAACCGGAGTGTATGAGCGATGGAGAACTTCTAGATGCCAAACTGTCAGGCGACCGGCTGGTATGGGATACCGAAAGCTACCCCAATTATTGGTCGGCGGGTTTCACTAACCTTCGAACAGGTAAAAGCCTTATATTCGAATGCGCACCCGAATTCGGTTTGCACCTTGATAAACAGAAGCTCGATTGGGTGCTTCGAAACTTCACTCTTATCGACTTCAATGGCGAGTCGTATGATCGCCATACAACGGCGATTGCAGTCAAGCCCGGAACTACTTCTGACCACATGTATGGAGCAACGGTCGAGATAATCGAACGCGGCGTGCCGGGTTGGATGGTTGTGCGCTCGTATGGCGCGCGCAAAGTGCAGATGGATCATATCGACTTGATTCAACTGACGCCGCTGGCTCCGTCGCTCAAAATTATGGCCGGTCGGCTCGGCTCGCCGCTGATGATGGACTTGCCGTTCAAGCCGGGCACATATTTGTCATGGGAACAAACGCGCATCCTGCGCTGGTACATGTTCAATGATAATCGCAACACGCAGTTGGTCTATGAGGCGCATCTAGCGAACATCAAACTCCGCGAGGAATTCGGGCCGAAGTACGGCATCGACTTGCGGAGCCGCAGCGATGCGCAGATGGCCGAGGCGATTTTCAGAGCCGAAGTGCGCAAGCGGACCGGGCGCAATCCCGAGGTGATCCCCTATGAAGGTGCGTTTAAATTTCGTATGCCGGATTGGGTACAATTCAAAACCCCGATTTTGCAGCAATTGAAACAAACTATCATCGAATCCGATTTCATAGTCGGGGAGAATGGATATGTTCAAGAACCAGCCGCTTTCAAAGACCTTAAAATCGCCATCGGAAGCGGACTCTATACTTTCGGCATTGGCGGACTGCACTCTAACGAGAAACGAGCAGCGCATTGCACACATGATCGAACTGGCGTGCATCGATGGATTCTCCGCGATCACGATGTGGCTTCATACTACCCCAAGCTCATCCTCGAAAGTGGTTATTACCCGCCCGCTATCGGCCCGATCTTTGTATCGATCTACAGCGATATCATCGAAAGACGATTGAAAGAGAAGGCCATCGATCCCAAAGGCGTTTGGGCGCTGGGCCTGAAAATTGTCGGTAACGGAACGTTCGGCAAGACCTCCGATCCGTTCTCCATTCTTTACTACCCGCCACTGATGGTACAAACCACGATCAGCGGGCAGCTAGCGCTGTTCATGATGATCGAACGTGCGCATCTGGCAGGGATGGAAGTGACGAATGCGAACACTGATGGCGTCGTTATTAAAACCACGATCGAGCGCGATGACGAATTGAAGGCGATCGTTGCAGATTGGGAAGCGGCGACAGGTTTGCAGATGGAAACCAAGGACTATGTGGCTACTTTCTCGCGCGACGTGAACAGCTACATTGCTATCGACACGAAGTATAAGGCAAAGCGTAAAGGCTGGTATAAGGAGAATGGTTGCAATGGTCGCCCTGATAACGAGCAAATCAAGAAGAACCCGACCGCCGAAATCGTCGGAGACGCACTTGAAGCATTCTTTACAAAAGGCAAACCAGTTGCTGAAACGCTCAGAGAGTGTCGTGATATCAACAAATTCGTCACTGTCAAACAGGCACAGGGCGGCGGCGCTTTTGTTGAACCTGGTTCCGATCCAGTCTATCTCGGTAAAGCCGTCCGCTTCTACAAGAGCGCGGGCAGCACGGGGGAAATCATCACAGTCACTAAAGGCCATCTTGTCGGCGGTAGCGAAGGATGCCGCCCAATCATGCGCTACGATGGAACCTTTCCCGCCGATGTAGATATGGAGTTTTATGAGTCAATGGTGAATGAGCACCTTGAACTGCTCGGATTTAACGAGTTGGTATCCTAGCCTATTACGGCTTATCCTATTACAAGGAGTAACATGATATGAGTACACTCGATCGACTAGAACTTTTCGCTATTAATCGCGCGGGCGATCTGCTGGAAACGGCTTGCCACAATCTAAGCCGCGAGGCCGGATGGTGGCGCGACAAGAAAACCGGGCTCGATTTGATCGAAGTTATCAACCGGCCGGTCACGGATATTCAACGTCTGCTGGCCGGGGCGTTGGTCGCGCAGAAACTGTGCCTGTCGCACTCGGAAATCTCCGAAGCGATGGAAGGACACCGCAAGGGGCTGATGGACGAGAAGTTGCCGCACCGCAAGATGATCGAAGTCGAAATTGCCGACGCGATCATCCGACTGTTCGATCTGGCAGGGGCGCTGAATCTCAACTTGGGCGGCGCTATCGCGGAGAAGCTGGAGTTCAACACGAAGCGCCTCGACCACAAGCCCGAGAATCGCGAAAAGGAAGGCGGGAAGGCTTACTAAGACAGGGCTCTGAGAACCGCGCCGATCATGTGATCCTGCACGTTCGGGATCGGAAGGTGCGGTTTGCCTATGTGAATCAAAGGTGCCGGATGATGCCAAAATTCAGGCACGTCCGTCACCAAATCATTCCCCGTTTGGTACAGATAAGCCGGTACTTTCAAGAGCAGACTGGTCAGATTCACGTCTGGACTGGTGCGCGGCGGCTCGAAAGCGTAGATCGCGAGCGGTGGCCGATTGCTGACCACATAGGATGCAGCAGCCATAATCGCCATCGCCGCACCCAGCGAATGGCCGACCAAAATCACTTCCTTGCCAATCGTCCGGTCTAGCACTTCTTGACCGATCTGATTCCACGCGTTCCAGAAACCTTGATGCACACGACCGATACCGTCGATTGTGATTGGCAGCGCGTCGAAATCATGGACCCAGCAGTCCAGATTGTCCGAGCCCGGAAAAGCCACAATTAGCCCTTCCGGGGTATCTCGTAGAATCGCGCGAGAGGCGCTATCCGCATTGCCTATATCCGGCTTTGCGAAATAGCTCTCTTGCGCGATCAGCGCGAAATCACGCGGGCTCATTATGCGCCGGAAGCCGCCAAGGGAGCCGAAGCAGCAGCGGGCGCGCTGGCCGGGGTCGGGGCGACCACGACGATCAAACTGTCGACGAGTTGCTGAACGATCGGGCCGATGGTCACGAGCGCGAGCATTGCGGCTTGCTGGGTCGGAGTCGGCGGCAACGCGTTCACGATGGCGACGGCAGCGGGCAGCAGTTGATCGTGGAACGTTTTCAAGTCCGTTGCGTTCAACTTCGCATTCGCGACACTCGTGCACAGCGCTTCGTTGGCCGGCAACAGAGTCTTCGTGATGAAGTCGCGGTCGGCTTGCGCAACAGGGAGTTGAGCGATCAGCGGCAGGTCAGCATTCACAACGCCGCAAGCGCTGACGAATTGTTGCTGAACGTTCGGAATGCTTGAGCAAGCGCCGAGCGCAAGCGCCCCGGCAATAGCCGCGACCGCGGCCACGCTACACAGATACTTCTTCATAGTTGCACCTTATCGGATAGAACGGCGGGTTTCACTTCGGGGTTGGACAACACGGGTGCGGTTTGCGTCGCCTGTTTCTGGATCAACGAAACTGCAATCTGCTCCGCGAGCGCTTGCGGGCTCACCCCGGTAGCTTTCGCATGCAGAACGTTCAACGCGAGAGCGTCGACAACTTTATACACATGAGCCAACCACGTTCCCGCTTTCGGGGTCGGGGTGACCGCGGTAAATGCGGCTGCGGCCACGATCGGGTGAGTCCAATCGGACATGAGCCATGCGTAAATATGGATGAAAAAATCGGGCGTGCTCATTTGAGGGTTCCTCCTGCTGCGGTATAGGCCGCTTCGATAAAATCCATCGAATTGGTATGTTGACCATAGGGCGATCCGGGAAGCGACGCCCAAATGTTATTGATCTGAGCGACCGCGGCGTACAGATTGCCCACATCAATGAAGGGGAGGGCCTTGCGCTCGCGCATCTGCTGAATCGCATACAAGTCTTGCGAAAGCGGCCCGAAGTCGGGCAATCCCAATTGCGCCTTGTAATGCGGCCACCACTTCGACATGATCTGATACGCGCCGGCTGCGTCTGAATTAAGCGCGGCACATCGAATGCGCGGGTGATCGGCGTAGCTATGGAACGTATGAATCGCAGAAGGCGTTGACCCGACCAGTACGTTGTAGCCGCTGTCCGAGCCATTTATCAGAGCCGCACCTAGCTCCGACATGGTAATCGCTGCGAGCAAAGCAACGCGATTCTGGCTACCGGCGCGGGCTGCGGTTATAACTGGCATCAGTGCAAATACTCTGGAACAACGATGATGGGGTCATGATAGTACTTGTTGGGAACTTTATCAAGCGCCCCAAGTACCGCAGCAACTCGATCCGGCGCGCGACCAACTGTCGTCTCGATAAGCTGCTTTGTCGAGTGGTCGATGAAAGTCACGTGCCAAAGAGTCATTTTTGGCCTCGGATGAACTCAAGCAGCATTTGGTCATTCGCGCGAATCTCACGCAGCAGATCGACCTGGTCTTGGAGCGATTGGCGGGATAGCTGGGCCATCTCGATCAATGTGGCCAACTGCTCACGTTGCACTCGCGCCATTTCATCCTGTTGCGCCGCGGTTCGTTCTGCGACCATCATCAAGACGGCACTTGCGGTCGACGCTTCGATAGATAGGATCATGTTCGTCAGACCGAAATCTGAATCATACGCAAATTGGGTATGAGCGAACATCGAGCCGAGAATAAACGCGATCAGAACGATCAAGAAAAACTTGGGATCGCGGAACGTCATATACGCCCGTAGGACGTAAGGCGAAAGTTTAGCCATGATGGAAGTACGTGATGCAGCCTTGGGCGATTTCGACGAGGATCAGGAAGATGACCACATATTCCAAGGTGCGGGCCTTCTTGACTTCCTTGTCTGCTTCAAGATTGAGCACACGTTCGGTCAATGCATCGACTCGATCGTCAGTGTGATCGATTCGGTCATTCACGAAGTCGTATTGCTCTTGGGAGTTCATTACTTGAAGTGCTGCACGGCGAAACTGAGGACTGCGATCAGGGCAACGATCCCGCCGAACGCTGCGGCGAATTTGGCCGGAATGGAACTTTGTGCAGCGGCAAGCTGTTGACTGTAGTTCTGCGTGATATCGCGACGCAGATCGGAGATATCGTCTTTCGTGGCCACGCGGCCCATATTTTCGCGAATCACTGCGATGGTTTCATCCATCTTACTCAAATGAGCTTCGTGACGTGCCAACATGGTGTCATGTCCTGTGAGCCGTGACTCGATAGCGGCGATGGCAGCAGCGTGTTGTTGGTCGGCCGCGTGCAATTCGTCGGTGGTCGGCATGGTATCCCCGGATAGTTAAACTGTTGCTTCTCGCGAATGGTACCCGAGTATGTGCCGCTAAATCAACAATTTCGCTGTTGCTTACAAGGTCGGACGAATGAAGTAGGTCGCGTTAAAGTTTCCGAACGGAAATGTTTGCCCAGTGGCAGAAAGCCACTGTAGTGCCGGGCCAGCTTGCAAATCCGGGTACAAAACGTTCGATACTCCCGTGGTCTCATTGGTCAAAATAATATTGCCTTGCCAAGTCGGGGGAGTGCCCGAAAAGTATAACGCTGATTGGAGAACTTCCTGTCCTCCAGTTTCCGCGGTCCAAAGCCCATATAGCGGGCCGCCTCCATTATTGAAGAAAACGGAATTGCTGAACGGATACGTGATTTGCCCACCCGGCCCAATCACAAAGTCGGCCGTGGCTGTTATACTGCCGCTTCGTCCTCGCAAGTTACCGTAGCTGATAGGACCGCTCGCAATGTTTGCTAGAGCCCGACAGAACGGGTGCCCCAAGTTGAACGAAGCGACCCCGACGCCAGCCGATACGCCAAATTCAGCGGCAATCGTGCTCATTGCCAATTGACCGCTTGCGGGGATCATGACAACTCCCAAACGATCACGCGACCAACGCCGCCATTGCCGCCGGCCAATGCGGATTGTGAGGCACCAAGAACAGTTCCGCCACCGCCCGCACCCGCACCGGAAGCCGCGCCGCCAGTTGCAGCCGGACGACCTAGGCCGCCAGTTCCCATAAACGAATCGCCGCCATTGCCAGCAAAATAACCCGTCACTGGATTCTGCCCTAACGTTGTGCCGCTACCGGGTGCCCCGGAAGTTGCAATAAGCGCCGTGGCGGCACCGGCCGTGAGCGCGACTCCACCTCCAGTCGCTCCTGCAATTGAAACAACAGCTGCCGGCCCTTGAATAGCGCCTCCGTTCCCACCCGTGCACGTAACTACGGAACCGAAAACTAGATTGCCGCCGGCATTTCCTGTATTACCGAGAACGCCCGTCCCGTTCGAGCCTATTGTGATGGGAATCGAACCCGATACGAGCGCGGCGGTAATCTGAGCGGCGGTCATGTACAGTTTGCAATAGCCGCCCGCGCCACCGCCACCGCCGACACTCGCTTGCGATGCGCCGGTTGTCGGGCAACCTCCCCCAGCGCCGCCCGGCGCTTGCAGTTCGACGATCGCGCCTTGAAAGCCCGGAGTTGGGGTGTAATTGCCAGTTGCTGAGAATATCTGTATGTTCAGCAAACGGCCGGGAACGCCAGTGATAGCGCCAGTGACATTAAGCGCCCCCGCGTCGACCGTTTGACCTGACACTGTACCCGAAGCAGTTAGCGAATCGACTCCTGCGCCGCCTTGGACGGTTACTCCATCCCCAAACGTGTTGCCACCGGACCACGTGTTAGTGCCGTTGAGCAGCGGAATTTCTGGGCCACTCGTGCCGGTATTGAACTGTGCAGCGGTGCCGAGGCCGAGATTCGTCCTTGCAGTAGCAGCATTGGCCACATCGGATAGATTATTTTGCTTGGTCAGCGCATTCGCAAGCGTGGAAGCTGCATCCGATGCGCTAGTCGCAGCAGCAGCAGCGTCGGCAGCAGCAGCAGTGGCGCTCCCGGAAGCGTTCGTTTCACTGGTTGCCGCAGCATTTTGGCTGGCCAGAGCAGCAGAAGCACTGCCGCTAGCATTCGTCGCAGAGGTATTAGCGGCCGTCGCGCTACCTGCTGCCGCGTTTGCCGAATTCATCGCATTTGTGGCAAATCCGCTTGCGGAATTCTGTGAGTTGGCTGCTGCCGTAGCTGAACTATCCGCTGCCGTAGCCGATGCAGCAGCGGCAGCAGCGTCCGCGTCCGCTGCAACCCGATCAGCATGAGTCGCAACTACGTCCGATTGGATCACTGCCCCGAAAGTCGCAGTCAGTCCCTGCACTCCGTTGCCATCTGTGAGGATCAGTCGAATCGCCATTTAGCCCACCACAGGAGTTTGCAGAATGCGGAAATAATCGGGATCGGAGGCCAATGTGCTGCCATCAGAGAACGTGAATAAAGCGTCAATTCTGGCACTTCCGACCGGCCAATTGCCAGTACCTTGTGGATAGCCGACCGAAATAACACCCAAAGTCGGTTGAAGAATATCAACTGCGAGGGCTCCGATCAACACGGTGCCCGCGCGGTTATACACGTTGGCAGTAATCGTGCAGCCGGTCAAATCCTGAACTTTTCCCTCATTCTGAACTTGACCGGCAAACTGGAAAGTCGTACCGCGATAATGAGTATACATGTTATCGTCCGCCGAGCAACTGTCGCTCCAGTTCAAGCACTCGTTGAGCCAACTTTACGCAAGCCACGAGGGCGGCATTCCCGTATGCCACTCCTAAGACTCCGTCCAGATTCTCGTTCACGGCTTCGGGCAAAAACTCCTGTAGCGATTGCGCACCGACCCCTACTTGCGTCGCTTTAATATCGATGCGATCGAATATGCCGGCCTTGAGATTGGCTAGTCGTTCTACGAAATCGTCCCCGAGGTCTCGCCAATTCTCTTTCAAACGCTCATCCGAGAAGGCAATCACATTACCGTTCGCTGTAGTGTTGCCTGCGTCGTCGATTGTAAAAATGCCGGCAGTGAACGCATTATTGACGATTTGGAGTTGGTTAAGGACGGATCGAATCGTCTTGCTGCCCGTGTTGTCGATCATTTTGATGTTGCCGCCAGTCGCGCCCGCGCTTCCGTCCACTTCTATCCCGATTTGATTTGCACTCTGCACAATCAAACCGGTCGCGGTGCCAGCCTTGATGGTCATCGCAGTCACATTCGGTGTGTTGAACGTAACCTGCCCGGTAAGGGTGACTCCTCCCGCCAGTGGCACATAACCTTGCAACTGTCCGAAATTCACTCCATCGGTAGCAACAGTCCCGGTCGCCACATTGGTCAACTTCTGGCTATTGAGATTGACCGCGCCGGTCGGAACAATGCCGCCCTGGTACAAAGTCTTGATGAACGAATATGCTGCTTGGAAGTAATCGTTCATATCCGTACCGACGGTCTCCGTTCCGAGCGGAGAGTTCGCGGTCGGGTCAGTCGAGATATCGTCGAAACTTGTCGGTACCGGCATGATAGCCCCTTATTGAGACGTAAGTGCTTGATACGATTGAACCGCGATCACTCCGGCGCGACCGCCCTTCAATGCTTTTGCTTTCAGAGCGTCCAAGAACGCTTTTCCGGCTTTCGGATTGCTCTTGTACTTTTCGAGCACGTCCGCCATCTTTTTAGGATTGGTGAACAGATCGATTGCGGCCTTGACAGTGCGGCCATTCGCTTCTTTCAGCGCAGACTGGATGACCTTACCAGCAAGCGCACCCGGAATCGCCCCGAGGCCATGCAACGAGCCTTCGCCAGCAATAGCGCCGACCGTGCCACCGTCAATTCCGTGGCCAAGCACCTTGAGCAGCCCGGATTGCTTCAAGGCTTCGTTAGCGGCGGTCTGCGATCCGGCCGCGCCGAGCGAAGCATTAGCTGTGGTCGAGCGCTGCAAATCTTTGAGCAGGCTGTCACCGTATTGTGCTTGGGGCCCTTGCAAGTTCGCGTTACGCAGCGCTGCCTTTGCCGTGCTGTACGCGATTTGCGGTTCGCCAGACGCATTATTCGCCGATTGCGACAATTTATCAAGTACGTTCGCGAGGTTCTGGCGCGATGCGAGGCTCAGACCGGTAGTGGCTTGCCCGTTGATCGCCGCTGCATAGCCCGGCGATTGGCCGCTCAGGTACGAGTTGAAGTCGCCAAGCGCTCGCACCGCAGACTGATCGCCGCCCATCGCCCGCTGGGTCAATTGCTGACGAATCAGTTCCTGCCCCTGTGCGTCGAGCCCGAGCATGTTACCCGGCGCGCGCTGTGCTTGCTGACCAATCTGCTGCAACTGATTGACCTGATCCGGCGTGATCCGATCAGCGGGCCGCAATCCCGGCTTCAACTGATCGCGACGCACCGCATTGATCGTCGAATTCAGGGCGGTAGGATTCGCCTCCCCTGTCAGGTTGTTGACCGCACCTGCGAGCTTCGATTGCAGGAACGTTTGTTGATCGATGGGTACCGAATTGGCAGCATAGTTCGCGCGAGCCGTATTGAACGAATTCGCGATATCGTTACCCACATGTTCCGGGTTGCCGAGGAAGCCGTCGACCGCGTCCAACGTGGCGCGGTAGCCTGCCGCCGCTTTCGCCCGACCTGCGCGCGCTGCCTCGTTGGCCATGTCGGACAGTTCGCTGCGCGCGCCTTGCAAAATGCCCGCATCGACCATGCGATTGCCCGGCTGCTCGACCCAGTTCAGCGTGCCATCCGGGTTCATCGCGAGCGAGCGCGTGCCGCCTTCTGTGGTGAAAGGCTCGCGGGCTGCGGACCCTTGCAAGTTGTCTTCGATCCCTGCCGCCCGGCGCAGCGCCAGATTGAAACCCGGCCGCGCTTCCAGATCAGCGAACGCGGGAGTATCCGCGCCTACTTGACCGGCGACTCCCGCATAATCGTCAGTGCCTTGGGTGCGACGTGCGCCTCGCAATTGCTCCAAGCTATCGGGCGTGCCAGCCAATTGACTTACTTGATCGGCCAACCCTTGGTTGATAGTGGCGGATTGCTGATCGAACGAGCCGACGCCTGAGTTCGCTGCCTCGCGACGTGCCGCGTTGATAGCAGTTTGGTACTCCGGCGTCTGCATCGCATCCGCTTGCGCTTGCGTCACCGGCGCAACTTCGGACTGACCTTGCGCAATGCGCTGGGCTTGGGCTTGCGTGAACGCTTGCTGTTCGGCTTCCAGCCCCGGCCCCATCATCGCCGGATTGGAATTGCTCGCGCTCGGCCCCACCGCGTCTTGGCCAGCCTGAAAGCGGGCTGCATTGTTCTGCGCATCACGCGCGCTGAATTCCGCTTGGCCTTCCGGCGTATTACGAAGCGCGCGCTGGGCTGCGCTGATCGTCGTATTGTTCGCAGTTTCCGCAGCAGTCGGTAGGCTCCCCGGAATGATTTCGTCCGAGTTCTGACGCAAGTTCTGGATCACCGTGTCCGCTTGATCGCCAAGCATGTTCTGGATGATCTTAGTTGCTGCTGGCTCGCCGCCTTTCAGTCGATTGATAAAATCGGTGATAGGCACCTTAGCGGCTTCCGCTGCTGCGCCAAGGATATGCCCGAGGGCTGCGCCGCCCGCGCCCAAGCCTGCCCCTTCAACGGCCGATTGAGCGACGTTACCGCCATTGAGCGAGGCATCGCCCGCGCTGAGAATGCCGCCCGCGACCGCTTGACCGCCGACGCTCATCGGGGCTACCAAAGCCGGCGCGACTTGACCGATGAACTGTCCAGTTTCCCCCGCGAGCGTATTGCCGCCATTAGCGGTCACGTCTTTCTGGCCTTGGACGTTGCCCGTTGCAGCATCCTGTTGCAGCCAGTTGCCCGCGCCAGTTGCCCCAATTGCGCTCAGACCTTTACCCACAAGGGATTGAGTCCCGAGCGCGGTCTTTTGCACGCCACGGCCGAGCCCCGCGCCGAGCGCCACGAGCGGGTTGGTTTCATCGCCGGCACCGACACTTGCCCCCGGATACTGCTTGGCGATTGCGTCGAAGTCAGGAACGGTCGATTGGGTGTCCTGCGGCTTCGCTGCTGACGCACTTTGACCTGCCCCCGTTTGCTGATTGAAGTTCAGCGCATAGGCGAGCGTTTCATTCGGCACTTTCGACGGATCAGCGCCGCTCTTGAGCCACTTGTCCACATTGCCCGGACCCCAATCGTAGGCCATCGCCGCGATTGTTGGGTCTTTGAAATGGGAGTTCAGGGCGTTGTAGTACTGCCGCCCCATGCGCGCGTCATCTTCGGGCGTTCCATTCGAAGGCGATACGCCGAAGCCCGGATCAGCAGCGGTGCGCGGCATGACCTGCATATTCCCGCGCGCGCCGGAAGCCGGATTGACGATACCCGCAGTCGCATCGGATGCGCCGCTCGACTCGTTGCCGTTGATTGCCGAGGTGAACGTGTTCGGCGCAGACGAGGGAGCGCCAGCGGGCGAGGCCGCAGCCCCGCCGCTGTTCAACAGATCGGCTAGATCGGAATCGCTCAGATTACTTGGGGACGTACCAGCGGCCGTTTGCATCTTGTTTCAGTCCTCGACTCTTGGCCAGCGAGACCAGTTGCGGATTAGCGACGGGCGCTCCCTGCGTGCCGCCAGATGCGCCATTCTGCCCGGATTGCTGCGCCGGGGTACCCCCTAATCCGGCACTGACTTGCGCGTAGGTCGTACCTGCGGGGAAAGTCATCCCGTTGAACGTCAGCGGCGCGGCCAGTGGGGACATATCGCCGCGATTCTGCGATAGGTACGTCGCTTGCCGTTGAGCTTGGTTCGCAACGTCGGCTTGGAGCTTGCCGTAGCTTTGCAAGAACTTACCCCACGTGGAACCACTCGCCGTATCCGGCGGCATCCCGCTTTTGAGCAACTGGACGTCAGTATTCGTCAAGCGACCGCCTATGCCCGGCTTCCACGTGGCGAGATAATCTTGGTACGTTTGTTGACGCATTTGATTGCGAAGAATCTGGCCGGTCGTTTGATCGCCCGTGAGCTTCGTCCAAATATCCTGACCTTGCGCCGCGATACCGCCGGGCACGCTTACATAATTCGGATTCGGCACTTGCTGACCGGTTGTCGGATCAGTCATCGTGGGCGACAAGCGCTGAATCCAATTGGCGGTCATTTGCGCTTGATGTGCCTGATTCGCGGCTTCGGCTTGGGCAGTATTAACAACTTTCAGACGATCTGCCGGAAGCGGCCCGGTATTCACGAGTGATTTCGGAATCGGAGCGCCGACCGGCTGTCCGAACTTGTCGATATTCTGCGTGAACGTGTTGCCTTGCGCATCCTGATAGTCGCGCGAGCCAGCGACTGGCAAAGTGCCGCCCGGTCCGGTCAGCACTTGCGGGCTCTGGCCGTTAGCGATCATCGCCGGGGTAATGACTCCGTTGCCCGGCTCAACTTGAGTCGGACTGTTCAACGCCTTCTGACGCTCCGTCACAGCGTTGTAGTTTGCGGTCGCGTTCGTCGCTTGCTTTTCGGCAAGGTCTTGGGCGAGCTTCTGGCGCGCAAGAGTGTTCTGAATCTGATTTTGCGTGACCGCTTGATATTGGTTCAAGCCCGCCGCACCCGCACCTCCGACCAATTGGGACAAATTGCGAGTACCGTCATTATTGCCGAGCAACGACAGGCCGGCTGCAAGCAAGCCTTGCGACGCAGCCGGTGACAAGCTCTTGAGGTGACCGCCGACTTCGCCAAGCGTATCACCCAATGTGGACAAAAGACCCTTCGCCTTCACAGGGTCTTGTGCGGCATCCTGACTAGCCCCCGCCAGAGCAGTAAGAAGCCCACCCTGTCCCGACGACGCACTTGCGCCCGGAGAAGCCTGAGTGCCATCGGAATTGTAATCCGAAGGCGAAGGGAAACCTGCGGTGGCATTAACATTGGCCACAGTAGTGTCGGGGACGCTGGCCGATTGCAAACCCGGATCGGTGGCAGCGGGCGCGGCGGCTTGCAGGGCTGCGCCTTGATTGCCTTGCCGCGCTGCAATTTGAGCCGCCGTGATGGCCGCCACTTGGCTAGGATCGGCTCCGGGCGCGCTTTGCCCTTGCTGGGCTTGCGCGTCGGCTGCTTCTGCGGCGCTGATCGGAATGATCGACGGATTTTGATTCGCTTGCGCGTTGATGAACGCGGGAGTGTCTTGACTCATCGCGCCGCCCAGCGTTTGAGTCGGATTACCGCGAATCAGCGACAACAGACTGCCCAGCCCTTGGCCGATGCCAGAGCCAGCAGTGCCATACGCGTTCGCCAGATCGTCGAGAAGGCCAGCCATAGTAATCCCTTAAAACAACGTGCTCAAACCGCCAAGCAAGCCGCCAGCGACGCCGCCAATCGCGGTTCCGACGCCCGGCACGATCGAGCCGATAGCCGCACCGGTGCCCGCGCCTTTCAGTGCAGCGCCGCCGATGTTACCCGCGCTGTTACCCGAGTGAGTCGGGCTTACAGTGCCTTGAAGCAAACCGCCCGCGACGTTGCCCGCGATCCCGAGAGGTCCGCCCCATGCCGAACTTAGGCCGCCCGCTGCGGAGCCCAGCGTACCGGAATTCGCCGCCAAGTCTCCAAGACCGGAGCCCATTCCAGCGGCCGGCCCGAACAACGCGCCGCTTCCTGCAATCGAACTCGGAGCAAGCGCGCCCGCTGCTGCGCCAGTAGCAGAGCCGCCCGTAAGCGCGCCAGCGAGGCCCGCATCGGGGAGCGAATTGGTGATACTTGACGCGGGAGCGATGCCGCTCGCCAACTTGCCGATAATCGGCCGAGCTTGCATCGCAGCAGTGTTGACTTGATTCGAAGCCGATTGGTTTCCGCCCGAACTCATTGTGCCCCCGGATGATATTTAGCCAGCAGTTGGAGCAGAGCGCTACCCGCTTGCGAACCGCCGTTCGACCCCGCAAAGTCCGTAATCGGGCTTTGGAATTGAGTCGGTTTCGTCGTCACATGCGCATTCCCAGTCGGAAGCCGCTGCGTACCCGTACCCGTCGAACCTGTCGAACCGGATATTTTCGCCCCAGTCGCGAGCGCGTTCGACAGCGCTTGCGAATTAAGTTGCGACGTGCTCGAACTGGGCATGGAAAACGACAAATTGCCGTTCAGCGCGCCTTGAGAAATACCGCTGCCAGTCGGAACATAATTACTCGACGCGCCGTTTGCCGTGGCAAATCCGTTCGGCAACGTGCCAGCGTTCGGACCCATCAGAGACCCGTTCAGTCCGTTCAATCCCGTATTCGGATCGACCGAACCAAGCCCGGTGCTGAAATTGCCCATGTTGGAGCTACCCACATTGGTGACGGGGCTCGTGACGCTTTGCGGGATTTCGCTGTTTCCGTTGCTTTGACTGCTCATTGATTTCCCCTTAACCCGAAAGAGCGCCATACAAGCCCGCGCCGGTAGCCCCAAGGCCGAGCAGCGATGCTAGCGTGTTGGACGAGCCCGGATTGGTCTGACTCAGCGAAGTACCTGCACCCGACCCGAGCGCGCCCGACAGAGCGCTCGAAAGCGTCGACAGATTCGCATACGGCTGGTTGACCTGGTTGTACCATTGCTGGTACGCGGCGTTCAATTGATCCTGCGTGTTTTGCTGCTCCGTCGCGCCGCCGGTAAGCTGAGTGTTTGCCAAGCTGCCGGCGGTATTGTTCGCGCTTGCCGCGGTTTGCAAAGCCGAGTTGTCGAGATAGCCGTTGTTGAAATAGTTGCTCGATAGCTGCGAGTTGTACGCGTTGTTCGCATTCGTGCCAATTGCCTGATTCGACAGATTGACCGCATTCTGTTGCGCTGCGTTCTGCGAGGCCACGGAGGCGGCAGTATTGTATGCCGAGTTCTCCATGTTCGCGGTGTTGTTCGACAGCGCGTTGCCGAGTTGGTACTCGTTGTTCGACGTGGCTTGCTGCTGGGCCGAACCGCCGAATGCGCCCGCGTCACGGAACTGCGCGAGCGTGGTCGGAGCGGTGACGCTATTGTATGCTTGGGTAATCGCTTGGTTCGAAGCGTTTACCGCGCTATTCAAGTATGGATTGTTCGAAGCGTCCGCATATTGATTCGCAGCAGTGGAAGCGGTCACATTGCCGGTATACGGATTGCTGATCGCGGGAGCGCTCGATGCCGCTTGCTGCTGGGCGAACCCGTTTGCCTCATTCGCAATGAGTTGACCGTTGTTCGCGGACGAATTCAAGTTATTCAGTCCGGCATTCTGCGTAGAACTGAGGCCCGCGACTTCTTGTCCGGTATACTGCGGAACGGATTGCTGCGACAGCGCCGACCCTTGCTGCAACAGTTGCTGTGCGTAGGGTTGCGCCCACGAAGGCAATTCAGTCGTCGTTGTGGTGCTGCCACCACTGCCGCCACTGGACATAATCGGTTCCTCAAAGCAAAACGGCTCGCGTATAAGCGAGCCGCTGTAAGTAGGCTATTGGGGCCGATTATCGTTGATTGCTGTGCATTAAGCAACAGCGGATCAGTACCTCAGTGAGTGGCGTGTTTATCGTTATCCGGCGCACCGTCATCGATGGCAATATTCGGGATCGATGCGCCATTTCCGCATACGTGCAGCGGTTCGACCGGGCATTCATATACCACCATGCGAATCGAAAATCCGTGATCCGGTGCGACCTTGGCCCATGCTTTACGAGTCGAGCCGTAGGTGAGCTTCGTTGCATTCGCGCTACGCGCGAGTTGCATCAGTTCACCGCGGAAAGTGTGCAGCACATCATAGCCGGTTTCAGCCCTGACCATCCAGATATGCAGATCGGCACCGAGCAGTCGACAGATCATCCATCCGACGCGCTTGCCTTCGACTTCCAGAAAGAACAACGACGCTTGAGCAGACTTGCACATGGCGTAAGCGTCTTCGGGAATGAAACCGTCCGGCGCTTCGATTTCGGCAACTTCGTGACGGATTTCCGGCCAAACTTTCGACAAATCGATCGGTGCAATCGCACGCATGTTCGTGAGCATTTTAAGTTCCAGTTAAGCACCGGCACGGAACCCACGTTCCCGGCTTTCCGCCGGCCGTGCAAATCCAACCGATGACCACGTACTGCGATCCCGCCGAACCTACAAGCGTCGGGGCTGAGTTGCGGATGAAATCACCCTGCGCATAGAGCGTAACCGAATTATCGGGCGGCGGTGAGGTCGATGCAGTCGTTGAACCGCTTATTGAACCGGACGAGAGTCGATTGACCTGCTGCTGGGCCAGTTGCAGCCACGATACGAGCGGCTTAACTAGAGCCTGAACAGTGCTCGGATGACCGATCCGATTGGGATCAGGCAGTTGTGTAGTCGGCACTTAAATTTCTCCCGAAGGCGCAACGCGAGGAGTCGCGCCCAATATTTCGTGGTTGCCCGTGAATTCCATCGTGACTTGGCAATAACGTGACGAAAAATCACATGCCAATTCGCCATCGTAATACGGACCGATGGGCCAACTCTGCGGACTTTGGTTCATCCCGAGTTGCGATTGGGTGTACGCCGTTCCGGTGGCGGTCGATGGGATTTGCATAAACCGCGGAACGAAGCCCAGCCAATCCGTATAGCTGTAATCGTCACCCATCCACCCAGTCGTCAAACTGCTCGCGCCAGCGACTCCGTTCAAGCCTTGCAGCGTGTGAGTCGTGTCGACAAATCCCTGTGCTGGCGCTGACTGAGTCCAATACGACGAGTTGTAAGGAATCTGCGGAAGCGTATCCCATGTGGAAACACCGGGCAATGAGCCCATGTCATCCCACGTAATTTGACCGGAAATCGCCTGAACGACACACTCAACGGCCAGATCAGCGCGACCGAACTTACCAGTGCGGTAGTTATATACCAAACAAGTGTCAATGGCCCCTTGGCTATTCGAACTTGCGAAGTACCAGTATATCAGCGAATTCGGCTCATCGTGATACGATTGCACGTTCGCTTGATAAGTTGAGGACCAGGTCGATGACAGCCAATCATGGACTTCGTCTCCGATAGGCTGCGGAATCGTGCCATCGAAAACGTAAACCTGTTTGTCGGTGCCAAGGAAATAATGCACCGACCCCACTTGAACGACGCATTCCTGCGCTGGGGTACCAACAATCGGGCTGATCTGATTGAACGCCCATACCACCGGCGGCCCTTCATATACGCCATAGAACATCGATTGCGCCTTGTACACGATGATGTTCGTGCCGAGCGCTTTACCTGCCGTGATCGGACCTGGCTGGTCGACGATGATCCCGTTTTCGCACTGTGTCGCTTGATCCGGCGTCCAATTCGTCTGATCGTACAAGCCCGAACACCACCAACCATGTGGGCGCGATCCATTAACCGGATCGCTCGTCCCGAGAGCAAACACAAAACCTTGCACAACTTCCAGAATGTTCGCAATCGGCGCGCTCTGCATCACTGCCGTGGCCGCAGCGCCCGAACCGCCCCCGCCGCTAAACGTTATTGGGGGAATCTCATCGTATGCGTAACCTTCACCGGGATCGTCGATGGTGATGCCGCTAACCGCCCCGCTAGCAATGGAAGCGGTGCCCGTCGCAGCCCGACCGCCTTTAGCAGGAGGCGCAAAGACCACGGTAGGCGCGCTCGTATAGCCGGTGCCAACAACTTTAACCGTGGCAGACAACACGGAGCCAATCGCGGTAAAATTCCCGCTGCTGATTGACTGTTGCAGCGCGTCGGCCCCGTTAGTGGCCACAGTAGCATTGCCGAATTGGACGAAGCGCCAGCGATTGGCAGCGCCCGTATACACCCCAGCTGTAGAACTGACGTTCGTATTCGTATGACCGCTGACTTCGAACAGATCGGTGCCAGTGCCGACCAGCGTTCGATTCGCTCCGGTCAGAAGTTCAACCGTTGCTGCACCGGTAGTCGCTGCCGGGAATGCGGGATTGCCGAATGGAGTCGCGCTCGCCCCAGCGCGCATGCCGCGAAGTGTCGGGACCAAATTCGAACAGTTTAGAATCGCGCCCGGTACAGTCGGATCAACTGACGGCGTGAATCCTTTGAACGGAATGAAAGTTCCTGCGCCCGGCATTTAGCCCGCCCGAATGGTGAGTTGACCGGAAGGAAAGCGGCTCGAAACGTCGTTATCGACATATACCGCAATCGCGTTGTCGCGCTTCGATTGCCAATATTGCGCTTTCTCGTAATCGCGAACATAGCTGAACCCTTCGTAAAGAGTTCCAGCCAAATAAGCGGTCGGGCTATCTTCAAGCAACCAATTCGACTCGTTTGTATCGGACAACCCTTCGAGTGTTTGGTAATAATCCAGTTGGAAAATTTGACCTAACTGCGGAACGCTCAAACTGATGTTGTTTCCGATGATTTGATAGCCGTGCGCAATCATCGGAACCGTGCCACCGGCGTATTGCGACTCCCATCCAATCGGGAAGAAATCCAGCGGGCGGCCGGCGTAATACGCTTGAATCGGCTGTTTACAGTCCGATGGCATCGCAAATACGGCTTGGGATGGGGTGATGACGAACGAAGTGCGCCGGGCGTTGACTTGGGCGAGGTCGTTCAAATTGTCGAAATACTCTTCAGCCATCTGAACGAAGTTGCCCATCAATGGGGCCAAGTCCTGTCTCTTGAGCCACTTATTAGCTGCGGCAATCAAGTCGTCGAAATTCTGGATATTGGAATTGGCCACATTGGTTCCTTAATACGCGCCCGGCGCGATGCGGAAGTCCGCGAACATGGGATCGGCCAACATTTTCTTGATCCACTTCGGATCGGACCAAAACTCTTCCCATGTGATCCCCCATGCATTGCAACAGATTTCGGGCATATGCGGAGGGTATAAACCGACGAGTCGCATTTCTTTCGACCCGTGGACACCTTCGTTCGACATGGACTTGGCCAAATCAACCAAGCCATCGAACCGCGAGACGTGGCGCGTAATGACTTTCGTCTCGTCGTCGGGACTGGAGATAAACTCCGTTCTCGACAGATACGCGCCTACGTCCGCGCTGACAACATCGCGCGGCGAGAAGTCCATCACCCGGCCGCCAGCTTTTTCGCTTGATCGAGAACGGCACGAATTTCGCCGTTGCCCATCGCTTCGACGCTCGCGAGGTTGTCAAAGATGAACGTCAGTGCCTTTTCGTGCGCGCTGATTTCGGCCGGCTGCTCGTTTGCTCCCGTTTCGCCAGCCTTTTCGAGCACATCGGCTGCATTTTCGAGCGCGTCGATTTGCGGCTGGAACGGATTCACCGGAGCGGCGGCCGGCTGAGCGGCTTGGATTTGCGGGGCGGTTTCAGCGGGTGTGCTCATTTTAATGATTTCCCAGTTTAGCGTTCGCCTTGGTCTTAACCGTGGCTTCTTGCGCCGGAGTGATATTGCCCGCATGTTCGGCGCGCGTGGCACCGGAAATCGCATTCCGGGCGTGGCTCGCGTCATTAAGCGGGAATCGTTTGCCCGGAAGCGCGTACTCGGACTGCGGCATCGCTTTGCGTTGTTTCGTGCTCAACTTAGCCATATCCCATACCTCCCGAACGGTTGAGCTTGTAGGATAATCCCATGCGACTGACATATCAACAGGTGAGCTTGGAAATCTTGTTCACTGCCATTGCGTTTTATTTTGAGCAGCCGATAATATCCCTTTCTAACGCTTAGGAGAAAACATGCGAATTCCTGCGATAGTGATTGCGCTGCTGATTGGCGGGGCGGCTATGGCCGGCTCTATCGGCATGAGCGCAAGCAGCAAGGCGGATGATTGCCGAGCCTATAAGGCGCGAATCGAAAGCCTCTCACAAAGCCAGCGGCCCCCAATTGCGGATAGCTCCCCGGCTGCTCGATTCCAAGCTACAGAGCGAGAATATCCCGGCCCAGGATGCGAAAACGTTAACGCTCTCGATATCGCGAACGCAGTTATCGGAGGCGGAATTATCGGACTGATTTCGCTCATCTTTTTACTGCTGTTCGGCAAGTTTGTTCGATGGGCCGAGCGTTAAAACAAACAGCCCGCGCAGTGCGGGCTGTTCTCAATGGTTTCCCATCTTTTTGACCGAAGCGGGCGGTGACCATCGCGTTTTGGTCACGTTCGAGCGGCCGACGCTTTGCCGCTTATCGATCAACGGCAACTTAGGCGTTTCGGCCTTCGGTACCGTCATTCCCTTCGGCTGCTGCAACGCGATCTTAGGGATGCCCTTACTTGTTGCCATAATGGCAACCGAGCTTGTGACCGCCGCCGAGGCCGCTAGCCGCATCGCCCGCGCGATCCGCGCCGCTGAACGTCTTTTGCAGCGACGGCGAGCTACCAGTCGAACCGCCGGAAGCTTTCGGACCCGACTTCGACGGAGTCGATGCGTTCGCGACATTCTGCCCGACCACGTCCTTCGTTTGGCCGCTCGATTGCTTCATCATCGAACCGTTGCGAGTCGTCGAAACGATCTTTCCACCGCCCTTGGGTGCGCTCGACCCGCCCTTCGCGCCGATTAGTTTTGCCATTTCAAAGTACTCCTATAAAAGTTAAACAAACAGCGTGGGATCAATCACGCCCGCGCGCTGTATCATTTGATAAGCATAGGGCGTTTCATGCGTACCGTCACTGGTTATGGCGGCTGGCATTGCAGGTACAGAGTCGGTGCCCCGCCACTTACCGGGGTTGTTGGGATCTTCCACCACCGACGCCACGTCAAATACTGCCCACAATGGGGCCGGCTTGGACAGAATCCAAGTATTCAATGCTGCACGCGGCCCGTTAGACGCGGCAACGGTCTGATTCGCAACCGTTGCCCACGAATCGGTTGAAGTCGTCACCGGAGGGATCGTCGATTGAGATACTTTCAGCGATGGAACGTACCCATAGGCGGTTTGCAGTGCGGCCTGAATCACCGCTTCCGTCCGACCTGCTGTCAGATCGTTGATACCGTATTGGAAATGCGCGTGCGTATGGTATCGGGAAAGCTGTGCCCGTAGTGTATGGCTAGCCGCGAACGATTGAATCGTATCCGACTCGCACCCGCAATTCGTATAGGGGAGTGCGCGCCCAAGCGAACGACAGATTTCGCCCATACCCCAAGAGCCAAAATCCACTTGCTGAGCGACATTACTCGACGCATCGTTGCGCCCGGATGCCCGGCTATCACCGTAAATCACCACGCTCGGAACGCTAGACAGTCCGAGAACTGCCAGCGGATAGATCGTCCACGCACCGCCCGTTGCGCCGCCCGTGAAAGCCGTTCCGCATACGAAAGCGCGCGGATCATCGGTTACGGCAGTCCACTGAGCATTCGTCCAGATATAACTGGCAACTGGCTCCACCGAAGAAGGTGCAATGACCGCATTTGCCGACACTGGGATTTGCACGTCCGATGGGAATATTTGAACGCGATGCACCCAAAAACCGTCCCCATGTCGTAAACTGACTGGGATGGGGTCGGTGATTACATTCGCTCCTGCGGCGCACGTGGTGAAATCCGCCCCGCTCCATTTCGCGAGGTGGTATACGCCAGAAGGGTATTCGACCGCAAGGTACTCAGTCGAAAGAGCCGGGCCGTTAGATTCGCCATTGTTATTCGCCATCCAGTTACCGATGACGACTTGAATGCTAGCAACATCATCACCCATATTTTGGTGATAAGTACGGCTTCCAACGGCAGTGGCCGCTGTCGAAAGTTGATAATTGTGGCGACACCGTGTTGCGATATTGCGAACCGTTTGGGCGGCTCCACTTCCGCCACCGCCATTTCCCGGACCCCCATTAGCAGTCCAGATTCCTTGAACTTTTTGATAATAAGTGCCATCCGCCATCGATAAAACGACGTCACCTTCCGCACCAACCGAATTCGACGGCATATTAGGAACGATCGTGAGCGGCTGACGATCGCGCATCGGATGCAAACTTTGGTCAATCGACATTTAGTTCTCCATATGCCAGAGGCCCGGACTGAGCCGAGCCTCTGTTCGAACTACACTTGCGGCGAAATTACGTCAGGTCGCGAATCTGTGAGCTCGACGCTTCGTTGCGGGCTTCCAGCGTACCCTCGTACACGATCTGCCAGTTGCGAGCGTCACCGACCTGCGCCAGTTCGGTCTTTTCGAAGCCGCGCAGCGTGGCGAGTGCCCACATGGAGGGATCGATACAGTACGCGGCCTTGTCCGGCGTCGCTTGAGCCGACATGACGCGGTTCGGGATCATCGCGACGTTGCCGAAGTCCGAAGCGTACACCGCGTAGGCCGCTTGCAGAATTGCGCCCTTGCCGTTGCCTTCGACTTCCTGCATACGCGTCGCGTTGCCCGAGAAGGCCGACGCGATCACCTTGTCGCTCGGACGCATGTGCACTTGCGAGACGTTGCCGCCCGCTTGGTACGCTTCCATCAGAGCCGTCTTGAGCATCGTTTCGGTGAACGCTGCCGCCGTGCCCGCGGTCGGGCCAGTGTTGCTCGAAGGAACTGGAGCCGCGCCACCCGCGCCGCCCTGGTAGTTCGTCGCGATCCAGCCGGCGAGGCCGCGCATGGTACGAGCCACGCTGGACGAACCGACCGTCGAAGTGCCGTTCGCCATCGCGGCGGCTTCGATATCCTTCTTGAGTTCGACCGACTTCTTCGCGGCGAGACGTGCAACTTCCTTCGGGCCGGCTTTGCGGATCACGTCCTGCGTGTTCGACACGCTGAAAGTGTCTTGAATGATCTGCGTGCGGTTGCCGATGCGAACGGTGGGCGATTGCGCTGCATACGACGCGTCAGCGCCTTCGACTGCGGCATTCGTCGCGCTCGGAGCGCGAAGCGAATCCGTCTGCCATTCGTGGTACACGTTTTCGGCGTTCGTCTTCGCAATGGACGAGGTGAACGGCGTATCCGACGGCGAAATCATGAAAACCTTGTCGATCAGGTCCTCACGGTTGCCGACCACGCCGTAGCTGGTCAGGGTATTTGCGGGCATTTCAGTTCCTCAGAGTTTGAAAAGTGCCGACTAGCTTTTATTCGAAAAAGCCAGCCAGCGTGTCAACGGAGGGATTCGCGTCGAAACGCTTCTGCACGTTCGCTTTGGCCAGATTTTGCTGGCTCGCGGCAGTCTGTGCTACGCTTCGGGCTGCACCCGGACGCTCAACACGCACTTGCGGTTGCTGACGCTGTTGCCCGACCGGCGTTTGCTGCTGTTGGCCGACCGGACGTGCGCCACCTTGGCGACGTGCGGCTTGCTGCTTGGCGATTGCTTGGTCATACAGCATCGCTTTGCGGGCGATCAACACTACCCCGGCGGTATCGATTTGGGCCACCATTTCGGGCGGAATCCCTTGCGTCGCGAGGTACTCATCGATCTGTTTTGCGCCTGCCGCCAACTTCTGAGGGTCGCGCCAGTCAGGGATAGCCGCAACGAGTTGTTGCTTAGCTTCTTCGGCTCTCTGACGTGCGGATACCGCGTTCTGTTCGGCTTGCTGGCGTTGCAGGTTGGCCTGAATCTGCGCCGCTTGTGCGAGTTGTTGTTGCTTCAACTCCCAGTTGTGGCGTTCGACCAGGTAACGCTGCGGTTCTTCTGCGATCAGCTTGGCCCAGTCGGGCTGTTGCGATTGCATCAGAGTACTGCTTTCCCGGATATAATGCTCCAGAACTTGCCCGAGTTGTTGCTCACGCTGAACCAGCGTTTGCGACTTGTCAGTATATTCCTTACGGATTTGCGCCGCTTCTTCGAACCGCTTGTTTGCCGCTTCGTACTTTTGCGCCCCGGCTTTGAGGTCACCGAACGTCATGGCGACTTCCTTGCCGTCGATCGTCAGCTTCACTTCGTGATCGTCGGGCACTTCCAGTACGACAGGCGCGTTCGGATCGACTTTAACGATGGGCTCGCCATTTTCGTCGAGTTCCAACTCGACTTCTTCGGCAACACCGTTGTTTTCATCGATCACGACTTCGACGATGGGCTCGCCATTTTCGTCGAGTTGCGGTTCTTGCTGTTGCGACTGGTTCTGGCCGACGTTCTGTCCTTCCGAGTTGCCGGTATCGGGCTCGGCTTCGAACAGGTCTTCCAGACCACCCATGTCACCGCCCGCTTGGGTAGGATCCATGTTAACTTCTCCGTAAGTTGATGTGAATATAAACTGCTTCTTGGCGGAAATCAACAGAGAGTTTGTACCTCCCTGCCGATTTTGTTACTTCTTCGGTTGTTGCGGCTTGTTTTTCTGCGTTTGTTGCTGATTCTTGGCTGTTTGCTTGGCAATCTCGTGCTGGTTGGCTTGCTGATTGGCCACATTAACCTGCTGGGCTTGCCGATCCGCGTCGCGGTGCGCCGAGTCGATATTCTGCTGCCTCACCGTGGTCAGTGCCTCGTGCGGAACGCTGAAAGTATTACCTTCCGCATCCTGCAAGATAACGTGATTCATCGCAATTTCTTGCTGTGCACTCACACCGGCAGTCATTGCAGCCGCTTCGCGTTGCTGGGCCAGTTTGGCGAAGAATTGCTCACGCATCCATTGTTGTTGCTGGGCAAACTGATCGCGTTCACGAGCGTCTTTCAATTGCTCCGACAGCAACGTTTGTTGATGCATCTGTTGCGCTTTCTGCGCCGCCAGCTGTTGCTCAAATTGCTGTTTCTGCTGATCCATCTGTTGCTGATGGGCGAACTTCTGTTGCTCCAACTGCGCTTGTGCTTGCACTGCCATCAATTCTGGATTGGGCGGCGGTGAGGGATTCGGATGCGGAGGCGGCGGCATGGTAAGGTATTCATCCGGCCGCCCGATCTGCAAACACTCGATAGCTTCCTTTGCCGCATAATACATGTTCTGCGGCGTAACGATCCCAAGCGGCATCAACATTTGCGCCATGTCGATGAACTGCTTAATCATCGCAGCGCGCTCGCCCATGTCGCCAGTGCCGAGCCCAACCCGTACACGCATGTCATACTGGTTGTTCCAGACGCGCGGATCGACGTTGACCCACTGGCCTTCAAGTTCGAAGACCATTTGTTGATCCTGGTGCTTCATCAGCACTTTCTGGATCAGGCGAACCAGGTCTTTGATGCCCCCTTCTGCGAACAACCGGGCGATCATTTTCGTGCGCAAATCAGCACGTTGCGTAATGCCTTTGTACGCCGTCGCAGTCGGATTCAACATATCCGCGTCGGTGCCCTGCGAGTACTTCGTGATGCCCGAGCGCTCTTGCGACGCGGCGTCCAGATACTCCAGCAGTTGATACGCGCCGGCCGAATCGGCCATACCTTGATTCAGTGACCCGACCGCGTTTGCGGCCTTCACTCGCACTACGCCGCCCGGACGATTCGTCAACAGGTCGTCGATGTTGACCTGATTTTCGATAGCCCACGTGCGACCATTCACTTGCACGTTCATGTTGTCGTCAAGAGCGCGCAAAACGCGAGTCTTAGACAACTGCATCGGCATACCGAGTTCGGCAATCGAGCGGCCGAAGAACAGACCCGGAATCGGTACCGGGCAGAGCGCCGCGAATGGAGGGCCGTCTACGACCAGATTTTCGAGTAGCGCATTGCCAGCGCGTGTAATTTTGCGCCATTCTGCAAAGCCATCGCCGTCGCAATCAATCTTGAGGTAGCACTCGAACAGAAATACTTTACGTTGGGATTCATCACCGTAATCCTCGACTTCTTGCGGCTTATACACCGTTTGCAGCGACTCGCGAGCGTACATCACTTCGGAGTTCTGCACAGTTTCGGCTTGCTGATCGCTCGAAATTTGGTCGAGGTCCAGCGAATCGACGTTGCGATATCCGGCCGCACGCAATTCGCTGATGGTGCGAATGATGCGGTGCGCCGAGAAACCGTCATCGATGCGGCGCGAACGTTCGTCGATCAAGAAGTCTTCAGGATTCATCGCTTCGATAGCGACTTTCCCGGCCTTCTTCGAACGATGCATGACCACATTGTGCAGTTGAGGCAGCGAATCGGGATCGACCGGCTTCGGCGGTTGCGGCGGTACAGGTGGCATGCCCGGACCGCCCGGCATCGGAGGCCGTGGCTGGCCCTGCGGCGGCATCGCTTGCGCGGCGGCTGCATTGGGATGGGCAGGAGGCGGGGGCGGCATTTGACCCGGAGGCACAGCGCCCGGAGCGGGCGGGGGCGGCATCATCTGCGGCGGCTGGCCCGGTTGGGGCTGCGGCATCGGAGGAAGCGGGTGTTGCAACGCTTGGTAGTACTGCGCCATCGCCGCGTTATGCTGTTGCACCGCTTGTGAATATGCGTTCGGATCGATGTACGTGACAATCCGAGAAATTTCGACTTCGTTGTCGTTCGAAAGGATCGCTAGCTGATCGTCAGTCAGCGCAGTGTATTCTTCGCGCGTGCGTTCGTCGAACGGCTCCCACCACACTTTGGCGACGCCGACTTTGTTCAGCAAGGAGTTCTTGAACCACTCCATGAAGAACGTGAAGCCAGGATTTTGGTCGTTCATGATATGGTTGACCAGGTGCGTCATTTGCTGCGCCGCCGCTTCATCGCCCGGCTTGCGCGGCGTGAACCGCACGATGTTCCCGGATGCGAAAAAGATTTCCATCAACTGCGGCATCAACCATTCGATCTGATCTGAGACCGTGGTATCGATGATAGGCGAGCGCCCTTGAATGCCAGACGGCGCAAGGTCGCCCTCCGGGAGACCAAGGTAGTACTGCATCGCCTTGGCTTGCGCCGTGCTGATCTGCGAGCCCATCCAGTTGGTGCTGTTCTGAATGTGGCGTTGCAGAATGGAGTCGATTTCCGAGTCCGGCATTGCCAGCGGCTCGTCCTGGTCATCCTCGCCAAATTCGCGAATCTCTTGCACCTGCACGCCGGGCATCGGAACGCCGGCGGGCGAGGTATCCGGCAACATCGACTTTTCGTAGATGGCCGCAAGTTGGTCTTCGGTCATGTTTTACCCTGCGAGGATTTTCGGATAGGAAAGCGGTCGGCCCCAACTGCCGAGGCGGTTGCTCCCGATCATAGCAGTATCCATCAAATTTGAATGGACACCTATGTACCTCACCATGTCCGCGCCATGTGAGTTGTCATCGTGCTGCGGGTGACCGTGCTTGTTCCGCTTGTATCGTTTGAGGCGTTCGAGCAACTGCGAGCAGCGGAATTCATCGATGTACATCGTATCCATCAATTCGCGCGTCACGCGAATGCCGTTCTCGACGCCGATATTGTCGACGATTTCGACCATCCACCCATACATTTGCATGATTTCTTGCGGAGACAAACCGGTCTGCAAGCTCTTGTGGCGACCATCATGCGGCAAGACGACGATAGTGTTTCCGGGCTCGTGGCCACGCTCGCGCATTGCATCATCGAACCACTGTAACGAGACTTTGTTATTCTCGATGTAATCCATGATACGAATATCGTCCTTGGTGCGCTGCGTAACACCGCACGTCATCGCATCGTTGAAACCAAGGTCGAATACCGCATACTTTTGCAAATCAGGATCGAATGTCATCGGACGAATGCGACCCTGATTCTGCATTTTCATGATTTGGTCGAAGTAAATAGCGCCTTCGACTGCGGGCAGCGGCTCACCTAGCCAGATATGGCGATGGCGAACAGGATCTTTGCCGAGCATGTCCTGTTCTTCCAGACGGAGAACGTCCGGAAACCACGGATTCTGATCGAAGTTGACGAAAAGATTCGCGCACTTCGGGAGCCCATCTTTGACCACGAGTTCATAGACGGGATCAGTCTCCAACTCGGGGTTCCACGAGAGCCAGATTTGCGAGCCTTCCGCACGAATAGTCGGAAAGAGCATATCGAACGACTTGCGACTCACTGCTTGGGCTTCTTCGACCCAGCAAATGTTGATATCCGCGAGGGACTTGATCGAATCGATTGTCTCGGAAGCGAGACCGCGGAAAATGAACGAACCGCCCTTCTTGGAACGGATTTCGTTCGACAAGATTTCGAACTGACTGCTCAGGCCGAGTTCGTTAATCTCATTCACCAGCGTCGCGTACACCGACTCGCGGATCGACAATTGGACTTCACGAGTGCAGAGAACCCGCAACTTCTCGACCGTCGAACGCATGATAAGCGCCCGAGCGAAATTCTTGGTCTTACCCGACCCTCGACCGCCGCGCACGCTGATATAGCGCCACTGCGGTTCAAACAGTACCCGTGCCCATGCGGGCATTTGGTTGCCAGCTTTGCGCGGCTCGTCGAGCGGTCGAAGTTGCATCAAACTGCCTCGTAAGTCTGCTCGAAAATGTCACGCCGGCACGGATAGAGTTCACCCTTCACACCGACGATCAACATCGCGTCGGGGCCGAAGTTCATGTATCCTTCCAACGTCGGAATGATGTACAGGTCTTCGCCGCCGTGCGTTATCGGATGCCCGCGAAAGTCGAACGCCCACGGAATCCCGTCGACTACGCTTTTCGCAACTTTGCGGCCTTCCTCGACAAACTCATCGAAAGTGAATGCTTCGATGACGACTGGCTTTTTGCGAAATTGCGCCATTAGAACACCTTGAAGTAGCGAAACAGGTTATGGAATAGGTGCTCGATACAATAGGCGTAGAACTCGTTCGCGTCACCCGCATCAGTCGGAATGCCGTAGTACCCGCAGATATCAAACGTGGCGTGCGAGAGTTCGTGAAGGAGCGTGCGCCGCGTGCCATCATAGACTCCGACTAGGAAAGTCGTAATGGGGCACGTATCAGACTTGGCGATACGTACTTCACAGCCCAAATGCGAATCTTCTTCGATTAAATTGTGACTGGCATCATCCCCTTTCAATTCGGTAACCGCCGCGTTCCATTCGGAGTATGTGCGAACAAGCATCACCCGACCGCCAAACATCGGCAGATCAAGGACAATCCGGTCGTCACTCGTATTGAGCATCGCTCCACCCCACCCAGCCGTGCGCGATGTGACGAACTTCCGAAGTCGCCCACGGAAAGACTTGTACGCCGCGGTACAACGTGTCGATGCACTCGCCGCGCGGCTGCGGATAGCGCGCCTGAACGATCTTGTCCCCGTGCTTTCGGATGAAATTGACGAACTCACCCCACGAAGGCGTATCTTCGGTCATCGGGAACGGTTCCGGCGCTTTCATTTCGGGCGCTTTCGCCTTGGGCGCAAAGGGCGACTTCTGCGCAATCGCAGCACCGGCAAACGATGCGCGAATACGTTCGACATTCGCCGCATCCACTTTCGCCAGATCGGCAGTCGTTTGAGCGTCACGTGCGGAGTCTTGCGGCGCGAAATTCGGGAAAACCGGCGCTTCTTGCGTCAGCACGTTCACCTTCGCTTCGTCGTCGGGAATCGAATCGGCGGCCGGCTGGCCCCAAGGCACCGGCGGCTGCGGCGCAGGTTTATTGCGATTGCTCGTCATCGTTTTCACTCTTGAGTTGGTTGAGTTGGTACTGCGCCATGCGGCCGGTATCCACAATAGTCTTGAGGGCACCGATGAATTCCCGCACGCCAAGCTGTTTCTGCCACAACAGTTCTCGCTCATCGCGATTGACTGTGACCAGCCATTCGTTTTGAATACCGTGCAACAGGCCGTCGAGCGCCTTTTTCACAGTCTCGTTGTTGATAAGACTGGCGATTTCGATACCGAGCCCGACTTCCTGTCGAAGTTGAGCCAGTTCGGCTGCGCTGATGGCCATCAGTGGTTCCCCAGCATGCGATTGACCGTCTTCTGCACGCGTTCGGCGTTCGCCTTATCCTCGCGCTTGTCGGCCGGCGTACCTTCGCCAGTTTTCTTGTCGTTTTTCTTGTCGTTCGGGGACGACTCCCACAGGCGCTCTGCCTGACCGAGCGTCATTTCCTTCGACTTTCCGGTATCGAGTTTCTTTTTCATCGTGGCCATACCGAGCCTCCGCAAAGTAGGTAAATGATCGGGCCGAAAATCGCCGCTACTAGACCGAGAATGATGAACGATCCGAAACCGCAAGCGAATCCAAGCCAGAACATGGAATCACCCGAGGAATACGAACACGAGCAGGAGAACCGGCAGAAATGCCCAGTCGTCGTGATTCGTGATGACCAGTGCGGTCGCGGAGGCAATGCAGCCCAGCGCAATCGCGATGAGGAACCACGCGACTATCTTGGCTTCGTCTTTCATTTCGGATCCCAAGGGCGACGATTTTCCGGCACGCGAACTGTGTTCAGTTGCATGTCGATGATTTTCTCGCTTTCGTCCTTGATTTGCGCTTGGACGACTGCATTGATCGGAGGTTGGCCAACGAACTCGATAGTGAGTTTCGTTTGAATATCGCCGCCATCTGCGCCGGTGATTTCCGTGACCTGCTTGGTCTTGCCGAAACCACGGTCGAGGATTTCCTTGGCGGCGCTGATTCGATCACTATTGTTTGCGCGCTCGTCTTCCATCACATCGACCAATGTGGCCAATGCGCGGAGCCCGAAGACCCGAGCCGATTTCTGGATATCGACCCGAGCAACTTTGTTTGGAGTACCTTTCTGACGGCCGCCGGTCTTGACGCGCTTTTGTTCCTCGTAGCCGGGGTTGGCGTCGGATTGCTCGTCTTGAGCGTCTTCGAGTTCTTGCAGTGCGGACATGGGACGATCGCTGAGTTGCGGTTCGTCCACGATGGGGCGTTTCGGCCAGGTGCGATTAGCGGCAAGAACCGCGTCATCGTCAAGCTCTGCTGGCGAAGTGCGAGGAATGGAATTGTCGCCCACCGTGGACTTCCCTAAACGTTGATGAATACATCGCAGATTAGAGAAATAGGTGAGCGAGCGCAACAGACTTTTTGTACCTTAAATCCCGTACTCGCTCGCGGCGAAGGGCTGCCCGGCCGTGCCAAGCACACCAACTGTGTTGATCGGCGCAAATTCTTCGCAATACCAGGTCTCGTTCGGCATCACTTTATAGCGACACACTTCCGTATCATGGCCATCGGTGATGACTAGCCACATGGGATCAGTGCCTTGATTCTGGAAGTGAGCGCCGATGCGGTGCGGATTGCGCGGGAAAATAGTGACCGGCTCGTCTTGAATGGTACCGGAGCGACCGAACCATTCGACAGAGGAAGGGCGATTGAGAGACATGAGGTACACTCCGTGACAAAAAGATGCCCGCCCCACTCGTGCTCTTGGCTGTCGCGTCGCCCATCGGGAGCGGCACTAGGCTGTGCAATTGCGGTTAAGGCGGGCTTAAACCTGCGGCTTGGAGACCGTCGGATCAGAAGCAGTCCTCACCACCTGATCCGACTCCTCAATACTACCACGGTTTGGCGGGAGTGTCACCGATAGAATTGTTGTTGCTGCAGTTGCCAAAAGGATTGCCGTTGCCGCCGAATCGCTCAATGGGAGGGGCATGGGCACCTTGAGTCTGTTCCGTGTAGCGTCTGGACCAATTCAGGAGCGATTGGTGTTCGACTTCGTCCATGAGTAGCACGGTCAGGACGTTGCGCAGTTCTCTGAACATCGAGGACGTCAAGTGTAGAAAAGGAATTTGCGGATGATTGAGCCAACGTTTCACCACCGCACGCGCCCAATCTTCTTTGGAGGCAAAGCCGGTATTTGCATAAGGATCGGGCGGCGTGGGCATCGACTGCTGCGGATCATTGTGTTCCACGGTGAGAGTGCGGATCTGATTGGTGAGATAGGCGTTCTGTTCGCGGAGTTTTGCATTCTCCTGTTCGAGTGACCCGGCCCGGCGGAAATAGTAATGGCCGTCGATGCGCTTTCGCCCAGCG